>WNGA01020073.1_pt1 | contig 16322 bp, 16 predicted proteins | sample 5400061 | NCBI WGS metagenome assembly WNGA01 (sample SAMN13153366, study PRJNA577476) | soil metagenome | isolation source: 100 cm soil or saprolite under grassland replicate 2 | place: USA:California | collected 2016-06-15 | reverse complement strand
GTGCGCCACCGAGGCCGCTCCCGCATGGCCGTCAATGTGTACTGCCACCCTGATGCCAGCCGGGCCGTCCATGATCCGCTACGTCGGAGCCTTTTCAGCTGTCTGCGCTGAAAAGGCTCCGACGTAAGGGATCAAGCTGGCCGCGTGGTGCCATCTGGTAGCTCGACCGACACGATGCTCAGCCGGATATGCGGATTCTCATCTACGAGGCGTTCGCCATGAATGATCCAACGAGCCGCCATGCCGTCGCCTGTCACGCACGCGACGCTACCCGTCCTCCCCGAGCTTTCGACGGTGGTTGGCCGACCTGCTGACCGAGGCACGCGCCCCCGCCCCGAGGTTCGCCGCCGCCTCGGTGGCACATCGTGGCCCCTGAGGGGATCTTCGGGTGCGCGTCGATTCAGAAGAAGCTCAGAAGGATCCCATAGCTGGTGGTGAGATCGCTGGGGAATGCTTGAGGCATGAACGGGATGGTAGAGCTGCGGGGACGAAGGTCCAGCGGGTCCCCGGGCAAGCGCGGGCAGGCGCAGCCTATGTCGGCACAGTCGGCTAGGCTACTGCGCGCCGACGGGAGCCCCATCCGCGTCCTCGTGGTCGATGACGAACCGACCCTGGCGGAGGTCCTGGCCAGCGTCCTCCGCTACGAGGGCTGGGAGGTACAGACCGCCGGCGATGGCAGCTCCGCTGTCCGCACCGCGCGAGAGTTCGAGCCTGATGCGGTCATCCTTGACATCATGCTGCCCGACTTCGACGGGCTTGAGGTGCTGCGCCGGATTCGCGCGGGAAGCCCAAGGGTGTGCGTGCTCTTCCTTACCGCCCGCGACGCGGTCGAAGACCGGATCGCCGGTATCACCGCGGGCGGTGACGACTACGTCACCAAGCCGTTCAGCCTGGAAGAGGTGCTCGCCCGGCTGCGCGGGCTGCTGCGCCGGGCAAACGTCGCGAGGTCCGCCAGCGAAAGCCTGCTCGTGGTCGGCGATCTGACCATGGACGAGGATGCCCGCGAGGTTCGCCGGGACGGTGCGCTGATCGAGCTGACGGCGACAGAGTTTGAACTGCTCAGGTACCTGATACGTAACCCTCGGCGCGTACTCAGCAAGGGACAGATCCTCGATCGGGTGTGGAATTATGACTTCGGCGGACAGGCGCACGTCGTCGAGCTTTACATCTCGTACCTTCGCAAAAAGATCGACGCAGGCCGACAACCGCTGATCCACACCGTGCGCGGCGTCGGCTACGTACTCAAGCCCGCCAACGGATGAAATCCCGGGGCCTGGCGGGCAACACCCTACGGCGAGCCGTTAAGGTGCAATGGCTGGCCAGCCGGACGCTGCGGGCGCGGCTGATCGCGGGCCTGCTTCTGCTGTTCGCCGTGGCGAGCATCGGTGTAGGGCTCGTAACCACGATCGCGTTTCGCGATTTCCAGATACGCCAGCTCGACCAGCAGCTCTTCGGCGCGGCGCAGGCACTGTCCACGGCCATCGAGGGTTCCCGGTTCGAAAACGCCCCGCTGGGGCCGGCCGGGTGCCCCGGTGGTGCGTCCGGCGACGACGGTCGTGCGCTCACCAATGGCCAGGCAGTCGGAACCTACGCGGCACGTTTCAAGGGCGGGCAGCTCAGCTATTCGTGTGAGATCGTCGATACCAACGGCAGGATCAGCCTGGCCACCGTGCCGCTGTCCGGCGCGGATCTGGCCGCGCTGTCCGCCGTGCCGCTCAGCGGGCCGCGTAACCCGCAGGCTTACTCCCGGCACCTGTCCGGTCTTGGCGAGTACCGGCTCACCGCCTTCAGCGGCCGTGACCAGGACATCCATGTCGCTGGCCTGCCGCTGACCAGCGTGGATGCGACCGTGACCCGGCTTGAGATGATCGAGATCATCGTGTTCGCGGCCGCGCTGCTTCTCATCGGCATGGTCGGAACCGGCTGGATCCGCCTGTCATTGCGGCCGCTCAGCCGGATAACCTCGACCGCGGCCAAGGTCGCCGAACTGCCGCTAGCGAGCGGTCATGTCGAATTGCCACACCGCGTACCTGACGCCGACCCTCGCACCGAGGTCGGGCAGCTCAGCGAGGCGTTCAATCGCATGCTCGGCCACGTCGAGCAGTCGCTCAGCCAGCGTCAGGCAAGCGAGGCGCGGCTGCGGCAGTTCATCGCCGACGCCAGCCATGAGCTGCGGACCCCACTGGCGGGCATCCGCGGCTATACGGAGCTCGCCCTGCGCACCAGCGGGCCGGTGGATCCTGGCCTTCACCATGCCCTCCGCCGGGTCGACTCCGAATCCGGGCGGATGAGCCGACTCGTCGACGACCTGCTGTTGCTGGCCAGGCTCGACGCTGGCAGGCCGCTGGCACACGAGGCGGTCGATCTCACCCGGCTTGCCATCGACGCCACGAACGACGCCCGCGTCGCGGGGCCGCAGCACCGGTGGCTGCTGGACCTTCCCGACGAACCGGTGATCGTAGCCGGTGATCAGTACCGCCTGCACCAGGTGCTCGCCAACCTGCTCACAAACGCACGCGTGCATACACCACCCGGCACAACCGTGACGGTGCGGCTCATCCCGGCCAGCCCCGCGGGCCAAAGCGGCGGCGTGGAGCTCACGGTCAGCGACGACGGGCCCGGAATTCCGCCCGAGCTGCAGGATTCAGTCTGGGAACGTTTCGCCCGTGGCGACAGCGCACGCTCACACAAAGCCGGCAGTACTGGTCTCGGGCTGGCGATTGTCGCGGCAGTGGTCACCGCCCATCAGGGCCAGGCGTCCGTCGCAAGCCGTCCGGGGAAGACGACGTTTCGGATCTGGCTCCCGCGCCGCGCGCCCTGACCCGTGCAAGTACAAGGGTGATGTCGTGTTCCCCGCCGCCAAGCTCACGGATGATCTCTTCGCACATCAGCTGCGGCGAGCCCGCGGGCCGCATCAGTGCGCCTGCAGCGCGTTGACACCGGCCGGTATTCGGCCGCGTTCCGATAAGGGCCGTTTGCCACCCGGTCAAGGAGAGCGTGGCAGAGGTGGGGCAGCATTGGATCCGGGCGATACGGTATGTGCCGCGGAGGCACGCCAAACAAGACGCCCCAAACCGGCCGCTATACAATTTGGTTAGCGGCCTGCCTGATACTGCTGGATGACGTTATCAGGAATGCGGCCTCTGTCGCTCACCTCGATGCCGTGTTTGCGGGCCCACTGGCGGATCTGTGCTGGGCGTTCCCTGTCCCTGGCTGGGGCGCCACGACCCCGTGAAGCAGAGGCTTTCACCCGGCGGCCATGCTCGATGTACGGCGCGAGCGTCTGTTCCAGCTTCTTGCCGTTTGCGGGTTTCAGATCGATCTCGTAATCCTTGCCCTCGTACCCAAACCGGTACGTGGGGTGGTCGGACTGGAACTCGTCTCCATCGAGGTCGTCGGCGTATGTCACCCTCAGCTTACGCGCCATGGAGCATCTCCCCCCTGAGCTGCCTGTCAGGCTTCATAAGAAGATACATCACTATTTCAAATATGGGCAAATCAATGCCCTGGAAGCGTTTCGGGTTAGCCGCCGAGCCGATACTTTCCGTGTCTTGCTACCAACGCTCCGTCTGAGCGGCAAAGCAACTCCGGACCGCTGTAGCCGCATCACGGCCGATGAACGATAGCGGCGGATCCATCTTCGGGTCCGGCCGCGACACATTCTGGTTGAAATCGATATCCCAGAAGTAAAGGCCCGCCATATGGTGTTCGCGCACGACCGTGCACATGGCCTGGTACCACCTCGACTGCAGCCGGAGGTCCCGGTCGGCCGAGCCAGTCCATGCCTGGGGATGGGCGTATGAGCGAGGTTGAGCGGCGATCCCCGTCTCCTGCACAACGATGTCGGCGAGATGGATCGAGCGCGGTCTGCTCAGCCAGACGTTCAGGGCAGTCACCAGATCGTGCACGCTCGCACCGTCATCCAGCGGAACAGGGAAGTAGGCGTCGACGCCTTCCTGGTCTACGGTCCCCCCACCCAGCTGGTCAGCTGCGAACGCGTCCCAATTGTTGGAAAAGCTCAGCGAGCCGTGAAAGACGGTCCGCGCCCAGCCGTCAACGGCATTCCAGGCCGAGTCGTGGGCCAGGGACGACAACTCCGCTCCCACCGTGAAGCTCGTCGCCCGGTGGGCACTGGCCATGGCCAGGTACGGAGCGAGGAACCTCTCGTAGCTTGCGAACCATTCGTTCCGGCTGGCAGGGTGGATCGCCCCCCGCCAGCCGCCGATGGCGTCCTGGTTCAGCAGCGGCCGAACGTTGACGCTCAGTCCTTGCGCTGCCGCCTCGTCGATGAGAACCGCGATGTCCGCAGGGGCAGGAGTGGCCTTGCCGGAGAACACGCGGCTGGCCCGCTGGTCTTCCATGTAGAACGGGAACGAGATCGAGATCGCGTTCGCCCCGAGGTGATCGATGTATCTCACGATCCGCGCGGCCTTGGCCGCGATCGTGCCGGGAGAGTCTTCCGGATGCCTGTACCACAGCACGTCGATGCCAAGTTCGGGCTCAGGAGCCTTCGGCGCCCCGGGTACCGGCCCGCCACAGCCGGTGGCGAGAAGCGCGAAAGAGATTAGCGGGAACGCGAAAAGCGCGAGCAGCCGCTTCATCTTGTGTCGCGGCCGCGCAGACCAAATGTGAGCGACATCAGTGCCACAGTCACCAGGACACCCGCCAGCGTCCAGATAACTGCCAGGCAGTCGCCATTCCATGCCAGCCGCGTATCACTGGCTATCGAGTTTCCCCCGGCATTGAGGATGCCTTCGGTATTGCGGCTGTTGGCGGTGACCACATTCCCGGCAAGGCGCACTCTTCTGGGCCCTGTCCGGGTAAGGCGCACGCCCTCCCTGTTGCCACGCACGACGTTACCCACGATCCGGTTATCGGGCGAAGACGCCAAGACAATCCCGTCCCCATGGTTCCCAGCAACTATGTTGCCCTGAATAAGGTTACCTGTTGACACGTCATCCATCATAATGCCATTGGCCGCATTTCCGCGGACAGTATTATCCGCCACGATACTATCCGTCACGTGGCCCGAGAAGATGATACCGTGCCTGCCGTTGCCAGTTACCGTATTTTTCCTGATCGCGAGGTTCCTGCTGTAGGTGTGTGGGTCGAATCCGTAGAAGTAATTGTTTGTCACGGTATCGTTCGTGAAATCCAGCCCTGAGACGCCGCCCATGTACAAGCCGAAGTAGTTGTTGCTGAAGGTCGATCTGGTCGCGCCTCCTGTCGCGCCGTCCTTCCAGGCCACACCGTAGGAGTCACTCCAGTCCCAGCCCAGCCCGATGAGACGGGCCCGCGTAATCCGCAGGTGAGAGCCGCGTTCGGCCAGGATGAACGGCCGGTACGACCCCGTGTACCGCAGCGTCGTTGACTCGACCGTCACGGATTTGATCAGCAGGGCCGCGTGATCGGCACCCAAGAAGACACCGGGCCGGTTGGCCAGCACGAAGCGCGTGACTGGCCTGCCGACAGTCAGGGATGCGCCCGCGGTCACGATCAGCGCCGCCCGAAGATAGATGACGCCCGGCTCAGGCTGCGTGATCCACGAATGGTTCGCGATGAGACGCACGAGTCCGGCCAGGCTCGGCGATCTCCGCGGCACAGTGAACGCCCGCACTATCTCGCCTCCCGCGCGCACTACTACTTTGCCCGGCGACAAGACGATCGCGTGAATGGCCGCGGACCGCCGACGGGGACTCCGCACACCCGCATCTGCGGGCATTCCCGCCATAGCGAGCGATATCGGACCGACAATTCCGCCCTGCTTTATCCGCACCGGCAGCACCGGAAAATGCCGGGCTCTGGGCCTTTCCGGCATGCGGCCGAACGACAGGGACGCGGCGGTGGCCGACACGCCTACGACGCCCAGGATCAGCAAATGGATGCCAACAATACGAACCTTGGCGAGAAACACGCAGATCCCTCGCTACCTAGTACCCGACGCCGAGACCGCCGCCTGTGCGGTCTTGGGTATCACCTCGAAGCGTTTAGGATTTCCCTCGACCAGGGCGAGCGCGAAGACGAAGACGGACATAAGCGACGTAAGCGGGCAGACGACAACTGCCACCGCGGCCTGCCAGAACCGGTGCGCCAGCCGATGGCAAGGGCTGCGGTGGCGGCCGGCGCGGACAGGGCCGTCCGCGCTATTGATCCATCCGCTGACGGCGAATACAGAGAGCCACGTCGCAAGTGAGAGCCAGAAAACAGCGGTGACGTGCGCTGGCGGAACATAGAGGTGCATCAGCCGCAGCACAGCAGCAACGAACGAGATAAGAGTGAGACTACATCCGAATAGATACTTACCGGCTATCATGACCGCTTGCCCCAAGGGCAGAACGTCACGATGTGTGATGGCGTGAATATTTCCCCAGAGCCATCTCTTCCGCTGTTTCTTGAAATCTTCCCATCGCCACGGCGACGTCAGCAGAACGTACTCGTGAAAGAATCCCCATTTACATCCAAGGTGCGCCGCGTTCTGCCCAAATGTCAGATCCTCCGACGCAAACACAGGATAGTTCCAGGTAACTTTTTCTTCCGTCGCACCTGTGATGCACAGACCCTCCCCGTGTACGTGGAGTGGTTTGCCAACGAAGCCCTGGAAGAACGCACAGTAGATCAGGCAGCCACGCGTTCTTAGGTCGTCGAAGTGGCTCAACCAGAAGTGCTGGAGTGGAAGTGAACCGTAATGCACACGAGGTGTCGTCAGCCCTTGACATATGTCGTAGTCCGCGCCAAACGCACGCTCAATGTACTGAGCCGTCACCGAGGTATCGTCGTCCACAAAAAGAATCTTGGTATCGGGTCCATGCATGCCCAATCCTTGCCGTTCCAACCGGGAAAATTCGAGTGCCCGCGCTTTGTATTTCGACCGGGCGGTGAACGCGGTCGGCACTGTCAGGACCCGGTCCGCGAGCGGGTACGTGTCGGCATGGCCAGGTTCGTTGACCACCCAGATCTCATACGGCATCGAGAGGCGAAAAGCGCGGATTTCCGAGATGATCTGGTTGACTCACGGCGCCCAGTCGAACCTGGTCCGGTACCAGATCTGCCCCACGGCCAGCATCACCAGTTCGATGAGCGGCACCAGCCAGGCGCCGATGAAAACGCCCCGCATCAGCGTCCCCCGCAGGCTCGGTTGACCCCACGCACGGCACTCACCACACGAGCGGGAAGGCCACGCCCTTCCGCGAACTTCAGCCACGCGGCGACATCCTTCGGCAGGCATGCTCCTGCGTAGGGGCCGTGGTCGTGGGTACCGTAGAGCGAATCCCACATTCCCTGGGCGCTCAGCGCCGTGCACTGAAACGCAGCTCGCGAGTCCACGCCAAGCGCCTCGGCGGCCGCGCGCATCTCGTTGAAAAAAGAGATCTTGGTGGCGTTGTACAGGTTGTGCACATACTTCTGGAACTCGGCCTCCTCGTATGAACAGTAGTAGACGGGGGCGCCCAGCGAGCTGTAGATCTCTGCCACGCGCTGAGCGAAATCAACGCTGCCCAGTTCCCGCCCTATCGTCACGACGCGAGGGTGGAGAAAGTCCATTTCTGCGCAGTTGGCGCGGAGATATTCAGGATTGTAACACACGCCGAAATCGGCATCCGCTCTCTTTCCCGACGCTTCTTCCAGGCGCGGGATCAGGAAATCGCGCGTCGTTCCCGGCGGCATGGTGCAGCGAAATACAATGACTGGCTGGCTCTGACAATCTCCGAGCGCCGCACCCAGTGACTTACAGGCCTGCTCCAGGTAGTTCAGGTCGATCCCGTAAGGACCCGTTGGCGTGGCTACGGAAACAAATACGGCCTCCGCGCCCGTCAGGTCCATTCCTGCTAGGTCTATCGCCGTGTAGCCCTGGTCGGTGAGCTGACTGATGATCTCCTCATCAACGTCAACGAAGGTCACCTCGTTGCCGTGCGCGATAAACCCCTTTCCCGTCGCACGACCCACCACGCCGGAGCCGACAATTACTATCCGCGACATATCTCTTGCCCCCGACTTCCCGAACCCTGCCGACATAAGGCACGCCTTGGATCGATTCCTGGCGAGCCTTTCAACCTACTGAGGGTGCGCGGCTACGATATACCGGACCCGATCCCCGTCGACTGCCGCGCGTCTTTGGCTGACCGCAGGCCACGGAGTTTAACCAATATGGGGGCTCCCCGCCAACACCGCGATTGAATATGTGGACAACTTGGAAGATGCCGACTCGCCGTCTAATTCGGGCGTTTCACAAGCGCTTTATTGATGCGTCGAATTTGGTAGCGGGTACGGCAGGCATGCTCGGCGGGCGCTACTGCGCCGGCCACGAGGGCGGCCGAGCCGTCCCGTGGCTGCCCGGCACCGTCGTTTTGAGAGCTAAGCGGTCTCCGCTACCAGTACTCAACCAGCCACTTGTTGGGTGCGGTTCCCGTGCCGCCCGAGCCGCCCCCCGCGCCGCCAGCCGCGCCGCCAGCCGTACCGCTGGAAGCAGCGAACCGCGGGTCCCGTTGCGCGGCGCCGACGGGATGAGCGCGCGCGCAAGCGGGCATGTCCGACCCGTAATCCAAGTCACACTTGCTAATACGGCTGGCGCACGCCGACGCCCCCGAACCAGCATCGCGGCCACACCGGCTCACGATCGCCCCAGCTGCCGTGGACGCGGGCAGCAGCCCAAACCCGATCACCGCCGCCGTGGACGTCACGATAAGCACGCCAACCAAGGGCAACGTCTTCATGCTGTCCCTCTCTGGGCCGAGTTGCGGTCAAGCCCTTTCTGTGCCGATTCTGGACCGAGTTGATGGGCAAGGCCGCCCCGGTGTCCCTGACAGTAGCTTTTCAACTACAGAGAGTAGCGTATCGGAGTCGCTTATGCGCGATGGAAGGGTCCCGGCCGGGTGGCGGTGTGCAGCAGGACGGCGACACGTCAGCGCTAGCCGTTCGGGATAATAACCTCGAACGGCTTACGCTCGGTGACGCTGCTGGTCGGCGGGGAGTTCCGTGGGTCTGCCCTGCTCGCCCGGGCAGCGCTCCCGCCACTCGCCCCGGAGCGTGGCGTAGACGATCTCGTCCGTCCACTCTCCCTTGATGAACTCGTTCTGCACGAAGTGTGCTTCGCGGCGCATCCCGAGGCGCTCGAGGACTCTCGCCGAAGCCGTGTTCCGGCCGTCGAGGCGACCGACAATGCGGTGTAGCCCTAGCCCATCGAACCCCAACCGGAGCATGACCTGGGCCGCCTCGGTTGCATAGCCCTTCCCTGCGTGGTCCGGATGGAAGGCGTACCCGATCTCGCCCTGCCTGTGCCTACGGCTCGTCCAGAAGAGCGTGACATCTCCGATCACGGTGCCGCTCCCCGGCAACACCACGGCGAGGGTCAGGTTGCCTCCCTCGTCCTCGAGCACCGACGCCTTGATCTTCTCCTCGAGGGATGCCCTGACCTCGTCGCGATCGCGAGTGCCGAAGAGCAGGTAGCGGGTCACCTCGGGCCGTGACTGGATGTCGTAGAGATCGTCGAGGTCGTCAGCTGTGTACGGCCGGAGCGTGAGCCGTGCGGTGCTGATCGGATAGGCAGGTCTCAGCATCATTCGATGGTGGCACGAGGTCCGCAGGGGAAAATGGACCGGGCCGGGGCAGATGCCCCGGCCCGGCTTGGTGGTGCGTGCTGCGCGTTACGTGGTTACCGCGCGGTGGCTGGCCCCGAAGCCGTCCCTGCGCTCAGCGGCCCGAAGAGCGGGAAGCAAGGCGGCGGGAAGGACTGCTGCGGTCCAGCGTAGGTGAGGCCCCACATCTGGTTGTCGAACACGGTGCCGTTCGAGTAGATGGCCAGGTTGTCGGTCGTGAGCACCGGGCGTGGCCGGTCCCAAGGCGCCGCGCCGTTGCCTGGGTAGTTCAGCACGAACGGGTGAGAGAAGTTCCTGTCCGAGCCGTTGATCAGCGCCAGGTACCCGTCAGGGAGACCGCTAAAGCTGGGCGAGCACTGCGGCTGCGGGTCCGCCTGGTCAAGGATCCACACGGTCTTCGATGTCTCGCCGCACGGCTCAAGCAGGACAGGCGTGCCCCTGCGCGCCGTCCATGGCACACCGACGCACAGGCCGGACGGGCGCCCGTATGGCGTGTACTCGGCCTCGAACGCGAAGAAGTCGTTCGGTCCGCCCGAACCATTCTGGAAGCAGTAGTTGCCGCCACCGTAATGAAGGACCACTGCCGCCGACACGAGGCCGGCCTGGTAGAAGTCACACACGGAGCCGTCGGCGTAGAACGAGAAGTCCTCGGCCCCGTCGTGCGTGGTGTTCTGGAACAGGATGACGGGCGTGCCCGGCTTCGCCTGCGCGTGGTACACGTCCCACACATAGTTCAGGCCGAACTCCTGGTTGAACGGCGTGAGACAGTCGAGGAATGTGTTGGAGTTGTTGAAGAAGTTTGGCGTACACGAGGGCGTTGCGGCGCTGGCGCTCCCGCCGAGCGCCAGCGACGCGAACGGCAGCGCAGTGGCAGCAACCGCCGCCACTACAGCCTTCCTGATGCGCATGAGACCATTGCCTCCTTTGTCTGCGGGGGATACGTGAGACAGGCCGCATGAGCCGAGCGGGCACCCGTATCTCCCCGTTTCGTTTCCCTGGGCTCCCGGTCGCGATCAGTTCGTGACCCGCTGGCCTTGGGCTCTCAGAGCCGTTGGCGCGGCCTGCCGAGCACCCAGAGTTGCCGGCTGACTCCGTAGCGGCGTCACCCGGCACGGGTGAAACGGCGGCATCGTGGGTCGCAATGGCACCACGTGTCTCCGAACTCGCAATGTGGCTCATCGGTCAGTGAGCAAGCAACTGTCGCAAAGCGCGGCAGAACCCTTTCAAGCGCGGCACTACCTGCGCGAATGGAAATCTCAGGCTCGAGTCCAGGGCAAACGCCGCGCCGCGCCACCACCAGGGCCAGCCGCACCGCCGGGCCGCCGCCTGCCCGGGCGTAAAGGCCTCGGTCACCAGGTCGGTGGCCACTAATTGTTCTCAATCACCCACAGAGGGTGAGGACATGTTGTCTGCCCGGACAGCAGCGCCCCCGGGGCCCGGCCAACCTACGGTGCCCTCGCCCCAACGAGCCACGAAACCGCTGGAGCAGGCACGCGGCTAGCTTGATCCCCTGTATCGGAGACTTTTCAGCACATACTGCTGAAAAGTCTCCGAGCCAGCGGATCATGGACAGACGGCGACGCGCGACGGGCGTCGCAGCGCGTGACCGTGCTTCTCGCTGCATAACGCCCCCCGCAGCGTCAGGGCAGCTACGGTGGGCAGAGAGGTGGCGATGGCAGACACGACCGGTGACGACATGGTGGACGCAGCGCTCGACCAGCTCGCGCGCCGGAATCCACGTGAGGCAGACGCGGCGCGAGCCGCGTTTGCCTCGCTGACCTGGGGTGCTGGGCCTGACACCGTCACCCTGTACGGATTGGGCGAATGGCTCTGGTACCGGCTTCCCGACAAGTGGAACTGCGGCCTGGTCGAGCATATGCAGCTTGCTGACGCCCTCGGCGCGCTGTTCGAGTTGCTAGAGATGCCGAGGTACGCGCACGTTTGCACGTCACAAACAACAGCGAGTGTCCTCGCGGCCTGGAACGAGGACCGCGATGCCGGGCTGAAGGCCATGTCGGCGGCGCATGCCGCTTCCGGGGTGGGACCTCCCGACGTCCCCGGGGTGCTCACTTGGGGGCAGGTGATGGGCAGCGAGGAGAGCGCTGCGCACTACGCGACGGCCGCCAGGTTGGAGATGACGATAGCGGCCGGGGAATTCACCCCTGGAAGCCGCGGCTGGCGCCAGGTGGCACAGCAGGCCGCAGCCGGGTTTCTTGTCGCTCCACGCAATGATCTGGATGGCGACTGCTTCCTCGAGCGTATCCACGCCGAACGCCTGGAGGACTGGGCCCGATCGCACGGCAGCCCGCGCGGCCGACTCGCCGCGACAATCGCCGATCAGCTGGCCGAGCCAGCGCCCGTGCCCAGGCAAGCACCCAGGTTGCTGGCCCCCGTCACCTGGCTGATCTGCAAGGCAGCTGACCACGGTGGCATTCCGCTGACGCAGAACTACACGTTGGCACGTGCGGTCGTCGGCGAAGGATGCCAGCGGTTCGGCTGGATGACCGCGGCGGGGAGGCCGCGCTCCGAGTCCGACATTGTCGAGGCGTGGACTCTGCGGACCGTCGTACGTGAACTCGGTGCGGTTCGCCGCCTAGGACGGCGCTTGCTTGCGACGTCGGAAGGAAAAAGACTCGCGGGCGCCGACACACCCGAGTTGTGGTCGGCCATCACACCAGCGGTGCTTCCCTCCAATCGTACCGAGGGTGCCGCGGCTGAGATCGCCCTCTTGTTCCTGCTGGCCGGGCGCATCACCGACCACGCCGGCCTCACCACTGCCGTCGCCGAAGCCATGGCCGCGGAGGGCTGGCACAGCCCGGACACCGGCCAGCCCATCGACGCCGAAGCTACCGGATGGCTTCTCGGCGAGCTCTACCGCCGGATGCACCTGTTCGGTCTCCTCGAACAGCGGCACAGTCTTACCCTCAGCCGACTCACCGCGGCTGGGAGAGCGGCCGCACACGCCGCCCTCCGCGCGCATGCTCTGCGCCCCCGCCGCGGCGTGAGCGCGGGCTAAGAGTCTGCCATAAGAGCCTGCTTGAGAACCCTGACGAGGCTACCCGGCCATCCCAGGGCCTGCGTCAGGCGACGCACCGCCGCGGTGAGCCGCAAAGAGCCGGTAGTAAATGAGCGTGACCACGAGTGCGAGGAACGGGGCGACGAGCGTTCCTGACACGACGTTGCTGATGCCATTTCTCAGCGCCACCGGCAGGGAAATCAAGATCAGCGCGATCACGATGTTCACGACGATCAGGATCAGGAAAACGAGGACGTACGTGCCGAACACACGCCAGAAGAAACCCCGGACGAGTTCGTAGCTTCGCCCGAAGGATTCGAGCGCCCTGGACTGTCCGATCACGATGGCGGGCACGATCAGCGACCAGATGGTCAGCAGATACAAGCCCGGGATGATCAGAAATAGGAAACCGACTCCGATCACGATACCGGCCAGGACCGACGCTCCCGCGACACGGCCGAGGTAGGGCATGGCGGCCGAAACAGTGTCGCCCAAGGACAGGTCGGCGCGGCCGTCGCGCACATCCTGAACCGCCTTGACCAGCGCGGCCTGCAGGAGGAAGGCCGCGATTAGCTGGACGATCGTGGCCAGGATCGCACCGAAGATGCCAGCGAATGCCACCAGGACCGCGGCGATTAGCGCAGCGGTCAGGTAGATGACGAAGGCGATGAGAAGCAGATGCGCGGCGTGGGACTTGTACATCTGCCACGCTTCGCTTAAGACGCCCGACAGTGGGTTCATGGGCGCGATCGTACCGGGAGCCGACAGCGGGGGCGCGCACCCGAGAGGGAATGGCCCGCTCACCGCCGACGTTGCCAGAACCAGCGCCCAGTGGCGGCAGGGTGACTGTGACACCACACATGACGTCGCCGCTACGGTCGTCGCTGGCGCCCGCCGCAGCCGTTTTGGACGTGTTTGCGTTTTTTATCCCGAACGGCTGCCGCAGGCGGGCACGATTTTGCTGTGTGCCTGCCGCGCAGGAGGAGGACAGACCATGGCTGGAGCGGATGCCGCCACCGTAGCGCCCAAGTCGACGCCTGGGCCTGGCGGCCTGCCGGTGGAGCTCAATGGCATCAATGTGATCAGCGAGGAGGAGCGGGGCGGTCGGCCGAGCCGACTGTTCTGGCCCTGGTGCGCCGCCAACATCGCCGTGCTCGGGATCAGCTATGGCTCGTTCTTTCTCGGCTTCGGCGTGTCGTTCTGGCAGGCGACAATCGCCGGCGTGGCCGGAACGATCGTGTCCTTCCTGCTTGTGGGGTTCGTTTCGCTGGCGGGCAAACGCGGCTCCGCGCCCACGATGGTGTTGTCACGCGCCGCGTTCGGGGTTCGTGGCAATGCCATCCCGGCTGGTCTGAGCTATCTGTTGCTCCTCGGATGGGAAACCGTGCTCGTCGCGCTGGCCACCCTCGCCACCGCAACCGTTTTCCATCGTCTCGGCTGGGGTGCGGGGAACACTACCAAGATCATCTCTTTCATTGTGGTCGCCGCCATCGTCGTGGCCGCGGGGATGCTTGGTTTTGACGTGATCATGCGCCTGCAGCGCGTCATCACCGTCGCTACGGCCATCCTCACCGTCGGGTACATCGTCCTTGCCGCCGACCACGTCCACTGGACCGTGGTCAGCGCCCTGCCAAGCGGCTCAGCCCAGGCCGTGACCGGGGTGGCGATCTTCGCCATGACGGGCTTCGGGCTCGGCTGGGTCAACTCGGCCGCCGACTATTCCAGATACCTCCCCCGAAGCGCGTCAAGTCGCGGCGTCGTCAGCTGGACCACGTTCGGGGGGGCGATCGCACCCGTTGTCCTTGTCATCTTTGGTGCCTTGCTGGCCGGCTCGAACAAGGGGCTGAATTCAAGCATCGCCGCCGACCCTATCGGCGCACTCACGACTATCCTGCCGACCTGGTACCTCGTGCCGTTCGCGCTGGTCGCAATCGCGGGCCTGATAGGTGGCGCCGTGCTCGACATCTACTCCTCCGGCCTTGCGCTGCTCACCTTGGGCGTGCGCATCCCGCGCTGGAGCGCCGCGGGCATCGACGGCGTCATCATGTGCTTGGGAACGATTTACCTGGTGTGGATTTCGTCGAGCTTCTTCGGGTCTTTCGAGGGATTCCTTATCACTCTCGGTGTGCCGATCGCCGCCTGGTGCGGTGCCTTTCTCGCCGACCTCGCGCTGCGCCGCCACGCATATGCGGAAGCTGACCTGTTCGACGCTTCTGGCCGCTACGGAGTGGCGAGCCCACCCGCGCTTGCCGCGGTGCTGGCAGGGACGGCGCTTGGCTGGGGGCTGGTCACGAATTCCTTCGCGGCGGCAAGACCGGAGCGTGGGCAGGCGCCAATCTCGGCGTGCTGGCCGCGCTGGTGGTCGCATTCGCCGGTTACTACCTCACGGCCGGCCGACGCGTGCGGGCCCAAGAGGCGGTACCGGAAGTGGTGCCAGCGGCATTGTGACGCTGGTCGCATTGAGCGGGGACCAACGTCTCTGACAAGAAACGCTCATACGAATGAGATTGGGATAGTAGGGTACACAGAGGCATGGCATAGAGCCGGTTGGCTACCGGTCGGCAGTTCCGCCGGGTGGGCACGTGGGTGGTATCCCCTCCACCATGCAGGGTTCGATTCCCCGCTATGCCACGAACGAACTGGATTTGTTTGCTCGGCGACCTTCGGTCGCCTTCGCCGCGGGCCGCAGTATTCACCCGGGGGCCCGAGCCCCCGGACCCCCCAGCGGTACGGCCTGCGGTCCGCGCACTGGCCACCCTTCAGATCCCGAATGCCAGGCCCGCACCCTCCCATGACCATGCGGCAACCCCCAAGACCCCCGATCCCGGGCGCCCTCCGCAGCACGCCCCGCATTACAGCCTCAACTGCTCAGGAAACGCAGGGCGGTATCTTCAGCCAGGGGCGGTCGCCGTTTGCCGTTCATCCGCATTGGGCCGCGCCCGGCGGATGCGCGCGGCGAACAGGTCACGCAGGCTCACCACGCCGCACACGTGGCGGCCATCGACCACGGGGAGATGGCGGAAGCCGTTGAGCAACATGATCTGGGCTGCCGCTTCGACCGACGAGTCCGGCTCCACAGATTGTGGGTCGGGGGTCATCCAGTCTGAGACCAGGGAGCGCGAGAGATCCTCCCCTGAACCCGCGGCCCGCAGCACGTCACGCTCGGTCAGTATGCCGGCCAGGAATGATCCCTGCATGATGACGGTCGATCCGACCTTGGCGCTCACCATGGCCGCAGCGGCCTCTGCGACCGTGGTCTCCGGCGTGGCGGTTACGACGCTGGTGTGCATCAGGCCACGCAACGTAGCCGCACCGGCATTCCCGCGCTGGCTGTCAGCCACTCTCTCCGACCTCGTCAAGCTCCGAGTCCTGGTGCGGTGTGGCCGGCCCAGCTAGTTCTTCCGAGAGCATCCGCCACAGCGAGCCAGCCCATGCCGAGACGCCGGGCCACTGCTTCCAGAACACCTGAAGAGTTGTCTCATCGAACTGGGCATGCGCTCGCTCGACGGTGGTGGAGTCCGTGATCTCCTCGAGCCCTTGGAGCAGTTCGAGGAACCGGTCGGCAATTTCGTCCATGGCATCACCTCCGAATCCATGACATCCCTCCCGGCGAGAGGTCAGTGGCCGTTTTGGCGAGTGTAAGCCAGTCACCGTTTTGAAGCGATAGGAGCGCCACTGCGACTGTCTGTTGTCTTGTGCGACCTGTTGTCTTGTGC
>WNGA01006683.1_pt1 | contig 16325 bp, 13 predicted proteins | sample 5400061 | NCBI WGS metagenome assembly WNGA01 (sample SAMN13153366, study PRJNA577476) | soil metagenome | isolation source: 100 cm soil or saprolite under grassland replicate 2 | place: USA:California | collected 2016-06-15 | reverse complement strand
ACAGGTGGACGAACAACACCACCTGCCGCGCCCTCGTCACCGCACGGCCGGTCGGGCCGGTCGGGCTGTTCGCTTCAGATGTCGGCTCGGTGTGGGTCGGCTCGGCGTGGGACGGCTCGGCGCGGGTCGCGGCCGGGCTCCCATCGGCACCGACGTCGGTGAGGTCGAGGGCGAGCTGACGCCGGGCGAGATCACCGGCCGCGGCGGCGCGACGGACATCGAGCGTGTCGGTGGACCCGAGGGCCGCGAGGACGGCCGCACCGTGAGCGATCGCGGCCTCCAGGTCGAGGGCGTCGGCCAGGTCGAGCTCCCCGTGCACCAACGAGGTGCCCTCGAACGAGACCCGGCCGTGTTCGACGGTGAAGTGACGCCGGTCCGCGGCCGCGGCACGCGCCGCGTCCGCGGTCTCGGGCATGAACCGGGCGATCGCCTCCGCCACCAGCCGGTCGACCTGCGCCGGCCCGGTCTTGTGGGCCACCGCAGCCACCTGGGCGTCGACGAACGCCGCCGCCTCCACAGACAACGCCAGGGTGGCCTCGGCGACCCGCCTCGCCCGCCACGCCGGCAGCTCGACCGCCTGCACCCGAGCCCACAGCCGCGGCAGCCGGTGCCGCAGCTCCAGCGCGTGACCGACCAGCCGTCGGCCGGCCTCGGTGGTCAGCCCGAGGACCGCGGCCAGCTCGGCCACCGCGAACTCCGCCACCAGCGGCGCGCCGGCGCCCGCAACCGGGATGCCGGTGTCGCCGAAGCCATCGGCCCAGTACGTCGACGCCCCGTCGACCGACTCGGCCGGGTGCAGATCCGCCCAGGCGCACGCGGCGAGAAGCAACTCGGCCTCGGCTCGGTCCGCGGCGACCCGGCGCTCACGCGCGAACACCAGCACGTCGGACGCGGAGGCCAAAGCAGCCGCGTCGTCGGTCACCGGGGTCGTCTTCATGCAAACAACGCTATCCGGACCCACCGACATCTAGGCCCGCTCCACCAAGGATGTGGACAACTTTTTCGAAGAAGTTTTCGAGCGCCGGACCATGCGCGAAACCAGCGGCCGGTGCGTCGTACTCCCGGTCGGCTCGAGCCGGTTTCGCCGCCACCCAGCGGGCATCCTCACCCCATGACCACCCTCGACAAACCCGCCCCGACGGCCACGTCCCGCCCTGTCTGGGTCTCCGCGGCCGTCGTCGCCGGCCTCCTGGTCTTCGACCTGGTCGCGTCATGGGCGCTGCTGCACTACGCACGCAGCGAGGGGTGGTCGTTCTGGGACTCGATCGCCCTCGACTGCATCCCCGGTCTCGGGTACGCCGCGGTGGTCGCCGTACGCGGTCTCGATCCCGTACGCCGCATCCTCGCCGCCGGCGCCGCCCTCGGGTACGCCGCCGCGGCCGCCTCACCCGGCCTGGTGTTCCGCGCCCTCGCCGAGACCGAGCACCTCGAGCCCGGCTCGGTCAGGATCGTCGGCTGGGTCTACTCGCTGGTGCTGCCGACGCTGGTCGTCCTGGCGTGGTGCCTCGCCCGGCGCCGCGGCAGCCTCTGGCCGCTCGGCCTGCTCGTGACGCTCGTGGTCGCGGCGGCCGTGTACCAGGGCCGCGACTGGGCCTTCGACCTCCTCCCCAGTCCGATCACGAACCTCGACGCCCACATCGCCGTCATCGCGGTGCTCGGCTGGATCCCGATGCTCGCCGGCGGCCTGACCGCGTGGGCGCTCGAGAGGCTCCAGCCCGGTCAGTGATCCATGTCCATTCCCTCCATCGAGCCGGGCTCCGCACCGGGCCGCACGACCACGAACTGCCCCATCATCCCGCTGTCCTCGTGCCGCAGCAGGTGGCAGTGGAACATGTACGGCGCGTCCGGGTCGGCGTAGTCGGCGAAGTGCAGCAGCAGCTCCACCTCCCTGCCCGGGGGCAGGAAGACCGTGTCCTTCCAGCCGCGGAGGTACGCCGGCGGCGCCTGACCGTCGATCGACGCGATCTGGAACTGCACGTCATGCACATGGAAGTTGTGCGGCGACCCGTCGGTGTTGCGGACCACCCACCGCTCGGTGGTATCCAGGGTCGCGGCGATGTCGATCCGCCCCGTGTCCATGTCCTCGCCGTTGATGGCGGTGCCACTCATCTTGAAGGTGCGGGTCGCCGCGATCTCGTCGTCGGCCAGCTCCGGCGCGGGCGCCAGGTGCGCCGGCACCGCGGGTGATGGCGCCAGCGTGTCCGCCGCCCGCAGCTCGAGTACGTCGAACCGGTCGTCGGTGCCCGCGAACCGGCTGTCGAACGATGTCAGCGGCCCGCTCCTCAGCACCACCCTCTCCCCCGGCGTCAGCTCGACCACCACCTCGGCCCGCTCGCCCGGAGACAGCTCCAGGTGGGTGACCGGCACCGGCTCGGGCAGCAGCCCGCCGTCGGTGCCGACCACGTCGTACTCCCGACCGTCGTCGAAGGCGAAGTCGTAGATCCGGGCGTTGGACGCGTCGAGGATCCGCAGCCGGACTCGCTGGGTGGTCACGTCGAGGTACGGCCCGGGCGTGCCGTTGACCAGGATCGTGTCGCCGAGGATGCCGGTGCTCTCGAACAGCCCGTGGCTGGTGTCGAGGTCGTTCCCGTCGAACTCCTTGTCCTGCACGATCAGGGGTACGTCGTCCACGCCGTACGTCGACGGCAGCCGCGGCCCCGCCGGGTCGTCGACGTAGAACAGCCCGGCCAGTCCGCGGTAGACGTGCTGGGCGGTCTCGCCGTGCGGGTGCGGGTGGTACCACAGCGTCGCCTCCGGCTGGTCGATCCGCCAGCTCGGCGACCAGGTCTCGCCGGGCTCGATCGGCTGGTGCGGTCCACCGTCCATCGCCGCCGGGAGGTGCATGCCGTGCCAGTGGATGGTCGAGGTCTCGCCGAGCTCGTTGGTCACGTTGACCAGCACCTTCTCCCCTCGGCGAGCTCGCAACGTGGGCCCGAGATAGTCGCCGTTGATGCCCCAGGTGGGTGTCGGCCCACCCCGGCCGAAGTCAGACTCGCCGCGCTGCAGGGTCAGGTCGAAGACCCGGCGTCCCTGCGCGTCGACGTGCGACTCCGCGAGCGGCGGGACGGCCAGGGGACGGTCGAACTCGACCTTCCCCACGGTGTCTTCCTTGGCGCTCACGAAGGACCAGGCGATGAAGCCACCGAACCCGATCACCGCCACGATGACGAGCGCGACGAGGACCAGGAGCAGCTTCAGCAGACGGCGCATGTCGACGAGCCTGACCGGCCGGTGACCACACTTCAACGTATTGCCGGCGAGTTCGGGGAGGGTTCGGGGAAGACCCGGAGACGCGTAGGGTCGCTCCCGTGGAAATCAGGCCGATCGACCCCGGGTCGGGGACACCGCCGTACGAGCAGCTGCGGACGCAGATCGCCACGCGCGTGGCCTCCGGCGACCTCGCACCCGGCACCAAGCTGCCCACCGTGCGGGCCCTGTCAGCCTCGGTCGGGTTGGCGGTCAACACCGTCGCCCGGGTCTACCGCGAGCTCGAGGCCGACGGCGTGGTGGTCACCGAGGGGCGACGGGGGACCTTCGTGGCGACGTCCTCCGCATCCTCGGCCGCCGACGCCCAGTCGGCCGCTACGGCGTACGTCGCGACCGTACGCCGTCTCGGCCTCGCCCTTCCCGAAGCCACCCGCCTGGTCGAGCAGCACTGGATGACGCAACCGCCGGGGTAGTCCGTGACAAAATTGTCATCGATCCGCCTGCATGGCTAGCAAGATCGTCACGGACTACCCCGGCGCTCGCCTCACACGAAGAGGTCGAGGAGATCGTTGGCGCGGTCGGTGCGGGTGACGAGGATGGCGCGGCCACGGCGCTGACGCTCGATCAGGCCAGCGGCGACGAGGCGATCGCAGTGGTAGGTGAGCTGACTCGGCGTACACGAGACGGCGCGGGCCAGCAGGCCCATCGTCGCGGGGGAATCGAGGCTGCGCAGCAGCGCGGCGCGCACCGTGCCGAGCAGGATCGCCAGCGGGTCGGCCTGGTTGTCGATCTTGTGGCCGAGGCCGGCGACCGCGCGCTGGTGGCCGGGCAGGTTGTAGCCGATCCAGATCTGGTCGGGCAGGTCGAAGTTGCCGAGATAGCCGGCCGGACGGCCGGAGATCATCGGCGCGAGTACCAGCTTGCGGTCGCCGAGCTCGAAGTCGGCGGGTTCGGGGTCGGGCAGCCGCAGCGTGTCACCGGAGAGCTCCGACCCCGGATGCATCGAGGTGAGTACGACGCCCAGCGCGCCGCTCATCGAGGCCATCTCGATCCGGGCCGCCTCGCGCTCGGTCAGTGGCCGCATCGCCCGCCAGCACGGCTGGAACTGCGTCCAGGTCTCGTCCATCGCCTGCGCGAAGGCCAGCAGCCAGGCCTTCGGCCGGCGGAAGACCGGCCGCCAGTGTGCCGGCGGCTCGGCGTCCCCGAACTGGCGGACCAGGTCGGCGATCAGCTCGTCGCCGTCCATCGCGCGCAGGTACTCCAGGCCACCCGCGAACGAACCGCCCGTCACCGACTCCAGCGGCGCGACGCAGTCGGGCGCCACCGAGTACCCCGGACGGACGATGGGGCTGATCGCCGCGACCGACGACCGCGACAGACCAGCGGAGACCCGGCGCCGCAGCGGGGCGACGATCGCCCGGTCGCCTCCGGCAACCACGCTGGTGAGTACGGCGAGCGCGGACGCCCACGGCGCCAGGGCAACCTCGACCTGAGCGTTGGCAGGGTCGTTCAGACGCAGACTGACAAATGTCTCGGTCACCACGGCCCCCTCGGGTCCGGTCACAATGCGGCGCCCCCAGTGACGCGCTCGAGGCGACGCTGCCCCAAGACGCCGTCACGAAACCCCCCCGGCTCCCAGACGCCGGTCCAAGGATGGTGCACCGGCACCGCGATCGACAAGGCTTCAGCTCAGTTTGAAGTGTTGGACCTCGGCTCCACCCCGCCTTTAGGCTCGTGGGTGCACCCCGCCCGCCGGCCGTCGTACGGCGATGCCGCGGGCGGGACATCAGACTCCGGGGCCGGGCCGACCCGAGCAGGTCCGGCCCCGGATACCACTTCTCCACACACACGTTGGCCCGCCACCCACAGGGGTGACGGGCCAACGAAGCGAATCGGTCGGACTCAGCCGGCCTTGACGAAGCCGGCCTTCTCGGCCGCCTCCTCGGTCTTGAACCAGACCTCGGCAACGGTCTGGTCGTACCACTGCGACGCCGGCGTGTGGTACTTGCCGGAGTCCTGGTTGCCCTTGATCTCGAAGCCCTCGGGAGCCGAACCGTCCTCGAGCGGCTCGGCGACCTCGTCGCCGTACTCCAGGTCGGCGATGCCGGCCGGAGCAGCGGTCTCGTCAGCCGTCTCCTCGACGACCTCCTCGACGACCTCCTCGGCAGCCGGCGCGGCCGGAGCCTCGTCGGCCTTCTTGGCGGACTTCTTGGCGGCCGCGGGCGTCTTCGGCGCGTACGCCTCGGTCACCAGCTCGATGACGGCCATGGGCGCGTTGTCACCCTTGCGCGGACCGATCTTGGTGATCCGGGTGTAGCCGCCCGGACGCTCCGCGAAGGTCGGCGCGATCTCCGTGAAGAGGGTGTGTACGACGCCCTTGTCGCGGATGGTCTTGAGGACCTCGCGACGGTTGTGCAGGTCGCCCTTCTTCGCCTTGGTGATGAGCTTCTCGGCGTGGGGACGCAGCACGCGCGCCTTCGCCTCGGTCGTGGTGATCCGACCGTGCTCGAACAGGGCGGTCGCCAGGTTGCTGATGATCAGCTTCTGGTGGGCCGGGCTGCCGCCGAGGCGGGCACCCTTCTTGGGGGTAGGCATTGCTTCTTCTCATTTCTCCCGAGCCGTATCAGGTACTCGGGTAGACGGCCGGACGGGTGTCCGGACGGTTTCGGGTCAGTACTGCTCGTCCTCGACGAAGGCGTCGTCGTCATCATCGCCGTACGCCGCCAGGGCGGTCGCCGGGTCGAAGCCGGGCGCGCTGTCCTTGAGGGACAGGCCCATCTCGACCAGCTTGGCCTTGACCTCGTCGATCGACTTCGCGCCGAAGTTGCGGATGTCGAGCAGGTCCTGCTCCGAGCGCGAGATGAGCTCACCCACGGTGTGGATGCCCTCGCGCTTGAGGCAGTTGTAGGAACGCACGGTCAGCTGCAGGTCCTCGACCGGAAGGGCGAGGTCGGCAGCCAGCTGCTCGTCGACCGGCGACGGGCCGATGTCGATGCCCTCGGCCTCGACGTTCAGCTCGCGAGCCAGACCGAAGAGCTCGACCAGGGTCTTGCCGGCCGAGGCGATCGCGTCGCGGGGTCGGATCGAGGCCTTGGTCTCGACGTCGATGACCAGCTTGTCGAAGTCCGTGCGCTGCTCGACACGGGTGGCCTCGACCTTGTAGGTCACCTTGAGCACCGGGCTGTAGATCGAGTCGACCGGCATGCGACCGATCTCGTTGTCGGCGCCCTTGTTCTGGACCGCGCTGACGTAGCCGCGGCCGCGCTCGACGACCAGCTCCATCTCGAGCTTGCCCTTGTCGTTCAGGGTCGCGATCTTCAGCTCGGGGTTGTGCACCTCGACACCGGCCGGGGGCGCGATGTCGGCAGCGGTGACGTCGCCGGCACCCTGCTTGCGGAGATACATCGTGACGGGCTCGTCGTGCTCGGAGGAGACGACCAGGCCCTTGAGGTTGAGGATGACCTCGGTGACGTCCTCCTTGACGCCCTCGATGGTCGAGAACTCGTGAAGTACGTTGTCGATCTTGATGCTCGTCACCGCGGCACCGGGGATCGAGCTCAGCAGGGTACGCCGAAGCGAGTTGCCCAGCGTGTAGCCGAAGCCGGGCTCCAGCGGCTCGATCACGAACCGCGAGCGGAACTCGTCGACGACATCTTCCGACAGGGTGGGGCGCTGTGCGATAAGCACTGGTTCTGTCCTTTCCGGGCCCGCCCACCATTTGACGGGCCCGAAACAGCAAAGACGCGAGTCTTTGCGGTCTGATATTCGGCCGGTTCTGCAACCCCCGGTCGTCGACCACCGCGTCCGCGGCCGGGGGGTTGTGCGGGGGGCCATCGGACGACGGTCCCCCGCACGGTCACTTCTTCGAGTAGTACTCCACGATCAGCTGCTCCTGGACCGGAACGTCGATCTGGGCCCGGACCGGGACCTGGTGCACGAGCACCCGCATCCGGTTCGGCAGCGCCTCGAGCCAGGCCGGGACGACGCGCTCCCCGTGGGTCTCCCGAGCCACGATGAACGGCGTCAGCTCCAGCGACTTCTCGCGGACGTCGATGATGTCGTGCGCGCTCACCTGGAACGACGGGATGTCGACCTTGTGACCGTTGACCAGGAAGTGGCCGTGTACGACGAGCTGACGGGCGTGGCGACGCGTGCGGGCGAACCCGGCGCGGTAGACCACGTTGTCGAGGCGGCACTCCAGCAGCTGCAGCAGGTTGTCACCGGTCTTGCCCGCACGACGGGAAGCCTCGGTGTAGTAGTTGTGGAACTGCTTCTCCATCACGCCGTACGTGAAGCGGGCCTTCTGCTTCTCGCGCAGCTGGAGGAGGTACTCGCTCTCCTTGATGCGGCCGCGGCCGTGCTGGCCGGGCGCGTAGGGACGACGCTCGAACGCCGAGTCGCCGCCCACGAGGTCGACACCGAGACGGCGCGACTTCCGGGTCATGGGGCCGGTGTAACGGGCCATGGTTCAGATGCTCCTTGTAGTCGTGGTGTCGGGGGTCAGACGCGGCGGCGCTTGGGCGGCCGGCATCCGTTGTGAGGCGCAGGCGTGACGTCCTGGATGGTGCCGACCTCGAGGCCGATCGCACCCAGGGACCGGATCGCCGTCTCGCGGCCCGAACCCGGACCCTTGACGAAGACGTCGATCTTCTTCATGCCGTGCTCCATCGCCCGACGACCAGCAGCCTCGGCTGCCATCTGCGCGGCGAACGGGGTGGACTTGCGGGAGCCCTTGAAGCCGACGGTGCCGGCGGAGGCCCACGAGATCACCGCACCGGTCGGGTCGGTGATCGTGACGATGGTGTTGTTGAACGTGCTCTTGATGTGGGCTTCGCCCTGAGCGATGTTCTTCTTCTCCTTGCGGCGCACCTTCTTGGCGCCGGCCGCTGTGCGGCTCTTGGGAGGCATTCAGTATCTCCTGGGGTTCTGGTGAAAGCTCGAGTTCGAGTCGGCGTTGATCAGAGAGGGCAGCGAAGTGATCGGCATCAGCCGTGGATCACTTGGCCTTCTTCTTGCCGGCGACGGTGCGCTTCGGGCCCTTGCGGGTGCGAGCGTTGGTCTTGGTGCGCTGACCGCGGACCGGAAGGCCCATGCGGTGACGGCGACCCTGGTAGCTGCCGATCTCGATCTTGCGACGAATGTCGGCCTGAACCTCACGACGGAGGTCACCCTCGATCTTGAAGTTCGCGTCGATCTCGTCGCGGAGCTTGACCAGCTCCTCGTCGCCCAGCTGGTGGACCCGGAGGTTCGGGTCGACACCCGTGGCCTCGAGGACCTGCTGGGCGCGGGTACGGCCGATGCCGTAGATGTAGGTGAGTGCGATCTCGATGCGCTTGTCGCGCGGGAGGTCGACACCAACAAGGCGTGCCATGACTCTGGCGGTTTCCCTTCGATTACTCCGGAGGTGTCAGTCGTGTCGCGTCCCGGTCGGTGCCGGGCCCCAGCCTCCGGGCCGGGGGTGTCGGCGAGTACGTCGTACTCGCCGTGCGATCACGTTGTGGGTTTTTCAGTTGTTGAAGCTGCTCAGCCCTGGCGCTGCTTGTGGCGCGGGTTTTCGCAGATGACCATGACTCGGCCGTGGCGACGGATCACCTTGCACTTGTCACAGATCGGCTTGACGCTTGGCTTGACCTTCACGAGGAGGTCCTTTCAGATGTCGGCTGCTTACTTGTACCGGTAGACGATCCGGCCTCGCGTGAGGTCGTACGGCGAGAGCTCCACCACGACCCGGTCCTCGGGGAGGATCCGGATGTAGTGCTGACGCATCTTGCCGCTGATATGGGCGAGGACCTTGTGCCCGTTGCTCAGCTCGACCCGGAACATCGCGTTCGGGAGAGCTTCGACGACGGTGCCCTCGATCTCGATCACGCCTTCTTTCTTCGGCATGTCCTCCGCAATCTGTTGTCTGATGTCTACCGTTGGCCCGGGAACCTCCGATCCGGCGATCGGTGGACCTCGTGTGGCCGTTTCGAGCACCCCATTCCCGGGCACGCGCCTGAGCCGCTCTTACGAGCCGATCAGGAGGTGATCCGGGCAGCCGCGAGGCGCCACGAAACAGACCCACGTTGGGCCGACGCACAAGTCTAGTGCGCAACCGCGCCGAATCGCGAATCCGAGCGCGGAGCGGGCTAGCCCGTCGCCGACCGCAGCTCGGAGAGCACCTCGACCAGATCGGCCCGAGTGACATCCGTGTCGTCCTGGATCCCAGCTTGGTCGAAGAGCTCGACCGCCGCCACCAGAGTACGACGCGCCGGGAGATCGGGCGATGGGCGGGGCGACGAGGGGGCGGACGCGGACAATGCGGCCTATCGCTTCAGGCTGCTCGAACCGATCGGCCGCACAGACGACCGTGTCGCGGGCTGCCGGACCGCGCGGCCGATGCGCCCGCATCCGCCCACGGATCCGTCAACTGCCAGGCGGGGCCGGGGAGACCGACACCCCGACCGGTCCCGTGCGCCCCGTCCGCCGGGTCGGCAGGAACGTGGTCAGGTTGACCATCGCCAGCAGCCGGCGCTTGCGGTCGACGCCCGCGGTCATCGACTGGCGCTCCCGGTCGATCGCCGCCCAGTAGGCCTCGGCGTCGCCCAGCTGCGGCCGGTCGGGGCCGAAGACCAGGGCGTCGGCGTGCTCGGCGAGCGGGCGGGCGGCCGGGGTGGCCAGGTGCGCGGACTGCTCACGGCGGGTCCAGCCGACCTGCGTGGGGATGTCGTGGCCGAGGTCGCGGGCGTGGTCGACCAGCTCGCGCCAGCCGCCGATGATCCGGGTCGAGGCGCGTCCGTTGGTACGACGACGCCGGCGCCGCCAGGTCTTCGCGGCCACGATCGCGCCGGCGATCAGCAGCATGACGAGCAGGGGCAGACCGCCGTACACGAGGATCAGCGTGAGCCAGCCCGGCAGCCGCCAGCCGCCGTCGTCGCCGTCGCGGCGGCCCTTGCGCGAGTGCAGCTCGGCGTCGGTCTGCTCGCCCGCCGTCGACGGGGGCGCGATCGCGGCCGGCGGCGGCACGTTGATGCCGCTCATCTGCTGCTCCTGCTGGGGCGGCAGGTCGGCCGGCTTGTCGAGGTCCATGAACGCCGACGTGGGCAGCGTGCGCCAGCTGCCGTCGGCGACCTGGACCTCGACCCAGGCCGAGATGTTCTTGCCCTTGACCACGCCGCCCTCGGGTACGACGGCGCCGAGTACGACGCGCGCCGGCACGCCGATCCGGTTGGCCAGCAGCGCCATCACGGCGGCGTACTGCTCGTCGTCGCCGGCCATGATCGGGTAGTTGACGAACTCGTCGAGCAGCCGGTGGATGCTGTGGCCGGCGTGGTAGATCTTCTCCGACTCGGTGACGCCGTCGGAGTACTTGCCCTCGATCCGGAGGTGGTCGGCGGCCGCGAAGACCCGCTTCATCGGCGCGCTCTCGCCGGCGGTCCACTGGGTCGCCTGCGTGTCGAGGAACGCCGCCGCGTCGTACGCCGCGGTGACCAGGCCGGACGGCGCGTCTCCGGGACGCAGCTCGTCGTCGGGGAGCACGGCGCTGAACTTGTAGGTGTCGCCGGGGTTCATCCCGGTCGGCACGATCGCGGTCGAGGTGGCCAGGTTGTAGCGGAACGACTCGGCCTTGGCGTCGGTGTCGCCGGACTCGAAGTCCATCGACTGCAGGGCGCCCAGGGTGGGCAGCCAGACGCCGGTGTAGCCCTCCTCGACGGTCACGGTGGCGTCGACGTGCTGGCCGTCGACGGGGTTGGAGATCGTCGAGGAGACCCGCTGGAAGGTGTCGTCGGTGGCGCCGGGGATGGCGCTGTTGGCGGCGCCCCAGACCACGCCGTCGTACGCGTCGAGGGCGGCGATCCGCAGCCGCGACCCGGCCGGCGCCCCCGTGACGGTGAACATCGGGGTGTCGTAGGCGTTGGTCGGGCCGCCCTTGGGGTCCTTGACGTAGCGGCGGAACGACGCCAGCGGCGAGGGGTACTGGCCGATGTCGAACGGCGGCTCGACATACGTCCGGAGCACCACGCGGCGATCGGCGTCGTCGCCGAAGGCAACCTGCGCCACCGGCAGCGCGAGCGCCCCCGCGACCCCCAGCAGCGCGGCTCCGGTGACGAAGCGGGAGACCCGTCCGCTGTGCTGCCCCGACACCGTCTCGGCGGTACGCCGGCCGCGCAGCGTCAGCCACGCCAGCGCGACCACCGCGAACCCGGCCCCTTGGAGGAGCAGCGACTGCGGCTCGCGAACGCCGAGCAGGATCACCATCACCAGCAGCAGCACCGGGGCGAGCAGCGGCAGCGCGGCGATCCGGCTCCGCAGCGCGAGCAGGCCGCCGAGCGTGGCAGTGGCCAGGCCGAGCGTCCAGGGCAGCACCAGCAGCGGGCTCGCGCCGTCGACCGGCGGCAGCGTGGTCAGCAGGTCCTTCCAGCCGAACAGCAGCTGGTCGGTCAGCGTCTTCAGGGTCGAGGCGCCCGGCACGTACGCCGCGGCGCCGGTCGAGCGCAGGCAGAGCGGCCCCCCGACCACGAAGAGCACCGCAACCGCGAGTACGGCGGCCGCCACCGCCGGCCAGCGCAGCATCGTCGTCACCTGGGCGACGAACAGCCCGAGCAGCAGCCCGACCCCACCGACCAGCAGATAGCCCCAGCCCGTGTACGTCGACGCCAGCCCGGCCAGGGCGACCAGCCCCAGCACCAGCAGGGCGCCCAGGTCGACGAGCCTCGTCCGCGTGGTCGTCATCGCACGCTCCAACGCAGCAGGCCGGCCAGGTCGGCCTTGTCGGCGAGCGACAGCACCGGCAGGCCGGAGATCTCGGAGACCCGGCTGGTGTCGGAGGTGTCGATGATCAGCGCGAACCGGCGTACCTCCGGGCCGAAGGTCGCCGAGGCGCGCAGGAACGACTCGTAGCCGGTGTGCACCCCCGAGACCAGGAACAGCAGGCTGGTGTCCGGCGCCAGCCGGGCGGCGTGCTGGGCCGCCTCGATCAGGCCGCGGCGGCCGAAGTCGGACCGGCAGATCGAGTCGAGGGTGAGGTTGCCGTTGACGCCGCTGGTGGCCTGCTGGCCGCACGCGAACGTCGTCTCGAACTCGTCGAGCGTCGCCCGGATCACGATCGAGGCGGCCACCGACATCGCGGTCTCGAAGTCCTCGCCCTCGGCGTACGACGCGAGCCGGTCGTCGACCACGATCGTGGCGTGGCTACGGCGGGTGTCGAGGTACTGGCGCACCAGCAGCTGGCTCTCGCCCGCGGCCGCCATCGCCTTGGCCGAGGAGCGCCAGTGCACGTGCCGCAGGTCGTCGCCGGGGACGTACTCGCGCAGCGCGTGGAAGGCCAGGTCGCTTTGCGAGATCGCGTCGGTCTCCACGCCCTCGAGGTCGCGCAGGAGGCCGGCGCCCAGCGACTCCAGCGGCACCATCGGCGGGCGGACCAGGATCTCGGTGACGTCGGTCCACTGGACGTCGCGGCTGAACAGCGCCAGCGGGTCGCCCCGGCGGGTGACCGCAGGCCCGACCGGGATCACGCCTCGCCGCTCGGTGCGGACGGTGAAGTTCTCCTCGTGGCCGGCCCCGGAGGCCAGCGACGGCAGGGCGTAGCGGTGCGTGGCCGCGCCGACCGGGAGGTCGAGCATCGTGGGCAGCAGCCGGCCCGACGCCAGGTTGGTCACGGTCAGGCTCCCGGCGACGCTGTGGCCGGCGATCACCCGCTGCGGCTCGAGCAGCAGGTCGACGCGCACCCGGGTCCGGCCGAGCAGGAACGGCACGGCCAGCACGAGCAGCAGGAAGCAGGCCGCCGCGAGTACGCCGAGCTCGAGCCAACCGGCGCGCGCCGCGACCACGGCCGCGACCACGCCGACGGCCAGGATCGTCCACCCGACGGGGTTGACCACTCCCAACCCGTGTCGCAGTCGCTCGACCACCTCGGACATGGGCGGCTCAGGCGACCCGGTCGGTGGGAGCGGCGACGGACTCCAGCAGCCGGGCGATCACGGTCTCGATCGTGACACCGCTGAACTGTGCCTCGGCGTCGAGCAGGAGGCGGTGGCAGAGCACCGGCTCGGCGAGCTGCTTGATGTCATCGGGTACGACGTGGGTACGCCCCTCGGCCGCAGCCCAGGTCTTGGCCACCCGGATGAAGGCCAGGCAGCCACGAGCCGAGAGCCCGAGCTTCACGTGCGGCTGGCGGCGCGACTGCTCGGCCAGCTCGGCGACGTAGGAGACGACGGCGGGGTCGACGTACACCTCGTCGGCGAGGCCGCCCATCTGGGCGATCGTCTGGGCCGTGATGATCGGGCCGACCAGGCCGGCCCGGTCGCGCACCTTGGAGTTGACCAGCAGCTCGACGGTCGCGGCGTGGTCGGGGTAGCCGACCGCCGACTTCATCAGGAACCGGTCCAGCTGCGCCTCGGGCAGCCGGTAGGTGCCGGCCTGCTCGATGGGGTTCTGGGTCGCTATCACCATGAACGGGCGGCCCACCTCGTGCGGGCGGCCGTCGACGGTGACCCGGCCCTCCTCCATCACCTCGAGCAGCGCCGACTGGGTCTTGGGCGAGGCTCGGTTGATCTCGTCGGCGAGCACGATGGTGTGGAAGATCGGCCCGGGGTGGAACTCGAACGAGCCCTTGTGCTGGTCGTAGACCGTCACGCCGGTGACGTCGGAGGGCAGCAGGTCGGGCGTGAACTGGATCCGCGCGTGGCTCCCCTGCACCGTGTTGGCCAGCGCCCGGGCGAGCATCGTCTTGCCGGTGCCCGGGTAGTCCTCGAGCAGCAGGTGCCCCTCCGACAGCAGACACGTCAACGCCAGGCGTACGACGTGTCGCTTGCCGAGCACCGCCTTCTCGATGTTCTCGGTCATCTGGTCGAACGTCTGGCGGAACCAGGAGGCCTGGTCGCTGGTGATCGTCACGTCGTCGTCCTGTCGTGCTGGTGGGAGGGGCTTGATGGGCGCTAGTTCGTCGGCCAGTGATAGCTGTGGTCGGAGTCGAAGGTCTTGCCGCCGGACGAGCACCGCACCCAGATCCAGTTGCCGCCGTACCCGTAGTAGCGGCTGGTGTCGTAGGAGGTGTTGGCGTTGAAGCTTCCGCTGCCCCAGCCGCTGCTGTCCTCCTGGCTGAAGATCGTGCAGCTCATGGTGCTGCCCGGGACGTTGCTCGAGGACAGGTGGATGTGCGCACAGCTCGGGTGGGTGCAGTCGATCCCGTTGCCGCCGGTGTTGCAGTCGGGCAGCGAGTTGCCGTCGTTGCAGTGGGCACCCTGGCTCAGCGTGACGGTCGGCGGCGGGGGTCCGGTCGACTCGGTCGGGCCGGACTTGGTGACGTCACCGCGGGTGCCGTTCTCGGTGGTGACCTTGAGGTCGCAGTCGACGGTCTGGTTGTAGCCGGTCACTGACCGGGTCACGTTGACGGTGCCGTCAGCGGGGCCGACGGACTGCACGAACGACCCGCCGATGTAGACCGACGAGGTCAGGCCGTTGGGGTTGACCGGCCAGGTGCAGTGGGCCTCGGTCGTTCCCGAGGAGCTGCTCAGCGAGCCGACGCCGACCGGTCCGTAGGTCTGCAGCGGATGGGTCTGGCTGGACGTCGTACACGCGCCCTTCTCGTTGCAGACCTCGAGGCTCAGCGTGTAAGAGACCCCGTCGGCCGCCATGGTGATGGGCTCGTTGCTGTAGGACTGGCCGGTCGGCGACGGGCTCCAGGTCTTGCCGGAGCGGTTGCCGTCGACCAGCAGGTAGACCGTCGACTGCGCGCCCCGCGACTTGGGCGCCGTGAAGGAGATCGTGCCCGAGTTGTCGGAGCCGGTCGGGGCGGTCGAGAAGTCGCTCCAGTCGGCGGGCTGCCCGACGGCGTTCCAGGTCGACGCCTCGCCGAACGGGCTGGTCTTGCCCTGGCCGCTCTGGTTGGTCGCCCGCACCTTGTAGGCGTAGCTCTTGCCGTCGTAGGTGATGCCCGAGTCGTTGCAGCTGGTCGCGGTGATCTTCTGGCACTGCGGCAGCGGCGAGCCGTTGCGGTAGACCGAGTAGACCGCCGACTTGGGGCCGTTCGGGTCGACCGCGGGCCAGCTCAGCGCGACCGCGCCCTGGTCGCCGGCGGTCTGCTGGTCGGTGATCGTCGGCGCGGCCGGCGTACCCGGTACGCCGATCGTCTGGTAGCCCTGCGACGCCCGCTTCGCGCCGACCCCGAAGTGGTTCTCGGCCTGCACCGTGAAGGTGTAGACGCGGTTGTTGTCGAGCCCGGAGATGGTGATCGAGGGCGAGGTGGTCTTGCGGCTGCCGTCCTGCCAGGTCACCCAGTACCACCGGATGTCCGAGGTCTGGGTGGTCGGCGCGGTCCAGTGGATCGTGATGGTCTGGTCGCCGATCTTGCTGGCCTCGATCGGGCCGACCATCCCGGGCAGCGCGTCGGGAGTGGCCGGCTTCGAGACCGGGCTCCAGGGCCCGTCGCCGACGGCGTTGTGGGCCCGCACCTTGAACGTGTACGCCGTCCCGTTGGTCAGCCCGGTGATGTCGCACGACGTACTGCTGCAGCGCTGGGTCTTCCCGCCGCGGGCCTGCACCTCGTAGTAGGAGATGGGCGCGCCGTTCTCCTGCGGCGCACCCCAGTCGAGGTGCACCTCCTGGCTGCGTACGGCGTTGCCGGGCACCGGCGCCTTCGGCGCATCCGGTACGTCGAGCACCTCCAGCGTGATTCGCCCGTGGACCTGGCGCTCGGGCGCGGAGCTGCCCGCCACGTCGCTCATCACCACGTCGAACTGCGCGACGCCGTCGACCCGTTTGCCCGTGGTCAGGGTAACCGACGACGGCCCGGCCTTGACCGCGTGGATGTCGAGCTCGGAGACCTGGCTGACCTTGAGCACGGTCGGCACCGGGTCGCTCACCCCGGCGGTGAGGTACTTGGCCAGGTCGATCGTGCGCGACTCGCCGGCCCGCATGTCCGCGACCCGGATCGGCGCGAGCGAGGGCGGCGGCGACTTGATCACCCGTAGCCGCAGCTCGCCGGCCGCGCTGTCGCCCGAGCTCACCTTGAGCTTGGCCTCGGTGCCGGGCTTGGCGTCGCCGCTGGCCGCGACCTTGATGCTGGACCCGGAGGGCTGGATGATGCTCAGCCCGGCGGCCGAGGTGTTCCAGTCGGCGTCGAAGGACAGCGAGTCGAT
>WNGA01018272.1_pt1 | contig 16327 bp, 16 predicted proteins | sample 5400061 | NCBI WGS metagenome assembly WNGA01 (sample SAMN13153366, study PRJNA577476) | soil metagenome | isolation source: 100 cm soil or saprolite under grassland replicate 2 | place: USA:California | collected 2016-06-15 | reverse complement strand
ACCATAACCGTCGAGGTTCAACCTATCGACGGTAATAATGCCAACGTCTCGGTGAACGCAAAGATAGAAGGTAGGACGGACGGTGCGACGGGGGCCGAGTGGACTAGTCTTCCCAGTGTAGGCGTGGTCGAGGAAGAGTTTCTATCGGCGCTGATCACTAACATTACGGGCGCGCCTCCTCCGGGGCGAGTAGAGTGAAGCCCACGCGACCTTTTATCCGACCTAAAGTTATACTTGAACCTGGTTGATTTGAATTAATGATTGAAACTGAAGATGAACTTTTCGCTGAGTCGAAGCGCTCGGTTATTCCAAAACTTTTGGCTGGCATTGCTGCACTAGTCATTACCGCTCTGGTATTCACTGGCTACGCTTTCTTGAGAAAGAGACACGCCCAAGAGGCAGCATCGTTATCAGCATCGTCGCAACCCGCGGCAGAGCCCCGACAGCCACCGAAGGCACTAATCCTGGTTGATGAGGCGCTCGTGCAGGGAGGCAAGACGATTATCGGCGGCACTGTAAAGAACACTTCTGCTGAGAAACTGGAAGGCTTGTCGGTAGAAATAGAGCTAAAGCGTCGCAAGGATGGAGTTGCTGAGAAGCAGTTGCTGGCACTACAGCCGGACCAACTTGAGCCGGAACAGGAAGGCCGTTACTCGTTGCAATTGAAACCTCAGGATTACGGTTCCGCGCGCTTAGTCGGCTTGAAGGCGGGTCCGAATCTCGTGTCGCTGCCTTACGCAACAGCCCAGGGACAGAAGCGTCCTCCGGAACGACTCGAGTCGAAAACGATTACCGTGGGGAAACCGTCATCATCCAAGCGTGGTGAGTTTCTAAACTCTCCAGACAAACCGGCGCGTGTTCCTTGAATGGCGAGTTAAAGAAATTTCTGAGGCACGGGCGAGAGGGAGCTTGTAAGTTTGTCTCCTCTTCAAGTTATCGGTTAGACGTCGGCACGGCGACGAGAGTTAAGGCATCTTCTAAACTCGGAGTGCGAAAGCTTCCGGTTTCCAATCCAACGACCCTGGTGGTGTGAGTTTCGGAAGCTGCGTACCTCCGTAAATGTGCTGCCGGGAGATTAGTGGTGCAACCCATTGCCGCATTGCGCTCGTCCCAAGGCAGGTGATCTTCTCCTTCAAGTTTGTAGGGTTAGTTCAACTAATGATTAGGCGTGTAATAGATATGATCGTGAGAGTTTCCCTGGTCGTGGTCGCGCTGGCGCTCTTGGCGACCATCGCAACGTCAGGCAGGGCGCGGCAAAACGGGCAGGAGCAGAAATCAACACTTTCGGTCGACCAGGATAAAACCCGCGATGACGCGTCAAGGCCCTTCACGGAGCTGGAAGATGAGATGCGGGCAAAACGCGCTATCAAGTTTGCCGACAAGGAGTATCAGGAAAATCTGGAGAGGGCTCGGGACCTTTCGCTGCTGAGCACATCAATAGTGAGTTCGTTTAAGCAAAAGAACGAGTTGGATCAAGAGAATCTCAAGAAGCTCGAGAAAGTGGAAAAGCTCGCCAAGAGCATACGGCACGCAGCCGGAGGTTCTGAGGACGAGGTTGAAATGGAAAAGCCACCCGCCGACCTTGCTTCCGCCGTAGACATGTTGGCGGATCTCAGCAAATCCTTGAAGGAGAAAGTTGAGAAAACTCCCAAACATGTAATCTCGGCGTCTGTGATCGATGAAGCTAATGTATTACTTGAGCTGATTCGCATTGTTCGCACTCTACCGCGCAAGGTGTGACTATTGGCCGAAATGCTCCAGCCACTAAAGTGTCGCGCCCTACCATTGACCCTGGCGATTATCATTGCCGGCTTAGCAGGCCTGGCCACCCCTGTTCTTATCCGCTCCCAACAAAGCGACGATGTCGTCCGCGTCAATACTGATCTCGTGGTCCTGAATATCACCGTTACAGACAAGGGTGGACAATACATCCCCGGCCTTCGCCTTTCCGACTTCACGATTCTGGAAGATGGAAAGGAAGTTACAACCCAATTCATTTCAAGTTTCAGCGTGCACGAGTCTCCCTTCGCATCAGTCGTGCTACTCGACACTTCGGGAAGCATGGAGAGTCGTCTTTCCCTGGCCCGGTCGGCTGCGATTCGTTTTCTGGATAGGCTGCGCGAAGAAGATGTTGCCGCAGTTTATAAATTTGATTCCAAGGTTGAACAGGTGCAGGAGTTTTCGACCAGCCGCGACTTAGCGCCGATGGCGTTTGGCGTTCACGCAAAAGGTATGACCACACTCAACGATGCAATCGTTGACGCAGCAAAGGCGCTGTCCGAGCGGCCGGAAAAACGCAAAGCAATCATAATTCTGTCTGACGGCCTGGATACCTACAGCAAAGCTTCAACTGAAAAAGCTGTGGAGAGTGCACTTGCTATCGGGGCGAGCATTTATGCAGTGGATATGTCGGCGACTGAAGGAACCAGTTTCCGCAATCAACAAAGCGCGGCAGTGTTAAAGAGTTTTGCGGAAAAGAGCGGCGGCCGGTTTGTTGCCACGCCCGGAGGTCCTGCTTTGCGCGATGCCTTTGCGAGTATCGCCGACGAGTTAGGCCACCAATATACTATTGCCTATCGCCCGCTGAATCAGGCGCGCGACGGCAAGTGGCGTAAACTGGATGTGAAACTTTCTCGTGGCGATTTGGTAGTGAGAACGCGGAAAACTTATCGCGCACCCAGGGGCTAGAGCTGGAACCGCGCTAACTTAGTCGCGCGTAATTTTATTCAGAGACTTCTCGCGATGTCTTTCCAGGGCAAGTTCAACTAGTACATTAAGCATTCTGGTGTAACTCAAGCCTGAAGCCACCCACATCTTGGGATAGCCGGAAACTTCGGTAAGTCCCGGCATTGTATTCAATTCGTTTATCAGCAACTCCTTCGTGTCACGTCTCAGGAAAAAATCAACGCGCGCCAGGCCGGATCCATCGATCGATTGGAACGCCTGGATGGCCAGTCGCTGAATTTTTGTCGCCAGCGATTTTGAGACCGGTGCGGGAACCACAAATTCGACATGTCCAGTTTTCGAGTACTTCTCGTTGTAATCGAGGAATGATGCTACTTTGTCATACACCACATACTCGCCAGGAAGACTCGCCTTAGGTTCGTTGTTACCGATAACTGCACATTCGATCTCGCGGACGTCCAACGCCTCTTCGACTACGATTTTTCGATCATACTGTGCCGCCAATTCAATTGCCCGTTGTAGTGATGGTTTATCATCAGCTCGCGAAACTCCCACCGATGAACCAAGGTTTGCCGGTTTGACAAAACACGGCAGGCCAGTTCGGCGAAGTATGGTCCTCGTAATTCTCGCGGGTTCGTTGTGCCATTGCGAGCGCAGAAACCAGACGTAGCGACACATCGGAAGACCGGCCTGGAGAAACAATAATTTCATCGTGACCTTGTCCATGCCGCAAGCCGAGGCAAGTACGCCGCACCCGACATAAGGGATGTTTGCCATTTCCAGCAGCCCCTGAAGCGTTCCATCCTCGCCGAATGGTCCATGAAGCACGGGAAACACGACGTCAAGGCGCTCAGACTTCAGCGCTCCTCCGTTTCGGTCGAACGAGAGCAATCCGGCGCGAGACGGATCACCCAGAATGGCCACGGCACCTTCAGGGTTGTCAGTTGGTCTCGCAGGAAGCAGTGATTGCGCATTCGGCGGCAGGAGGTTGAAAGCTTCAGGAGGAGAGAGCCACTTCCCTTCCCGGGAAATGGCGATGGGAATAACTTCATATTTCTTTCGGTCGATCGACTCGATTACGGAAGCGGCAGAACGCACGGACACTTCATGCTCGCCGGACCTGCCCCCAAAAATCACTCCCACGCGGAGTTTCTTTGCCAAATGAGTACTCCCCTGGTTGGAACTTGCTAAAGAATCGTTTTGCCTAAAGCCGAAAGGATCAATTCCACACCGAGTTCGGCCGTTTTGTTATTTATATCGAGAGCAGTATTGATTTCGACAACTTCAAGTGAGCGCATGCCGCCGGCTTCCGCTATTTTCTCCATCGCCAGATGCGCCTCACGATAGGTAAGGCCCCCTCGCACCAGAGTCCCTGAGCCCGGGGCATCACCAGGATCCAGGGCATCGACGTCGAACGTTACCGCATAGCCGCCGCTCGCGCGCGCGGCGATTTGGATCGCTTCATCCATACACGCGCTCATCCCGCGTTCGTCAATCTCTCGCATGGTGATGAAACGAATGCCCAATTTACGAATCAATTCACGCTCACCGCGATCGATGTCGCGCGCGCCTACATGTACACACAGTGCAGGATCAAGCTTAGGACTCAAGCCGCCAATGTTTATGAGTTCCGGTGCACCGTATCCCAGGACCACCGCCAGCGGCATTCCGTGAATGTTTCCCGAAGGCGAAGACTCCGGAGTGTTCATGTCCGCATGCGCGTCAAACCAGATCAATCCGGGACTTTCATTTCGCTTGCGGCAGTGTGACGCGAAGCCTGCAATTGAGCCGATGGCGATCGAATGATCGCCGCCCAGAATCAGCGGCAACTCGCCGTCCTCCAAAACTGTCGCAACTTTTTGCGCCAGGTCTTTGCAAGCTGCACTGATCTCGAGAAGATGTTTCAGCTTATCGCTGGGCGCCGGAGTCGCCTGAGATTGTTCGACATGCAAGTCTCCGAGATCACGAACTTCATAGCCAAGGTCAGCGATCCTTCGATTGAGGCGGGCGATACGAAGAGCGGCTGGTCCCAGCTCAACGCCGGCCATGCTTGCTCCGTAGGCCAACGGAACGCCAAGCACACCGACCGCTTTTCTGGTTTTAGGCTCCGCGATGGATTGCTTTTGATTTTTCTCTGCGACAAGACTGTCCATGTTAACGTCGTTCCCGTTCAGCCGCCGAGGTTGATATTAAAACCGCTGCCGCCGCCTCCCTGACTTGGGAAGAAAGGCTTCAAGAGCCCTGCCAGCGCCGCAAGATTGCGCGTTTGAATTAGTATTTCTCCAGGCCCGCTGAATTCCGCGACCATGCCTTCACCGCTCATCATGCTGCGAAGGAGTCCCGCTGCCGCTTTGCGCAAGCTGTACTGCGTAGTTCCTTCCCATGCCACGAGATGGCCCGTGTCAACCACATAACGCTCGCCCGCTTGCAAAGTCTTTCGGTGAATTGCGCCGAAAGAAGAAACAAGCAATAGCCCGCGCCCCTGCACCATCAGCACAAACAAACCCTCTCCGCCGAAGAATGACTTCGCGCCACCCCATTTTGTATCCACGGTTAAGCTCGCATCGCCCGCGAGATAGGAACTTGATTGCACAAAGAACGTCTGATTGTTGAGTTCAATTGCAGCAATATCTCCCGGCGCTCCCGGCGCAAACGTCACTTCCCCTGGGCCGCTGCGCGCGGTGAAAGTCGATACAAAGGCTGACTCGCCGCCGGCTGCTCTCTTGATGGCGCCAAACAATCCGCCCTTCATTTGCGATTGCAGTTCGATGTTTGCCGACATTGAAACCATCGCGCCCGATTCTGCCTGAATCGACTGCTCAGCCTGTAGTTGAATTACGGCGAGCGAGAAGGCTGGCTGATGTAACACTTCATATTTGTAGCCGCCGCCCTGACCCCGAGAATCCGCATCAATGTGAATCCCATGGCCTTGCGAAAACCCGGCCGGTTGACCTGTGGAGACGCGGGCCACGCTACCGGTTTCAAGTTTATAGCCACAGGCGCCGCAGAAGCCTGATCCCTGAAGTAGTTGTGCACCACATTTAGGACAGTTCATAAGCTCACCCCTCGAGATTTCTCATTGATTATCGCCACAGCTTCTTCCGCCGTTTGCGCAAAGTCGAGCGCCGCGACGTCTTCCTCGCTTACGACCAAATGTTTTTGCCATTCGCGAACAATTGGAGGCCAGCACTCGCCCAGCAAAACAAGCGGGCGCGGTCCGATAACGCGAGTTTGAATCTTATTCCAAACCAGCGACAACTCGGTAACTGTCCCCATTCCACCGCGAACGGCAATGAACCCGACGGAGCGCGTGATTAACCGCTGCAGTCTTTCATAGAAATGTGGTGTCGCTACTTTATCCGTGAGATAACGATTGGGTTCTGCCGTGAATTGGTTCATCACTATGCCGAGCACTCGTCCTCCGCGCTCGTGCGCGCCGCGACTCGCAGCTTCCATCACGCCCAAATAGCCACCCGTGCAGATAGTAAATCCTGCATCGGCCAGAAGTTGACCGACCCGTCTGGCCTGTCCGTATTCGGGATCAAGTTCACCACATTTCGCGCCGCCAAAAATTGTGACGATTCTCTCGGCTACTTCTTCAGACATGAATTTTTGTAACGCAAACTGTTAGTCTGCGATCCTCGCGCTCGCGGCTCCCGCAAACTAACAGTTCGGGTTGTAACAGCCGTTACATCTCAACCTCGCCGCTCAGCATTAGCGAGCCTGACCGCTTATAGCTCACGTACTCTTCGCGACTCTTAAAAGAGCCGCCGGTGTAGTTATCGGGAATTGGCGTCGGATCGTAAAGTCGCCGATGATCCACTTTAACGAAGCCCGCGCGCTCGAAGAGGGAACAATAGTCCGCAGTACTCAATAGTTGTACCGGCACCTTTAACTGCTCTACCCAATGATGCGAGGGCAGATTTTCCTGGTAAAGATCTACCACAGTAATAAAGAGGCCTCCCGGTTCGAGTACTCTTTTGATTTCCCGTAGTGCACTTGGAATGTCAGAGTAATAGTAAAGCGACTCCATGGAGAACGCGTGAGTAAATTCCGCATCGCCAAAAGGAAGTTTCTCAGCGCTGGCTACCTGAAATTCGACATTAGAAAGGGACCTGGAACATTCACGGGCGAGTCTTATCATTTCGTCAGCGATGTCGATGCCCGTGACACGGCCGTTGTGGGCCTTCTCAGCCATCAAACGGGTTGCCCATCCCGATCCGCAACCTACGTCGAGCACGCGCGCGTCGAGTGGAATTGCCATCAGTGCAATCGCCTGCTCGCCGACCGGACGATGGCCTTTTTCCATGCCCTCGCCTCTTCCGGACTGAGCCCAATCATTGAACTCCAAACGCAAACGTTCGTCCATCTGTAAGACAGACCTTACTGTCTGTTGTGCTCCGCATCTTGATAAGTCTTCGCAGTTGAGACAGGTTGGAAACCTGACCTACGGGCGTAGCCGGTAAAGCATACGCGGAAACGGAATAGTCTCTCTGATATGCTCTATGCCACACATCCATGCCGTGCAGCGCTCGATGCCCATTCCGAATCCGGCGTGAGGAACACTGCCATAACGGCGCAAGTCGAGATACCACTCGAAAGCCTCCTGCGGTAATTCGTGCAATGCAATTTGTTCTTTCAGAAATTCAAGCGACGTTGCGCGTTCACCTCCGCCAATCACCTCGCCATAGCCTTCGGGCGCCAACAGATCAACGCCCAGAGCCAGTTCATTTCTCTCCGGGTCGCGCGCCATGTAGAAAGCTTTTACCGCCGCAGGATAATGGTGCACCATCACTGGCTTCTCATATTTGGCTGAGAGAAATGATTCATCGGGCGCACCAAAATCTCCACCCCACTCAAAGCGTGTTTCGAGCGCGCCACTCGCGTGACCTTCTTGTAAGAACTTGACAGCATCGTCGTAGTGCAAACGCGGAAACGGCGGCACAATCGCGTCGAGTTTCGCGGGGTCGCGTTCCAGGGTTTTGAGTTCTTCTCCGCGAGTCTCCAGCACGCGAGCTGCAATGTACGAAAGCATTCTCTCCGACAGGCTCATCACGTCGTCGAGGTTCGCATACGCCATCTCGGGTTCAACCATCCAAAACTCGGTCAGGTGGCGCCGGGTCTTTGATTTTTCAGCGCGAAAGGTCGGCCCAAAACAATAAACTTTCCCCAGAGCAGCCGCGGTAGCTTCGTTATAAAGCTGGCCAGATTGGGTAAGATATGCTTTCTCGCCTTCAAAGTAGTCTACTTCGAAAAGCGTAGTGGTACCTTCGCAAGCTGCGGGAGTAAAGATTGGTGCGTCGGCTAACGTGAACCCATCGTTATCCAGAAAATCACGGACGGCCTTAACCAGCGTGTGGCGAACTTTAAGGATCGCATGCTGTCGCCGGGACCGCAGCCACAAGTGGCGATGGTCCATCAAAAACTCAGTGCCATGCTCTTTGGGCGTGATCGGATAATCGTGAACTTCATTGAAAACTTCCGCGTTCAGCAGATCGATCTCATAACCGCCGGGCGCGCGACTGTCTTCCCTGACAGTACCGGTAATCGCGAGCGCAGATTCCTGGCCTAGACCCTTAAGCTCGTCCCACACTTCGGGGGTCACCGAATTTTTCAGCGCCACACATTGGACCACACCGGTTCCATCCCGCAGTTGCGGAAACAGGATCTTGCCGCTCGCGAACGCAAGTTGTAAAGCCAGCCCTTGATCGTCACTTCCTGACCAACATGTTGCGAAAGTTGGTTGATGAACGTCCGCGGCGGACTTGTGATTTCCAGCGATTGTGATTCAGTAGCCATTTATTGTTCGGGTAACCTGGTTTTATTCGTATCGCAAACTGTTAGTTTGAGTCGCATCACAGCCCGATAGGTTCAAGGGTGCGTTGCCAAAAATGAACAAATCGCAAACCAACAGTTTGCGTTATGTGTTAATCAGTTCAAATTGGTTCGTTCTCTGATCATTCGGCTCAATGTAGGAAACCTGTCGAGCCACTCCGCGGCCTGCAACACAATCGCGAGCGTTGGCTGAATAAACGGCTCATAGACATTGCCGCGATTGCAAACAGCCGTTTGATAGGAAAACGTGCCAGTAGCCTTCAGGCCGCGCTGAATTGTCATCAGGCGAAATTCTTGCGCAACTTCGTCCGGATCCAGCGCCTCGAGACCCACCAGTCTGCGCTCTTCCAACAGAAACAATCTATAAGCGCGCAGTTCCGCAAGCGAAGGGGGCTCGGGTCGCCTGTCCAACAGAAACGAAACGAGATCGTAGGTGACCGGACCCATGCGGGCATCCTGATGATCGACAACACGCAAGCGGTCGTTGTCGTCGACCATAAGATTGGCGGCGTGGAAGTCGCGATGACAGAGGACCCGCGGCCGCCCTGCGAGCTCGGCGGAAATATCGTTGAGTTCCGCTTTTAGTTCGGCCGTTTCCGCATGGCGAAGTTTTTCGTTTCTTAAACTCCCGAAGTAATGTTCAACGAAGAAATCCAATTCCCAGGAAAGTTTCGGCTCATCGAAAGCAAGCCGGCTGGAGATTGATTGGCGTTCATAAGCGGCGCTGGTTGCTTTCTGTATCTGCGCAATGAGATTAACTGCCCGTTCTTTGTACTCATCGCATTGGTCCTTCGGCGCTGCCTCATAAACACGAAACAACTGCCGATCGCCTAAATCTTCCTGAACAATCACTCCCAACTGGCCGTCGACAGCGTATATCGCCGGCACTGGTATCCCGCTGTCCAGGAAGAGCCGGGTGACGTCGAGATAAGGATGGACGTCCGGGTCGAAAGGCTCGGGATAAACGGCCGCGACCGCTTTCCCCGTTGTCCAGGAAATGCGAAAGTAATTACGTGTTGAGGCATCAGGAGTGAGCGGAACAATCAACTTGTTCCTGATGCCCTGAGCTTCTAAAAACTGCAGGAGCCGCTCCGATGCAGAGAGGCCAAAAGCGCTCGTAGTCACCTGTTTTGCTGAACTCATTACGGAAAGAAACGGGCGTTCGATCCTCTCACGGTGGTGGTAAATTTCAATGTCAGGCTTTTAGTATGAGCGCAAATTGTATCATTCAGCCAGAGGCACCACAAAATTGTCGCCTCGAAACTCGCCTTTGAGAGCTTTAGGTGGCACGGTGGCCCCGCGAACAAGAGAAGCATGGACGACCGCGACGTCCTCGACTCTTTCTCCGGCGCTGATCTTAATGTTGTCGCCCAGGACCGCGCGCCTAATCTGTGCGCCACTTTCAACCACGACATTATCCCAAAGTACCGATTTCTCAACCTTCGCAGTTGCCGAGATGTCGCACCCGGGTCCCGCGGTGAAACTTTCACCGGTTTCCGCCAACAAGCGAATACTAATATCCAGATAGCGCTGAATTGTCGAGAGTTCATACCAGCGATCGCTGGCAACGTGCACGGCGATGCGTTCACCGTTAGCCATTGCCTGCGGATACACGTCAGTCGTTGAATGCGAAAAGACGTCGCGGGGAATGTAATCAAATATCTTCGGCTCGAGGATGTGGATGCCGGTGAACATCAGTGGCGGCTTGCCATTAAAGTCGCGGTGCTGCGGTATGCCGCCGAAGCCTTGCAGGAAGCCATCAGCCGTTTCGACAATTGAAAACTTTTCGTAAGCAACGTTCGGCAATAGCACGAGCGTTGCGATCGCTTTCGTGCAGCGGTGAGTTTCAAACGCGGCGTTCAAATCGATGTCGGTAATTATTTTTCCATTGATAACAACGAAAGTGTCGCCATAGAGGAGGGCTCGAGCGTTGTCGATTGCTCCGCTCGTCCCCAGGATTTCCGGCTCCTCAACATAGTGGAGCTTGACGCCGAACCGGCTGCCATCGCCGAGCGCGCGGCGAACAGATTCTGGCCGGTGATGCAGGTTGACAACTATTTCATCGCATCCGTAACGAGCGAGATACTCGGCAACATAGCCGACCAGCGGCTTCCCCAGAATTGGAATGGCGGGCTTGGTTCGGTCTTCTGTTAGCGGCCACAAGCGCGTGCCGTAGCCAGCGGAAAGAATTATTGCGCGCATGAAAGCATTCTATTCGCGCGGTTGATCAAGCGCCAAGACGCCACACTGGTCAGGATTGCCAGAAACAAGAGGGCAAAGCCGGATTTTCCATATGTCATTTCTCATTTTTCATTTGCCATCTACTCCTACCGCGCGGTCTTAATGACATTGGCATATGAAAAATGAAAAATGATGAATGGAAAATCTTCCAGCTCTTGGCGGGTATGTACCGGAACTCCCGGAGATTAGTCGCTTGGCTAGGAGGCTTTCGAAGCGTCGCGCATCATGAGATCGAAAGTTCCTGGCGCGGTCTTGCGGAAGCGTGAATTACGATTGAGGGAAACGGCAATACTTATCGTTGGATTCTGGCCGGTAAACTTGAAGCCACCTTCAAGCAGGCGATTGTAGATCTCATTGACGTGGAGCGCGCCGCCTTCTTCGCGCAACAACAGCGTAACGGCTTGGGGAATAGTTCGATCCATGAAGCGATCGCTGAGGACTTCGGTGTTTGGTCGAAGCGTGGGAATTTCCTGGCGCCTCACTTCCAACGAAAATGGCCGGCGATCTTGTGGAGACGAAGGACGCATCGCCGCTTCAAGTTCTGCATCAGAGGGGAAGCCACCTGAAAGGTTGCTAACGGAAAGATTGCTCGAGGCTAATACCGAAGTCAACAGCCGATAGATGGCCGCTTCCGTCTGGCTGGCCAGCGTATCCATCTCGGCGAGCTCGGCACGCACCGCATCCGCTTCGACCTCGAGTTCTCTGAGCCGTGCAGCCAGATGCATACGCCCCGCGCGCGACTGGCGCAGGCTCTGCTCCAGACGGGAAAGAAGGTTTTCGCTCGGGCGGTCTGTCATCGGGCAAATCTTAATGGGGTTTGCGGTTTTTCACAATACTTTTGGCTAATGTAACGCAAACTGTTGGTTTGCGTGCGGGTGCGTGGGGTTGGAAATCGCTATCCGAAACGTAACCGGAGTCTCTCAACAAGGCTCACCGCGCAAACTAACAGTTTGCGTTACGCGCGGCCAAACTGGCTTACCGGTCGCGCTCAAGCACATAAGTAGGTATTGCCTTTAGCGATTCGCAAAACTCAGAATCCGGCAGTTCGTCCAGGGCTGTGCGTGCAGCCGCCGCATACTCGTCACCGCGCGCCCGGGCCCATGCAATCGCGCCAACGCCTTCAACGGCGTCCAGCAGTTTCTGTCTCGGAATGCTGTCATAGCTCGCCTCAGCCATCACCGTCTGAACCATCTCATGAGCGGAAGCTTCGCTCGCAATTAAATAAATCAGAGGTAGGGTTACCTTACCACCCAGTAGATCGACGCCTGCGCTCTTGCCCAAAGCATCGTCCGTGGAAGTGAAATCGAGCAGATCGTCGGTTAGTTGGAATGCCATTCCCAGGTTCATGCCGTAGTCGCTTAGGGCTTTCTGTTCTGACTCGCTCGCGTCTCCAAGTAAGGCCCCAACTTCACAGCAGGCACTGAAAAGGAAAGCAGTCTTTCGCTGAATGATGTCGAGGTACTGCTGTTCGGAAATATCGCTTCTTCCCAGCGTCGTCAATTGTAGCAATTCGCCCTCGGTCATCTTTCGTGTGACGCGCGTCAGGATGTCGAGAATCGGCAATGATCGTTCAGCAAGACTGGTTTCGAATGCTGACATGTAAAGCCAGTCACCCATCAAAACGGCTGTTTCATTTCCATAGAGAGCATTGACTGTAGGACGATTTCTGCGCGTATCGGCCCTATCGATGATGTCGTCGTGGACCAAAGTGGCAGTGTGGAGAAACTCCATCACAGTTGCCATCCGAATCGAGTTGTAACGCGAACCATCGCCACCCACTGCATAGTTTGAAAGAATGGTTAAAGCCGGCCGCACGCGTTTGCCGCCGGAGGCGCGCAGGTAATCTGCAAGATAAGCGATCACCTGAACGTTGGAACTCGCCTGCCGCTCAAACTCAGACTCAACCTGCCCGAGTTCCGAAGCAATCAGATTGAAGATGCGCTTCGCGGTCAGCTTCACGTCTTCGAGTAACGCACTCTGTTCTACTGTTTGCATTTACTTATCACTGTAACGCGAACTGTTAGTTTGCGAAGTCTCTTTGGTGACTCGTGTCCGTTGCGAATAGACAATCAACGCAAACTAACAGTTTGCGTTACGCGCTCAATTCGTTCGGTAATTCGAAAACTGCATATCAATCCCAAAATCCTTGCCCTTGAGACTGGCAATAACCGCTTGAAGAGTATCGCGGTCCTTGCCTGAAACCCGCACAATATCACCCTGTATGGAAGCCTGGACTTTTGCTTTTGAATCTTTGATGAATCTAACAACCTCCTTGGCCTTCTCCTGGGGAATGCCCTGCTGAATTTGCACCTTCTGCCTGACCGTACCTCCCGCCGCAGGATCAACGTTGCCATAACTGAGTGCCTTAAGCGGTACGCCGCGTCGTACCAATTTCTGCTGAAAAATGTCATTCATGTTTCGCAACTTAGTCTCGTCTTCCGCGGTCAAGATCAACTCGTTCGCTTCCAGCACTACAGTGGCCGAGCTGCCTTTGAAATCAAACCTCTGGCGCACTTCCTTGATCGTTTGATTGATCGCGTTAGTAACTTCCGCGCGATTAACTTCAGATACGATGTCAAAAGAGTTCTGCTGAGCCATGGCGGTCTAAGGTTTGGTGACCCTTTTTATGTTTCCTAATCAGGCTGAGAATAACATCAAATTGTCCGCTCGTGAAAGTTGGCGCTAGCTGGCCTGCCTTTCCCTTTAAACCTAACGGTCCGCGGTTACGTAAGTCACCTATATGATTCGCATAATTGGAAGTTAGGCGAAGAATACCGACTTCCTGTCGGCAACGACCGGCTGTTGGAATATGAGCATGCAAAGCGACCCATCGAAATTGCCGGAGCAAGCTCCCCTAATAGGGGTGCAAGCGCGAGCCGAAGCGCCATTAGATGATCCCATCGCCACGAAGCTGCGCGGATTCGGGGCGCTCGGAATCCTTGCCTTCCTGATTATCCTGGCCGGCAATCTTCTCTTCGCGCCCCTGAGTGCCGTGCTGGTATTAATCTGGGTGTGGCGATCGCATACGCCATGGCGCGAGATCGGTTACGTTCGGCCCAGAAGCTGGATACAGGTTGCTGCCGCCGCCGTCGTTTTTGGCGTTGCGTTCAAATTGCTGATGAAGTCGATTGTAATGCCGTTCCTTGGGGCTCCGGCGATCAATCAAGCGTTCCATTATCTGGCTGGAAACCGAGCCGCACTCCCGGGAGCCATCTACGCGATGATTGTAGTCGCGGGCTTCGGAGAAGAGACTGTTTTCCGCGGCTACATGTTTGAACGCTTCGGCAAGCTTTTCGGATCCGGCGTGGCGGCAAAGACACTCATCGTACTACTGACTTCCGTATTATTTGGACTGGCGCACTATGCTATCCAGGGGCTGTCCGGCGTTGAACAGGCGACGATCACTGGGTTGGTATTCGGAACCATCTTCGCCGTCACGGGACGTATCTTTACCGTGATGGTCGCGCACGCCGCCTTCGACTTAACCGCACTCGCGATAATCTACTGGGATCTCGAAACCAAGGTGGCTCACTTTGTTTTCCAATAAATCCCGAGACTTGCCCGCTCACCAAACGACTCTCAATCAAGTTGCAGTCTGAAGAGGCGGGCAAAGTTTGTCGACGTCATTCTGGCCACCTCTTCCAGGCTCAATCCACGAAGATCTGCTAAACAGCGCGCCACCTCGACAACATAGGCAGGCTCATTTCGTTTTCCGCGAAACGGGACCGGTGCTAAAAAGGGGCAGTCAGTTTCAATCAGCAGTCTATCCAGGGGAACCTGCAGTACAATTGCGCGCAAGCCTTCCGCCTTATTGAAAGTAACAATCCCGGAAAATGAAATCACGAATCCCAACTCAAGCGCTTCCTGCGCTAGCCTGAGACTGCCGCTGAAGCAGTGCATAACTCCCGGAGCGTTAATTCCAGGCGGATGCGATTTGAGAATTTCGATTGTTTCGTCTTCCGCCTCACGAGTATGGATAATCACTGGCAAACGCGCGTCTCTGGCTAAATCGAGTTGGCGGCGAAACACACTCTTCTGCACGTCGCGTGGGGAATTGTCGTAGTGAAAATCCAGGCCGATTTCTCCCCATGCTATGACGCGCGCGCTTTGTTTGATAAGACTCGCGATCCGCTGTTCGGCTTTATCGTCAAACAGACGGGCATCATGCGGATGGGTGCCAACCGAGGCATAGATATCTTCGTGTTTCTCGGCTAATTCGACCGCTCGTTCCAAAGCCCCGCTGTGTGGATCGCCGGTGCCTATATTCAGAATCGTGGAAACCCCGGCATCGCGCGCACGTTGAATAACTTCATCGCGGTCTCTGTCAAACTCCGGTCCGTCTATGTGAGCGTGCGAATCAACAAACATCCGAAAAAAGGGAAAAGGTTAAAGGGGGGAAAGGGTCAAGGGGAATAAGCGGATTCGTATGCTCCCCTTTTCCCGTTACCCTTTGCCCGTTCTCAAAAAGGGTCCTCTCAAAAACTGATAATGCCTCTGTCCAGCAAGCTCTTTATCATCCGCAGGCTATCAACTTCGCGAAAAGGGCAGATAGACAGGATCGACTTGACATCCCATTCGCCATTAATCCGTGAAAGCAGAAATGCTTCTTGCGGGGCCAGTTGATGCTCGGTTAGACCAGCTTCAGAAATAAGAAGTTTAGGCACGGCATTGGGCAACAGCGGCGGAGCATACATTTGTCTGATCAGCTTATCCTCCGCCATCGACAACAACGTCCGAGCCTCGGAGTTCTTTGGCTCCTTCTGCAAAATATTTTGAATTGTCGCCAGGGCCGACTCGGTTTCGTTCTGGCCAAGCTGTCCACGAGCCGCTGCCAGTAGTTCAGGGACGGTTTCCGGGAAATCCACTAAATCGTGCGTGGCATTAAAGCCTTCGGGGACTTCACCAGCGACGCGTGCGATTCCTTTACACACCAGGTCATATAGTTCTCCATAAATGTGGAAGGGAGAAGCATGCATGTTGTAGCAAATCTCAGCGACGGACATATGCTTGCCGACGAAGTAGAGTATTTGCCGCAGCTCGTTGCTGAGGTTCAATGATGATGATGTCCAACCGGCGCTTAATTCCAGCACCGCGCGGTCGGAAGGAATCTGGGAACGATAGCGTTTCCACTCATCGATCCGGTACGCGCCATCCATGATGACTTTGGTGGGCTGAACCTCTATGCGGATGAAATAGTCGGGTGGCGGCTCATCGTAGAGTTCAAAGTGCGCTTCCTTCCAGAGAAACAGATCGTAAATCACGTCCAAAGTGCGAATGCGCAGAATCTCGAGGACGTCGGCTTCAGGAAGGACGCCCGTAGAAACCAGGATTTCACCTAATCTGCCGCCGGATTGCCGTTGGGTTTGCAGCGCCGCTCTAAGTTGGGATTCGTCAAGCTTGCCGTAATGAATGAGGAGCTGGCCCAGGTATTCCTTCGGGTCGTTGGAATTCGAGCCGATGATGATTCCATTCTCAAAGTAGATCTGTTTGACGATCGGGGCGCGATCGAATTTCAGCATTCCAGTCTTCCTTCCCGCCGCCAGAAACTGCAGCAGATCGGCGACAT
>WNGA01018280.1_pt1 | contig 16329 bp, 19 predicted proteins | sample 5400061 | NCBI WGS metagenome assembly WNGA01 (sample SAMN13153366, study PRJNA577476) | soil metagenome | isolation source: 100 cm soil or saprolite under grassland replicate 2 | place: USA:California | collected 2016-06-15 | reverse complement strand
TTGACCCGAAAGATAGCCAAAGTGCTGGGCGAATTCCAGACCTACATCAGTAATAATGAGGAGTTCATTCCAAACTTCGGCGAGCGCCGGCGCAATGGTGAGCTGATCAGCACAGCGTTTGTGGAATCGACAGTCAATCGGGTGATCAGCAAGCGGATGGTGAAAAAGCAGCAGATGAGATGGACGCAGCGAGGCGCACATCTACTTCTGCAGATTCGAACGAAGGTGCTCAACAACGAACTTGAGGAGGTGTTCCAGCATTGGTACCCGCAGTTCCGTGCTGCCCCAGCGTCTGCCCCGGCTTTTTAGCAGTCTCGAACAACTACACTGACATAAAAAAAAGGCGAATTGTACGATAGAGGACTGAACTTGGCGGGGCTGAATGATAAGTTCGATCTAGTTTTTTCGCACGCATGCTAGGACCAGCTACGAGTCGCATCGCGGCGGCCTTCTGCAATCCGCGCGACTTCCCGCGAAAGAATTTGGTGAGGCAAACGGCCTGGCGAGTGCTCGAACGACGCAAGCTCTATTTTTCAATATCAGGGAAAACGATGAAATTGTCTTTGTTCGGACGAAGCTTCGTTTATGGTTGGACAACCGCTGCCCCTTAATTGCAATTGCACAGCTCAATAATGCCCAAAAGTCAGAACTTTGAAAGCGCTCTTATATAAGGCGATTTTCAATTGGCGTAATGGACGAAATCCAGGTGAACATGTGTCGCGATATCATAAGGATCCCGAAGCCGTATCTCGTCTTTCTCCCGGGCAATACAGTGTGACACAGTGTGACGAAACAGAACCGCCGTTTAATAATGCCTATTGGGACAACTAAGAGCCAGGTATTTACGTGGATGTCGTGTCGGGCGAGCCACTGTTTGCTTCGGTTAACAAATTTGACAGCGACTCTGGCTAGCCGAGCTTCACCAAGCCGATCGAGCCAGAAAATGTGGTCGAGAATATTGACACCAGCCATGGCATGATTCGGACTGAGGTTCGCTTCAGTCATGGCGGCAGCCATCTCGGCCATGTCTTCTCCGACGGCCCGCGCGAGGGGGGCGGCCTGCGCTATTACATCAATTCTGCCTCCCTACGCTTCATTCCACTTGATGAACTCGAAAGCGAGGGCTACGGCGCCTATCGCAAGCTGTTCGATACTCAGGAGAAGAAATAGGAACATAACCGCATCGACCGAACACGTGATTCTTGCCGGAGGCTGTTAATAGGGCGCGTAGGAATTGCTGCGCATCTATTCAAGCGTGATTTCCGTATTGGTTGACTACAAGGGCGGCGACGCGCCGAACGCGATGCGCCGCAATCAGGGAACGAGCTATCGCTCGACCACCTTCACGAGCGACGAACAGAAAATGAGCTTGCTAATTCCGCGAGAGTTATCACTGGACGCCGCCACTAGAAAGGTTTGAAACGTTGAAAAGGAGAATATCCATTATGCATGCTCGCGCAATCTTTATCGTCCTCTTGTTAATCGCTCTCGGCGCCTACCAGCAGTTCGGGGCGAAAAGCCAAAACTCTATTAATGGGTTTCAGTTTGTGGATAAGATGGGTAACATCCGCAAGCCGCCCAACGTTCGAGATACGTATCAGGCGCTCGGCACATATGCGGTGATCGACCCCAAAGGTAACGAATTGCATTACACCTATGCGTCCCCAGGCGCGGCGGAAACGTATCGCCAGACCGGAAAATTTGCGGACGGGACAGTCCTGGTGAAGGAAGTTTTCGCAACTGATCACGCACAGTTAACCACGGGAGACGCAAACTGGGCCTCGGGAACCAAAATATGGTTCGTCCTGATTAAGGATGCAAAAGGGCGTTACCCGGGCAACCCACTTTGGGGTGATGGATGGGGCTGGGCCCTTTTCAAAGCCGACGCGCCAGACAAACAGGTGGCGACTGACTACAAAAAAGATTGTCTCGGCTGTCACATCCCCGCTAAGTCGACGGATTGGATATACGTACAAGGTTACCCAGTACTGAAGTCGAAGTAACAGCAGCGGCGCCATGATGGTTATCAGCAGGGTCTTTTATGAACGCATTTACTCATTACCATCGAATCATTTGGGCGCAATAAGTCATTATCTGGGTTAGAAGTTCGCGTATCCCCCTAAGCGGTACGCGCAAACTCATGGACGTGATCTTTTCGTACACCAACCGCAATACCGATGTTGTTGAGAAAGGGATAAAGAAATGCAGTTCTCTGGTGTCCTTGCGGCGACACGGCAGCGATAGATTATGGGGGAAACGTGAATAAACTTGCTGATGCGGTGTTGGATTATCTATGGTTCCTCAACTTCACAGATGAAGAAGAAGCGAATCCCGACCTGCTAGTGAAGGAGTTCGAGAGGCTTCTGGATCAAATCGAGAATGAATTCGGAGAAGCTGAGAAGGCTGCGCTGAAAGCAGCGGCGACTCGGAGATTGGCCCAATGGCTCAGTGAGCCGGACGAGTACGGATATACGCCGCGAGCGCTATTGACGCCGGAAAAACGAAAGTTCTTGGAAGATATCGCAGCCGGCGAGTGGATGAGGTAAGACTTCGGTGAGCAATTCGGCGCTATCAGTACCGCTCGCGTAAGCAAGCGGTCCCGTGCAGGGGGAATCGCTTGCTTACGCGCGCGGTACTCTACCAATGTTCTTAAATACCACGATGGTGGTATCCCCACACTCAATCGAAAGTGATAGCAAAAAAACATTCGATCCCGTGATGTCGTTTCGGCTTTAATCATGTATTGTGATGAAGTGAGGCTGACGAAGGGCGGCGCGCCGGCGCAAAGAGAGAGGGCGGCGAATCGCGCCGAAACTGTTCGGCGCAACGGTTCACGCGAAGAAAATACCAATGGAGGAGGGATGATAATGAAAGCCATTCGATTGCACAGACGCGGAGGACCGGAACAACTCGTGTATGAGGATGCGCCAAAGCCTGAGCTGAGCCCTGGGGACGCTCTCATCCGAGTTCATGCCACAGGCATTACGCCCGCGGAGTTGACCTGGGCGGAAACATACAGCAATTGCGACGGGTCTGAGCGACTACCCACGATACCGGGACACGAGGTTTCGGGCGTCGTCGAAAGCGTGGCTGACGACGTCGGCGACGTGTCGATTGGCGACGAGGTCTATGCCCTGGCCTCATTTTGTCGGGATGGCGGCGCTGCGGAGTATGTTGCAGTCCGCGCCTCTGACCTGGCCCTGAAACCAAAGACACTCAATCACGCGCAGGCTGCGGCCGTCCCACTTTCCGCGCTGACGGTCTGGCAGGCTTTTTTCGATCACGCGCGTCTGGCGCGGGGTCAGCGCGTGTTGATCCATGGAGCCGCTGGCGGGGTCGGAACCTTTGCCATTCAAATCGCTCACTGGCGCGGCGCTTACGTCATCGGAACCGCATCTGCGAAAAACCGCGACTTCTTGCTCGGCCTAGGCGCGGATGAGGTCATTGACTATCAACAAACGCAATTTGAGCAGGTGGTCCACGATGTTGATGTGGTCCTGGACACAATCGGCGGCGCCACGCGCGAACGGTCCTGGCAGGTATTGAGGCCAACGGGAATCCTCGTCAGCTTGACGGGGCCCATTCCCGATGGCGAAGCGGCGACCCATAGCAGGCGCGGACTGTTTTTCATCGTCGAGCCTAATCGGGAACAGCTTGGCGAAATCGCGGCGTTGATAGATTCTGGCGCTATTCGGCCTGTCATCGCAGAAAAAATTCCGCTGGCGAGGGCCAGAGAGGCATTTGAACGTGGAGTGGCCGGCCACACCCGAGGAAAGTTAGTGTTACAGGTCGCCGCTCCGGAGCGAGCTTCAGCATAAGTTCGCAACAGACGGAAAGCGAGATTTTTCATGAGCGTAAATTCTGTATTCTTTCTTGCAGTCGGCATAGGAATCGTCGCCGGACTGCGATCTCTGACGGCTCCTGCCGCCGTCAGTTGGGCCGCCTATCTTGGCTGGCTGAACCCGCATCACTCTCTTTTGTCATTAATGGGGTCGCAGGATGCGGTCGCATTATTCTCGCTAGGCGCTATTGCAGAGTATGTTAATGACAAACTCCCCAAAACGCCGAGCCGCACCGCGCCCCCAAGTTTGATCGCTCGTATTGTGATGGGAGGGCTGTCCGGAGCCTGCCTGTGCGCGTCAGCCGGCCAATCCATGATAACCGGAGCGCTGCTGGGCGGGATCGGATCCCTGATTGGGACCTTCGGCGGTTACCAGGCCCGTACGCGATTGACGCGTGGTCTCAAGGCGAAGGACATCTTCATCGCCGTTAAAAACCCCTTGCAATCAACACTGTAATTGGCGGCATCCTGGGTACGCATCGCTTCCAGCGCGCAGTCTTGGCTAGACGGCCCATTGTTTTCCAATGCGCCTCCTGCCGAGACTGCGCGCTGGAAGCGATGCGTACCCAGGGCGCGCCTCCCGATTCATGCGCAATAGAACGCGGATGGCGCGGACGGGCGCGGAACCCGGCTCGTCGTTCGGGCGAATCTGAAAATGCCGAGACGCAGAGAATGCTGACAGACGCGGGCGTGGAAGTTAAACGCGGATTTCCGCAGCGTGAAACTAATTAACATTCTGAGCTTAAATTTCCCCATTTTGCTGGGAAAATCAGAAAATTTGCCGCTGAAATGTTAACTGGTTTATCTTGCCAGGCGCGGTTTTGACTAAATGCTTTTTGAAAGACGGCTTGATGACTAAGGGTGTCCATGATCGCTGGCGGGCCTAAAAACAGGGCTTTTCCACCTATCTTGGTTGCTGGTGTCGGATGCCGTCTATTCATTTAAGCTCTCGCGGATTCCGCTCATTCGGCGAAAAACCAATTAACATTTTGGGGGCTTCCAATGGACGATACAGACTGCCGTCAGTTCTTTCTCGAACCAACTGAGACATATCACCGCCAGTATGAAGCGCTGCGCGCCTACTTTGTCGAAGGGCGGAAATTGAGTGAAATCGCTCAGCAGTTTGGTTATCAAGAGTCGTCGTTACGCGTCCTGGTATATCGGTTTCGGAATCAGGTGAAGGCCAATGCTCTTCACCCCTTTTTGTTCAGCCGCGAGACGGACGACCTCTCAAGCAACCCTGCGCTGAAGAGACCGCCTCTCCGGAAACGCCGGAAATCGCCGACCGCCGCGCGTTGAGTTTGACTCCGGGACGCTGTTTGCGCACACGCCTAGCAGGACTGTTTCTCTTCCTGCCGCTGCTTGCGCGCCTCCAATTTGACCAGATCGTGAACCGTGCTGGTTATCCTGGCTCGGAGATGGTTCCGGCCACCAGCGCGCTCTTAAGTTTGCTCACTCTCAAGCTCCTTGACAAAGAACGTCGTAGTCACATCGACGACTTCAACTTCGACGAAGCGGTCGGGCTCTTTGCCGGCCTCAACATACCGCCGAAGAAGACCTATGCAACCGACTACTCCTATCGCACAGTGCGTGAGCATCAACAACAGTTGCTCTCTGGGTGGGTCGGCGCATTAGCGCCACTCTTGTTTTCCCAAGCCAAGAGCTTTGCGCTGGACTTTCATCCGATCCCGTTTCGTGGCGACGCGACAGGACTGGAGCAACATTACTTGCCCAAGCGTGGGAAGGCCGACACCAGTGTGCTGAGCTTCTTCGCCCGAGAACAGGAGAGCCGTGCCCTCTGTTACGCCAATGCCAACTTGACCCGGCGCGATCAAGCTGGAGAAGTCATGCGCTTCGTTGAATTCTGGCATGGGATCACAGAGGCTGATCCCGAGTGGCTCTACTTTGATTCCAAAGCAGCGCCCTACCCGGAACTCTCGAAACTGAACCAACGCGGCATCTGGTTCATTACCATTCGTCGGCGCGGCGCTCAGATCCTGCGCCGCTTGCAGGCGCTGCCTGCAAGCAAATGGGAACACGCCGTGCTCGACACCGCACATCGCCGCCATCAACGCATACGATACGTTGATGAGATGGTGAAATTGCCCGGTTACGAGGGTGAGATCCGCCAAGTCGCGGTCACCGGTTTAGGGCGCGAACAACCGACACTGTTTTTGACCAACCACAGCAAAGAGAGCGCGCGGTCAGTGATCATTCGCTACGCCGGGCGCAATGGCGTAGAGGACGCCTTGGGTATCAGCGTCAACTTCTTTCACCTCGATTGCCTGGCCAGTGAAGTCCGCCTGAATGTCGATTTAGACGCGACGCTCACCGTCGTGGCCAACGGCTGCTACCGTTGGTTGGGAAAGCAACTGCGTGGCTTTGAGGTGGCAGCGCCCAAACAGCTCTTTCGCAAATTCGTGGAAACAAGTGGCGTGGTCGAGATTGAGCAGGAGCGGATCGTCGTACACTTTGATAAACGCTGCCACAATCCGATCTTGCGAGAAGCTGCTCTCGACCAACCGAGCCAAGCGATTCCTTGGCTAAAGAACCTCCCATTGGTCTTTCGGTTTCCGTAATCCGGCCTGGAAGGCTAAAAATGTTAACTGGTTTTCCCCTGCGGAAATCCGCGTTAAAAACACACATCCAGGCTATCAAGTCACACACGAGAAATCGCTGGTCGTTGACCGTAGGTTGGCGCTGATCAAATCGCTGAACTGGGCGACCAAGAACTTCACAAAGACGCGCGATTACGCGCTAATGACCGCCGACCCGCAAGAAGTTAGTGAGGTCAGCGACTGCTTCAACGCCGACTGGGAACGCGCCGATTTCGATGGGGGAATGGATGCGCGCTTGATTTGGCGCCCGGGGAACGGCCGGGCGAGGATCGCCCGCTTCATAGACGAAGCCAAGCATTATCTCTTCCTGCAGAATGAGCGATATCAAGACCTGACGATCATCGAGCATTTGGTGCGGGCGAAGCAGCGTGGCGTGCGCGTCCACTTACTATCACTGCCGCCTCACTCGTTGAAGGAGAAGAAGGTCTTCGAAGGCGTCAACGGGCTGCGTCTGATGCGCGATGTCGGCGTCAAAATTCATAAGCTGAAGGGACTTCAGCTTCACGGCAAAATGCTATTGGCCGATGGCAAGCGGGCGATTGTCGGTGAACCTTCGGCGAGCAGGCTTGACGCATCAAACAGGAAGTCAAACCAATCCGCCGCGATATAACAGGAGAAAATAATATGAAATATGACGTAGCAACACGCTCGGTTTTGATGGGAATGCTGTGCCTCATCGCGACAGCGTCTGTAATTGTAGATTCAACGGGCGCCCCATTCATAGCCATGGAGTCCGCGGCTCAGAATACAAAGGTTACCCCACTCGTGACAAAAGAGTTGGCTGGTATGGCCGGCAAGGAAGCGGTGATGCTAACTGTGGAATATGCGCCGGGCGCCTCGTCCAGCAAACATCGGCATAATGCGCACACCTTTGTTTACGTGCTGGAAGGTTCCATAATCATGCAGGTCGAAGGCGGGAAAGAGACGACCTTGGGGCCGGGCCAGACGTTTTACGAATCGCCCGATGATATCCACGTTGTCTCGAAGAATGCGAGTGACTCCAAACCGGCGAAGTTTCTGGTATTTTTTGTGAAGGATAAAGGCGCTCCGGCGTCTACCCCGGTTAATTAACCTGAAGGGTGTGCAAATTAAAGGCTAATGGGAACAATGGTTTCAGGTTATGAACGCAAGTTCACCGCCGCAGGCGCAGAGATCGCGGAGGAGACGCAGAGGGTAAACCAAAACCTCAGCTCTCTCTCTGCGTTTGCTCCGCGATCTCTGCGCCTCTGCGGTGAATCTGCTTTATTCACTGGCGTCTTGAAAGCGCTGATAGCACACAACTTCAATTTGCACACTGTTGGGGTCTTGATGTTTGGCGCTGATTTGCGCGTCCGCTGCATGGTGTCATTATGCCCGGTGTTGGCTAAATCAAACCAAGTAACATAAACCAAGTAACATTGGTACGGTACCGGGAGCGGTAGCGACCGGGCGCCGGCGGAGAGAGCGCTTCGACGGGCGCCCGGTCGCTACCGCTCCCGGTACCGTACCGCCGCGTGTGCCAATGTTGTCTGGCCCGATTTAGACCCAGGGCTTTTTGCAAAGAATGCCAGCTAAAATAGACACGGTGCTGCGGTTCACTTGAGACAAAATCATCCTGGTCTGCTTCCCATTCATATTTATAGGGGCGATAGACCATCAGATATTTCGCAAGATGTTCGCGCTTAACGACGAACACCGCAGAGCGTCCAGGCGGAAGCCACACGCGCGAGGTAACCCCGGTTGGGCTCACTCGATTCACGATCGGGGCCTTTACGTCAACTAACTTATATTCGCGCCCACCAGGGGTATCGATCCATTCCCACACTACTTCAGCATCAACTCTATACCGTGCCCTGATCTCAGCCCCATTTCGGACACCACTCACCATGCGACCGTCCGTGAGTTTATAAGCGTCAACAATAGGTTTGACGTAAGAACTGAGCGCGTCGAAATTAATTGCCCAGCGGGAATTATTATGCGCTCTCAGCCAAACAGCATCGTAGCTTTCAGCAGATTCATCTTTATTGGGCGATGAGCAAGGCCCCCACGATTCGAAGGTAGTTGTATGGCTAGGTTCACAGATATCCGCCTTCACGAATTCAATATAGATTGTCGGCTTACCCCGGACTAAGCGGACATTGTTCTTCGTATCCCTAAAGTCTCGGCGCTGAGCAAAGCTGGGAACAGCGATGCTGAATCCGATCAAGATGATGCTGACTATCTTTACCATGTAACACCTCCTCCAAGCGCATTGCTGCAGGCACGACGCGTTTTCACGCTTACGCGACGCTGTCGGTCATTAGCAAAGGCCAGCGTGTGACATTGGCTCTGACCCTTGTGCATAAGGGCGAAAAGATGGATCAGATTGTCAAACGCCTGATGGCGTGGGCGCGTAAGCTCAGCGCACGTTTCAAATGCACTTACTGGGACAAGGCTTTCGGCGTTGTCCCAGTGATGCGTTACCTGCGCGCCTGCCGCGTGCCCTATGTGATCGCGCTAGCCAAGCAGGGCGTCCGGCAATTGTGCGTCGGACGATCCAGCCGGCAGGCCCGCTATACCTTCAACGCCAGGACGAAGCCGTACACGACCGATGTCGTGATCGCTTGCCATTACGCCGGGCGAGCATCCAAGCGCCGTCCAAAGAAAAAGAAGAAGGGCGTACGCTATTACGCCTACGCCGTCTATGGCGTATCGAGACGCAGCGCCCGAGCGATCAGCGCCGCTTATCGTCGCCGCTTCGCGATCGAGAGCGGATACCGACAATTGCATCAGGTGCGCGCGCGCACCCGATCGCGCCACACTGGACTGCGATTGTTGTTAATCGGGCTGGCGCTGATCTTAGTCAACCTTTACATCTTTGTCCGCGCGAAATGGGCCCTGGTCACTCGTTACGGCTCGCGCATTTATCGCCGTGCGGTGACGTTGAACGAAGTGGCGACTGCGTTGCTTGTGCAAATTCAATCGCTACTAGGTTTTTCGCCGGAATTTTATTGTCGTGCGCGCGGCCTCGGTAGTCGGTTCATTTCGTGATTTACTGACCGTACCGGAGGTCGCGCCACTTTCCCGTCTATGCGTTTGTGATCCGCTCTAAGAGGTTTTGGCGAGTCGGATAAGCTCTTCCCGGAGCGGGAAAACGAGTCCTGGAATTGAAGTCCGTAAAAGAATTTTGGTACACGTCATTTCATCAACTCAAATTGGCGGAAGAGTTGATAGACGGAAAGAGAGAAGCGGTTCGGGTCTACTTGCGACATTTTTGGGAGCATTGGTCCGGTCCAAAGTATTCTGTTGATGAGCAACGGCTGGATCACCTCACAGACGTTTATTCCAAGCCTGGCGCATTCACGGCCTCCCTGGGCTGCGATGTTAGGGCAGGACCCGCCGACGTACCGCCGCTCAACGACCGCTGAGCGCTTCCCCTGCGAGCCCAGTGACCAGGCGATGAACTTGCCACCCTCGCCGCTGCCGAGAACTACCAGGTCGTATTTCTCTGGTTGCGACATGTTTCCCCCCCTGCAGAACTATGCCTTGGCTGCAATAATTTCGACCTCGACCAAGAACTCTGGCCGGAAGAGCTGGGGAATAACGAGGAGCATCGCGGCCGGACGCGCGTCGCCGAGGAAACGCGTTAGCACCTTTCTGTAGGCCCCTATGTCTTCGGCCCGCGTCAAATATTGGGTGACCTTGACCACGTCGGCGACTGTCATGCCGGCTTGCTCCAACATGCTGACGACGTGTTTCCAGGCCAGCTCGGCCTGGCCTGTGATGTCCTTCGGAAGATCGCCGCTCGTGGAAAGGCCGGGCGTGCCGGACGTCAGCAGCCATCGCAGGCTGGGCCCAACTTCGACGGCGTCGCTATAGGCGCCGATCTGGCGGGCGACGCCAATGTCATGAACTGTGTGGTTCATTTTTCTTAGTCCTTTAATCGGAAACCCAAGCTCAAAGTTTCTCGAAATCGATGGACTGCGGTTCCGTGGTGTAATCCGTGCGCTCGATCTGGAAAACTAGGCTGTCGAGGCCTATACCGAGGGACCGCGTAACTGTCGCATCGGCAGATACGGCTTCCAGCCGGCCCGATCGCAAGCCCCCTTAAAACCTTCGAGAGCATGATCTACTGGGACTGCCATTTCTAATCCCCCCATCGCAAGATCGACGTCGGTCCTACCTTAATGACTTTCACCTCCTCCGTCTGTCCGCTAGCGCGCAAACATTGAAGACGCCATCATCATCTGATGTCGGGACGGTTTTGTAATCGAGCGTGTCGGCGCAAGCTAACGACTTGTGAGACTCTGTTGGTGTGATGACAACAAATTTCGTCCGCTGCTAAAGGCCCATCACGAATCGCATGGCCGCGGTCATCCGCAATCTGCGCGACTTCCTGCGAAAGAATTTGGTGAGGTTGGCGCTGTCGAAAGAGAGTGATTCGCGCCTCCACATGTGGTCGGTTCGACTTGCTATTCAACTAGAACTTATAAGTCACCCACGCCGCCGCATAGTCCACTGACCGCCTGGGCATCGATGCCTTGACCAAGAATGGGCCGGCGAAGAAATGGTCATAGGCGGCGGACAATAATAGATGGCGATTGAACTGCCAGTAGACGCCCACTGACGCCTGGCTTCCCACGTAGCGTTCGCGGTTATCTTTCCCAGAGACCAATAAGTTGGTGGCTAATCCATAAATGCCGTCGCGCAGGCTTGTTCGCCAGAAAGTATTGTCATCAACAACGACCCTGACTGACTTCGTAATTTGCAACCTCAGTTGCGGTCCGACCCAGATGAGATTAGTAGGCCCATTCAGATTTATCGTTCCCTGGCCATAGTAGTAGCCGGTCGGGAACAGTGGATTGAAAGTCCCCAACGGCGACCTCGGGTTGCCGTCATCACCGCTCGTGACGGAGGCCGTCGTTCCGATTCGAGGCCGAAAGCGCGCGGATCGAAAGGTATATCCCGTGTCGTGGGCGTTCGCCCAGGCGCGGAGCCCGCCGCCGCCGAAAGCCCCTAGTTGAAGTATCGCCTCGCTATTGTAGTCCCATCCTCCTCGTTTGCCCCAAAATCGCGTTCCTATCGTATGGCGCGATTCATTTCCGACGCCTTTGTCAAACACCGCTTGCTTTCGGTCTAAGCCAAGATAATAAAGGTCAATGTTCCCTCCCTTGATCTTGGACAACGGCCGGACGGCGTATATCCCCCAGAAGGTCGTGCGAGAATCGGGCGGCGCGTCGAAAAAACCGGTCCCATTCAGCACAGGCTTCGTGGCGAACGAGCGCACGTCCCACGAAGCCTTTTTCAATATGAGAGCGATTCCATCGAATGCCTGACGAACATTGGGTCCATCTCTAGGGTCCACAAGCCTGCCTGAGCCGAAATAGAACTCCTGCCGCCCGAGCCGCATGACCAGGGGATTCTCTTTCCCTTTCGTCCCTTTCGACAGGGTGATATCCGTGAACGCCTGCTGGAACCAGAGCTTGGACTCATCAATGACAGGCCGCGGACCGCCATTTCTTCCTGCCTCGATATCGCTCGTGAGTTGTGTAAAGAACCGAATATGACGGCTCACATGAAAGTCGCCATACGCCGTGAGCCGCTGCAAGGGATAGCCGTTACCATCCTGTGGGCCCACACCCCAAGAGGCATTGCGAAACCCTTCGTACCGCTCACGCGCTTCAACACCGATTGTCAGGAAGCTATCATCACTTGACCCAAGATGAATGTATTTCAGCGCGTCCCAGCGATCCCGTTTGCAGGCGTCGTTGCGAAGGTAACTGTAATCTTCGTCCTGCCTGAGCAGCTCATATTCCGGCGGATTGGGGCATGTCGACTGAGCTCGCAAACTTATCCGGCCCGGAACCACTAGAACCAGGGAAAGCCAAAACACCGTTGTAACGAGCCGGACTGATCGCGAACAGTCACTCAGCTTCTTCATAAAGCCACTTTTGCGCTAATCGCGTGTAGTAGGCGTAGGAACAATCTCACATCAGTTGAGATCATCGGGGGTTATTTTTAATTTGACGGCATTCCATAAATACATAGAAGCGATGCTTCTGTATGGCTGCCAGCGCAGAGATTTTTTTTGAACCAGCTCAGGCGTGGCAATGCTCTTAAGCCCGTATACCAACTGGACGCCCCGACGGATTCCCAAATCCGACGCTGGAACGACGTCCAATCTCCGGAGATTGAAAATTACTAGCGCTAACGGATTTTGTGGTCACAATCTGAGGCCCCCTATTGAGGAAGCAATCAAGAGGTTATGCAACCAGTTCTGGTGATAAACAAAGCCGTTGAGGTCGTGAAACGGGGAAATCCTCCCCGCCTCCTCCTCACGCAGTCGCATGCCGTCTGGCATGGCCCGAAGGCTAGAAGATGGCTTTCGATTCTCACATTCACGGCCCTGCATCTCAACGTTTCGGATGGATGATGATTCCCCCGCGATACTCCGTCTTCGGCGCGAGTATAAGGAAAACGACGCTTAGATGAGTTAGTATCCTGAACGCCGTGCGCCCCCCGCCTTTCCACTCGTTCTCTACGCGAATATGAATCCACTCCCAGGATGGCCCGAACTCAAACCTGCTTAAACGCATACTGATGTGATTGCCGTCCCAAATGCGCACACGCCCAAACTCCTCGGACGCCTGCAGTGACTGGATGAACAGCCCTTGCGAAAAAAGCCTGCCCTTCTCGACCTCCCAGCGAAAAGTGAAGGCCGAGGAAGCCTTCTGGGCTTCACCGAAGAAACCGCCGAATCCGGGCGAGAGCGTGACGTGCCGGCCCAGGCGAAAGCCATAGCTTCCAGTGATCGCCCCCAGGTCCAAAAATCCGGAACGGCGCTTGGCGGCGTGTTCGAGGCGCTCTTCAAGTCCGGACTCAATTCTGACACCGAAGTAATAGCCTTCAATATTCAGTCTGCTTGATAACGGCGCCACTATGCCCGCGCTGCGAAATTGATCGGAGGCCACGACTTCAAACTCGGGAAACTTCTCCACCTTGCGCGACGATCGTGTCCCGGCCGCCTGCAGATGATGATGATTCGCCCTGGCGTTTGCCGCAGTTATTTCCGGCTTTTCCTGAGCATTGATAACAGGAACAAAGATCATTGCCCAAAATAGGCAGGAGGCGACAGCCGCGACCCGGGTTTTGATTTGATATCTCATCTGTCATCTGCCTTCACTTCTAACCGGGGGGCCGGCGCCTGATATCTCCATGGATTAACATCGGAAGCTATAATCAACCCAGCTTCGAGATGATTCGAGTCCGTACAACATACGTAGCAACGTCGAATAGCAACCGCGCCATGCTACTCCAGCGTCTCTGAAATTTGGAAAATTAATTATCAGACATCCAACAAACAGCGGCCAATTGTACGGTAAAGGACTGAGACTGACGTGATCGGATGATAAATTTGTATTACCTTCTTTCGTCCGCCTGCGAAGGCCAGTCATGAGTCGCAATGTGACGGCCTTCCTCAACCTGCGCGGCTTCCTGCGAAAGAATTCGGTGAGTAGAGTCAGCCGGTGAATACTCGGACAATGTATGTCCTATTTTTCGCCGTCGGAAAAAATAATGAATTGTCTTTGTTAGGATGCAGCTTCTTTCAGTGACGATGCCATATTAGCGCTCCCGGCGCGCTAGCCCGTAAATAGAATAAAAGAGTCGTTGACGCCGAACACACGGGCAATCTTGTCAGTGATTCTGACACTACTTTCCATTGCGCCGATGATTCTATTATGAATGTTTGAAGAGCGTCAGCTATAGCTTTATTGGAATCTATTCTGCCCGCTCATTCATATGAACCCATTATATGAGGAGAATAAAGAATGCGTAAATATGTAAGAATAGCATTGACTATGGTCGCCTTGATTGGAGCGGCGGCCGCTATGGTCAGCAGCGAGCCTGCCGCCACGGAGATGCAGCAGTCCAGCGCCGTCTTCGCTGCCGACGGTAAACTGAAGCTGCCGACTGGTTATCGCAGGTGGATTTTCATCGGCGCCCCCTTGACGCCAAATGCCCTCAATAACGGGAACGCTGCTTTCCCGGAATACCACCACGTATATGTGGAGGCGCGCAATCTCGATGCTTATCTGAAGACGGGCTCGTTTCCTGAAGGCACAGTCCTCGTGAAGGAACTGACGCGAGTTCTTAATCCGACATTCCCCGACGGTTCCCGTACCGAGCCATCCGGGCGAGGCTATTTCAACGGGATGTTCAACGGCATTGACGTCTCGGTAAAGGACCACAAGCGCTTTCCCAATAGTAACGGCTGGGGTTACTTTACCTTCGGGCATCATCCGGAGCCGTATGCGACGACGGCCGCGGAATCTCCTGTGGCCGAATGCGCCGGCTGCCACATCGCCAATGTGGCTAAGACCGATATGACATGGGTTCAGTTCTACCCGTTGCTCCTCAAAAAATAACCACATTGGCGCCGAATTTATTCGTCACGTAAGGAATAAACTCGTTACGACGTGACACGTTTTCATTGTTTCATGGCATCACATCGCGGCATGAAGACTCCATGGAAAATAAAGCTGATAACAAGTCCGCCGACTGAAGGCGAACACTGTTAATTACGGCGTCCATTCGGCGCGGCCGCCGTTCTGGTTCATTACCCGACTCAACACACCGAAGAAAGGTGAGCTGTGAACATTAAACTGATCGTGTTAATTGGAGTAGTGTCGATGATTGCGATTGTGGCGCCCTCCCAACCCAAGTCGCAGAAAGGCCCGGTATTTACGAATGGCGGCGACCTCGTTCTACCTACCGGTTACCGGAAGTGGATGTTTCTCGGGGGACCGGTTACTCCCAATGGGCTAAACGGAGGACAGGCCTTGTTCCCCGAGTTCCACAATGTTTACGTCGAACTAGACAACTTTCGCTCTTACCAGGAGAACGGTAAATTCCCGGAAGGGACCGTTCTTGTGAAGGAGTTGGTCTTGACGCAAGTCGGAAAATATCCCGATGGGTCACTCGACTCGGCTTCGGGGCGCGGGTATTTCCCCGGCGAACTGCACGGACTCGACGTAATGGTGAAAGACAGCAAGCGTTTCAGCGATACGAATAACTGGGGATTCTTTACATTCGGCCATCAAGCTCCGCCCTATAAGCCGGTTGCAAAAGTGGAATCGTCAGCATCGTGCGCATACTGCCACGTCGCAGGTGTCGCCAAGACGGATATGGTCTGGGTTCAGTACTATCCTGTGCTGAGGGCGAAGATCGATTAAGCAATTTGGCCATTGTAGTTTTTTCAAATCAAATGCCGAAGTTTTTCATATCTTTTGAGAAGTCGATCAACTCGGCGCACGATATGTCGTTTTACGAGTTCGCTCGCTGCTTCGCGGTCTCACCCTCTCGAATTCGTTTGTGTGCTTGCGGGAAACGAGCGTGAAAAAAGCAAAAAAGGCCCGCTCGCTCTCGCCTCCGAGCGGCGCGCGGCGAAGAATCGGCGCCATCGCCGATGAAGAAAGATCCGGACCACAGTCCTGCAATCAACATCGGGTACAGCCGAGATTCGGGTTAATGCCGCATGCGGCATTAGCGGGAATCTCGGCTGTACCCGTTCTATGAACTAACCGCCGCCTCTTCGCCCTTTGATCTCCCGATCTTCATCCTCCCCGTTCAAGCCAAGGAGCACGACAGCGTCAATGGCGTGAAGGCTCTCGACCGCGCCTTCAAACTCTATCCGGAATTGTTTTTCGCCTCCTTCATGGGCGACTCGGCCCACGACAACTATCCGACTTACGACTTGCTCAGCGCCCGCTCGATCACTGAAATCACAAAAAGGGAAGCCACTGGTTCGACCAGTGAGACCAGAACAGCTTTGAGCGTTCCGGGAGTCCAGTTTGAGCGATTGGGAAGTCAAATATTGTTCTCCTTCGGTGGCTTGATGGGGCACACCAGAAG
>WNGA01008268.1_pt1 | contig 16331 bp, 17 predicted proteins | sample 5400061 | NCBI WGS metagenome assembly WNGA01 (sample SAMN13153366, study PRJNA577476) | soil metagenome | isolation source: 100 cm soil or saprolite under grassland replicate 2 | place: USA:California | collected 2016-06-15 | reverse complement strand
AGATGCTGCGGTTCTAGTGCTAGTATTCTGATTTTCTGTCGAAGAGTCCAAGCCTCTTCGCTCTCCGCTCCGCCAGCCTGAAGACGGAGATTCCCAGGATCAGCGCGGCGAGTGTCGTCAACCCGAGGATGGCTAGATTTGACATGTAGTTGCCTGGGGTTGGCAGACCGAAGCTTTCTCTGACCGTGTCGAGAAAGTATGTTACTGGAAGCACGTTAGATACATACTGCACCGGAGCTGGTAGAAGGCTGATGGAGAATATTACTCCTCCTAGAAGGAAGAAGACTCCCGATACTGAATCTCCGAGGATGAATTCCATCCGGTTAGAGACAATGTTCACGGCGCAGAGCATGTAGCCGATTCCTAGGAGAGCAGTGATCCCGAGCAGTACCGCAGGTATCAGCATGAGGAGATTCACACCGAGCAGGTTCAACGGAATATTCATGTGTAATAGACCGTTGAATATCGCCACGCTGAACAGAAGGGTCAGTATCACAGAGATTGTGCCGTTGACAACGGAGACGAGGCCTCGCCCGATCACGTAGGGGTGTAGAGTGCCGGGAGAGATGTAGATGTTCTTCAATACCTCATACCTATTCCGGTCGACATAGACCAGTATCGCCATTCCCAGCATCACCTGCAGGACATAGGCGTAGAATGCTGTGCCTACAATTAGCCAGGCCAAGTATTGGGTGTAGAAGGCCGAGCCAGCTGCACCAGCGGCCGCGCCGATGATGACGATGAACGCAACTATCAGGAGGGAAGCCAGCGGTCTGATGATCTGGTAAGTGGCGAATAGAACGGGATCGGTCCAGTTGCTCTCGATCTTCCAGCCAACCCGGAATGATTCTCGCGCCGACTTTAGAAAGTCTGCTACTGCCATCGAAGGGTCAGCCTTCCCTCCTTCTTTCCGAGGGATTCCATGTAGTTGAGGGTCCGTCGTGCTAGCGGAAACAAGATGAGAATACAGGCTATAAGCGCTACGATATGCGGCCAAATCGCCATAATACTCGCACCGTTGATCACCAGTCTCCGGATCGCGTCCAGCCCAATCGTCATAGGGATCAGCGATCCTGCCACTTGGAGGCCGAATGGCACGATTGGAGCGTAGATGGCTGGGAAGTAGGCCCCTGAGAGAAAGTACACTGGTTCTTGGAGCAGGTTTGCCGTGTTCCATGCTTCTCGGCCGTAGAGCATGAAGAGCGAGGCGAACAGCATTCCGAGTGTATAGAGTGCAGCGAGCGTCAAGACGAAGACTATTCCAACAGAGAATGGGTCGCTAACTAGGAATGGCACCTGGAAAGCGAATATTCCCAGGAGGACGATGCCTAGTGCTCGGATCGCAGTGTTCAGGCTACCACCCATGGCCATTCCGAGAAGTATTGACATTCTAGAGACAGGCGCGACCAAGTACATCTCCAGGTTTCCCTGTTCTCGCTCCCAGAACCACTGTGACGACATGTTCCAGAGAACGTTTGTCCAGAACGCGATCATCGCACCCCCCACGATCACCGCAGCTCCAGCGGTCGCAGGGAGTCCGATTGCTCGATAGAGGATCACGTATGCGCCGATTGTGAGGATAGGGAGTCCGATCTCGGCGGCTAGAGCCGTCGGGTCCCGGTTGGCTCCTCGGAGGCGCACCCACATCCGCGCATATGCGGCGCGAAGATTGTTCGTTAGATCTTCCCTGAAAGATGGGCTGGGTAGCATTATTCGAAACCAGTCCCTACGAGGCTGATGTACACGTCCTCTAGGGTAGGTTCGGATTTTCCCATGTTGAGGACTTTGCAGCCGTTCTCGCGGATCCTGCTCAAGAGATCCGACATTGCAGACTCATCCTCAAGCACCAGCTTGAGCGTTGTGACTCCCGTCTCTATGTTGTTGGTCTCAGAGACTCCCACGACGCCTGGAACGCTCTTGATGGATTCGGGCCGCGAAAGGTTCGGGGTTATCTCTATCTTCCAAGTGGCTCCTCCAGCGACTTTTGTCTTGAGACGCTGCGGAGTGTCGCAGGCGAGAATCTTTCCACGGTTTATGATTCCAACCCGGTCGCAGAGCTGGTCAGCCTCGGCCATGTAGTGGGTCGTCAGGAGCACCGTCTTCCCGCCGGTCTTTATCCAGTCCTGGACGAGGGTCCTGAGGTGTCGAGCAGAGAGGACATCGAGGCCCAGAGTCGGCTCATCTAGGAAGAGTACGGCCGGGTCGTTGACGAATCCCCGAGCCAGGTTCAACCGTTGTTTGTAGCCGGTTGAGAGTTTGCTCATGCGAGTGTTGAGATAGTCCTGAAGCTCCAGCTGGTCGACGAGCTTCGCAATCCTGTCCTTCGCAAAGTCTCTCGGAAGCCCATAGAGCTGGGAGAAGAACCATAGGTTCTCCTTTACGCTGAGGATTCCGTATCCGGGAGTCTCGCCGCCGGATACGAGGTTGATCAACCGGCGGATTTGCGGAGCCTGCTTGACAACATCTAGACCCTTGATGAGCGCCTCTCCCTGGGTGGGCAGGAGGAGAGTGCATAGAATCTTGATGAGGGTCGTCTTACCCGCTCCGTTCGGCCCCAATAGCCCGAATATCTCATCATCATAGACCTCCAGGTCGACTCGATCGAGGGCTACCACGTCGCCTTTGCCTGGTACGCCTTTGAAGAGTCTGCGTAGACCCTTCGTCTCGATGGAGAGGTCTCGCTTCAATTTGACACGGGACGGATGGAAGCGTCTCAGATAAGACTTGTATCCGGTGGGACTCGGTCTCGTCGGCAGTCTTTGCTTTCTACCAGAAGCGCTCTTTGAGAGCTTCCCGCTCTGCTTCCATTACCGCCTCGAAGAAACCGCTCGTGGGCCGCCGATGCTTCCGGAGAATGTCCCCGGCGACTTCTGGCATGATTCTACGACCGGCGAGAGCATAGACCGCTAACCTGCCATAACGGTCAACCAGCTTGGCGGTGTCCTCCGCTTTTGAGACTAGATCCTTTTCTCGTTCGGACAGTCTGATTCCATTCTTCATGATCACCTTCCTCACATCCTCGTCAGCAACTCCCAAGGCTGCAACGAGACTCGAGCCACATTCAGGACATTTCACTGTTGCTGGAATATCTTTGACCCTCCGCATCTCGACATACTTCCAGCAGCTTGTGCAGACCAGCGTCTTGACCTCGTTGAGGATTCGGGCCTTGGCCGAACCAACGAGGATCAGGTTCAACTTCTCGGTCGGAATAATGTCCGCCTTCCGGCTGATCCTCTCCAATCCTATCCGGGCGATTGGCGTTGCCTCTCCGCTGGACTTTACAGTCTTGACCGCGATACCCTTGCAAGCTATCGCCTTCAACACCCTCTCTGTGTGAGGAACATCCATGTCCTTCTCCTGGGTCTCTCTAACCGCCTCGTCCATGATGACCGTCCCCTCGAAGCTTTTGGCGAGCTGTCGTAGTGTGATGCTGCTGAAATCGGTCCATTTGGAAATCGCTCCGAACCTCCTAGCGACGTGGACAAGTCGTCTCTTGAACAGGCCGGTCCGTTTCGACGCGGCCACCGCCAGCTCCTTCACTTCCGTCCCTGCAAGACGTTGCAAAACCTTCTGCACATCATCAGCATCAACCCCGCCCATGGTCTGGAGGACGATCCTGTAGGGGTCCTGTTGTATTCCGATGCTCACACCCGCCTCGTCTGACAATACGTGGCCGACGAGCCGTGCGAGGGTTCTGTTGACGAGCGTCCCGAGGTGAGAGTTGATTATGATAAAGTCGTCCCACTCCTCAATCGTCAATAGCCTGTCGCTGGGAACCGGCAGCCCTTCCTCACACTGATCATAAGTCTCGGTAAGCGCGCGACGGATTGTCGTCTCATCAGCAGAATACTTCTCGGCAAGCATCCGGCTGATCTCTCCGAGGCTCTTCCGCTTCCGATACTCCTCCTCGGTGACCCGCCGGACCTCGCCAACCTCAGCGGCAATCTCATACGGCACGGGTATCTCTTCGCCGATCCAGCTCGGAATAGCACCGGTCGGATCTGATATTCCCCTGACGAATATCTTGTCTCCTCTGATGCTCTCCATCATCCACGGGGTACCACGGACGATGAACTTGGTCCCCGGCTGGCCGTACTCTGCCACGAACGCCTCATCCAGAACCCCTACGGCTGTCTCGGATTCCTGCTCGACAACCAGGTACTGTTTCTCGTCGGGGATCATTGACAGTTTGTTGAAGTAGTATCTGTAGAGGTCCTTGACCCTTGAGGGTCGCATGACCACCTTGTCCTGTGGGGAGACCCAGCCGAGCCTTGGAAACCGCGAGTGCATATAGTTGGTGACCGCAGCAACGTCCTCCTCCGTGAGGTTTCGGTAGGGGTAGGCTTTCCGGAGGATATCCAAGAGTTCCGTATAGTACCATTTCCTGTTCTGGATCAAGAGTCCCGCGATCTGGTGACAGAGAGCGTCCAACGGCTTCTCAGGGACAGCCACGTCTTCAAGGTCCTCGCTCATCGCCTTCCGAGCGATGACGAGCGCTTCTAGCGTGTCGTCCGAGTCCATCGTTATGATTATGCCGTCCGCCATCTTCCCGACGCTATGCCCTGATCGTCCTACTCGCTGAATGAGACGAGTCACTTGGTGAGGGCTCATGTACTGTATGACGTAGTCGATCCGGCCGACATCAATCCCCAGCTCAAGACTTGAGGTCGCGACCAGTCCCTTGATCTCCCCCTCCTTCAACGCCCTCTCGGCTGTGATTCTCGCCGGCTTTGCGAGGCTTCCGTGATGGATGGAGACCGGGAAGTCGATGTCCCAGACCTTGAACCGGCTCGCAAGAACTTCCGCAATGGCACGCGTGTTGGTGAAGAGCAAGACAGACTTGTGATTGATTATCATCTCCTTCATCACCCGCAGTCTCGCAGCCACTTCGGGATGGGTGAACAATTTTCCCGCGAGTCGATGATCCTCACCAGTCGGCTCCGGTGAACGAATCTCAAGCCGCATCTTTCGCGCGACCGGAACGTGAACCACCTCGACAGGTCTCCCTTCGCCCACGAGAAACTTTCCAACAATCTCAGGCGAACCAATTGTTGCGGAAAGCCCCACGATCTGAAATTCTCTCTGGGCAACCCAGCGCAACCGCTCCAGCGCAATGGCAAGCTGGCTTCCCCGCTTGTCTTCGGCCAGCTCGTGGACCTCGTCTATGATCAAGAACCGTATGTCCCGGAGATGCCTCCGCAGGATGCGGCCCGGCAGTATTGCCTGGAGCGTCTCGGGAGTTGTGATGAGCAGGTCAGGCGGGCTCCTCGACTGACTCGTTCTCTCCTTGATCTCAGTATCTCCATGCCTCACCGCCACCCGGAGGTCTATCTTCTGGCCCCACCATCGCAGACGGTCGAGAAGGTCCCGGTTGAGGGCTCGGAGGGGCGTGATGTAGATGATCTTGATCCCGGGACCCCGGTCAGGCTCGCTTAGGAATCTTGTGAAGATGGGGAGTATCGCAGACTCTGTCTTGCCGCTCGCCGTTGGCGAGATCAGGAGCACATTCTTCCCCTCCAGAATGGGCGGAATCGCCTTCTCCTGCGCCTCCGTCGGTCTCAGGAATCCTCGTTCCATGACAGCCTCCGCTAGGGGTCGCGGTAGAAGGTCGAAGACGTTGGACGACAATCAGCATAACGAGACATGGGTCCGATCGATAAAAACATAGGAATGATTCGGGACCAGAATTTTCCTCGCTAGAAAGCCTTTAGTGACCATTAATCTTTCACCATCTCAGGACAGCGGGCGCTTGCCTCTGAACAAGGACTTGGACAAGGCGTGGCGAGAGCGCTTAGTCAAGAACCACTTGGACCTGATAATACTTCGTCTCCTGAAGGCAAAACCCCGCTGGGGATACGAGATCAACCTGGAGATCCGAGACCGGTTCAAAGTCTATCTAAGCGCAGGAACCCTCTACCCGCTACTCCACTCCATGGAAGAGAAGGGATACCTCCAAGCGGTCTGGGAGGCCGAGGGCGGCCGAGGACGCAAAGTTTACCAGATCACGTCTCGCGGCGACGAATTCCTAACAGCCGGCGCGAGAGCGGCGGAAGAGTTTTTGAAGCGGATCCAGTACGAGGCCGAGATCGGACCATTCCAGGCGAAACATATCTAGGCCGGAGACAACACGTTGAGCGTCTACTTCCGCAAGTTCCGTGCCTTCTTGAGAAAGAATCAAACTGCCAGAGGACTATTTCTAGTCGGACTCGTAATTCTAGGCGCAATCGCGGTCTGGGGAGGAATCCGGCTAGCGCTCAACACACAATACCCCATTCTGGTCGTCTCATCATCGAGCATGTGCCAGAGCGACCATCCGGAACTCCACTCAACTCAATGCACACTACCAGTCGGCGCGCTCATCGTTATACGTGGTGTAGATCCTACGACGATCCCTAACGGCACCATAATCGTCTTCATGAATAATCCAGCGGATCCCGGTTATCTAATAGTGCACAGAGTGGTCGGAATAGTCCCCGCGTCTAGCAGTGCCTACAACCAGATTAGCTTCAGGACAAAAGGAGACGCGAACTCAGGTCCAGACAACTGGACGGGTTACGGTTACATTCCAGCAAGCTGGATCGAAGGCGTTTACCAGTACACGATTCCGATCCCATACTTGGGGTCTGCGATCCTGCAGATTCGAGATTTCATGTACAACCCGAGTACAGGCCAACTTAATCCTCAAGGCATACTCGTCATCGCCGCGCTGATCGTCGCGCTGTTCGCGTTCGAGGTCATTGAGCCGGGCAAGAAGTCTTCGTCTCAGTCATCGAAAACGACTGGCGTCACTGAAACCCCCGCGTCGGAATCGAAGCAATCTGAGCCGACTGCTCACTGATAGATGGAGAACAGATTTCCGATTCGTCTCCGGGCGACCGGGCTAGCTTAAATACTCTTTATAAAGAGCTATCCCGAAACCCAGGGTGAACTCAACGAAAACCCCGTTTTCAGCAATAATCCACCAGGTTTCCGGCAATTCTCGTCTTGCCATAGGAGAATCTTCACTTGTCCGACAAAGGTAAGGCCTTCATCAACATTGAGAACGTGGTCGCCTCAGCGACCCTCAAGCAACAGATAGATCTCAACGCAATAGTCCGCGTCTTTCCCGGAGTCGAGTACCGCCCCGAACAATTCCCCGGTCTCGTCTATCGTCTGAAGAAGCCAAAGACCGCCACGCTGATATTCAGCTCTGGCAAGATGGTCTGCACCGGCGCGAAATCTGAGCGTCAGGCAAGAAAGGCTGTCTTGAAAGTCATCGACGAGTTGAAGAGAGATGGAATTGTCATCCTTGGGAAGCCAGAGATCATGATCCAGAACATCGTCGCCTCCGCAGGTCTCGGCGGCTACATCGACCTAGAGAAGGCCACGTACGGTTTGAAGAAGACGATGTACGAGCCTGAACAATTTCCAGGCCTCATCTACAGGATGGATGAGCCCAAGGTCGTCATACTCCTCTTCGCCAGCGGGAAGCTCGTCTGCACCGGAGCAAAGAAAGAGATCCAGGTCCACATCGCGGTGAACAAGCTCCAAGAGATCTTGGAATCGAAGAGTCTAATATTCTACGAGGGTCCAGAGAAGCCTAGGCTCCCACCTCTCCCAAGCAAAGAGATAGAGAAAGAGAAAGAAAGGGAAAGGGAAAAAGAAAAACAAAAAGAAAAAGACAAGACTAGTTGAAGCCGGCAGACGAATGCCCGTCTACATGCTAGGCTCCAAAAAGCCGAGAATTCACCCCACAGCAGTCCTCGCCCCCAACTCCACCATCATCGGAGACGTGGTTATCGGACCGCGGACAAGCATATGGCCCGGCGCAGTCATAAGAGGCGACTACGGCTACATCAGAATAGGCTCCGACTGCAGCATCCAAGACAACGTTGTGATCCACTGCTCGGCGGAGGATCCCACAATCATCGGGGATGGCGTTACAGTCGCACACAGTGCGGTAGTGCATGCTTGTCGAGTAGGGGACGAGTGTCTCATCGGAGTAGGCGCGATAATCTTCGATGGCGCCAGTATCGGCAAACATTCCATTCTCGGAGTCGGCTCCACCGTACTAGGTGGGGCGAGGATTCCACCCCGGTCAGTAGCGGTTGGCGCCCCCGCTAAAATCATCCGAAGGGCCACGGACAAGGATGTTCGATTGATTAAGGAGTCGTACAGGGCATACGTGGAGATGGGACGAAGATACGCCAAGTCAGACACCTACAAGAAACCCATTGTTCTAGGCGGCTAGTTTCTGGGCAATTATACTCCGGGTTCATCCAGCGTGATTCTTCTCCCCGGCCGAAATCTGAGGGTTCGAATCTGATGAGGGATCTGGTGATGTGGGGCTTTCGGTTCGCCTGATTGGTCTGTCGCTTGGCAGGACTAGAACGAGGATGCCGGCACCTATGAGCGACACCACAAGCATGAGCTCCCAAACCGGATAAACGGGAGGAGGCGGCAGCGGTTGTCCAACGATGACCAGGGGGCAGAGGCAACTAGGGGCGGCGAATAGCAGGAATGAAGAGCCCAGGCTGAACAGGATGAGGCTCAGCAGTATTCGTGGGATGAATTCGGGCTTGAGCGTCCGCATCAGCCCCCGAGATTATTGATGCGTTATTTGTAGAAATAGGCCAATATAGATTGTGTACCCGTAACTAGATCAGCAGTTCCTAGGAGGTTGGACGCGACTCTGACAGTCATTCGCGGGCGTGACCGGGTTCAAGGATCGGCCAGGAGAAAACGATGACGGAGTAGGAGTTCAGCCTTTGAGCTCAACAAACGCCCTTATACCGGACATGACCGATCCCATGTCAGACGGCGATGATTGGTCAAAGTTACTCGGAATAGCAATGAACGAGAAGGCATTTGCCTGAGCCGTCAAAACCCATTACATAATCACTAGACCAGACTCGTTTGAGCAAGGTCTGCTACTATGTTCCGCAAGGTTTTCCAGGAACGCCTGACGATAGGCGGAAAGTCGCCGTGCTCAGAATAATAGTCTCGCAGAAACCTCGCTGTAGCGGGATCATGAGCGTAACCGGAGCCAATCTCGCCATACTCACGCTTCAACTCGTCAATTCTGCTATCCCGGCGAACCTTGGCCATGATGCTCGCGGCGGATACCACCGCATAGTTGATGTCAGCCTTGTGCTCTGAGACGATTCTGGGACTGAAGGTTAGGCAGTCGAGGATATTATTCTTGAAACGGTCCGTACGAATGTCCGAAGAGTCAACGTAGGCAACATCAGGCTTCAATTTCTCGATGACCTGCGCCATGACCTTCGCCTCCAGAAGGTTCAGTCTCTGAAACTTCGGTGCCCGGTTTACGATTCTATCGAGCTCCTGCGCTTCTAGCTCAATGACGTCACAGTCGTCGACGATACTCGGAATCTCCTTCGATAGACGAGTCCTCGTCGAGGCGATGAGCATTTTCGAATCCTTCACTCCCAAGCTCCTCAGCTGGTCAATCTTCTTCTCCTCGATCGTAATGCCCGCTATGACGAGTGGACCTATTACGGGTCCCCGTCCGGCATCGTCCACTCCGCATACTCTCAAGATTCTTCAGCCACTAGCGTCCTGTCCAGCCGTCAACCTGCTCGATCAGCTTTCGATAGATCTGCTCCCGATTATCCCTAGTGATTTCCAGTAGCATGCTCCTCGCCCTTACCTTCTCAACTTCCGGGTAGTGAGACCCGAACTTTAGGGTCGCGACCGTAGCATGCTCCCCATCGAAAACCTTCGAGACGGCGTTCCTGAACGACATGCTGGTCATCTCCATTGGTCCTATCTCGTCCACGACTACGACGTCAGCGGATCCCCTGCAGGCGCGTTCGAGTGCACCAACTCCAATCCTCTCTAGGTCCTCAGACACTACCCGATACGAGCCGATTCTGGGACCTGCCGCGCAGTCTTTTCGCGCCAGCCATCCTTCATCGCCCGTGGCGAGGTCTGTGATCTTGAAGCCCACTCTCTGGTTCTTCTCCCGGAACTCGCGTGTAGTGATTCCTTGGACATTCCGTCCCTTAGTGGAATAATGTGTGCACAGACGGTTGATGATCGTTGTCTTGCCAACTCCAGGCAGACCGGTCAGGAGGATAACCTTCAATCAGCCACCTTTGCCGTGGGGTGATACCATTTGGCCTTGAAGCCTAGTCCCAGGAAGTAGATCTCGGAGCTTTCGGGCCTGCTCGCCTTCGGCTTCAAGAGACGACTCTTCTCAAAGAGCAAGGCTGCGTCATATTGAACCTTCTTCAGTTCCGGACCGTGAAATAGTTTGATGAGTGCGTTCCCTTTATGGTCAAGCACCTTCTCCGCTATCTCCAATGCCCTCCTCGCCAGGTCGACTTGGCGTGCGTGGTCGACATCCCATGCTCCTATTATCGACGGTGCAAGGTCTGATAGTACAGTGTCAGCTGGTCCGTTGAGTTCTGCTATTATACGGTCAGCAATCCCTTCCGCGTAAACGTCCACCTCCAACAGTCTGATGTTGCCGGCTGGAAGAGGCGCGATCTGTTTGATATCAATGCCCAGCACGAGACCTTCTGGTCCGACCACCTCTCTCGCCACCTGCAGCCAGCCTCCAGGTTGGGCTCCAAGGTCCACAACCTTCTCGCCCGGCTTTATCAGCCCATACGTTCTGATCGCCTGTTGAAGCTTGTAGGCGGATCGGCTGCGGTAGCCTCTGATTCTGGCCAGCCGGTAGTACTGGTCTTTTCTCCTCTTCTCCAACCAGGACCTTGTCATAGCAGTGCCGGGTCTCTAGCTTATGCGAGACCCATCCGAGACGCCCCGGTCAATCGTCAACAACGCCAGCTCGTTCCCCTCAGAAGCCGCGAGGAGCATCCCCTCCGACTTTTCCCCCGCAAACGTCGTCTCCTTCAAGTTTGCCAGGAAGATTACTCGTTTGTGGAGTAGGTCCTCAGCCTTGTAATAGTCCACCAGGCTTGTGACCGTCTGCTTCTTTCCATGAGCCCCCATGTCAACGATCACCTTGTAGAGCTTGTTGGTTCGAGGGACGCGTGATACTTCCACCACTGTTCCTACCCTAACTTCGAGCCGTTTGAAATCGTTGATCGTGACCTCTTGAGCAGGATCCTCCATGTCTTGCCCGCCGGTCCGCTTCGCGATTTAAGACTTGGAACTCACTTCTTCAGGCGGGGACCTACTATCACAGTCGATAATCGTGAATCGTCTAGGTATCTGCCGGCCATTCTCTGAAGGTCCTCTCTGGTTATCTTGTTGAAAATCTGCCGCCTCTTCGCAAAATAGTCAAGACCTAGACCAAAATGGGTCAGATTGTGGCTCGTCCTCGCTACGCCCTCGGTCGATTCTAATTCCATCAGAGCCGACCCTAGCTGGTTCTGCTTTGCATCCGAGAGTTCCTGTTCCTCCACTGGCTCTTTCTGGACTCGCTCGATCTCCTCCTTCATCAATACCAAAGCCTTGACCACGTTCCGAGGATTTACTCCTGCAAGCGCTGTCCAGCCGCCCCCTGCGAGTCCAGCGTTGAGGAAGGACGAGCAAGAATAGGCCAGCCCCTCCTTGTCCCGGACCCTCTGTCCCAGTCTGCCCATGAAGCCTAGCTCTCCGAGGATGGCGTTGAGCAGATTCAACGCTTCATAGTCAGGATCTGTTCTAGAGGTTGCCATCCCCCCGATGAGAATGTCCGATTGCGTCTTGTGAGACATGAGAATCTCCCTCTTGCTCGTTTTCGACGATGGTTCTGCTGCGGATCCCTTCGAACCGAATTTCCTGTTCGGCTCTCTCTCCCCGAATGTCAAACGGGTCCAGCGGGTTGCCTCCTCCTTCTTGATCAGTCCCGCGAATGCAACTATTACAGGGGATCTGGCGACTACTCCATCGAAATACTCTTTCACATCACTCCGGTCAAGGCCCTTCACAGTCTCCGCGGTACCGAATCTGTCCCTCCTGTATGGATGGCCTCGAGGATACATTAGGGCTGAGAGTTCTCTCATTCCGCGACGGGTCGTGTCGTCGTCTCTGAGTCTGATGTCAGTCAGTAGACCTTCTCTCTCCCGATCCACATCCTTTGGAGCAAGAGCGGGCCTAGAGAGAACATCCGCTACAATTTCCAGGACCCGTTTGGTCCACTGGCTTGTCATCCTTGCTTGAAAGACAATGCTGTCTTGGGAGTTGCGGAATGAGGCAGTTGCTCCTACCGACTCAAGGAGGTCTGCAATCTTGCCTGGTCCTCGTCTTCTCGTTCCTCGAACAAAGAGCCGCGTAGTAAGTTCGGCGACTCCAGGCTTTCCAGATGGTTCAGACGAGGTTCCCGCGAGGATGCTGCCATGAATAGCTACCGTTGGATTGTTAGTGGCCTTGTAAAGGAGGCATCTCGTTCCCGGACTGGGCTGTTCCTCTTCGACGAGTCTGGCGAGGTCCGTGTCAAGAGGCATGGTTATTCCTTAAACCGACGCATCTGCAAACAGTCCTATTCTGTTCTGTCAAGTATTTGGCAGCGATTTCCGATACTCGCTCGGGCGATATTTTCTCCAACTTCTCTACGAGCCCAGCCATTGTTTCAAACGAGGCGATCATCTCGAAGATTCCTATGACAAAGCCTTGGCGTGCGACCCCGTCCAGCGTGTAGGCATACTGAGCCTTGATCTGGGAGATGGCCCGTTCCAGCTCATGTCTGCTTGGAGGAGCCCGTCGAACCTTGGCGACCTCCTCCATCAGGAGCTTCTCCGCCTTGTCGATCGAGACCCCGTCCCAGACGGTAACGTCGAGAGCGAAGACCGAGGGGTCGATCGTCGGCCAGAATTCGGAGCTGGCCTCGCTAGCTATCTTCTTCTCAACGAGCGCCTTGTAAAGTCTGGCGCTTCTTCCTGAGGTCTGGCCAGGGCCGAAGGCGAAGAGACGAACCCCGCTCATCAACGCGTCCAACATCATCAATCCGTAGATGTCATCGCTTCCGAACGGAGGCGTATGATACGCGATTTTGATGAAGTCAGCCTCCCCTGGGGTCCGAAGCTCGACTCGTCTCTCGCCTGATTGAGTAGGTTCCTCGACACGCGGGTCGGGAGGAGGCTCGCTCTTGGTCAGAGGCCCGAAATACTCCTGAATTTTTGGAAGAATCTTCTTCGGGGAGAATGGCCCGACGACGACAAGCATAGCGTTGCTTGGAACATAGTATCGACGGTAGTGATCGAAGAGGTCGTCCCGGGTTATCCTGAGAAGGTCCTGTTTCAGTCCGCCTTCAGACCACCTATACGGGTGAAATCTGAAGGCTGACATGAACAACTCTTCAGAGGCCAAGAACTCAGGGTCGTTCTCGTTGCCCTCTCTCTCTGAGACCACGACGGTCCTTTCTGACTCGATCTCTCGCGGGTCGAACGCTGCGTTCATCATCCGCTCCGACTCGATGAGCAGTCCCTTGTCTATCTGGTCTGCTGGCAGGATTTCGAAGTAGGCTGTGAAGTCTTTCGATGTAAACCCGTTGTATTCGCCGCCGACACTGCTTACAAGCCGCCCGATGTCCCCCTTGTTGAGCTTTCCTCCCCCTTTGAAGAGCATATGTTCGACCCAGTGCGAGATTCCAGTCACGCCAGCCTTCTCGTTCCTTGATCCGACCCTGTATATTGCCCAACATCCTGCGACTGGCGCGTTGGGGATCTCTCGGATCAGAACTTTGAGTCCATTGTCTAGGACGCTACGGCTTACCTGCAATTCTTTGAAGAGAGAGGCTGAGCGCTCCAATCAATCAGGCCTGCTGCCTTGCTCTAAGAGAATCACTTCTTCAGCTGCGTTGTAAGTTCTTCGAATTGTGATTGAGAAATAGCGTCCATGTCTAGGAGACTCTGGGCGAGTTCGGAGATTCGTGTCACGGAATGCAGTGTTACTCCTTCCTTGAGAAGGCGTGCTCTTCCTCCCTCTTCTCGATCTACGAGAACCAGTGCGTCCTCGATCACGCCCCCCTCCGCTCTCAGCGTCTGTAGTGCTGTCAGTATATTGTGTCCGGTGGTTATCACATCGTCCACGAGAAGTACTCGGTCTCCCGGAGCCAGTATGCCTTCGACCATCTTCTCTCGGCCGTGATGCTTGACCTCCTTCCTGACATAGACTAGGGGTTTCGAGAGGGAATAGGCAAGGACTGATGCCCACGGCAATCCCCCTGTGGGGATCCCGCCAATCTTGTCGATAGTCTTGATTCCTCTCGCTTCCTCCGCAAGTAGTCCGATCGAACTGCGGAATGCGTCAGGGAAACTTGCGCACCAGTGTGGGTCAGAATCTTCGGAAGTTCTTTCCCAGTGGATTTCAGCAAGATTCAGATCAAGCTCTCCGATTTCTCTCGGTACAGAATACTTGGCATCCTGTGATAGCGATTTAAAGGCAAGCCTGAGAGGAGGCAGGGAGATGCCATCTTGGAACTATGGTTGCCATACGGGCAGACCGAGATTCCGATCCGGATCCCGGACGATAACTTCTATCGAATTCTAGAACCCAACAATTCATCAAGGATCGGCAATCCTAGAGCTCTGGTAGAGAACGCCCTTGAGACTCCTCTCAATGGCTACTCGCTAAGAGAAGTGGTCAAGCCCGGGGCCGTTGCAGCCATCGTCATCGACCCGATAGTCCCGCTGGACGCAAGACGTGAGGCGGTAACTGTTCTAACCTCACACCTCCTATCCCTCGGAGTAGAGAATACCAAGGTCTTCCTTCGTAGGCGCATGTCCAGCGTGGAAGAATCTCGGGACCATGCCAAGGCCTTGGACCCTTCTCAGAACTCGTTCACCGAGATCGGTAAGACCCCGATGGGCACAGTCGTAGATCTCGATCCTGAGATACTGTCTTGTGAAGTCAAAGTCAGCGTAGGACTCGCACTGCCTCATTTCGCGAGCGGCTTCATGGGAGGACCAGAGGTGGTTATACCATCATGCTCCTCTATTCGTTCGATAACAAAGAATCGATTCAACCTCACCAAAGGCTTTCCAGTTCCACTCAGCTCTACTGACAACCCAGTTCTCGCCGACTCGTTTGAAGCTTGCAAGCTAGCCGGACCATTCTACAGCCTCTGTTTTCTGCCCGACGGTTATGGTGGTGTCGCTGCGGCATTCGCAGGAGAACTCGAGTCTGTTTTCAGACAGACCTTGTCTCGTTACGCACAATTGCACAGTCCACGAATAGAGCGCAAGCTGGACATCGTCGTGGTGTCAGCGGGCCCTCTGATGGGAACCAACCTGTACCACGCGATACGAGTCGTGTCCAACGCGATGGGGGCAGTCAAAAAGGAGGGAACTATAATCCTAGTGGCAGAGTGTTCTCAAGGTGTCGGAGAATCAGTTTTCTTGGATTACGCGAGAAGATTTCGAGAACCCAAGGAGCTCTCGACAGAATTGAGACATAGGTTCAAGCTCGGGGGTCATGTCAATCTCTTCCTTCAAGAGGCACTGGAGAAATGCAGAATACAACTGGTATCCGTACTTCCCGAACTCTTCGTCCGAGATACCTTCAATCTGAAACCATCTCAAACAGCTTCCGAGGCTGTGCAGAAGGCAGTACGTGTGGAGGGCAAGGAGTCAAAGATACTCATAGTTCCACGAGGAGACTTTACAGTTCCGACGATGGAATCTTGAACCACGCTTAACACTAAACTACCCTTCAATTCACCGGTGGCTAATTATGCGACCCAGACAAACGCTCCTTATCCTCGTGATCATCGCGCTCTCACTCTCATCAATCCCAACTGGTCATACCCAGGCTCCGATGACGATTGCAGAACGAAGCTTCGGGCTGAACAGGTCTTCTCCCCTCACGATCAAGATAGTGTTTCTGGGCATAACGGAGAACGAGCTGAACTCGACCTATCTAACGAGCAACGTCACGCTTCCCGCCCTGAAGTACCAGACGATTCTTGCCGGTCCCTTGAACACAGGTGTCATCTACAACTTCCGTTATCAGCCGGTTTATGCGGACAACTCGACGGTGACCAGTTTCTCAAATTTCTTGCGTTCGATACAGAAGAATGAGACGACCACTGGAACATCGGCGTTCATCAATCCGTATTTCACAAATTCCACCACTCTGTTACAAACACGGAACGCCTTCTACGACGCGGACAAGGTCGAATCATGGCTATCGTCCAATATGACACTCTTCGGCGCCAATCCTATTCCAGGATACACTCTTTTCGTAGCCGACCTACACAACTTCACGATCCCATCTTTCACATATCCCCAGTATCAAGCCTACAATTGTAGGCTCTGCCCACCCCCATCGGCCATCGTCACCCCTCACTACTACAATAGAACCATCACCGACCCAGACTTGGGCCTAGTGAACACACGTCACTACATGACTAGCTGGGGAGGAAGCGGCCGGTTCTACTA
>WNGA01007719.1_pt1 | contig 16332 bp, 18 predicted proteins | sample 5400061 | NCBI WGS metagenome assembly WNGA01 (sample SAMN13153366, study PRJNA577476) | soil metagenome | isolation source: 100 cm soil or saprolite under grassland replicate 2 | place: USA:California | collected 2016-06-15 | reverse complement strand
GCGTCGAACTGCTTGGATGTGTGCTCGTTCACGTTGCGCTCCCGGGCCGGCGTCGACAAGCGTCAGCCGAACCGGCCGGTGATGTAATCCTCGGTTTCCCTGCGGCGGGGCTTCAGGAACAGCTCGTCGGTCGCGCCGAACTCGATCAGCTCGCCCAGGTACATGTACCCAGTGTAATCGGAAACGCGCGCCGCCTGCTGCATGTTGTGGGTGACGATCGCGATCGTGTATTCGGACTTGAGCTCGCTGATCAGCTCCTCGATCTTGGCGGTCGAAATCGGGTCGAGCGCGGAAGTCGGCTCGTCGAGCAGGAGCACCTCGGGCTTGACCGCCACCGCGCGCGCGATGCACAGGCGTTGCTGCTGACCGCCGGACAGCGCCATCCCGCTCTGCTTGAGCTTGGTTCTGGCCTCGTCCCACATGGCGGCCTTGGTGAGCGCCCATTCCACGCGTTCGTCCATTTCGCGCGGGGTCAAGCTCTCGTACAGGCGAATGCCGAACGCGATGTTGTCGTAGATCGACATCGGGAACGGCGTCGGCTTCTGGAAGACCATGCCGATCTTGGCGCGCAGCGTGTTGAGATCGACGCCGGCTTCCAGGATGTTGCCACCGTTGAAAACGATCTCGCCGACTGCGCGATGACCCGGATAGAGCGAGTACATCCGGTTCAGCGTCCGCAGCAGCGTCGACTTGCCGCAACCCGATGGTCCGATGAACGCGGTGACGCGGCGCTCGGCGATCTCCAGGTTGATGTCCTTCAGCGCTTGAAAACGGCCGTAATAGAAATCCAGATGTCGCACCGCGAGCTTGGTCGGTGTCCGGGCCTCGGCCTTGGGCCTGACCTCCGGCCGGATCGCGAAGATGTCGAGATTCGTTGGCACTTTCGTCCCGGCTACTTGGTCGCGGTCTGGCGGAAGAGCACGCGCGCCATGACATTGAGCACCAGCACCGCGAGCGTGATCAACAGCGCTCCTGCCCAGGCCAGCTCCTGCCAGTCTTTGTAAGGGCCCATCGCAAACTGGAAGATGACCACCGGCAGATTGGCCATGGGCGCGTTGAGATCGGTCGTCCAGAACTGGTTGTTAAGCGAGGTGAACAGCAATGGCGCGGTCTCGCCGGAAATCCTCGCGACCGCGAGCAGCACGCCCGTGACGACACCGGCGCGGACCGACCGCAGCGTCACCATCACGATGACCTTCCATTGCGGCGTCCCCAGCGCGACCGCCGCCTCGCGCAAGCTGTCCGGCACCAGGCGCAGCATGTTCTCGGTCGTGCGGATCACGACGGGTATCACGATCAGCGAGAGCGCGAGCGCGCCCGCCCAGGCCGAGAAGTGGCCTACCCGGAAGACGTAGATTTCGTAAATGAACAAGCCGATGACGATCGAAGGCGCGGAGAGCAGGATGTCGTTGATGAATCGCGTGCATGGAGCGAGCCACCCGCGACTGCCGAATTCGGCGAGATAGATCCCGGCGAGAATCCCGACCGGCGTGCCGATCGCGGTACCCATCGCCGCCATCAGCAGGCTGCCGGCGATGGCATTGAGCAGACCGCCCTTGCTGCCGGGCGGCGGCGTCATCTGCGTGAACAGATCGACGCTGAAGGCGTGGAATCCAGCAGCAAACAGCGTGAACAGAATCCAGAACAGGAACGCGAGGCCGAACGCCATCGTAAGCAGCGACATGAACAGGTTGAAGCGGTTTACCAGCAGCCGGCGGGAATAGAGCGAGCGCATGCGTCGACGAATGTCAGGTCGTTCTGCCTTCGCCCTTGGCCAGCTGCAATAGCAGCAACTTGGCCAGCGCAAGGACGATGAAAGTGATGACGAAGAGGATCAGGCCGAGCTCGATGAGCGCCGAGGTGTACAGGTCGCCGACGGCTTCGGTGAATTCGTTGGCCAGCGCGGATGCGATGCTGTTGCCCGGCGCCAGAATCGATGCGTTCAGCTGGTGGGCATTGCCGATGAGGAAGGTAACGGCCATCGTCTCGCCCAGTGCGCGGCCAAGGCCGAGCATGATGCCGCCGATCACGCCGACCTTGGTGTAGGGTAGGACGATGTTCCGAACGACTTCCCATGTCGTGCAACCGATGCCGTAAGCCGACTCCTTCAAAACCGGCGGCACAACGTCGAACACGTCCCGCATCACCGATGCGATGAACGGGATCACCATGATCGCAAGCACGAAGCCGGCGGTGAACACGCCGATGCCCTGCGGCGGGCCCTTGAACAACGCGCCGATCACGGGCGCCATGCCTAGCGTGCTAATCAGCCACGGCTGCAGATGGTCGGCAAACAGCGGCGCGAGGACGAACAGGCCCCACATGCCATAGATGATGCTGGGAATCGCTGCCAGGAGCTCGATCGCGGTGCCGAGCGGCCGCTTGAGCCAGGGCGGCGAAAGCTCGGTCAGGAACAATGCGATGCCGAAGCTCACGGGAACGCCGATCAGGAGCGCGATGAACGATGTGGCCAGCGTGCCGACGATCGGCACCAGTGCGCCGAATTTTTCCGTGACCGGATTCCACTCGGAACTGACCAGGAATCCGAAGCCGAATTTCTCGATTGCGGGCAGACTGCCGTGCACCAGCGACACGATGATGCCGAGCAGAATCGCCAGGACCAGGAACGCGAAACACCGGGTCAGAGCGCGGAAAAACAGATCCTGAAGCTGGACGCTCTTCTGCTTCGGATCGGGCATGTCGGCGACGGTGACCTGCGGACGTGGTGGCAGCGCGTCGATCATAGTTGGTAGCGCGGCGACGGTCGTTTGCAGCATCGGTGTGTGCACGTCAGCGTTCCCTATCGGTGCCCCGCTCGCGCAGCGCGCCGGAAGCGGTGCGCTCAACACGGCGCCGAAAGAACGCGGCGTTCGCGCTGGCGAACGCCGCGCGCCAGTTTTCAGCGGATGAAAGCCGATCGATCAGTACACCGGCTTGCCGGACGTGTCCTTGATCTGAGTCTTCCACGTGCTCTTGATCTGGCTGGTGACCGCATCGGGCAACGGGACATAGTCCAGCATGTCGGCCAGCTTGTCGCCATCCGGCGAATACGCCCAGTCAAAAAATTTGAGAACTTCCTTGGCCGTTTCGGGCTTGAGCTGTGCCTTGTACATCAGGATGAAGGTCGCACCCGAAATCGGCCAGGCGTTCTTGCCGGGCTGATCCGTCAGCACCAGGTAATAGCCCGGCGCCTTGGTCCAGTCGGCGCCCGCCGCAGCCGCCTTGAATGTCTCGGATGAGGGACTGACGAAATTGCCGTCGCGATTTTGCATCTGGGCGTACGTCATCTTGTTCTGCAGCGCGTAAGCGTATTCGACATAGCCGATCGAGCCCTTGACTCGCTGCACATACGACGCGACGCCTTCGTTGCCTTTTCCGCCCACGCCGGTGAGCCACGCCACCGACGTGCCCTCGCCGACCTTCTCTTTCCACTCCGGGCTCACCTTCGAAAGGTAATTCGCCCAGATGAAAGTCGTCCCCGACCCGTCCGAGCGGTGGACGACCGTGATCTCCGAATCGGGGAGCTTGACTCCCGGGTTGAGCTTGACGATCACCGGGTCGTTCCATTTGGTGATCTTGCCCAAATAGATGTTCGCGAGCACAGGGCCGGTCAGCTTGAGCTCGCCCGGCTTGACGCCCTCCAGGTTGACGACCGGCACATCGCCGCCGATGACCGTCGGAAACTGCAGCAGCCCATCCTTGTCGAGCTCTTCGGGCTTGAGCGGCATGTCCGACGCGCCGAAATCGACGGTCTTGTTCTGGATCTGCTTGATGCCGCCGCCGGAGCCGATCGACTGGTAGTTCATGCCGACGCCGGTCTTCGCCTTGTAGGCTTCGGCCCACTTGGCATAGATCGGGTACGGGAAAGTCGCACCCGCGCCGGTGATGTCGAGCGCGTGAGCGCCGATGCCGAAAATGACGGCAGCAGCGCCAAGGAACGCGGTCAAGCCCTTTCGCATGCTCATCGAGGTGCCTTTTCCGATTGCAATAGGCGGTCATTGTCGTGTTGGCGTGTGACAGCCAGATGACATGCGGATGTTCGGGCCTTGTGACCTCGGAGAATCAAATTCTTAGCGAAATAAAGCCCGGCGAACCGGGCTCAGAGATTTTCGGAGGAGGATCTCAAGCTGCTAGCGACTCGTGTCTCCAGTCCAGGCGTTACGCAATGCCTCGACCGCAGCCGCGACAGTGTTGAAGACGCGCGCCGATGCAGGCATGACCGCAAACTATGCGCAGCAGCTCGATTTTTCGTCTGCCGCCTCCGCAGGCCCGCAGCACGCGCCTTGCGTTCCGCAGGCCTGCGGCACCGTGTCGCTGCCATACACAGGTACGCTGCCAAGGGTGTGGAATGTCTCCCAGGCGACGCCGGCAGGATCGGTCACCCAGTATTTGTCCGAGCGAGCGTAGCAGCAGTTCGCGTTCTTCTCCGCCGTGACGCCGCGCCCCGCGGCAAGCAGATGCTCGTGCACGGCTTCGAGCTCCGCATCGGACTCGACCTGGAAGCCCAGGTGGTTGACGCCGGCGGTATTGCCTCGCTGCGAGATCGCGAAATTGACGCGCGGATCGTCGAGCATCCACTTTGCGTAATCATCCTTGCGCATCGCAGGCTCTGCGCCAAACAACGTCGAATAGAAGCGGATGCTCTCGGACAAATCGGGGACTGCGACGTGAACGTGAAAGCGTTTCATGCGGCTCTCCTTTTGACGTGGATCGCCCGCGTAGCGCGGGTCGTGGGTCTTGTCGCGGCGCGACGCGCACTTTGCTTAGGCATGCAATCGGGCGCGCATGCCGGTTCGCAAACGCCGCCGGCGCGACAACAGTTTTCGGTCAGATACGCGACCAGGCCGTTCATTGCCTCGAAATCGGCGCTGTAAAAGATGAACCGGCTCTCCTGCCGCGCCCGGATGAGGCCGGCGTTGGCGAGCTCCTTCAAGTGGAACGACAGCGTCGCGGGAGGCACGCCCAGCACATCGGCAATGCGGCCGGGGGTGAGGCCCGTCCGTCCCTGCTCGACGAGCAAGCGAAACAGCCCCAGTCGCGTCTCCTGCGCCAGTGCAGCCAAGGCCCGGATCGTGGTCGATGCATCCATGCTTCTAATATTATGGAAATGTCAGGTGGATGTCAAGCGCGATAGCAAGACGTCGGGGCCCAGGGCAGGAGCCGCGCTACGGCAGGTCGCTCGAGCGCCTCGCGTCAGACACGGTCGCGCAGCGACGAATCCTCGGGATGATTATCCGGCGAGCAGCGATTCGCCCGGACGCACGCGGCTGAAGCGCACCGGAATGGCGGTTGAGACCAGATTACCTTCATGCAGGCGAACGCGCGTGTAGGTCGAGCGGGCAAGATCGCCCGCATCCGGGAAATCGGCGCGGTAGTGCGCGCCTCTCGAGTTTTCGCGCGCTCGAGCCGCGCAGACGATGACCCGCGACACCGCGACCAGGCTTTTCAGGTTGAGCCAGTCGTGCCAGTGCAGATTGAATGCGCGATCGCGGCACGCCGGTGCTGGCGCGTAGGCCTCGAGCTCGACGGAAAGCGCGGCGAGTGCGCCATCGGCGCGAGCGAGGCCCGCGGCGTCGCGGACGATGCCGGCATCGTCCCACATCAATGCGAGAAGGCGCTCGCGGATCGACTCGAGATCGCCGGTGGCGCTGCGCGCAGCGAAGAAGATTTCGGCGCCCGCAACCGCGGCGTCGAGCGCGACCGCGTCGGGCGTCCTGAGCTCGCTCTCCCGCGCCACCCATTCGGCCATCGCGCTGCCGGCGATGCCGCCGAACACGGTCGAATTGGCGACTCCGTTGCCGCCGAGGCGATTGGCTCCGTGCACGCCGCCCGCGTCCTCGCCCGCGACAAACAAACCGGAAAGCTCGGTTTTGCCATCCGGGGCGAACTCGACCCCGCCCATCAGATAGTGCGCGGTGGGCACCACTTCGACTCTGTCTCCGGCGAGATCGAAGCCGCAGTCGGCACAGCGCTCGACCATGCCCTTGAACTGCCGGCGCACCTTCTCCGCGCCGAGATGCGCCATGCTGAGATACACGCCGCCGTACGGCGTCGTGCGGCCCGCGCGCATCTCGGCGAAGATCGCCCGCGAGACGATGTCGCGCGTCGCCCGCTCCGCGCGCGGATCGACGTCGATCATGAAGCGTCTTCCCGCGCCGTCCAGCAAGTAACCGCCGGCACCGCGCAAGCCTTCTTCGAGTACCGTACCGGTCATCCGTGTGTCGGGGCCGGCGAGGAGCCCGGTCGGATGGAACTGCACCATCTCCATGTCGCGCAGCGGCAGGCCCGCGGCGAGCGCCATGGCCAATCCGTCACAACTCTTGTCGCCGGAAGGCGTATGGAACTTGTACATCGTGGGCCCGCCGCCGGTGGCGAGCAACACCGCCCGGGCGCTCACGAAAACGTATTCGCCGGTGCGCATGTCGATGAGCAACGCACCCGCGATTGCGGCGCCATCGGCGCTCTTGATCAAGGCTTGCACGCGATGCTCCTCGAGCCGCCGGATGCCGCGCGCCCACACCGCTTCGGAGAGCCGGTTCATGATCTCGATGCCGGTCAGATCGCCCTTGTGCACGGTGCGGTCGAAGGTCTGGCCGGCGAACGCCTTCTGATGCAGCGTTCCATCGGGATTGCGATCGAAAAAGCAGCCGAGCTCATTCTCGAGCTCGCGCACGCGCTCGACCGCGCCGGTGACGAGCGTCCAGACGAGCTCCTGGTCGGGCAGCCAGCCGCCGCCCTCGACGGTGTCCATGAAGTGGCGCTCGACCGAGTCGCCCGCGCCGAGCGCCACGTTGTAGCCGCCCTGGACCATGCGCGTACATCCGCACTTGCCGAGCAGCCCCTTGACCGCGACGGTAATCGCGAGCGATGGGTCCGCCTGGTGCGCGTGCAGCGCCGCGAACAGCCCGGCGCCGCCGGCACCGAGAATCAGGATATCCGTGGAGAGCTGGCGGATCGCCAAAGCATTCACCGGCGCGCGGCCTCGCTGAATCGCCGCTACCCGCTGAGGCTGACGCGCGCGCCTTCCGAATCGACGAACTCGGCCAGCGTGATGCCGTGCTCCGGCGTCGGGACACGCGTGAAACGCACGCCGGCCGCCGTCAGGCTTCGGTGCGCGCCGGCGATGTCGTCGCTGTGCAGCCCGAGATGCGTCGTGCCCGCAGGATTCTCGGCCGACGCCGGATGCAGCGCGAGCGTCGTCGTGCCGGTTGCAAACTCGGACCATTCCGGCGACGAGAACTTGAGCTCGAGCCCGACCGTGTCGCGGTAGAACGCCACCGCCCGGTTCATGTCGTCGACGAAGTGAATCGCATAGCCCAGCTTGATCGCCATCGGGAGCCTCCCTGTAGCTTCAACGCGCTTTCACGCCCAGCGCGGCCAGCGCCGCGGCGCGCTTTCCCCGAGCATCGGCGTCGACGGCGGCATAGATGCTGGCGCCGTGACTGTCCATCGCCACGCGCAGCGGTCCGAAGTCGTGGATGCGGAAGCGCCACAGGCTCTCCGGATTGAGATCGTCGAGATCGACGTCCTCGATCGCTTCGACCCAGGTCGTTTCCAGTGCCGCGGTGCCGCCGATGACGGCGAGATAGGCGCCGCCCAGTTCGCCAAATGCGGCGAGCGAGGCATTGCCCAAACCGCCCTTGCCGATGATCAGCCGTACGCCGAGCTCTCTCAACAACGGGCGCGTAAAGCGTTCCATGCGCGCCGAAGTCGTCGTGCCGATGCACAAAGGCGCGTAGCCCACAGGATGCTTGGGCGAGCGCGGCATCTTTTTCACATTGGGTGCGGTGTGAATCACCGCGTGGCCCGCGAGATCGAAACGCGTCTTTCGCCCGCGGTCGAAGAGTGCGATCTGTGTCGCATCGCGAATGCCGAAGAGCACGCCTTGCAGCGTCACGGTGTCGTCGATGTGCAGTGCGCGGATCTGCGCTTCGGTGACCGGAGGCGTCAGCTCGTGATGGGCCATGACCGGTTAGAAGCCGTAGCGCACGCCGTCCGGGGTGATCGTCGCGCTCGCCCGCCGCGCCGAGTGGCACTGCATGTTGACCGCGACCGGATTCATGGTGATATGCGTCGCCGCGAGCTCGACGTGCACCGCGAACGCGGTCGAGTCCCCGCCCAATCCCTGCGGCCCGACGCCGAGAAGGTTGACCGCAGCGGACAACTCGTCTTCGAGGCTCGCTCCCGCGGGATCGGCGCAGTGCGTCCCCAATGGCCGGATCGCCGCACGCTTGGCCAGATGCACGCACAAATCTGCGGTGCCGCCGACGCCGACGCCGACGATCGTCGGCGGGCACGTCCTTCCGCCGGCATCGAGCACGCAGTCGACGACAAAGGTCTTGACCGCGTCGGTGCCGTCGGCCGGCACCGCCATCTTGAGCCAGGAGTTGTTCTCCGACCCGCTGCCTTTGGGAATCATCTCGATCTTCAAGCCCTCGAAGTCGTCGGCGACGTCGATATCGATCACCGGCACTTCGATGCCGCAGGACGTATGCGCGTTCTGCCGCGTCAATGGATGCACGATCGACGAGCGCAGCGGATGCTCGCGCGTCGCGCGCTCGCAGCCCCGGCGGATCGCCGCCTTGAGCGCCACGCCGTCGGCGGCGCCGAATTCGACGCCGCGGCCGACGGTCACGTTGTAGATCGGAATTCCGGTGTCCTGGCAGAGGAGATTATCGGTGGCCTCGGCAACCGAGATGTTCCTGATCATCGTGCCGAGCACTTGTTTCGCCGTCGCGCCGGTCTCGCGCGCGGCGAGCGAGGCGAATCCCTGCTTGACGTCGTCGGGCAGGATCTTGAGCGCGCGAATGTAGAGCTCCTTCGCGGCGGACTCGATGGCTTGCGGGTCGATGCGCATGGGTTTTCCTAGATCAGGTTCAGCGCGAACGCCAGCGCGCAGAATGCCGCCACCCCGCCGGCCGACGCGATGAGCATCTTCTGCGCCTCGCTCCGCCAGCCGACGAACTCGACGAACAGAAGCCTCAGGCCGCCAGTCAGATGCGCGGCGAGCAGGAACACCAGCGCGATCTCGGAAGCCTGCACGAGGGGCGCCTGGGTCCAGCGCAGGAAAACGTCGAGAGCGGCCTCGCTCTCGAGAGCCTGCCCGAGCACCAGGAAGTGCAGCGGCAAAAACAGCGCCAGCGCGAGCCCCGAAACGCGATGGACGATAAACGCCCCATATGCCGCGTGGCCCCGACGGCGCCAGGCCGAAGTGCTCACAGCGTCACCGCCAGGATCGCGCGCGCGCCGAGCGCGAGCAGCGCGACGGCGACGATTATGCACGCCGCGTCCGCCGTGCGTCCGCGCCAGCCGAGCCATTCCGACGCGACCGTGCGCAAACCGATCGGGGCGTGAATCGAGACCGCGAGCACGAACAATCCGTAGAACGCGGCCCACGCCATGCTGCCGCGCGTGCGGCCGAGCATCTCCGCCGCGGTCAGTCCGCCGCGCACCGCGGCGATCATCGTGACGAGGTGCACGGCGACGCAGAGCGCGAGCACAGCGGCGCTTGCGCGCTGCGCAAGCCACAGCCGCGTTTCGGCTCGCGCGCTCACAGCTCGCCCCAGAGCGCGGCAAGCGCGGTCGCGCGTTTGAGCCCGGCGATCGAGGCGGTGGGCGCAAGGTGCTTGGGGCAGCGCTCGCTGCACGACTCGTGGGTGTGGCAGGCGTGACAGCCCGCATCGCCCGCGACGGCCGCAAGCCGCGCGCGACCCGCGCCGTCGCGCACGTCGTTCACGAGCGTCCAGGCCCGGTTGAGCGCCGCGGGCCCCAGATAGTCGGGATTCCACGCGACGACGTCGCACGCCGCGTAGCACACGCCGCAACCGATGCATTCGATCGCCGCGTCGATGGCGAGGCGCCTTGCTGAAGAAGGCGCGACGCGAGCGACATCGTCGCGGCGCGTTCTTGTCGGCTGGAACTGCCCCCTGGCGCGGGCCCATTTGTCGAAAAACTCGCGCATATCGGTGACGAGGTCGCGCACGATCGGCAGATGCGCGAGCGGCGCGATCGTGAGCTTGCCGTTTCTTTCCACGTTGGCGACATGGGTGCGGCACGTCCACCGCGGCTCACCGTTGACCGTCATGGAGCAGGAGCCGCACATGCCGACGCGGCAGGCGAAGCGATACGCGAGCGTCGGATCGAGCCGGCGCTGGATGTGCGTCACGACATCGAGCACTGTCTGCGCGTCGAGGCGCGGCACCATGAAAGTCTGGAACCGTCCGTCGACGCCGCCGCGCCAGACGCTAACAGCAAGAGTGCTCATGTTCGGGGATCGCCGTGATACAGCCGGACGGTGTGTTTGGCTTCGGCGAAAAAAAGCCAGCGTTCGACCAGCAAGCCCATGATACAGCACACCGCCGCGGCAAGCGCGGGTTGCCAGCGCGCAACGCCCACGACAAGCCACGCAAGCGGCAGGACGAAGCCAAGCGCGACCGCCACCCCGCGCAAGCCGCGCGCGTGCCGCCGCGCCAGCTCGAAGCCGAATTCCCTGGTGAGAAAAGTACCGTGCGAATGGCCGACGTCGAGCAGGCGCGCGTGCGCGGCGGACATCGGGCCCGGCCCGTGCACGCCCTCGCGCACCCCGATCGCCCGCTCGAGGGTCAGCGCCTGCGCGCCGTCTTCGATCGCTTGCCAGTACGCGAGCTTGGCCGCCAGCGCCGCGAACCCGAGCACGCCAGCGAGGGCGAGGAATGGGCCGGACGGTGCCGCATAAGCGCAGGCGATCGCCCACAGCAGCAGCGCGCCCGACCAGTGTCCGAGCAAGACGTAGTTCACCGGTGTCCAGCGCGTGTGCCATTGCCGGATCGGCTTCAGGCTCGCGTAAATCATGGCGGTGCAGATGAGGACTGCCCATGCGAACGCGCAGGTGAGGAGCGCGAGCAGGCTGCGGCTCGCGTCGGCATTGCTCTGAGCTACGAGCACGATATAGAGCGTCGAGACCGGAAACAGTGCGGCGGCGAACACGGCTTCGCGGGAAAGCCAGGAACTCTTGAAGCGCGCGAACGAGCGCCAGGCATTTTTCGGATTGGCGAGATGCAGCACGGACGACGCGAGCCCGGCCGCAACCAGCGAGACCCCGAGCAGCCCTCCACGCCACAGCGCCTCCGCCGGTAAGCTTCCGGATGCAAACGTGTCGCAGAGCGCGATGAGCGCGACCAAGCCCAATCCCGCACCGGAGCTCACGGTGAAAAAGATGATGCTGAGCGCCGGTTTCATCCAGGCGTGAGCCTGACCTTTAGCGCCGGATGATCGGGCTCGCGAGGCTCGCCAACCCGCGCTCGAGCAGCGCGCGCGTGTCGTCGGCGTCGATAACGGGTTGCGGCTGCCGCGGCGGCAGATAGCGGCTGACCGGCGCGTAGCCCAGCTCCGACAACAGGCCGAAGCCGCCACGCTCGGCGGTCACGCGCGAGACCTCGGACTCCGGATCGTCGAAGTCGCCGAACATGCGCGCGTGTGTCGGGCACGCCAGGACGCACGCCGGCTGCCGGTCCTCCGGGGCCAGGAGCTCGTCGTAGATGCGGTCCACACAGAGCGTGCACTTCTTCATCGTGCCCGGCACTTCGTCGAGCTCGCGCGCGCCGTAGGGGCACGCCCAGGCGCACAGATTGCAGCCTATGCATTTGTCCTGATCGACGAGCACGATGCCGTCGTCGCGCTTGTACGACGCGCCGGTGGGGCACACGGTCACGCAGTCCGCGTCGGCACAGTGCATGCAGCACACGGGAAAATTGATCGTCTTGTTCTCCGGGTATTCGCCGACTTCGTAGTGCCGCACGCGGTTGAACCACACGCCGGAAGGTTCGGCGCCGAAGGGCTCGTAATCCGAGAGCGTGCCGTTCACTTTCGACGAAGCGTTCCATTCCTTGCACGCGGTGGCGCAGGCGTGACAGCCCACGCAGGTGTCGAGATCGATGACCAGTCCCAGCTTCATGCGGAGCTTAAGCGTGATAGCGCCAGACGCGTGGCCGATGCCGGGAATCGCCCGGCAGCGGCTTCGCGGCCGCAAACACGGGCCAGATACCGGTTTCGCCAGGCGCGCACTTGGTCACCTTGACTCGGAGATCGAACCACGCTGCCTGCCCCGTCACCGGATCGGAGTTCGTCAGGCGTCGCGCATCGGATGCGCTCACCGGCAGGAGCTCGGAGATGAGATGGTTCAGAAGAAAGCCGGCGGTCGCCTCGGACGCGTCCGGCGAAAGGCCCCACGTTCCTGCCTGCTTGCCCACTGCGTTCCAGGTCCATACCGTCCTGGCTTCCACGCCTTCCATGGTCTTCAACCGGCAGCGAATCCGGCCGTGGTGCGACTCGATCCAGACCCAGTCGCCATCCTCGAGCTCGAGTTCGCGTGCGGTGCCGCGGTTCATGTACAAACTGTTCTCGGAGAGGATCTGCCGCAGCCACGCGTTCTGCGAATCCCACGAGTGGTACAGCATCATCGGCCGCTGGGTGATCGCGTGCAGCGGGTAGTCTTCGGCGATGGTTCGCCCGCGCGCTCCGCCCGCGCCGATGTGCGCCTGCGCGCCCTCGAGCGGCGCGTACCAGAAGGGCAAGGGATCGAAGTACTTCGCCAGCCGCTCGCAATCGACGAGCGAGGTCGGCTGCGGGCCGTCGTAGAGTCCCTGCCCCGCGAGGCGGAACTTCTGCAGCGGCTCGGAGTACATCTGCAGGACGACTTGCACCGGCGGCGTGCCGAACAACGCATGCTTTTCCGCGAACTCGAGATAGTCCTTGTTCGCGTAGCGGTAATAGCGCATGTTTTCCGGCCAGCGATACGTGAAAAAGCACTGGTTCTCGGCGTAGCGCTCCCACTGGTGGGGATTGGGCTCGCCGCGCAATGACTTCTCGCCGTCCGCGCCGCGCCAGCCCGCGAGAAAACCCACGCCCGGCACCTTTTCGTAGTTGACGACGAAATCCTTGTAGTCCTTGAATTTGCGCGAGCCGTCGGCGCGCGTGAAGGCCGGAAACTTGAGCCTGGAAGCGAGCTCGACCAGCACCTCCTGCCACGGTCGCACATCGCGATCGGGCTCGAGCACCGGCACGCGAATCGAATCGGCCGCCGCGTCGGGCTCCGAGATCGGCCGATCGAGGAGCGAAATCGTGTCGTGCCGCTCGAGATACGTCGTGTCCGGCAGCACCAGATCGGCGAAGCCCACCGTCTCTGAATTGAACGCATCGACGACGACGATGAACGGAATCGCGTATTCGCCGCTCGGGTCCTTCCGAACGAGCATCTCCCGGACTTCGCCGGTGTTCATGGTCGAGTTCCACGCCATGTTGGCCATGAAGAGCAGCAGCGTGTCGATGGGATAAGGATCACGGTTGACGGCGTTGGTGATCACCATGTGCATCATGCCGTGCGCGGCGAGCGGCGACTCCCAGGAATAAGCCCGGTCGATGCGCAGCGGCTTGCCGTTCTTGTCGATCACGAGCTCTTCGGGCCGCGTCGGGTAACCATACGTCACGCGGTTCAGAGCCGTATCGGGCGCGAAGATGACCGCGGGATCGTTCTCGGGCAGCGTGCGCATCGGGATGCGCCGCGGATAGGGCGCCCGCGCGCGGAAGTTGCCCGGTCCTTCGAGCGCGCCGAGTAGCATCTGCAGCAGGTGCAGCGCGCGGCAGGTGTGAAAGCCGTTGGAGTGTGCGGAGATGCCGCGCATGGCATGCATCGCCACCGGCCGGCCGACGACCTTGTCATGGGTGCGGCCGTGCATGTCGGTCCAGCGGATCGGCAGCTCGACCGTTTCGTTGAACGCGATCTGCGCCATCTCCAGCGCGATGCGATGGATCGTCTCGGCCGGCACACCGCACTCGGCGGCGACGGTTTCGGGCGCATAACGATCGTCGAGATACCGCTCGGTCACCAGGGAGAACACGGTCTTGGCGCGCCGGCCGTCGGGCAGATCCACGGTCGCCAGCAAGGCCGGCGCGATTTCGGGCAGATGACCGTTGGCGAAGCGCTGGTCGAGCGTATCCCAGACGAGCGGATTACCGTCGCGGTCGCGCGCGAACAGGCCGTCGCCCGGCATCCCAGGGGTCTGCACGACCAGCCAGGGCGCGTTGGTGTATTTGATCAGGAATTCCCAGTCGATCAGGCCGCGTTTGACGAGCACGTGGACGAGCGCAAGGGCGAAAAGCCCGTCGGTGCCCGGCCGGATCGGGATCCATTCGTCGGCGATCGCGGAGTAGCCGGTGCGCACAGGATTGATCGAGACGAATTTCGCGCCGTGCCGCTTGAGCTTCTCCAGCCCGATCTTGATCGGGTTCGACGAATGGTCTTCGGCGACGCCCCAGAGCAGAAAATATTTCGCATGATCCCAGTCGGGCGCGCCGAATTCCCAGAATGAGTAGCCGATCGTATACAGCCCGGCGACCGCCATGTTGACCGCGCAGAAGCCGCCGTGCGCGGCCCAGTTCGGTGTGCCGAACTGCTGCGCCCAAAGACTGGACAGCGCCTGCATCTGGTCGCGGCCGGTGAAGAATGCGAGCTCGGTCGGATTCGTCGAGCGAATTTTCGCGAGGCGTCGGGTCAGGACATCGAGCGCTTCGTCCCATTCGATCTCGACGAAGTCGCCCGCGCCGCGCTCGCTCCCCGGCCGGCGGATGAGCGGTTTGCGCAATCGCGCGGGCGAGTACTGCTTCATGATCCCGGCCGCGCCCTTGGCGCAGAGCACGCCCCGGTTGTAGCAGGTCGTGAATTTGATCTGCTGGCGCGAATGATCTTCGAGGGGAATTTCGCGAGTCATGCCGGCAGCGAGGGGCGCGGCCCAGTAGAGGTTGTCGCCACGAACCGATTATAAACGGAGAGGGTCCGGCAGAAGCGGTTCCTTAAGCGCTGGTCTGCGATGCTGGCAGCTGCCGCTTTCCGTAACCGTAGCGAAGATGGCGGACGAGGGGGTAAACGAGCGCGATCACGACGAACTCCATGGTCACGCCGCTGAGCGGCCGTGTAAAGAAGATAGTCCAGTCATTCTGATAACTACGTAAGTATCCTGGTCAGGACCTAACGCGGATTGGCAAGTGCTTCTGCAGAATTTCCGTGGACGGAATTGTCGCTCGCCAGCAGTGCGGCCAAGCGCCCTTTAGCGAACGCAATGAAGCTTGCGACGATCTTGGAGTGGAAGCTGTGCTTCGGATACACCACGGACAGGTTGCGCACCATGCGTGGGGAGAACGGAATCCCGACGAGCTTGCCCAGACGCACTTCCTTGGTTACGGTGGCGCACGACATGATCGCGAAACCGAAGCCGGTCGCGACCACCCCCTTCAGCGCCTCGGGGCTGCCGAGCTCCATGACCGGCTGAAGCGCATCGGGCGCGATGCCGAACTTCTGGAGATAGTGGACGGCGACCTCGCGCGTTCCCGAGCCCGGCTCGCGGCTGACGTAGGGGGGCTGCACAAGCAGGTCCGGCGGAACCGAGGACTCCTTGGCGAGGGGATGACCCGGTGCGCACACGAGCTGCAGCTCATCCTCGCAACAGACCTCGGTGACCAGCGAAGGCAGTAGCGATGCGCCCTCGATGAAACCGATATCGAGACTGTGTTCGGCGATCTGGTCCTGCACCGTTTCCGAGTTGGCGACCAGGAGTCGGAGCACCACGCCGGGAAAGCGGGCGTTGAATTCGCCCAGCACCTGGGGAAGCAGATAGTCCGCGATCGTCATGTTCGCCCCGATGAGCAGCGGTCCGGCGACCTGGGCCCGCGAGATCCTTCATGCGCAGGTCGAGCTCGGAGGAGAGCGCCAGGATCCGCTCGGCGTACTCGAACACGATCGACCCGGCCGCCGTGAGCGAGATATGCCCGGGCCCGCGATCGAAGAGGCGGATGTTGAAGTACTCCTCGAGTTGCTTGATCTGGAACGTCACGGCCGGCTGCGTCATGAACAGTGCCTCTGCGGCCTTGGTGAAGGACTGGTGCTTTGCAACCGCGTGAAAAACCTGAAGGCGTCGATCGGCCATGAATTCGCATGATCGTGGCTTCGGACCTGCCTATTTAGCACAAAACGGCTTGCTAGGACCGGAAGGCGGCGAATATCCTGGTGGTTCGCGGATGACCACGTTTGCCACTCGGATTATCAGCCGTGCTTAGCGGCGAATCACAACATCGGTTTTGCCGTTCGCCCCGCAGAACAGAATGACCGGACACAACGGGAACGCGTCAATAACCAATACCCAACCTTGTCGACCCTGGTTCCCCCACACGGCGGAGATGCGCTTAAGGCCCTGATGGTCCCGGCCGCGGCGCAGGCCGCCGAGCGTACGCGGGCCGCGTCCCTGCCCTCGCTGCGCGTGAGCTCGCGCGAGAAGGGCGATCTCATCATGCTCGGTATCGGCG
>WNGA01006680.1_pt1 | contig 16335 bp, 19 predicted proteins | sample 5400061 | NCBI WGS metagenome assembly WNGA01 (sample SAMN13153366, study PRJNA577476) | soil metagenome | isolation source: 100 cm soil or saprolite under grassland replicate 2 | place: USA:California | collected 2016-06-15 | reverse complement strand
CGCAGATCCAGCACGAGACGCTTCCCGTTCAGCTGCGTCAGACCCGCGAGATAGACGGCTTGCGGGCGTGTCGCCGCGATCGCCCGCGCGAGCGGCCCGTAGCTCGCCTCAAGCTGCCAAGCGAACTCGTGGACGTCGAGCCCAAGGCGTCGCGCGGAAGCGCGGAATGACAGCGCGAGCCCTCTGACGTAATCGTCTGCGAGGTCCTGGTGCACGAGTGCGACACGACGTGCCCGTAAGCGCACGGCCTCGAACGCTGCAGCGCTGCCCTGTGCGAGGTCATGCGTCACCACGCGGACGTAGCTGCGGACGCCGTCGGGGTAGAGCTGCCCCGCTCCCAAAGCCGGAATCGTGAGCCCTGCGTTCGTGTTGGACGGGCTGATCATCGCAAGCGGTCCTGCGTCCTTGCGACTCACGATCGGGATCTGCTCGGTCGCGCAGCCGGAGTTCCAGGGCCCGATGACGCCGACCACGTCGGCCGTCTCGACATACGTTCGGGCGTTCCGTCTGCAGAGGTGCTCGTCGTACGGCTCGTCGCCGAGGGCGTCGTTGCACGACTGGTAGCCGACGCGGTGGCTGCCTGCGCGGAAGTCGCGGCGTCGGAGCACGAACTCGATGGCGCCGACCATGGCCCTGGTCGCGTCGGCACCAATGCCGCGGCGCGGGAAGTCCGAGACGACTATGAGATCGGGCTTGCCCCCGCCCTCGTAGAGAACCTCGGTACACGCGCGCAGGGCGACCGGCTCGACGCTGTCCTTGTCACCGCAGCCCACCACAAATGCCCCCAGCACGACGAGCACCGCAGCGGCCCACTTCACTCACAACATGATCCGTCGCGCTCGCTGAGCGGTCAAGTCAGTCGACCGAGACCCAGACGCCACCTGGCGTAAAACCGACGTTGCGCGGCGTTCCACCGATCGTGATCGACTCCACCGCATCGCTGAGCGGGTCTATGCGTGCGACGCTGCCATCGTCACTTGCCGCCCACACGGCGCCGGCTCCGACGGCGAGGCCGAACGGTCGCCCGCCGACGTCGTAGGTTCGCAACACCGCCTTCTGCCGCGGATCGACCCGCACCACGGCGCCGTTCTCGTCGTCGGCGACCCAGACGGAGCCGAGACCGGTGACGACGCGGGCGGAGCCCCCCGCGAGGTCGATCGTGGCAAGGAGCCGCATCGTGTCAGGCGACAGGCGCTCGAGATCGCCGCCAAGGACCCAGAGCGACCCGAACCCGTATGCCATCGGTCCCCAGATCGAGCTTCGCCTCGGACTCAGCCGTGATGTCGCCGGATCGATGCGTGAAATCGCCCGCGTGCTGGCTGCCCAGATGGCGTCAGGCCCGGCGGCGAGCCAGCCCGCTCCGGAATCGGGGGCGAAAGCGGTCGACTCGCCGGCGTTGGGCAGCGTCCAGCTATTCTCGACCAGGTCGGTTCCCGGCTCGACGCGGAAGACCTGGCCCTCGGAGGTGCCCACCCAGAGTGAGCGGAAGGCGGCGACGATGGTCTTGGGCGTCCCGCCGACCGAGAACGTCGACGCTACTCGCCGTGTCCGTGCGTCGATGCGCGAGATCGTCCCGGCGCCGTCGTTCGAGTTGAGCACCCAGATCCAGCGGCTCGAGGCGGCGGTTTCCGTCGGGGTGTTGCCGACCGGCACGGCGGCGACAGGCTCCAGTGAAACCGGATCGACGAGCGCAACCGAGTTCGACGGCGCAACGAAGCGGTGGTCGCTCGAGCGCAGCGTTACGGCGAGGACCGCGGCAGCGGTCGCCGCAGCGAGGAGCGCGGCGCCGGCGACCAGCAGCCGGCGACCGACCCTGCGCCGCCGCCGCCGTACGCTGACGCGAGAGGGCCCGAGCCCGAGCGCCGCTCGTGCGTCGTCCACGAAGGCGTCGCAGCTCTCGTAACGCTCCTCCGCATCCTTGGCGAGCGCCCGCGCGAAAACGCGGTCGAGCTCCCGATAGGACGCGAGCGGCGCCGGCGACTCCTGCATGTGAGCCCAGAGCGTCTGCGCTTCGGTCTCACGGCGAAACGGCGGCGCGCCGGCGAGACACTCGTAGAGCACGCAGGCGAGCGCGTACTGGTCGGTGCGACCGTCGATCTCGCCGCGGCGGATCTGCTCCGGCGCCAGGTAGTCGAGCGAGCCGGCGAGGCCCCCTGTCACCGTCGTCCCGCCGACGCCGAGCTGCTTCGTCAGCCCGAAGTCGCAGAGGTAGCAGTGATCGGAGCCGTCGACGAGCACGTTGCCGGGCTTGACGTCACGGTGGACGAGGTTCCGCGCGTGCGCTGCGTCCAGCGCATCTGCCACCTGGCCTACGAGCGTTAGGGCGCGCTCGGGCGGCAGCGGCCCTGTCGTGTCGAGTAGCGCACGGAGGTCGATGCCGTCCACGAAGCGGCTCGCCAGATAGAGCTCGCCCTCGGCCTCTCCGGCGGCGTACACCGGGAGGATGCCGGGATGGTCGAGCGAGGCCGCGAGGCGGGACTCGCGCAAGAAGCGCTCCCGAAACGTCTTGTCATGCGCGAATTCGGGAGCGATCAGCTTCAGCGCGACCGGCCGCTCGAGCACGACCTCCGTCGCCTGGTAGACGACGCCCATGCCGCCGCGGCCGACGACGCCGTCGACCCGGTAGCCGCCGAGTCGCGTTCCCAGCTCCGGAGACATTCAGGCTTCGATTGTCGACGGTTCGATCGACCACGTGAAGCGGGTCAGCGTCGCCGGCGGTGCGATGCCGCTCGGCCGCAGCCCGCGACGGACGAGAAGCGTCGGTGCGGGAGGAGCGTCGACGACGGACATGCGCGTTCGCCCGAGGCCTTCCACGCGCCAGCGCTCCGACACGCCGAGAACGAGCAGGCCTGCACCGCCCGCGAGCGCACGCAGTCCTTCGAGGCCGGGCGCGCCGAGTCGGGTTTCGGCGACGACACCGGTTGTGTGCTGGACGACGAGCGATGCGTCGGCGAGCAGGCGGCTCGCGTCGCGGTCGCCGGGTCCGGCGTCGGCCGCACCGATGAGCTGCAGCCGTCGCTCCAGCGCGGCGGCAGCCCAGGCTCCGAGCTCGAGCGCCGCCCAATCGTGTTCGAACGCGCCGAACGGGACGATGATCGGCCCCTCTCGGACGCCGCCGCCCGCTTCGACCAGGCTCGCCACGTCGCACGTCGCGTCGGTGAACACCGCGGCAAACGGCCCCGCGAGCGGGTCTCCACGCGTCGCAAGCAGCAGGAGGTCGGCGTCCTGTTGCACGCCGAGCCGGATGACGTCCTGAGCCGGCGAGGCGGACGTGAACGCGGCGACGCGCGCCGTGACGCCGCGCGCTGCGAGTGCGGCTCGCATCTCGCCGAGGCGGGCGCCGGCAACAGCGAGGTCCCGCGCCGGAACGATCTCTGCGAGCACGAGCTGCCTCGGCCGCGGGCCACGCGCAAGCGCCCCTCCGAGGGAGGCCACTGCGTCAAGTGCCTCCGATCGTTCTGGAAGCGCGACGACCGACGAGGAAGCCGGCGCGACAGCAACCGACAGAGCCGGATCCTGGTGGAGGATCGCGCGCTCCAGTTCGCGGAGTGTGTGGCCGGGTTCGAGCCCGAGCTCCTCGTCAAGAAGCCGGCGTCCCTCGCGGAAGACGTCGAGGGCGTCCCCTTGTCGGCCTGCGCGGTACAGCGCGACCATGAGCTGCGCCCGCGGACGCTCCTGCAAAGGCCGCTCGGCGACGAGCGTCTCGAGTTCCGGCACGAGCTCGCGCCCTCGTCCTAGCGCCAGTTCCGCTTCGATTCGCTCCTCGAGCGCCAGCAGTCGCAGCGCCTCGAGTCGCGCAGCCTCCGCCTGTACGAACGGCTCGTACACGAAGTCCGAAAGCGGAGCGCCGCGCCAAAGAGAAAGAGCCGCACGAAGCGTGGCCGCGCGATTGGCGGGCTCCTCGTTCCTCGCGCGCTGCAGCAGTTGCTCGAACTCGTGCAAGTCGAGCTGGCCTGTCTCAACGCGCAGGAGATAGCCACTGCCCCGTGTCTCCAGGACGCCGCTCGCCTTGCCAAATGCCTTGCGCAGCGCCGACACGTACACCTGGATGGCCTTCGCTGCGGCCTTCGGCACGTTGCCCGGCCACAGCTCCTCCGCGAGCCGGTCCGTCGGGATGATCTCGTTTGCGTGCAGCAGGAGGACGGCGAGCACGGCGCGCTGTCTGGGCGGGCCGAGCTGGACGGGCCGACCTCCGTCGACCGCTTCGAGGGGCCCCAGCACTTTGAACTCCACGTGCTCAAGGCTACTTCGCGCTCGGTCGTTTACCAGGCCTTAGGTCCCTGCTTGCCGTGGTCGCAGATCGTCGATCCATCAGATCGCACAGGGCGATCTCGCCAAGAAGGAGACCGACATGCACGCTCGCAAGACACTGATCGCGGCGCTGGTAGTGATCACCGCAGTGCTCGCTCCGTCCGCGCTCGCCCAGAGGGACGACCGCTCAGGCACCGCGGAACCGCCCATCAGTGCGGCCCAGCAGTCGTCATCGACCCGTCCCGACGACCGCGCAGGCTGGCGCGGAGCGTACGAGCCGCAGCACGCGGCGGCTACGTCCAATGGCCGGCCGGACGACCGCGCCGGAATCCGAGGCCCGGAGCCGCTCACGCCGAACGTCGTCCAGGTGACCTCGACCGGCTTCGACTGGGGCGACGCCTTCATCGGCGGTCTCGGCGGCGTCGGGACCGCGCTGGCTCTGATGGGAATCCTCCTGCTGGTCACGAGCCGGAGGAGCAGGGCGCGAATCGCCTGACCATTGCTCAGCCGACGAAAGCGCCGCCGGAATCCGCGATCCGGCGGCGCTTTCGTGCACTGCCCGACCCTCGGAGGCCTGCGCGCTTTCGCGATACTCGAAGACGGTGATTCGCGCCGACCTTTCACTCATCGGCGCGGGCGGCGAGCCCGTCGACTTCGCCCGTACGATCGTCTCGCACGGCGTCGCCGAACTGGCGCCGAATTGCGTCGATCTCGCTGCGCGAACGCTCGAGACGACGCTGCCCGTGCCGCGCGGCGCGCGGACTGTGCGGATCACTGCTGCCGACGGCATGCTGCGCATCGAGACGGTCAAAGGCAGCTTCCACAGAGACTTGTCTCGGACCGTCGCGCACATGTTCCGGCTGGACGAGGACTTGTCCGCGTTCTATGCGGTGGTCGACGACGACCTTGCGTGGTGTGCGAGCGGCGCAGGGCGCATGCTCCGCGCCCCAACCGTGTTCGAGGACGTCGTCAAGACGATCTGTACGACGAACACGGCGTGGTCGGGAACACGCAAGATGACCAGAGCCCTCGTCGAGTACCTCGGCGTGGAAGCGCCGGGTGGCCAACGGGCGTTCCCGACAGCAGAGGCCATGGCCGAGGCCGGCGAGGATTTCTACCGAACGGTTGCCCGCGCCGGGTACCGCGGTCCGTACCTCAAGCAGCTCGCGACGGACGTCGCCGGCGGCACGATCGACCTCGAAGAGCTGAACGACCCCGCGATGCCGGACGACGAAGCCGCGACGCGGCTGCTCGCCCTTCCCGGCGTCGGGCCGTACGCAGCGGCGCACGTGATGCTGACCTCGTTGGGTCGCTACTCGCGGCTGGTGCTCGACTCGTGGACACGTCCGACGTACCGCAAGCTCTCGGGCGCGCGCCGGGCGGTGAAGGACGCGACGATCGAGCGGAGGTTCAAGCGCTACGGCGAGTGGGCGGGCCTCGCGTTCTGGCTCTATCTAACGCGCGGCTGGGTCGAGGACGGCTTGCCCGTCTAGTACGAGGGGCCACATCCTTCCCTACGAGGTATTCGCCCTCAAGGGCAGCGGCTACAACCGAGCAGCCGCCCGCGATCGGTAAGCGAGAACCGATCGCCGCGCGAGTCGCTCCAGAGGAAGCCGACGAGGTAGGGCCTGCTGATGTCTCCTTGCTCGAAGCTCACGGTCACCTCGTCGCCCACCTGCGGCAGAAGGAAGACGACCCGGTCGTCCGCGTCATAGGCGAAATCCGTCGCTGAGCCCTCGGAGTCGACCACCTGAGCCAGCCGACCGCTCCTGTCGTAGCTGAATCGCGTTATGAGTCCATCCACCGCGGCCCGTAAGAGCGACCGCCCGTCATAGTCGTACTCGACGATCTCGCCGGTGTCTGCGACGCTGCGGACGAGCTCTCCCCTCCGGTCGTAGGAGTAGGCAACGGCGGCGCCACCACCTGTGCGTCGGACCGGTTGGCCGTTTCGATCGTAGTCGTAGGCGATGGTCTCGCCCGACGCGTCGATGCGCGTGACTCGCTGCTGCTCCCCGTATACAAAACGCACCGTGGAGCCCGCGGCGTCGACCGACGTGACAGCGGCGTGCCGGTCGTAGGTGTAATCCGTCGTCGAGCCGTCGGGGGCAACCGTGCGGACGATTCCCTGATCCGAGTAAGCGAACCGCCACGAACCGGCCGACGTGACGCGCCCCAGAGCATCGTATTCGTATGCCGTCGTTTCGCCTTCGGACGTCACGCTCCGAACGAGGCGTCCCAGCTCGTCGTACTCGTATGACGTCCTGAGTCCGCCGACTTCCGCAGCGACGAGCCGACCCGTTGCGTCATACAAGAACCGGGACGTCTCGCCGGCGCTGACGTGAACCGCGATCGAGAGCGCGCCTTGCAGGCTGACACGCGTACCGGGAATCTCGACAACGCACTCGAGATTCGACGCCCGCACATGGAAATCCACCGCACACGTTGTCGCGCCTGCGGAGACGGACGCGCCTGCGGTGCAGACGCACACGAGAGCCATGATCACGGCGAGTAGCAACGAGCGCATTCGAATCCTCCCGGCACCGAGTGTGAGCGGCTGGGTGACCGGCTGTCAAGAAGACGAGACCTAGTCGGGCGGACACGGCTTGTAGCGCGACGTCGTGTTGCGTAGGCCGGAAGCCCACTTCGTCGCTAGTGTCGGGCGCGGAGCGGCCGGGGCCGGTGCCCCAACTGGTCTTCAAAACCAGTACGGTCGTGCAACCCACGGCTAGGCAGGTTCGACTCCTGTGCCGCTCCGTTGAGCCAAAAAACGGACTCTCTCCGGCGCCCCAGCGAACGCAGTCGGACGGATTTTTGCCTCGATCTTTGCCTGAGTCTTTGCCCGAGAAAGAAGTGACGGCCCGGGTGACCGCCCGGGCCGTCGTCTAACGGTTTGGAGTCACCCCGACCCGGGGCAGTTGGATCATCCTCCCACGCGGACCGGCTGTCATCCGATAGCGACGCCAGACTTTTGTCATCCCTGAGTTTCGGTGACTGTGACCGCAGGCGGCTCGGGGGCGACTGACCTCGGCGAACCCAGCCCCGGACATGGCCAAGGATCACGGCGTCAACGCCTTGGCGATCGGAAGAGCGCTTGCCCTCGATCGGCACTAGGCGCCGAGTCTGGACTCGACGCTGACCGGGTCTCATGATCTGGTCGCAGTGCGATCAGAGCTTCCTTCCGGCACCGTCACCTTCCTCTTCACCGACGTCGAGGGTTCGACCAAGCTCCTGCACGAAGTCGGGAGCGATCAATACGCGAAGATGCTGGCCGAGCACCGCACGCTCGTGCGTGAAGCGTGTTCTGCTCAGGGCGGTGTCGAAGTCGACACCCAGGGCGACGCCTTCTTTGTTGCGTTTCCGACGGCACCTGGCGCACTCGAGGCCGCCCAAGCCATAACAGAGGGGGTTGCTTCGGGACCTATGAGATTGCGAATCGGTCTTCACACGGGAACGCCACTTCGTACTGACGAAGGCTATGTCGGCGAAGACGTGCACCGTGCTTCTCGCATCGCTGCGGCCGGCCACGGCGGGCAGGTGCTCGTTGCTGCGTCGACGGCGGCCCTCGTCGACGCCGACCTGGTTGACCTGGGCGAGCACCGGTTCAAGGATCTCGCAGCTTCTGAACGGGTCTATCAACTCGGCAAAGGCGCGTTTCCCGCTCTCAAGTCGCTTCACCGCACAAACCTGCCCGTGCCGGTGACGCCCTTTCTCGGCCGCGAGCGAGAGCTAGGCGAAGTTGTCGATCTGCTCGCACGGGAAGACGTTCGTCTTCTGACACTCAGCGGTCCTGGCGGGACGGGGAAGACGCGTCTGGCGGCCCAAGCAGCCAGCCTTGCTGCTGACGGCTACCCGGACGGTGTTTGGTGGGTGCCGCTTGCGCCAGTTCGCGATCCGTCCCTCGTCCTCTCGGCTGTTGCCCAGGCGGTGGGCGTAAGAGAGGAACCCGGGACACCGCTCGCAGACACACTCGTCGCCGACTTGAAAGGCAAGCGAACTCTGATCTTGCTCGACAACGCCGAGCACCTGCTGCCCGATGCTGCTGGCGAAATCGCGAAACTCCGAGCGGCAGGAACACCAGTGCTGCTTGTAACGAGCCGCGAGCGCCTTCAACTCCAAGGGGAAACGGTCTTCTCGGTTCAGACCCTCGAGGAGAGGGACGCTGTTGCACTCTTCCTCGCCCGCGCGCGGGCGCTTGAACCCGCCTTCCACGTCGATGACGCGGTCGCCGAGCTCTGCTCTCGCCTGGACAACCTACCGCTGGCGCTCGAGCTGGCTGCAGCTCGCACCATCGTCTTTTCGCCGGCGCAGCTCCTGGAGCGACTCGCGGAGCGGCTTGATCTCCTGAAGGCAGGCCGCGATGCCGACCCACGCCAGCAAACCCTGCGCGCGACCCTGGAGTGGTCGTACGAGCTGCTTGACTCCGAGGAGCAGCGCGTCTTTCGATCACTCGCCGTCTTTACGGGCGGAAGTACCTACGAGGCTCTCGAGGAGGTCTGCGGCGCAGATCCGGACACGCTCCAATCTCTTCTCGACAAGAGTCTGGTGCGCCGTCGCGCCTCGGAGCGCCGCCCCCGCTACTGGATGCTCGAGACGATGCGCGAGTACGCGCTCGAGTGTCTTTCTGAATCAGGCGACCTTGCAGCCGAGGCGGCGCGCCACGCCCGCTACTACGAGCGCCTGGTTGAAGCCCTCGCCGACAGTCTCGTCGGCGAAACGGCCGTATCGGCGATGGAGCGCCTCGACGAGGATGCCCAGAACTTGCGCGCTGCGGTGATCTGGCTTCGCGAACACGATGAACGATCATTCGTTTCAACCGCGGGTCGGTTGCAGCGGTTTTGGTGGACTCGCGGGTACCTCGCTGAGGGCCGCGCCTTTCTTGCTGATGCCGCCAACCGTCGAACGGCGGACCCAGCGTGGGTGAACGCGGCGACATCGTTTGCGTTTCACCTTTTGAGTGAGCCTGACACCCTCGACGAAGCAGCGAATTGGGCGCGCGAAGCCTTGGCGGTTGCCCGGAAGAGTGGAGACGCGTCGCTTCTCGCGCAGGTCTTGCTCGTTCGGGGCCATGTCGCCGCGGGGTTGGAGGACTACGAATCCGCTCGTGCGTCGTACGCCGAGTCTTCAGTCCTCGCGGCCGGCGCGGGAGACCGACGGGGAGTCGCTAACGCAAAGGCCAATGAAGCCGCCCTTGCGTTGAGGCCTGATCATTTTGCTAGAGCGGCGACGCTTGCGGAGCAGAGCCTCACCGCGTACTCGGCGATTCAAGATCAAGAAGGAATCGGCTTCTCGCACCTGGTTATCGGAATGGCAACTCTTTGCAGTGGTGATCCAGATCGAGCGATCGAAGAAAGCGCGCGCGCAGTCCGGGCTCTAATAGACCTCGGACATCAGCAATTCCTTGCGATGGCGCTCTACACCCTCGCCCTCGCCCTCGACCGAAGTTCGAATCGATCAGTCGCGGCAGAGATAACGAGCTTGACCGAGGCCGCGCTCGGTGGCCCTCAATTTCAGGACCACTTCGAAGGGGAAGAGCGCATGACCCTTGAGCGGCTACGGCTCGAGGGGCCTCGAACTGGTAGGGAGGGCTCTCTCCGGGATGTAGCTGTGTTCGCTTTGGACGCCGTCGGCGCAGGAACCACCGCGGGGACCGCTTAGGCGGAGATTTAGTTTTCGCGGAGCACAGGAGTCGAACCTGCCCAGCGTCGCGCGTCCACGCCATCGTGGCATCTTCCCTCTGATGCGCGACGCGGACCAGGAGCAGCTCGATCGTGTCGTTGCTCTGGTGAGCGACGTTCTCGGGCCCCATGCAGTGGGCGCGTATCTCTTTGGGTCGGCCGTCCTCGGCGGATTGCGGCCGCGGAGCGACCTTGACGTGCTCGCCGTGTCGAAACAGCAGACGACACGAGAGAAGCAGCGTCTCGTTGATCGCCTGCTCGCCATTTCCGGACGCACGACTCCACAGGGGAGGTGGCGCAACGTCGAGCTGACGATCGTCGTCGAGTCCGAGGTCAAGCCCTGGCGCTACCCGCCGAGGCGCGACTTCCAGTACGGGCAGAGGTTTCGCGCTGCGTTCGAGAGCGGCAACCTTTCGCCGTGGCCGAGGCCGACCGACACCGATCTCGCCGCACTTATCACGATGGTGCTACTCGCGAACTCGCCGGTGCTCGGCCCGCCGCCGCTCATTCGGGCGGCAGCAGTTCCAGGTCGTCCATCGTCGTGACGATGAACCGCACGCAGGTTTCTGCAGCATCGGTTGCCAACCTGGCATGCCGTGGCCGAAGGCCTGGCGGGTACTTCGGCCGTCCGTGTCCACGCCCGTACTTGTTGCGCCATTCGGCCACGAAAGTCACCTGATTGGCTAGCGCTGCAAGCGCGTTGTCAAGCGACCCCTCGCCTTCCGGATCAGGCGTCGCAAGTTTGCCGGTCGCCTCACGCCACTTCTTCATCAGAGTCGGTAGGCCGTCACTGGATCGGTACGAAACGCCTACGCGCTCAAGCGCGGCCCGCAACGTCGCTTCCGTCAGTTCCTTCGCTGATCCGATCGCGTCCCCCAGTTGCTTCGGTGTGCGCGGGGCCAGCATCGCCTTCGCGTGGTCGTTGATGACTTTCTCGTCCACCAACCCCGATGCGTGCAACTCCGCGAAACGCGCGGGTGCGGGCGCGACCTTTGCCACGCCGCGACTCACGCCAAGCGTGGACTGCAACTCTTTCAGTTCACCCAACGCGTGCTCCAGCCACGGCACAGCGTTGTCGAGATAGAGGGCGTGTCGCGGTTTCCCAGTCGGTGGAGGCAACCCTCGCGCGAGTACGCCCAACACATCCTCCATCTGATCTTGTAGGTACGCCCCCATCGCCTTCTGCGCGGCGTTGAACCACCGGCGGAATTCCTTCGCCCATTCGGCTTCGATGTAAAGGGCTGTCGCCCAAGGGGGATCGCCAGCAGCAGCCGCAGTGTCGACCCGCTTGCGCACTCCGGTTGCCTGATCAAGTAGTGCCTCCCCACGCTCGATCTGTCGCGAGAGGGCTGCCTTGCACTTCGATTCGCTGCCGTATATGCGCGGTCGCTTCAACGGATTGGCCTTACGTCTAGCCGCGCTCAGAACGCGCGCCTTACCTGGCTTGCGCATTCCACGTCGATGTCGTACCGGGCGTCGGCGTCATGGGCACTGCCTCCGATGATTATCGATCACTCGAACGAAATCGCGACACTCCAGTTCGGCTAGTGGGCGTGCGTCCATTGTCGCGCGAAGTCGTCGGGATTCACTGCCAGATGCTCAACTCCCGCCCACGGGTTCCAGCCGCGCTTCCGCGCACAGGGCTTACACGCAAACAGGCGATGCAGACCGACCACTTTCGGGAACCTATCCGCGCAGTAAGCGTCCGTGTATGCCGGAAGGTGCGCACCGCAGAAGGAACATTCGGCAGGACGTTCGAGACGCCTGGGCCGATACTTCACCTTCCGCGCTCCAGCGAGAGCGTCGCTCATCGCGGATGCGCCTTCCAGTAATAGTCGCCGTCCTCGCCGATCTCGACACTGACGTAGTTGTCGCTCCAGAAGTCGAAGCCGAGACGGCCGGTCACGTCCTCGGCAACAACCTGAACAACTGAGGCGATGAAGTTACGTTCTGCTTCGGCGCCGTATTCCCGGGCGGCTGCTTCGCGTGATGCCTCCCACGAGGCGCGGGACTTGAATGGGAAGCCTGGAACTACGCGATAACTGCGCACGTCGCGCACGTAGGGGCATCCCAAGCCCAAGTCATCGTCAGCGCCCCAGTTAATTATGTCGCCGCGCTCAGCAAGATCCGAGAGCCAGTCTTTGAGGCGAACGATGTAGTTGTCCTGCGCGTATCGATATGCCGCGTTCCGGCGCGCCGCGGCTACTTCCATGATGCTCGCGCCAAGCCAGACGCTTGAGTCGCCGAGCGAATCCAGAATCCACCGCGCCGCGACCGCACGTCTAACTTCCTCCGCATCCTGCTCGGCTTTCGCGGCTGTGCCGTAGGCGGATTGCGCGAGCGCGTCCAGGCTTTCGACGCGCGGCTCAAGACGCTCGGACCGGTCCAGCGCGTCAAGTGCAGCGACCTCTACGAGCCGGGCGCGTTCGTCGTTCACGATGCGTCCCCCTCGCTTCCGATCCCGAGCACGCGGCCAGCCGCGTCCCGCAAGATCCGCAGCGGCTTTGGCTTGGGTTTCGGCGGTTCCGGCTCCAGAAACGGGTCCACGATCGGCAACTCATCGACCCTAGGAGGCGACGTGTCCGCGAGCGGGACTACGCCTCCACGGTCATAGGTGACCTTGCCGTCAGCCCCTTGGCTGTAGACGTGCTCGCGGACGTAACCGATCGCCCTTCCTTCCGAAAACGCTAGTTTCGCGCCGACTGGCGCCGCTCGCGGTTGCAGCTTCCCGGCCAGCCCGTCCTCGACAATCTGCGCGACCTCGCCAGTTCTCTCGATCAGGAACTTCCGTACTCGCTCTGCTCTTCCGGCCAACACCTTGAATGCCTGCTGACGTGTGAGTCGCTTGCCTTCTTTCTCTGCCTTCTGCTCGAAGGCGTACAGGATCGAACGACCGTCGTTATCGAGGCCGGAAAGCAGGTGCTCGGCCAGACCCTCGAAGTCTTGCCATGTCGGATCGAGGTGGAGCGCCTTGGCGACCGGACCGGCCACGGTCGTAAAGATCGTCGCGTCCGGACTGACGTTGCCGCCGTCCTCGAACTGAACGCACGCCGACCCATCGTCGGTCAGCCACAGGCCACGCGCAGTCCGTCCCATGAACTGACCTGCGAGCAGGTGTCCAGCCTCTTCGTGCGCCGTCGCGCGCCGTTCGTCTACGGCACTCATGCTGACGACCTTCGCTCCCCAGGCTCGAAGTGACCTCGCGCGTGCAGTCGCGCAGTGGCGTATTCCTCGCGCTCCCGCCTTTCGGCCTCGGCCTCTACGGCTGCCTGTCGGCGCTCCTCTTCCCGCGCCTCCATCCGGTTCTGAATGTCGGCCTCGCGCTCCTCGCGTGCAGCGTCGCGTTCCTCCGCGCGTTCCCACTCGCGGCGCAGTTTGTCCTCTGATGGTGTCTCGCCGGGGCGGATGAATTCGTGCGCCACGTCGTACTTATCGCGACTGCGCGCCTGTCGCAGTTGCTTACCGCGTTCATCCTTCCGCGCCTTCTCGCGGCGGTTGTCGTCATGCCGCGAGTTGATGACCACCACGTCTCCGCGTTCGATCGCGGCCTTACGCTCTGTCCAGCCCTGCGTTTCGCCGCTCATGCTTCCTCCTCTTCGAGCGCCGTACGTGCAGCCGGTGGCGCTTCTGCTGCGCGGCGTTCAGCGAAGGCCCGGCGTCCGAGACCGGCAGCCTCGCGATTCAGAGTCTCCGCGTTGCGCTTGAAGTAGTACGCTGCGATTTCCTCGGGGCCAGCGGCGAGGATCGTGCCGTCCGCGTCGCGGAGAATCTCCGGCTCATGTCGTGTCTCTGTTACTTCCATGGCATCTCCTTTCGTTGAGTTACCGGCGCGCTCTGCGCCGATCAATGTGTTTCATCTGCTTCGTTCTGCGTGACACGTCGCGCAACTGGCGACGTACGTTCTTGTCTTTGATCCGGCGGTGGAGGGTCAGCACCGTTCGCGACGGCGTGACGACGACACGGAACTCCGCGCCGTCGATAAGTACGAAGTGGTCGAACGCGCCGCGTCCGCCCTGCACGTCCGACGCGGCGACCATGAGCGATGAGTAACCCGGAAGGCAACGTGAGGTAAGCGCAATCCACAGTGCGCCGAGCGTCGTCTTTCCCGCGCCTCTCGCTGCGTGCCAAAGCGCGGCGTCTACGCGACCAAAGAACAAGTCGGCGAGTGCGACGAACGGCGCTACGTGCTCTGAGCAACAGGCGACACGCGGCACGTCGATTCCGTACTCATGGACGATGAACTCATGGAGGGTGTCGTCGTCCGCAGGTGCGGCGTCGGCAACTACGCGGCGCGGTTCCAACTCGACAGTCCTCATAGCGCGCGACCTCTCGCCGTCGCGATGAGTTGCGCGTAGCGGACCTCGGCCTCGATGGGTGCGCGCCGACGCTCAGGGTCTCGGCGCTCACGCAACCGGACGGCTGCAACGGACAGACCGGTCGCCTCAGCAACGTCGGATTGCGTCAGCCCGAGCCGGACGCGCGCCAGCTTGCGCTCCAACGGACTCCCGAGCGCGTCAGCCATTCTTCGGCGATATTCCACCTGCCGTGCGTGTTCTCCTTCCATAGCCATAAGCCAATGGTAGACATGTTTTAGACCTCTCTTTTTCGGGCTTTATTCACCCTTCAGATACACCTGCGAAGATCGCGCCCATTGAGAACACAAGCCATGCCAATCTCTCTAGGGTCTCTGGCCTCTACTGCACGGCCTCCAGCCCTCTGTCCGCCTCGTCCTTAGTCGCTCACGCCCGCGACCGTGCTCGAAGGCCTTGGCCTCCATCGCACTAGGGAGTCAGTGAGCCGGTCTCAGTGGGCGCCAGCCAAAGACTCAGGCAAAGATCGGCGCCAAGCCGCTCCCACAGCCACGCCCTACCGGATTGCTCATCCAGTAGGCCGGGGGGTCTCGGTCCTATCCCGGATCTCGCGCGCACGAGTCACCGGTTGTACCCAGGCACGCAACATCGCCCATCGCGGCATGGGGTAAATAGCCCGCTAATTGCTCCTGGGTATTACGGCTAGCATTTCATGCATGGGTACACCCTCAAGAGACCGCCTATACGCCCCTGAGTGCCTTCCTGCGGGCTTGCGGGGGCGAAGATGACCGACGAGCCGTCTGCACAGGAAGTGGCAGAAGCAGCCGCGGAAGTCGCGGCGGTTGCTGCAGCCCTTCAGGCGCCGGACGAGTACAACTCGCGCGAGAGAGGACCGGGAATCCCCATCGAGTCCATGGCCCCGGTATGGGCGGGACGCGCCGCTGACGCCGTAGTCCGAGGAGACCGTCCCGAGGACTCGCCCCGGGTCATCGCGCCGCTACGGAAGCGCGCGCGTGAGGGTGTTGAACCAGGTCCTTGACCCAGCGAACCTTCGGTTCCATCGGGTGCCCGTTTTCACGGGGGCGAGACGGGACACTCCAACTTCGGCCTGGCGATTCTCCGTCTTTGCGCCAGCCGCTCGCCTTGAGTGACGTCCCTTTCTCGGATTCGAGCAGGAACGTCTGGACGTGCAGATAGCCCAGCGTCCGCGCAGTACGAGCAGTCGCCCCGTACAACTTGGAGCAGGCGTTCGGGGTCCCGTTGGTACAGAGGCGCGTCACTTCGAGGACCTTTCGCTGGTCCGTGTTGCGTGCCACGGGTCTGCCGACGATGGCGACTCCGACAAGACGTCCGGTCACGGAGTCCTCGACTCCGATCGAGAAGCGATGCCCTTGGGGCGGCTTGTGATGGCGGTGAAAGCGCTGCACGAACGCGCACGCCTCTTCGAACTCGACAGGAACGATCTTCAGAGGCTTTCGCGTGCCATCACTCCGGCCTCGGGCGAACCAGTCGGCGAACTCGTCCCCTTCCTGCTCGGCCAGAGCCTCGTAGACGGACCGCCTTAATCAGGTGCGCTGTGAGTTGCCCGCCGTGCCGATCGTGGAGTTTGCGCCAAGTGCTTTTGAGCTTCTCTTCGTTGTCGAGCAGTGGAACGAGTTCGCGTGCCTGTGCCTCGTTCGCTGGAATGTCCCCAATTGGGGACACGGCCTCGGCGACGCGCGCCGCGTCGATCTGGCGGTAGGCATGGGACCGCTCCATCCCCCACCGCTGCCGACAGTAGCCCTCGAACGTCGCGTGCGTCGCCCGATACAACTGCGCGTCGCGGATCTCTTTGAGCGCGCGACCGACCCTGACGAAAGCGTCGAGTCCGTCTTTGACGGTTGCTTCTAGTTCAGCGAGTCGTGCTCGTTCGTGTGTGTCGAGTTGGACGCCCGCCACTAGAGTCAACCCCGGCGCCCTACCTAGCTAGTCCTCGTCCTCCCAATATTCGAGCTCGGGCCCCGGGCGAGCGAAGATGATCCGCTCGCCGGCGACGCTCCGCGCGCCGATCTTGCCGGTGTCGAGGTACTCGACGATGTCCGGCGCGATCAGCGTGGAGA
>WNGA01006674.1_pt1 | contig 16341 bp, 11 predicted proteins | sample 5400061 | NCBI WGS metagenome assembly WNGA01 (sample SAMN13153366, study PRJNA577476) | soil metagenome | isolation source: 100 cm soil or saprolite under grassland replicate 2 | place: USA:California | collected 2016-06-15 | reverse complement strand
AGCCATCCGAGATCCATCTCTCTGCGGACGCTCTGGGTCACGGCGTCCTGGTCACGGCACAGACTGGAGATCGGTTCGAAATCGATGTGACGAGTGAATCGAAGTTTTCTGCGAGTCGTGCAGCCCCGTTCGAGATCACGCCGTCTGGAGAAATTCTCGCCCGGCGTCCCGGCGAAGGTGTGCTCACTGCGCGATTCAAAGGCAAACGGGTTCAGATCCCTGTGAACGTTCAAGGCACTGCTCTCACGAACAATTCCTCAAGCCCTGCACCTGCTTCCGTCAGTTTTCTCCGCGACGTGCTCCCGGCGTTGAGCAAGGCCGGGTGCAACGCCGGCGCGTGTCACGCCAAGCCCGAGGGGCAGAATGGATTCAAGCTCTCCGTGTTCACCTACGATCCCAAGTCCGACTACGCCGAGATTGTGAAGGAAAATCGCGGCCGCCGCATTTTCCCCGCTTCACCTGACGAAAGTCTCATCATCAAGAAGCCGACGACCGCGCTGCCGCACGAGGGCGGGCTGCGCTTCGAGCGCGGCTCGGAGACGCATCAACTTCTCGTGCGCTGGCTGCGCGAAGGCATGGCTTACTCACTCACCAACGAGCCGACCCTCCAGCGCATCACGGCGTTCCCGAAGGAACGCCGCTATCGGAAAGCAGCGACGCAACGGCTCCTCGTGCAGGCGCATTACTCGGACGGCAGCATCCGCGACGTGACGCGACTCGCCGGGTTCGACTCCAATGACAAGGAAATTGCGAAGGTGGATGACAGAGGCGTGCTCACCATCGGGTCACTGACCGGCCAGGGCGTCATCGTCGCGCGCTACATGGGCTTCGTCGCCGACTCGCAGATCCTCGTGCCAGCGGATCGGTTGCTTCCCGAAGCGCAATATGCCTCGCTGCCGAAGAACAACTTCATCGACGAGCTGGCTTACGCGCACTTCCAACAGCTGGGTCTGTATCCGTCCGAGCTTTGTACCGACGCCGAGTTTCTCCGCCGCGCGTCTCTCGATGCGATTGGCGTGCTGCCCACGCCGGAGGAGGTGCGCGATTTTCTGGCCGAGTGCATGAGGGCTCGCTCCGGGAGTGAGGGGGTGGGAGAGCGAGGGAGTGAGGACAAAGCCGAGCCCGCCGCCGTTTCCCACTCCCCCACACCCTCACTTCCCCGCTCCCCCGGCGCCGCCCGCGATCGCCTAATCGACTCCCTCCTCTCCTGCCCCGAGTACGCCGACTACTGGGCCAACAAGTGGGCCGACCTGCTGCGCCCGAACCCCGACCGCGTCGGCGTGAAGAGTGTCTTCGTGTTCGACCAATGGCTGCGCGAGAGTTTCCGGCAGAACAAACCTTACGACCAGTTCGCGCGCGAAATTCTCCTGGCGGAAGGCTCGAATCACCGCGACGGCCCGGCTGTGGTTTACCGGGATCGACGCGAGCCCGCGGATCTCACCACGATGTTCAGCCAGGTCTTTCTCGGCACACGTCTCGAATGTGCCAGGTGCCATCATCACCCGAACGAGCATTGGAGCCAGGACGATTTCTACCAGTTCGCCGCGTTCTTCGGCACGGTGAAGCAAAAGGGCGCGGGCGTCTCCCCGCCCATCTCCGGCGGCGTCGAGACCTTCTACTTCGCCCCCGGCGGCAAAGGTGTAAAGCATCCCGTGACCGGCGAGACGATGTCGCCCCGTCCGCCCGATGGGCCGCTCGCACCAGGCGCCGAGGGCGCTGACCCGCGACGCGCTCTGGCGGATTGGCTCACCACGCCGGACAACCCATTCTTCGCGCGCGCCGTCGCGAATCGCGTCTGGTCCGTTTTCTTCGGGCGCGGACTGGTTGAGCCAGTGGATGACTTCCGCACCTCGAATCCCTGTGTAAACCCGCCGCTGCTCAACGCGCTTGCCGACGATTTCGCCAGGCATGGTTACGACCTCAAGCACCTCATGCGAACGATCCTGGAGTCGCGCCTTTATCAGCTTAGCTCGACGCCCAATGAATCGAACCTGGCCGACACGCGCAACTTCTCGCGTGCCTATCGCCGCCGCCTCCCCGCCGAGGTATTGCTCGACGCGGTGAACGCCGTGACCGGCGTTGCTGACACCTTTGCCGGCATGCCCGCCGGTTCGCACGCCACGCAAGCCTGGACCTACAAAATCGAGTCCCAGCTCATGGACGCCTTCAACCGGCCCAACCCCAGCAGCGATCCTCCCTGCGAACGCGACCGCCAGTTGAGCGTCGTCCAGTCGCTGCACCTGATGAACTCGAGGGCCTTGCAGTCGAAACTCAGCCACAAAACCGGTCGCGCCCGCCAGCTCGCCGACAGCGCAAAGTCACCGGAGGAAATCGTCACCGAACTTTACCTTGTGACCCTGAGTCGACCGCCGGCGGAGGAGGAACTCAAGCTGGCAGTCGCCGCTTTCACTGCGGAAAAAGCGACCCGTCAGACCGCGACCGAAGACGTCTTCTGGGCGCTCCTGAACTCGGCGGAGTTTGTGTTCAATCATTAGGCTCATCTCAGATTGGATGTATGAACTCCGCGAAGGGGAGCGCGATTGATGGCTTGGGTGGTGGACACGTTTCCGAATTGAAGCGAAGGACTGCGAGCCGCGTCAGACTAACGTGCCTCGACTGACTCACAACTGCGCCGGAATGCCGCGCCGGGACTTTCTCCAGCTCGGCATCGGCGGCGTGCTCGGGCTGGGCTTCGCGGATTTGCTGCGGTTGCGCGCGGGCGCCTCGCAGCCTGCGGCATCGCCCTTTAAGCCCTCGGGCAAGCGGGTCAATTGCATCATGATTTGGCTCGATGGCGGGCCGTCGCATTACGAGACGTTCGACCCGAAACCCGATGCGCCCTCCGAAGTCCGCGGCGAGTTCAAGCCGATTTCCACTTCGGTGCCCGGCGTGCAGTTTTGCGAGGCCGTGCCGCAACTCGCCAAGGTCGCCGACAAGCTCACCATCGTTCGTTCCATCTGCCACAGAGACCCCAACCACGGCGGCGGCAATCATTACATGATGACTGGCGCGCCGACGCCCGTGCCGGTCGCGTGCGGAGCATTCGTCACGTTCCATCCTTCGTTCGGCTCGGTGGTGTCGTATCACCGGGGCGTGAGCGATGGGATGCCCGCCTACATGTCGATGCCGCAGGTGTCGCGCAGTGGCGGACCCAACTTCCTCGGCGGTAAACACGCGCCGTTCCTGATCGATGGTTATCCCAACTCGCCGAGTTTCAAAGTGCGCGACGTTGTGTTGCCGTCCGACATCAGCGAAGGCCGCGCCGCGTCGCGACGCGAATTGCGCGGCGCGCTCGATCGCATGAAGCGCTTCACCGACAAGCTGGCCGAGGATCCGGCGGTGACCTTCGACCAGTATTACCAGCAGGGGGTCGATCTCGTGCTGTCGCCCAAAGCCCAGGCGGCGTTCGACATTCACAAGGAAGATGAAAAGGTCCGCGAGTCCTATGGACGGAACGATTTTGGCCAGCGGTTGCTGCTGGCGCGGCGGCTGGTCGAAGTCGGCGTGTCATGGGTCACGGTTTATTCCGGCGGCTGGGACCATCACACGAAGCTTTTCGAGTCCTACAAGGGCGAAAGCGTGCAGAAAATGGACCTTGGAGTCGCGGCGCTCATCAATGACCTGGACCAGCGCGGTTTGCTCGACAACACGATGGTCCTTATGCTCGGCGAATTTGGACGCACCCCAAAGGTGAACAAGGACGCCGGGCGCGACCATTGGCCGCACGCGATGTCCGTGTTGATGGCCGGGGCGGGAATCCCGCGCGGCGCGGTGGTGGGCGCTACCGATGCGAAGGGCTATTATGCGTCGGACAATGTCTATCGTCCCGAGGACTTCGCTGCGTCGCTCTACACGAAGATGGACATCGACCCGAATCAGGTGTTGCACACGAACACCGGGCGGCCCATCCAGCTCGTGAACAATGGGCGATTGATCAAGGAGCTGTTCGTTTGAGGCCGTGGGCGCGACGCTCAAAGCTCAGCAGGATGGCCAATGGAAAGCTCCAGGCAGAGCCAGTCGCTTTGGAGCTTTGGACAACCCGAAGCCCGAAATCCGAAATCCGAAAGAAGCCCGAAATCCGAAACTCGAAACGGACGGCGCCGATGGCGCGGCCTCTTTTCAGGTTTCGAGCTTCGGATTTCTTTCGGATTTCGGCGTTCGGATTTCGGTTTTACAGTTGACTCTTGCTTTGAGCATTTCTTCCGCCTCCGCCGCCGTTCCCACCCTCGATCATCTCTTCCCCGTCGCCGTTCAAGTTGGCACGACCAACTCCGTCACCGCTATCGGCAAGTTTGATCCCTGGCCAGCGAAAGTGTGGATGGATGCCCCAGGCGTTGTCTTCAAGCCGGAGACCAACAGCGGCAAGTTTACCGTCGAACTGGCGGCAGACGCGCCAGTCGGGCCGCATTTGATTCGGATGTTCAACGAACAAGGCGCCAGCGCGCCACGCTTCCTGATTGTGACGCGGGATCCCCAGCTCGCGGAGCGGGAGCCGAACGATGACTTCGCAAACCCGCAATCCATCGAGCGCTTTCCCGCATCGCTCAACGGCCGCCTTGAAAAACCCGGTGACGTGGATTCCTTCGCCGTCCCGCTGGAGGCGGGACAGACGCTCATCGCCTCAGTCGAAGCGTTTACACTGGCGTCGCCGATCGATGCGGCCGTGCGTCTGGTGGATGCGCACGGTGTGCAGGCCGCCTGGAATCACGACGGCCGGACGCTCGATCCTTTCCTCGTGTGGACCGCGAAGTCAGCCGGCGCCTACGTGTTGCAAGTGTTTGGCTTCGCTTATCCCGCCGAATCGGCTGTGAAGTTTACCGGCAGCGACAAGTGTGTTTATCGCCTCCACATTTCGCGCGGACCTTATTTGCGACATACGCTGCCCCTGGGAGTTCAACGCGGGACGAACACGGCGTTACAAATCGCTGGATGGAACTTTGGACCGGAACTTCCGCACGAGGTTCACTTCGACGGTGTCAACCTGCCGGCGGAATCATGGCAGACGCTCCTCCTGCTGCCCGGCTTTGAGAATGCGCTCACGCTGCCTGTCGGCAATGGGCCAGAGTTGATGGAAGTGGAACCGAACGATGTTGCCGCAGCGGCAAACCACATCGATGTGCCTTGCGCCGTCACTGGATACATTGAAAAGATCGGCGATGAGGACCGATTCAGTTTTGCAGCGAACAAGGGCCAGAAGTTCCTCCTCGAAGTCCAATCCGCCGCGCTCGGCTTTCCGGTCGATGCCTGGCTCAAGGTGGAAGACTTGAAAGCCAGGGAATTGGCGAAGAACGACGACAGCGATGGCCTTGACCCGAAACTCGAATGGACCGCACCTGAGGACGGCACTTTTTTCGCTGCCGTTGGCAGCGTGCTCCATCGCGGCGGTTCGGATGACCTTTATCGCTTCAATATTCAGCGCGCAGAACCTGCAGTGAAGGCCAGCGTGTCTGAAACTGCGTTCACCGTCACGGCCGGCAGCACGAACGAAGTGAAAGTCAGGATCAAACGCCTTCACGGCTTTAAGCAAGCGCTGACAGTTTCCGTGAAGGAGGGATTGCCCGACGGGTTGCAAGCAGCACCACAGAACGTTCAAGAGAAAAGTGACGACGTTGCGATCAAACTCGTCGCCTCCGCGGAGGCGAAGCCATTCAGCGGCCCGATTCGAATCATCGTCACGGAACTGGATTCGCAGAAAGACCACCGCGCGGTGGCGGATCTCACCGGTTCAACCGTCAACAACGGCGTCCCCGGCGGGTTCAACAAACTGGCGATCGAATCCACGGATCAGTTTTGGCTTACGGTATTAGCGGCTCCAGCGACCAAGGACGCGAGCGGGAAATAACAGACCAAGCAGGAGGCCTTGAACGCCGCCCTCGCCGAGTTCGTGCAGCGCCGAAACCGGCTCCGCATCCTTGAATTGGCCGGCACGATCGACTTCGACCCTAACTGGGACTACAAAAAGATGCGGGGCAGACGGTGAAAGTTATCGTTGACAGCCCAAGGCGGCGTAAGTCCCCGGCAGCTACAAGGGTTCATCCGGCTGAACAGCGCGGCGAACTACTGCGGGCCAACAGGGTGTGTTTCCATAGCCCGGCGCTCGCAATCGCGAAGTCTGTTCGAGAGGAGCAATTGCTCTGATTTGACGCCGGTGAGCTGAATTGCCTTGCGCAGGTGTTCGGCGGCGCTTTGGAAATGCTCCAGTTGCGCCTCGAATTGCGCCAGCACGGCGTGCAGCAGGTAATAGGAGTCGAGCAACTGCTGATCTCGAATGGATGTCACCGCTTCGATGCCGGCCTCCGGCCCGCGCACGTGCGCCAGGGCGACCGCGCGATTTAACGCGATGACGGGTGAATCGTCGAGTTGCACGAGGCGGTCGTACAACAACAAAATCCGCCGCCAGTCTGTGGACTCGAAATCCGCCGCCGTGCAGTGGCACGCCGCGATGCCTGCCTGCAAATGGTACGCGGTGAGTTCTTCGCCTGAGGCGGATTGGGAGAGGTGGAACATGCCGCGCGCAATCATCGACGCGTCCCAACTCGAACGCTCTTGCTCGTTCAGGCGCAGGATGTTTCCGTCCGCGTCTGTTCGGGCAGGCAGCCGTGCTGTGTTCAACAACATCAGCGCAGCGAGGGCGTGGGTGCGCGGCCGGTTGCCCACCGCGTGCCGCGCGAGCAAGGTGACCAGGCGGATCGCTTCGTGGCACAGTTCCGCGCGCACCAGTCGCTCGCCGCTGGACGCCTTGTAGCCTTCATTGAACAGCAGGTAGAGCGTTTGCAGGACGGCGTCCAGGCGCGCGGCCAATTCCTCGCCGGAGGGCACAGCAAAGGGAATCCGCAGTTCGCGGATTTTTTGCCGCGCTCGCGTCAGTCGCTTGGCAATGGCGGCTTCGGTGGTCAGAAACGCCTTCGCGATCTCGGCGGGACTGAATCCGCAAAGCGCCTTGAGCGCCAGGGCGGTTTGCGACTCCTGCGGGATCAGCGGATGACAACACGCGAACATAAGGCGCAAGCGGTCGTCCTCGATCTCCGTGTCGAAGGAAACGGAATCGCCGGGTCGGGAATCGGCCGACCACTGCTCGACGAACGCGATGATCTCCGGTTCCTTGGCTTGAAAAAGTTTTTCGCGCCGGATCAAATCCAGCGCGAGGTTCTTCGCGGTTTGCGTGAGCCAGGCGGCGGGGTTTTGCGGAATGCCGTAGTACGGCCACGTTTGCAGGGCCCGGACCAGTGCTTCCTGCACCACGTCTTCCGCCAACTGCAAGCGGCCGGTCCCGAAAATGCCGGTCAGTACGGAAACCAGCTTGCCCGCTTCGTGGCGGAAGAGATGGTCCGCCAGCCGGGAAATCTCGGCGGCCGGCGCCGATGGGCCGATGTCTTGGGCCGCGTTCACCGTCAAGCGGGGGCGCTCACGCCATTGCGCCCGCAAGCTCTCCTGTGCGCGATGAGATCTCCAGAGCGCGTTCCCGCGCGGCGCACATGTCGGCCACCGGACGCACCTCCACGACGATGCCGTATTCGAGGCCGGGGCATTGTTGAGCGATGGCGATGGCTTCCGCCTCGCTCGCGACCTGGAGGTAGAAATAACCGCCAATCGCTTCCTTCGATTCGGCGAACGGACCGTCGGCGACGGTGCGCCCCTTTTTGCCGGAAACGAGTTTGCCTTCGGTCTGCAACGGGTGGCCGCCGGCGCATTTCCCCTCCTGCTTCAACCTCTCGAACCACGCATACCAGTCGGAGACGACCTTCTGGAGTTGTTCAGGCGAGAGTTGCTTGTCCCAGTTTGTGCCGCGAAAAAGCAGCAGGTAATCGGATGTCGTTGTCGGTGTGCTCATAGTTATGTTTTCGGTTTGTTTGGTTTCATTATTTCGACGAACCCGCCGCCCCTGCCAGGACAACTATTTTGCGGTTTCGTTTCTTTCCCAGAGGGGCGAACGTGTTGTTTTCCGTGTCCTGGCAAATGGCGAAAATCACGACTTCGCCCGCTTGAGCGTGGTGGGCTTCTCCGGCATTTCCTTGCCGTCCATGATCGATTTGCAACTGGCGGTGATCGTGTCCGCGTCGTCAAATGTGAGCGTCAACGCGTGCATGTGCGACTCCTTTTTTGCGTCGATGCCGCAGGTCTTGTCGAAGTCGAAGCGGATCGACTTGCTGTCGGCGGACTTGAGGACCATGGCCGGCCGATTGCCCATCACACAGTAATGCGTCAGGGCCAGCTTGCCTTCCTTGTCGTAGAACATCGTGGTCATCTCGTTCGGCGTTCCGGCAAAGACCTTTTCCTCCAGCACACTGCCGCCCGCCAGCAGCCGATACTGCGCGACCATCTCCACCGGCCCCTGGCCCATGTCGACCGTGCCATTCCATGTGCCCACGAGCGTTTTCATCCGCTCGAATTCGGCCGAGCCTGGTTTGGGCGTGGGCGGCTGGCCCGCATTTGCGGCCAAGGTCGTGGCCGCCAGCAACATTGCGCAAACAGAGGTCATCTTCGTTTTCATCGTATTCCTTTGTATTTGTTTGGTTCGGTTTTGTCTAACTTTCACCCTTACGACGAACGAGGCTGCGCGTTCAGGACAGTGCTCGGCAGAATTTTTTTGAGGTGTTGCCCGATTCTTCGTTCGTTGCTCATTACTCACTCCGCGCCGGAGTGATCCATCGACCATTCAACATTACACGCTCGACGCGGCGCAGGGCCTGCATGTCCTTCATAGGGTCCCCGTCGATCACAATCAGGTCAGCCAGCTTGCCTGGTTCGATGGTTCCCAACCGATCGGAGGCGCGGAAGAAATCGGCGTTGTTTCGAGTGGCCGCGGCGATGACTTCCATCGGCGTCAGGCCGCACTCGGCGAGCAGTTCAAGCTCACGTTGATACGCCCAGCCGCGTTCGGCTTCGGGAACCGTGGAGTGAGAGCCGACTACGATCCGCACGCCGCCACGATGGCACTGCCGCACAAACTCCAGCATGTTCTCGAAACCGCGCGCCTCCACTTCGGTGATGCCGCGGTCGCTCCGCCGTTTCTCGAACACCGCCAGCGTCGGCGACATAAAGACCCTCCGCTTCACAATCAAATCAATCAAGGGTTGAACGCGAGTGGAAGCGCGGAGGTCCAATCGGCCCCACAGTTCGTAGCGCGCTTTGCGGCGGGCCTCGTTGTCCGCGGCGACGACTTTGCGGAAGCGCCCGGCCTCGTCCGGTTCCGCCAGCGCAGTTCCAAAGGACGTAACGTGCTCGACGCCGTCCAGCCCGACGCGGATCGCGGCGTCGGCATCGACCAGTTCCAGATGCGCGGTGACGGGCACGCCGCGTTGATGGGCCGTCTTGCACGCGACGGCAATCAACTCGATCGGCAGGCGGTAATACACTTTGATGACCGAGGCGCCTTCCTCCACGAAGCGGTGGACCGCGCGCCGGGTCTCGTCCGCGTTCGTGACCGCGAAGGCATCCTGCGGATGCGCGTGCGGCGGGCAGTCCAGGTGCGGACCGGCGACGAAGCAACGCGGCTGCGGCTGCGCCGAGCGGCGGACCGGCTCATACACTTCGATCCACTGTCCCGGATCGCGCACGGACGTGACGCCGCGCGACAGGACCAACGGTGGCAGTTCGTAGTCGCGCTCGATGTGGAAATGCGAATCGATAAGTCCAGGCAGCAGCGTCTTGCCGGTGGCGTCGAAGACTTCTGCGTCCGGTGGAATGCGCGTGGATTTCCGCGCGTCCGCGGCGTGGATTTTCGCGCCGCGAACGATGACAACGGCGCCGGTGATGGGTGACCCGCCTCGCCCATCAATCAGTGTGCCGCCGACGATTGCCACCACGCGGTTCATCGCGGCGGCGGGCGGGTTGATTTCCTGCAAAGTGGCAACCGGTGCGGCCGAAACTTTTCCCGCGAGCAGAAGATAAATTGTGGCGCAGCACAGGCGTCGCATCGTCATCTCCATTCACTCGGCCTCGGAAATTAGAAGGCGCGAGTTGGCCGTCGCCTTGCGTTCCACGCGCTTGCCGGACGGATAAAACTCCACGCGCACATCCACGGCGTTGCGCCGGCCCAGGCCAAAGTGGCGCTCCGTGGGTTCGAGCGAGTAGTAGCCATGCGCGCTCTGACTGTCGAGAATGGTCACCTGCTCAAACCACAAAAGCTTCTCCGGTTGTCCGCGCTCGGTGAGGCGAATCTTTGCGCCGACTGCGCTGCGGTTTCCGGCCGCGCCCGTCAGACGAACGCGAAACCAGTTCTGCGCCGGCATATCGTTGCGATAAACCTTCTCCAGCCGGTGCGAGTCGAGCGAGCCAGTGTAGCCAATGATGTCGAGGTCGCCGTCGCCGTCGATGTCGCCGAAGCACAGGCCGTCGTCCACGGACGCAGCGGACTTGTCTTCGATGCCCCAGGCTTTGTTCATGTAGGCGAAACTGCCGCCGCCCGCGCCGCGCAGCAGCCAAAGGAAGTTGCGCCCGTTCCACAGAATGTCCGCGACGCCGTCATTTTCGAAATCCGTCACCACGGCCAGTCCCCACGAGACGTAGCGCGGTTTGCTGGCGGCTTCCATGCCGGCGTTTGATGTGCGACATCATCGCTCTCGGTTTTCAAACGGACAAGACGCGCGTCGCCACTCTCCTTCTTTGCCGGGATCTTTCCGGTCTTTTCTATCCGTTCCTGGACGTTCGGACAGCGCACCACCCGGCGTCTCACGACGACCAATCGGATGCCTACGAGCGGGTTTCCCGCTACTACTGCTGCCAACTGGCCTATCTCGCCGGCCGTCTCGACGCGATGCCCGAAGGCGATGGCACGGTGCTCGACAATTCCTGTCTCCTGTTCATCTCCAGCATGTGGTCCGGCAGCAAGCACGACTCCACCAAGGTGCCCGTGCTTCTGGCCGGAGGCCTGGGCGGCACGCTCGAAACCGGCCGCGTCCTCGACTACACGGACAAGGGCGACGACAACCGCAAGCTATGCAGCTTGTACCTGTCAATCGTGGACCGCATGGGGCCGAGGCTCGATCACTTCGGCGACGCCGAAACCCGCCTCGCCAGCCTTTGAATCAGCGCAAGGCGGATCAAGGGATTTCAATCAAAGCGCCGCCAGCGCCCGCTCCGCATCTGGTGGGTTCCACCAGATTGCTTTCCCGAGATCGGCCGCGATGACCCGCGCTGCGTTGTAGCCGCACAGGCCGGTGATGTTGCCGCCCGGATGGGTTGAGCCGCCGCACAAATAAAGGCCGGGAACGGGTGTGCGATAAGAGCCGGCGCCGGCAAAAGGACGATGGCAGCCAACCTGGTTGTTTGCAAACGAGCCGACCAACAGGTCTCCGCCCCTCATGTTCGGCAACGTCGTTTCTGTGTCGGCCGGGCTGAGGACAAACTGATCCAGGATGATGCCGTTGCCGAGATTTGGCGCCAGCTCGCGCCACAGTCTCAGCAGTCGGACGCCGTGAGCCTCCTTTTCACCCGCCCAATTTGAAGGATTGCCGCGCAGGGCGTACGGCAACTTCTCCCAAAGAAACGCCGCGTGTCTTCCGGGAGGCGCCTGTGATGAATCGAACAAAGTCGGGCACGCACCCCAGGCGACGGGTGGCGGGATTTCGCCTCGTTCGTGGGCGGTGACGATCTCGTGAAATTGACCAAACCGTTCCAGCCCAATCAGGACCATGAAAGCCTCGTTGAGTTCCGGACGCCGGGCAGCCGCGGCGTAACGTGGCGGTTCGTCAAGCGCGAGGTGCAGACCGAACAGCGGCGCGAGCAGGTTGTATTGGAACTGCGCCGCCTTTTCGCGCACCGACGCAGGCACCGCTTCTGACGGCATCAATTCGAGGAACGTTTGCTGCGGATTCAGACCGGACGCAATGAACCCACTCGAATGAATCTGTTCGCCTGTTGTCAATTCAACGCCCGATGCGCGGCCGTTCCGCACGAGGATGCGGCGCAACTCGATGCCGCACCAGATTTCACCCCCATGCCGGGTGATGTCCGCCACGAGGCCGCGCGCGAGGCTGCCCGATCCGCCCACGGCCATCTGCGCTTTGGCGCGCGACGCGAGCAGGGCGGGAATCGAGTGGCCGAAGCCCTTCAGGCGGAGATCCACTTCGCGCAGGCCATTGAAGAAGAGCAGGCCGGCGCGCACCGTGTCGTTCTCGAAGTGGCGCGTGACGAATTCGAGCGGTGATAACGCGGAGATTTCCAGCAGCCGTCGGCCGGGCGCAGAGCGTTCCAGCAACTTGCGGCGCAGCCCCGGCTCCAGCGGCGGGGATTGCGCTTCGGGCCGAAGAATCCTTTCCAGGATCGGTTCGAACTCCTCGGCCAGCCGCCGCAATTCGTCCGCATCGCGCCGTGAAAACTCGGCGCAGGAGGCGACCGTGCGGTCCAGGTCGGTCCACCATTCGAGCGCGCGGCCGTCGCGCAGGATCATGGCGACATTGAGCGCCGGTTCGAGATAGCGGACGCCGTGGCGCTCCAATTCGAGGTCGTGATACCACGGCATCGCGGTCAAGGCGCGATGGAAGAACGAATGCGGATTATGCCGGAAACCGGGCAGCCGCGGGTTCTCGAGTGTCATCAGTCCGCCGCCGGGAATTGGCGCGCGGTCCAGCGAAAGCGTCTCGAGTCCGCAGCGCGAGAGGTAAGCCTGCAAGATAAGAGCGTTGTGGCCGGCGCCAAGAATGATGCCGTCAAATTCAGCGTTCATCGGCACGGATGAGCCATGACAAGGAGCGCGCCAGCGGCGTTCGAGGGGAACAGCAGCGCGGCCGCGCTCCTCGTCATAGGCTCGATCTGCTGTTTATGCGGCAAGCAACAGATTCAAGGCTTCCCCAAGAGTCTGATTGTAAATGACTCTTCCCCCGTTATCGCCATTGGTCAGGATTATGAAAGCGGATTTCCTTTCCACCGACGCCATGGTGAGGGATCGGAACCCGGCCTGGCCTCCGGAGTGCACGATCACGTTGCCCGTCTTCCTCTCTTGTATCGCCCACCCCAACGCCCAGGAATCTGCTCCATCAATTTTCGCTCCCTCAGCGAGCTTGACTTGCGGACGGAACATTTCCTTAAGGATCTTCTTACTGAGGCGAAACGCATCGCTTTCTTTTGGGTCGACGATTTCGCTCAGAAACTTCGCGTAGTCGGTCGGCGTTGTGTGCAAGCCCCCGCACGAGGCGTACCTTGCCGCATCTGTTGCTGTCGGTTTCTTTTTGGCGAAAGGTTTTCCCTCGACATCATGCGGTCGGGCCGCATGCTTTTCGAACGTGTCGTTCCAGACATACCCGCTGGAGGTCATCCCAAACGGCGTCAGGAGATTCCGCTTTATGTACGGATCAATATCTGTCGCGCAGACCTCGAGGCCTGCCTCGTACTTCGCGCAGTCCTTTGGGTTCACCTGACCCGTCAAGTGGGTCACTACCGATTGCAAATAATAGTAACCCTCACCGGAGTAGAGAAACTTTTCGCCCGGCGTGAAATGGATTTTCAAAGGGTCTTGTCGCGAACGAAAGTCCTGAAAACCGCTGGTATGTGATAGCACATGACGGGCGGTAATCAGATCGAGCCGAGGATCACCCTCAAGAAACGGTTTCGCTGCATACTTGGTCAGAGGCCTGTCGAGATCGAGGACGCCTTTTTCACAGAGTTTCATCACGGCGTAGGCAAACACCGTCTTGCTCACCGACGCCGCTTCAAAAACTGTCTCATTATCCACCGGCTCTTTCGACGCGCTGTCTTTAACACCAAACCCTCGACGCCAAAGCAATTTTCCGTCTTCGATGAGAGCGATGGAAAGCCCCGGAACGATGGCTTCTTCCATAATTTTTGGAATCAGCCTCTCTAAATCGGCAATCAGGGTTCTCCAACGGGTGCCTTCCTTTGTGTCGTCAGTTGTATAATGCGTTTGTGCCCGCGCTCCAAGTGGAACAAGACCAGAAACAAGAGCGGCTCGACTGCTCTTTATCAGAAAATCTCTTCGTCGCATACGATCTGCCTGTCGTATTCGCTTATCTCCCAGACATGATGGAATACAAGTCCGATTTTCAGCAATCGCCGCCGCTGCTGCCCGGGGTCCGAACGAGCGCAATCTTTTTCCAGATCGTTCGTGGCCACCGCCGTCTGTGCCCCATATCACGGCATTGGCTGTCGCTCAAACCGCGAAGGATCGAACAGGGTCGTCACTCCGAACGGCGCAGCGTTCACCGAACCCAATGCCACACGCCCCTCGCGGATGCGCAGGCACACAAAGCCGTCACGATGCCTGTGGTAAAGTTCGCCGTGGGCCGCGAGCACCGCGTCCTGCCACTCCGCCGGCCACAGGCTCAGCCCGCGATAGTAGTGATGCCCGTTGCGTTCGACATGCTCGATGCCAAGCAATGCCATCATCGCCAAATCCTGAAGCAACGCCACCGGGCCGAGGTTGCACAAATCCTCGCCCGTCAGCACCACCCGCTCGCCCGCTCGCCGCCGTTTTTCAAGCAGGCACGCGTTCGCGATCCCTTTCACGATGCCTTTGCAATTCTTGTGGCTCGTGCCGGCGTAGCCGAGCGCGAGTGCCCGCGGCAAATCGCCAATCGCGCCGTCGGACTCGTCAATGATCAACTGGGGGCGGTCCGGCCACGCGCGCAAGACCGCGCCCGCGTCCTCGCGCAACGTCCGGTCACGATGCACCGGTTGCTCGACCACGAGGATGCGCCGCCACAACTCGCGCAGCGCTGGATCCCCCGCCGCCTTCTGCCAGAACTCGCGGAACGCGTCGAAGTCCTTGAAGTTCTCGTTGCCATCCAATGTGACAAAAAATTCTTCGCCGCCGGTTTCCAGTGCCAAAAGACGACTTAGTTCACGCAGCCGCGCAAGGTCGCGCTTCTCGTCAGCGAAAAGTTTGACTTTGAAATACCGCAGGCCGTACTCGCGAATGGAGCTTTCCAGATCCTGCGGCAGACCGTCGTCCACGCGTTCGCCCGGTGGAATGTCCGCCGGCGACAAAGCGTCACCCAGTCCGATCGTATGCCGCAAAAAGCAGGAAGTCCGGGGCGCGGCGGGCAGCAGCTCCCGGGGCTGGGCGCTGCCCAATTCGGCGCAAATCTCACCGAGACGCAGCCCCAGCCGGTTTGTTGCGACCAGGCGATGCACCGGCTCGCCCGCGACGCGGCACAAGCCGTCGAGCGCCGCGCGCTCGATGAGGCTGACACCCAGATTCGCCAGCAGCGGCGCGATGTGCCGGGCGTCGGCCCAGCCGTTTTGCTGGCGATACAACTCGCGCCAGAAATCGAAAAATGAAATCGGCGCCTGCGCGATTTGTTCCGCCAGGTTTGCCGCATGGCGGATGACCTGGAGCATCTCGGGCAGGTCCTGCTCGAAAGTGGTCGCGGTATTTTTCGTGAACCATTTTGGCGGCAAGCCTTCGGAGCTGAGGCCCAAGGAAGATTTTCCTGCCACCTTCACCGTCGTCCTCACGAACAGATGCGGCACGTCCGTCATGCTCGCGATGCCGTAGCGAAACGGAAATCGCGTGCGGGTCTGCCGCACAAAGAACTCGAAGGGCGAAAGCGTGAAGCGGTCAGCCATAAAGATGGTTTAACTTTGGATATTGCGCTTGTATCTCTGTATGCCGGAAGCTCAAAGAACCGCTATGTTAAACAGACGAATTTTCTCAGCTTGCGCTCGCTGTCTTGGAACCCTGGGCCTCATCGCCCTGCTCCCCCATGCCGCAAAGGCGGCGGAGTCGTATAAGGAGAATCCTGGCACCGAAGGCGAAGGCAAGTATACAATCGGTCCGGAGTACAAGATCGATCCCGATCTCACGGACCGGGGCAATCCCAAAGGAAAGTCCTTCGAGTTCACGATGCGCCTGGCGGACAGCAAAATCTTCCGCGGCGACGATTCCACGCTCGAGCCTGAGAAGAAGCAGGTGCGAACAGAGCGAAAGATCTTTGTCTACGTGCCCGCAGCCTACGTCGATGGCGCCAAAGCCCCGATTCTCGTCATTCATGACGGACCCGGCCAGCTCAACCTTGTGCGCAATGCGCTCGACAATCTGACCCTTACGAAGGATCCGAATCGCAAGTTGCCTGCGTTCATCGCGATTGCCGTTCAAAACGGCGGCAACGATGGCAAGAACAGCGAGCGCGGTCTCGAATACGACACCCTGTCCGACCGCCTGGCCCGATTCATCCAGGGCGAGGTGTTGTCGGCAGTCCAGAATAACGCCGAGATCAAAGCCGCCTACCCCAGGTTTGCCCTCACGGACAATCCCTGGGGAAGAGCCGTCATGGGGTGCAGTTCGGGCGGCGCGGCGGCGTTGACGATGGGCTGGTTTCGGCCCGATTTGTTCCGTCGTTTGATCGCCTATTCTGGAACATTCGTCGATCAACAGGATGACGA
>WNGA01017366.1_pt1 | contig 16342 bp, 16 predicted proteins | sample 5400061 | NCBI WGS metagenome assembly WNGA01 (sample SAMN13153366, study PRJNA577476) | soil metagenome | isolation source: 100 cm soil or saprolite under grassland replicate 2 | place: USA:California | collected 2016-06-15 | reverse complement strand
GGCATCTGCTTGCGGGCAATTTGCATGGCCTGCCGGCCGGTGGCGGCTTCACCGACGACCGCCATGTCCGGTTGAGCTTCCAACAGCACTTTCAAACCCTGCCGGACCACGGTATGATCGTCTGCAAGAAGGATTTTGATTTTGTTCATAGCTCGAAATCTCCCGGCTCGACGCATCAACCCGGGACGGCCAGGCCGGTGTGCGCGCGCGCCGCGATGCGTTTGGCCGGCAGGCTCGGGGCCGGGCGGTCCAGTCGGACGCCAGGTTCCGGGCGCCGTGCCGGGCGCGCCTGGGCGCGGTCCTGCCGTTGGCGGGCGGGCATGGCGTGGAATGGAATCTGCACGCGGACCGTGGTGCCTTTGCCCGGCTCGGGCACGACGAAAAGCTTCCCGTCCACCAACCGGACGCGTTCCTGCATGCCCAGCAAGCCGAGGCCGCTATTGCGCGCCGGCCTCTCGTCGGGAGTTGGGCGGAACGACTTGCCGTCGTCCTGGATCTCCAGCCCGATGCCGCGCTTGATTCTTCGGAGGATCACTTCCACCGAACGGGCATGGGCGTGCTTGGCCACGTTCGTGAGGCTTTCCTGGGCGATCCGAAAAATGACGGTCTTCCTCTCGCTGTCGAGTTGCTCGGCGGCCGGTGTCGCCCGGAAGTGAACCCGCAAGCCGGTGCGCGTGGCGAAATTCTTTACATAGGAACGCAGCGCCGGCAGCAACCCCAGTTCATCCAACATGGCGGGCCGCAGTTCATGGGCGAACCGGTGGACGGCTTCCATGGTCTGCTCGAGCAGCCGCTGGGTCTCGGCGAGCTTGGCCTGCAAAAGCCCGGAGGCGCCGGCGCTGTAACTCTGCATCACGGCGAGGTTCACCAGGATGGCCGTCAGCGCCTGGCCGACCTCGTCATGCAGCTCCCGGCTGATGCGGCGTCGTTCCTCCTCCTGGACGTGCAGGATCTGGTTGGAAAGTCTGCGCAGGCGCTCCTGCATGAGTTGGGCGTGGTGGAAGAGCTGGCGGAAGTGGGCCTCGCTGTCGCGCAAGGCCTTCTCGGTGCGTTTGCGCTGGCCGATCTCCCGTTGGAGCGCGCGGTTGATCCGGGCCAATTCGTCGTTGCGCTGGGCCAGCGTGCCGATGACCTGCTCGAGCTTGGTATTTGCGGTTCGAACGCCGCGATAGGTGATTTCGAAAGGGGAAAGCGCTTCCAGGAAGAACGTCTCGCAAGCCTGGAGCGTATGTTCACGAGTCCAGTCTGGAAGCCCCGGCGCGATCAGCCGGCTCAGGGTGTGCTGGTGCATGCGGGCCATATCCAGCACACCCAGGCCGCGGGCCAGGGCTTCGCGGCCCAACTCGTAGGCCTCGTGCAGCACGGCCTCCCGCCCGTCTCCAAGGTAAGCGCGCATCGTGGCGGCGTAACGCCGTCCGAGGCTGGTGGAATCGTTATTCATGGCCGACTCCAAGATAGCGCGCCGCCAGCACTAATGCATCATCAGTCCCTTTGAAATCTTGCGCCAGGGCGCGCTGAACGATGTTGGCCGGCCGGTCGGCCAGCTTGAGGTGCTCGGTGAATCCGGCGCGGATGCCATCGGTTGCGAAGAGCAACAAGTCGCCCGCAGTCAGCGGCAGCGCGTGGGCGTGAAGTGCGGGCAATTGGTAGCCCACCACCCCGCCGCGCAGCAGGATTCGTTCGGAATGCGGCTTCACGTTGCGTTGGGCCCGGAACAACCACCCTTCCACATTGCCCACGCCCAGCCAGGTCATCATCCCCTCGGCCATCTGCACGGACGCCAGCGTCATGACCGCGCCTCGGGTGCGGGCGAGCGCCTCGTGGCAACGATGCACCAGTGCAATGATCGGGTCGGAAGCGTGTTGGTCCAGGATATCCACCGCGAGTTGTGCAGCCCGAATCGCCTCGCTGCCGTGCCCCAGGCCGTCCACCACGGCCAGCAACGCAACCTTCTCCATTGTCTTCACCAGGTATAAATCCCCACACGCCTTCTGACCCGGCAGGGGTCTGGACGCCACGCTCCAGTCGAGGCAGGGCCGCGGAATGGAAGCCGTCGCAGCCATCCTACCCTGCCCACTTTCTCATCGTGATGATCGTCCCTTTGCCGACCTTGGAAACGATGTCAAACTCATCCATCAGCCATCGGGCGCCGGGCAACCCCACCCCCAACCCGTTGCGAGAGGAATAGCCGTACTGCATGGCCCGCGCCACGTCGGGAATGCCAGGACCCTCATCGCGGGCCACGATCGATATGCCCCGCTTGCTGCCGACGGAGATCAGGCACAGCACCAGTTCGCCGCGCTTAGCGTGCTCGACGATGTTGCGCGTGACTTCGGAAATGGCGGTCGCGATCAGCGTGAGGTCCGAACCGTTAAAGCCCGCAGCCCGGCCCAGCGCGCGCGCCTGCTCGCGCGCCGTCACTATGTCCTCCGATCGTTGGATCGGGATGTGCGTCTCATTGTTGTTCATGGCGCACCTTGCGCTTCGGGTGCTGGTTCAGGTAGGTGAGCCCTTCTTCCAGGTCGAGGGCGGTGCCCACGCCTTCGAGGGTCAATCCCAGTTGCACCATCGCGAAGGCGACATCCGGCTGGATGCCCACGATGACCGTTTCGGCGCCGCGCAGCTTGAGCATATGGGCGATGGCGCGCAGGGTGCGCGTGGCGAACGAATCGATGATGTCCAGCACCGTGACGTCAATGATGACGCCCCGGGAACGGTACTGGCCCACGCGCCTGGCCAGGTCATCGCGCAATTGCAGCAAGTCGGGGTCCGAAAGGGCCGACTGAATGCTGGCGATTAAATACTCGCCCTGCTTGAGCACAGGCACGTGCATAAACGTCACGCCTTGGGCTCCATCAGCGGCGTCTCCTCACTCAGGATGACTTTGTAGCCCAGCAATCGCTCGGCCTCCTCGATGCCGCCTTGCAGATCGCCCACCGCGTTGACCTTGCTCAATTCCACGCCGATGGTCACCAGCGTCTGGGCGATCTCGGCCGACAGCCCGGTAATAATCACGCTGGCCCCCATGAGCCGGGACGCCTCGACGGTCTGCACCAGGTGATTGGCCACCGTCGAATCGATCGTGGGCACGCCCGTGATGTCCACGACCACCACCTTGGCCCGGGTGGTGCGGATGCCCCGGAGCAATTGCTCGGTCAACTGGCGCGCCCGCTGGGAGTCGATCACGCCGATGATCGGCAGGATGAGCAGCCGCTCCCGCACTTGCAGCACGGGCGTGGACAACTCGCGGATGGCCTCCTGCTGCTGGCGGATGACGCGTTCGCGCTCCTGCACGAAGCTCACCGCCACCGTGTTGGCGATGCGGTTGGCCGCCGGCTCATAGGCGTCGAGCATGCGGTTGAGAAGGTCGAAGTCGGCCTGGTACTTCTTGAACAGCGACCGCGCCAGCACGTCCCTTAGCAACAGCACGATGCCCACCACCTCGTGCGTCTGGACGCCGCGCGGAATGATGCGCTCGGACAGGTTGCGCGCGTAGGCCTGCAAGGCCTCCACGCTGCCGGTCTCCAGCACCTCGACGTAGTTGTCGTACACCGACGTCGCTTCGGAGAAAATCTCCTGGTCGGTCATCGCCGTGAGCAACTCGGCGCAGGTGATGCGGCGGGCCCATTCCTCACGCAGTTGGGTGCGATTCTGCCTCAAGTGCGAGACCAACTCGCGCAACATCGCGGCATTCGTATCAGGGGCGCCATCGTCCGCCAGGGTGGCCGCGTTGTCTTTGCTGATGATGGTTCGTTTGCTTCTTAATTTGATCATTGGATTCTCTGCTTTCGCTTGCCGTTGGTTTTGGGTCGTCATGATTGCACAATGCATCCGTGCCGCCGCACTCCTCACCGGAGTTTACACTGGCAGCCCGTAACTGCAAGTAGGCAAACACCCCATTCTTGCTGCAAGTAGGCAAACACCCCATGTACCCGGGGCCGGAACGCAAGGTATTAAAGGGACGACTCGCAAGGTTTGACGAGACATGGGCACTCGGGCAACCTGCCGGCCGAATGCAACTCAACTCCATCTATCCCCTGGGATTCGTGTGCCTGTCCACATTGGTCGCCGATGCCCAGTCCACCTTCAATACCATCAATACCAACCGCACGCTGAAGAGCCTGTCGCGCGACGAGTGTGTGCGCATGGCGGTGGAGCACAACCTGCGCATCCAGGTCCTCCAGTTCGACCCGAACCTCCGCCGCTTCGAGTTGGAGGCGGCGAAGGGATTCTACGATCCGTCGTTCACCTCGGAATATCGGCGCTCGTCCAGCTCGCGGGAAGGGTCCGTCGACCCGCAGACCGGCTTGACGGGCAGTTCGACCACATCGGACGAAGATCGATTCACGCCGGGGCTGGGGGGATTTGTGCCCACGGGTATGCGCTACGATCTGATGGGCGATTTCCGCCACACCCGGGGCATGAGCGGGGACTCCTTCGACGACTACTCGGCCAGCGCGGGCATTCAAATGGACCAGCCGCTGTTGCGCAATTTCTGGATCGACGCTCCCCGGACCGAGATTCAGGTGCGCAAGCGGGAACTGAAGATTTCAGAAGTGCTGCTGGAGCAGGAGATCCGTCTGGTCGTCCTCGACGTGCACCTGCTTTACCACGAGTTGATGTTTTCCCTGGGCGACCAGACCGTGAAACAGAAGGCGTACGAAGTGGCGACCAACTTCGTGGCAGAACAGCGCGCGAAGGTGGCCGTGGGGAATCTTGCCGAGATTGAGGTCAAACAGGCCGAGTCCCAGGCGGCCACGTCGCTCACGGACCTCATCGAAGCCCAGCGACGGGTCATCGCCGCGGGCAACGCGCTGAAGAATCTTGTCACGGACGAATACCAGAATTGGTTGAACGTGCGCATCGAGCCGACCGAAAAACTGGTGGCCGTGCCGGAGCGGCTGGACTTGTCGGAGAGTTGGGCGTCGGCCCTGGCGCAGCGGCCCGATTTGATGCGGCTGGAGTTGCAGGGGGAGATTCTCGAGCTGGAGCGAAGGCGGTGGTACAACCAGTTGTTTCCGGACCTCAATGTCAACGGCGGTTACGGCCGGAGCGGATTGGACCGATCCTTTTCAAGCCCCGGGACCACGAACTCGCCTCCGATCGACTACAATGCGCGGCTGGGCCCCGCGTTGGACGACATCGCCAAGGCCCGGAACGAGCGATGGAACGTTGGCTTTTTGTTTCGCCTCCCGTTGAGCCGCCAGGTCGAACGCAACCGCTACAAGGCCTCGAAGGAAGAAGAGAAGAAAAACCAAACGCTCCTCAAGCAACTCCACCAGTCCATTCTCCTGGAAGTGGACAACGCCATCGACCAGGCCCGCTCGAATTACGAGCGGGTCAGTTCCACACGCCAGGCGCGAGTCTTCGCGGAAGTGGCGCTGGAAGCCGAAGAAAAGAAGCTCGCGGCGGGGACCGGCACGATTTTTCAAGTCCTCCAGCGGCAGAAGGACCTCACTCAAGCCCGCTCGGACGAAATCCGCGCGCTGACCGACTATCTGAACAGCCTGACGCTCGTGCACCATCGGGACGGCAGCATCCTCCAGCGCGAGAAGGTGAGCATTCGCTACAAGTAGTACAAGTAGATTTCATAATGTGCGTGCAGCGCCGCACCACCCGGAGAATTCCTTGAGTTTGACGTAGTGGCGGGCACTAGAGCATTGAAGGGGGGCGCTCTTCGGTTCGATTAGTCAGCTTCCAGTCTGGGGTGTTCGGCTACCCCCCTGCCCGCTGTTTACCCTACTAGTAAGAATTGAATATCGAGCTATATGAATGGATCGGAATATCTGGGATCCTGGCATGGAACGCCACCGTGGGGGATACCGATGAAACGAAACGTTCAGCAACCAGCACGCAGCACAGCTCCTTCTTCAGCGGGGAAGCGCGTGGATTTGCTGGGCGAATGGATCGCGCACTTGCGGCAGCGGCGCGCCCCACTGCGCGAGGAATGGGCCAGGCGCATGCGCGAGTCCAAGCTGCTCCCGAGAATGAGCGAAGAGGAGATTTTTTACGAAGCGAGCTCTCTGTTCGACCATTACGTGGAGGTGCTCGAAAATGGCAGCGACGAGGCGTTGCAAGCTTATGCCCGGGTGCTGTCGGAACGCGTCATTCCGCGCGAGATCGAGACCCATGAGTTGCTGGGCATCGCGCTGCTGCTGCGCGACGTGCTGGCCCGGTCGCTGCTCGAAAAATATCACAACGATTTCGAGCGGCTCAACCAGGCGCTCGACGCCTTCGAGCCGGCCACCAACCACATCGCCGGCACGATGGCCGCCAGTTTCGTGGCCGAGCGCGAGCGCATCATCGGCCAGCAGCAAAAGGCCATCCGCGAGTTGTCCACCCCGGTGTTGCAGGTGCGGGAGCGGCTGTTGATTTTGCCCATCATCGGGGCCATCGACGGGGGGCGAGCCCGGCAGTTGACCGAGCAATTGTTGCGCGGCGTCAGGACGAGCCGCGCCAAAGTCGTGGTGGTGGACATCACGGGGGTGCCGGACGTCGATTCGGCCGTGGCGAATCATCTGTTGCAGGCGGTGGAGGCCTCTCGCCTGATGGGGGCCAGCGTCATCATCACCGGCCTGTCCGCCGAGATCGCCCAGACGCTGGTGACCCTCGGGGTGGATTTGTCCAAGGTCACTGCCGTGGGCGACCTTCAGGGCGGTATCGAAGAGGCCGAGCATCTGCTGGGCCATAAAGTCGTCAAGGTTGGGCAGCCGGCCGGTGGCGACGGCGAACTCCATGCAAGTTCCAATTCTCAAACAGCGTGACTATTTGATTGCGAGCGTTCAGTCCGTGCTATCGGACGACGACCTGCTGCGACTGCGCGATGAACTGGCCGCAAGGGTCGGCCGGGACCGCTCCAAAGGGGTGATCATCGATGTGACGGTCATGGATGTCATTGACTCGTTCGCCACGCGCACACTGCGGGCCATCGCCCACATGGTCCGACTGCGCGGGGCTGAAACGGTCATCGTCGGCATCCAGCCGGAGGTGGCCTTCAGCATGGTGCAACTGGGGTTGTCGCTGGTGGGCATCGGCACCGCCTTGGATCTCGAGGAGGGCCTGAGCTATCTCGACCAGCAGATCGGCAGAGTCCATGGACACGCTCACTGAACTGAGGGTTCCGATCACCTCCGCTCAGGACGTCGTGGCGGCCCGGCAGGCCGGGCGTGCCTTGGCCAAGGAACTGGGCTTTGACGGCCTGGCTGTGACGCTGATTTCCACGGCGATTTCCGAAGTGTCGCGCAACATCCTGGAACACGCCGGGCGCGGCGAGATCCTGCTGCGGCCCCGCAATCAGGGCGCCAGGATTGGCGTGAGCGTGGTGGCCTGCGACCACGGGCCCGGCATCCCGGACGTCGCCCGGGCCATGCAGTACGGCTACTCGACACGCAGGGGCCTGGGCGTGGGCCTGCCGGGAGCGAAGAGGTTGATGGACGAGTTCCAGCTCGAGTCCGAGGTTGGCTCCGGCACGACTGTCACCATGACGAAATGGTTGAATCGAAATGGCTGAGAAAACCGTCATCTCCAAACAGGTCAAACAGCTCATTGATTTATTGCCACGATGCGTTGCTCGGTTCGCGCGGCGTGGTCATGACGCTCGCCTGGCTGGAGGCGGGCGAACGCCGGCTCACCTGGCTGGGCGTCGGCAACGTCGAGGCGGTGCTGCTCCGCGCCGACCGAACCCCCAAAATCCCGGTGGCGCGGGCCGTGCAGCGCAGCGGAATCGTTGGCTATCGATTGCCCGCGCTCCAGGCCGCCACCACCTCCGTCGCGCCGGACGATTTGCTGGTCTTTGCCACCGACGGAGTCGGCGCCGGGTTCACTGAAGCCTTCATGGACGGGGACCCGCCGCAGCGCCTGGCCAGTCGGGTGTTGGATCGTTACTTCCGGGGCACCGACGATGCCCTGGTGCTCGTGGCAAGGTATCTGGGGACCGGCCGTGAATAAGCAGGCGCGCAACAACTTGTCGGGGCAATACGCAGTCCGATTGCGGGGCTACCTGGCACAGGAAGAGGAATGGTTCCTGACGCAGGCCTACGAGTTGGGCCGCAAATCCCTCCGGCGCGGCCTGGGCCTATTGGACCTGGCCCGCATCCATCAACAAGCCCTGGCGTCGTGCCGGTTCCCGTCGTTGCCAACGGGAGAAAAAGAGCGCGCATTCAATGGGGCGGAATCCTTTCTCATGGCCGCGCTCGCCCCCTTCGAAGCCGCGCATCGGGGTTTCCGCGAGGCGAATCTCCGGCTGCACCAACTCAATAAGGCGCTTCAACACCGCAACGCCCAGTTGGCCGCGATGACCCGCGAGTTGGAACGGAGCGAGCAACATTATCGGCAGTTGTTCGGGCAGGCGCGCCTCATGGAGGAAGACCTGCGGAATCTCTCCAGCCAAATCCTGCACGTGCAGGAGGAGGAACGCGGCCGCCTCAGCCGGGAATTGCACGACGAAGTCGGCCAGGCTCTCGCGCTCATGGAACTGAATCTGGCGCTCGTCAAAAGGAACGGGGCGGTGGAACCGACACTGCTCAAACAAAAAATCGCCGACACCCAGCACCTCCTCGCCACGACGCGGGAGTCGGTCCACCGCTTTGCCCGCGAGCTGCGCCCGGCCATGCTGGATGAATTGGGCCTGCTGCCGGCCTTGCGCGCCTACCTGAAGGGGTTCGCCGAGCGTACCGGACTGCGGGTGTGCTTCGCGGGCGCGACCGAGGCCGAACACTTGAATCCCGAACAGAAGACCGTCCTGTATCGCGTCGCGCAGGAGGGCCTGACGAATGTGGCCAAACACGCCCACGCCCGCAGCGTGAACGTGACGTTGCGCGCCCTCCGGGACGGGATTCAGATGCGGATCCGGGACGATGGCCGGGGCTTCCTGGTGGACCGGCGGCCCGCCGCCCCCGCCAATAAGCGGCTGGGCCTTTTGGGCATGCGCGAGCGCGTGCGGCTCATCCACGGCCGTTGTTCGGTGACTTCGGCCCGCGGCAAGGGCACAGCCATCGTCGTCGAGGTTCCAGTGAAGGCACTGAATGGGATCAAGGTATCCGTATGCGAAAGATAACCGTACTGCTGGTGGACGACCATACCTTGATGCGCCAGGGTGTGCGCGCGTTGTTGCAAGCGCAGTCGGACATCGAAATCGTCGGCGAAGCCGGGACCGGCCGGCAGGCTGTGGAGCGGACCAAGGTCCTAAATCCCAACGTGGTGGTGATGGACATCGCGATGCCGCTGCTCAATGGCCTGGAAGCCACCCGGCGAATCCTTAAGCAAAACCCTTCCTCGAGGGTGCTCATCCTCTCTTCCTACGGTGACGATGAATACGTGCACCAACTGACCGAAGCGGGCGCCGCGGGCTACTTGCTCAAGGACTCCGCAGTGACGGATTTGGTCAAGGCCATTCGCGAGGCCCATCAGGGCCGCTCCTATTTCAGCCCGCCCATCGCCCGGCGCCTGATGGAGCACTTTCGAGAACGGCTCGTCCGGGGCGTTCCCGTCAGGAAGCGGACCGACCTGTTGACTCCGCGGGAAACGGAGGTGCTCCAACTGATCGCCGAAGGCAAAGCCAACAAGCAGATCGCTGGCGAACTGGGCCTGGGGATCAAGACCATCGAGCACCACCGCCAGCAAGTGATGAAGAAGTTGAACATCCACGACATCGCCACTCTCACCCGCTACGCCCTCTCCAAGGGAATCGTGGAAATGGGCTTCCCCACCGAGCGCACCGCGATGTTGGCGCCCTCCCATCAAGGGAAGCCCCCTGCTTAACCGGGCCCGCAAAATTGACCTGTGAGAATAGCCCGGCGTTTCAACGCCGGTCCCAAGCGATTCGGTCAGAGTCCACGAATGGACACCGATGAACACGAATTCCCGACTGAGCTCTCGGATTCAGCCTGCGGGGTGCGTCGGTCAGCGGACGCGACTCCTTTTGAATTCGTGTTCAATTCGTGTCCATTCGTGACTGGACTGCCGTTGTTCGGGTTAATGGCCACGTGCCTAGTCGTGGCACTTGTGGAGTTGGATATTGCCGCCGCCGGGCCGGCTGCCACCCAGGTCGCCCCCGGCCGAGTAGCCGTTGGACAACTGGATTTCGAATCTGTCATTGCGGCCCGGTTCACCCTTGTCGCACACCCGCACTCGAGCCGTGCCCGGTTGACTGTCAATCGTCACGACGTAGTCGATGATCCGGCAATCCGCGTCCGGATCCACCGCGTAGCCAGTGACGGCCGTGGCCTTGACGTGCATGCCATTACCGTGATCCTTGTAGTTGAGGTGGCCCCAGAATCCGCCGTCCTTGATGCCGCCCGCCACACCGAAGTTGGCCTTGGCACCCGACGGTGTCCCTGTAATCCATCCTCCCCCGGTCACGAAATGACACGGTGGCGGACTGCTGCCGGCCGGCGGCGGACTGCTCGGGCAGGTGATGGCCGCGAACGATGAGCCGACCACCACGTCCGCCCCAGCGCAAGGCACGATGAGGTGCAACGCATTGACCGTGATACCGGCCACGCCGGCGAATTGCTCGTTGATAATCACAAAACCGCCGCTGGACAGGATAACGAACTGGTTCGCTTGTCCCGTCACGGCGATGGCCTGGCCGTTGATCACCAGCCCGGTCACTTCAACTGCAGCGACGAGTGCCGCCCCGTTCGGACAGGGCGCTGAGACCCGGGACATGACGAAGTCGGCCGTGATGGTCGTTGCCATGAACGGGAAGCCCGCGCAGCCCGTGAAGCTGACGTTGGCGACGGAGGCTTCCGCTTCGGCGATAGTGCCCCCGCCCACGACGGACGCGTGCGAGACGCCCACTGACAGCCCGCCGGCAAGGCTGGCCTCCAGCGCCGATGCCTCCTGCGCGCCGCCAGTCAGCAACAGCGGACCGGTACTCGCAAGGGACACGCCGCTGCCCATCACAAACCCTGCGACGGCCGAGGCCTGGCCTTGGAAGGTCGTTGAACTGGCGGTGCCAAAGGCGCCGAAGAGCAGTTGTGCATGCACAGCGCCGGTCGGCAAACAACACAACAGACCGGCCAGAAGGCTTCGCGCAGCCGAGTGTGGAATCCATGAACTTTTCTGTTTCATGTGACTTTTTCCTTTCTTGGGATTTAGTTCAGTGCAGTTACGCATCCGCGGTTACAGCCGGCGGAAATTGACTCACGCGCTCCCCGGCCACTCTCCCCCGCGACAGCGAAGAGAGAGGGCCGGGCTGTTGATGCACAAGAGTCGATTTGCCAAGGCTGTTGGCAGGTAGCGTGGTTTCTACAAACAGAGGGTGCCCGCCGCCAGCGAACTGCCGGCTGCGAGTGCGCTCCCGCCGGCCAGCGTGGCGCCGCCGAAGACCGTGGTGGCTGAGGATAACGTAGTGGCGGTTCCTATTGCGGTTCCGTTCACCACGCTGCCCGCGGCCAGAACGCTGCCTGCGGCCAGTGTAGTGCCTCCGGCGGCCAAAGCTGTTCCGGCCACCGTCGTGGCTCCGCCGATGGCCGTGGCTCCGAACACCGTCGTGCCCGCGGCCAACGTGCTGCCCGCCGCCAGGCTGGTGCCGGCGGCCAAGGTGCTGCCCGACACGAGCGTAGCGGATCCGGCCACAATGGCGGAACTGGCCAGCGTGGTGGCCGTTGCCAAGGTCGCTCCACCCATGACGCTGCCGGCGGCCACAATGCTGCCCGCGGCCACAACGCTGCCGGCGGCCAGCGCGCTGCCCGCGACGAACGTGGAGGCTGCTACAGCGGTGGCTCCAGCGATACTGGTGCCCGCAGCGATACTGCTTCCTGCGGCCAGAGTAGTTCCGGCCACCAGCGTACTGCCCGCGGCCAGGGCAATTCCACCGCCGACCGTCGTGGCGCTTGCGACTGTGGTGGCGCAGCCCAGGGCGACACCCCCCACAACGCTGCCCGCGGCCAAAACGCTGCCGGCGGCCACTGTGCTGCCGGCGGCCACGACACTGCCCGCGGCCACAACGCTACCGGCGGCAAAGGTAGTGCCCGCGGCCACGATGCTCCCGGCGGCCAGCGAACTGCCCGCAGCCAGCGTGGTGGCGCTGGCCACCATCGTGGCGGTTACTATCGTGCTGGACCAGAAGTATGACCTGCCGTTCACAACGCTGCCAGCGGCCACAACGGTGCCGGCGGCCAGCGTGCTGCCGGCGGCCAAAGCAGTGGCGCCAGCCACGGTGGTGGCGCCGGCCACAGTCGTGGCCCCGGCCACACTCGTCGCTCCGGCCAAACTGGCCCCTCCGGCAGCGCCGAAGCCGATACCGCCCCCGCCTCCTATACCAATAAAGAGTTGCCCCAGCGCCTCGGCCACCGGCAACCCGCACATCAGACCGGCCAACACGCTCGCGGTGACCGCTCTGCCTAACCGACTTCTTGTTTTCATACTATTTGCCTTTCATTTGCCTTTCGTTACTTCGTTCTGCGGACCGCTAATTCGATCCGCGAACATTGGTTTTCGTTCACTTGTAACATGGTCGCGACCCTTCCAATTTGATAGACGGGTGAAACCCTTAAGTGCCTTCCGACCCTTACCGCACGGCAATTCACCGCAGGGCATGGCTTGGTCAGATCACGCGCATCACAATCCGGCCTCGACGCTTGGGCCGGACGGCTCGCCTTTCTCCTGCTGCGACGCCGGAGGCCCGCCGACAGATGAACGCCGGTTCGATGCCTCAGCTCCTATGGGGTCGTTGCCTCACTTGATGAACCAGTGGCGATCGGTCAGCCTCCATGCCTTAAGTACAAAACTCTATGAAGACCCCAAAAACGATCCCCCCCTGGATGCAGCGGCTGGCGTTGACCGTTGCCGGCAGCGCGCTTTGCCTGGGCGCGCGCGCCCAGGAGATCACCCTCAACATCGCGCCGGCGGTTCACGTCAGTTGGGCGACGGCAACCAACAAAGCGTATCAGGTGGAGTTATCGACCAATGTTCCCGACAATTGGGTCGCCGTCGGCGACTGGATTGAGGGCACGGGCGGGGGAGTAGGCGTCTGCTTCGACGCGTCGGCTGCCAAACAGTTCTTCAGGGTCCAGCAAATGGCCGCCAGCAGCATCGGTTGGTTGGAAGGCGTCTGGCGGGGCGACACTTATTCGGCCAGCCCCAATTCAGTCACTTTCACAACGCAGATTTCAATCGCCAACAACAACCGCAGCTTCGGCGCCACCTATTCCAATCAACTTGCTTACTGCACCGCGACTCTGGACCTGCTCACGTACTCGGACGCTCAGGCTCGCTTCCACTCCAAGATCCAGTCCGGGCCGTGCGCCGATGGAGTGATCGTCGTGACTCGGCTCAATCCGACAAACCTGCTCTACAATTGGTACTTCCCAGAGGCGCCGACAATGGCCAGTTCTTTTGCCGTCTTGAGCAAAACCCAATAGGGGCCGTTTGCTCACTTGCCCGCTCGAAGAGCTGTCCATAAACCTGAAGGTAGGGCGCGTCGCTCCGCGCGCGCCGAGAAGGCCAGACCACCTTGCGAAAGCCCATGGCTTTCAACGTACCCACGGCGCGCGCGGAGCGACGCCCCCTGCCTGCGGCGATTTGGGCAACAGGCCCGTAAGTTGCGTCCTTGCGAGCCAGGATCATGACTTGTTTGCGCTTGCTGCCTTGTCGGGCTCCGGCGTCAACTGACCCGAGTACCCGCGTTCGCAAATGGATTGGTCCACCCGATGCGCCGTCGTCATCCCATGCCTCAACGAGGCCGGCACGATCGCGTCCCTCGTCGGGCAATGCCGGCGGCACCTGCCGACCGTCATCGTCGTCGATGACGGCTCGAGCGATGAAACCGCGCGGCGCGCGGACCACGCGGGCGCGCGGGTCCTCCGCCATGATCGCCCGCGTGGAAAGGGCGTGGCGCTGGAACTTGGTTGGGGCGCCGCGCGCCAGGCCGGATTCACGTGGGCGATGACGCTCGACGGGGACGGCCAGCACGCGCCCGAGGATATTCCGAATTTTCTCGCCCGCGCCTCCGCGACGGAGGCAAAGCTCATCATCGGCAACCGCATGGCCCACGCATCGCGGATGCCGTTGGTGCGCCGGTGGGTGAACCGCTGGGTGAGCCGGCAGCTCTCCGGGGCCGCGGGCAAGGAGTTTCCCGACGCGCTCTGCGGCTTCCGGCTCGTCCACCTGCCGGCCTGGTCGCGGTTGTTCCTTCAGACGAAAAACTTCGAGGTCGAGTCCGAGTTGTTGATGGCGTACCACGACGCCGGCCACGCCATCGACTTCGTTCCGGTTCAGCTCATTTACAAGAACGAGCGCAGCAAGATTCATCCGTTGCGCGACACAGTGCGATGGTTTCGGTGGTATCGGGGGCGGGGGAGGAGGCAGGGCGATAGCTGAGGCGTTATGCGTGATGCGTGAAACGTGAAACGTGAAACGTGAAACGTAAGAATGCATCACGCATGGCGCACCACGCATCACGCACCACGCATCACGCACCACGCATCACGCACCACGCATCACGCATCACGAATCAATCCTCCACGGGCACCACGAGGTTTTCCATGATGTAGTCTTTGCGCTCGGGCGTGTTCTTGCCCATGTAAAAGCTGAAGATCGTGGCAGCGTCGGGCTTGGGGGCGAATTCGACCTGGCTCAGCCGCATGTTGTCGCCGATGAACTGCTTGAATTCGGCGGGGCTGATTTCGCCCAGACCCTTGAAGCGGGTGATCTCGGCGCTCTTGCCCAATTCGGCGGCGGCGTTGTCCCGCTCGGCTTCGCTGTAGCAGTAGAGGGTCTTTTCCTTGTTGCGGACCCGGAAGAGCGGGGTCTCCAACACGAATAAGTGGCCGTCGTGGATGAGTGGATCGAAGAAGCGATAGAAGTAGGTGATGAGCAGATTGCGGATGTGAAGGCCGTCCACGTCGGCATCCGTGGCCAGGATGACTTTGGCGTAACGCAGGTTTTCAACGTTGTCCTCGATGTCGAGCGCGCGCATGAGGTTGTACATCTCGTCGTTCTTATACACGATGTCACGCTTGAGGTCCCAGACATTGAGGGGCTTGCCCTTGAGGACGAAGATGGCCTGTGTCTCGACGTCACGGCAGCTCACGATGCTGCCGGCGGCGCTTTGGCCTTCGGTGAGGAAGATCATCGATTCGCCACCTTTGTCGCGCTTCTTGTCGAGATGAATCTTGCAATCCTTGAGCTGGGGAATGCGCAGGGTGATGGCCTTGGCCCGTTCGCGGGCCAGCTTCTTGACCTCTTGGAGTTCCTTGCGAAGCTGCCGGCTGTCTTCCACCTTCGCCAGGATCTGCCCCGCGACCTCCTTGTTGCGATTGAAGAAATGAAGGAGTTCCTCGCGGACTTTGTTGACGAGATCGGAACGGATTTCCGTGTTGCCAAGCTTGTTCTTGGTCTGCGACTCGAAGACGGGATCCTTCAATCGAATGGCGACCGCGCCGACCATCGCTTCGCGCACGTCATCGCCGTCGTACCCGCCCTTGGAGTATTCGTTCACCGCCTTGAGCAGGCCCTCGCGGAAGGCGCTGAGGTGCGTGCCGCCGTCGGTCGTGTACTGGCCGTTGACGAACGAATAGAAAGTCTCCCCGTAACGGCTGTTGGTGTGGGTGAAACAGAACTCCAGCATCTTGCTGGCGTAGTGGAGCGGCGGATAAATCGGCTCGGAGTTGTCCTGCGCCAGCTCCTCGAGCACCAGGTCGTGCAGGCCGTGACGGCTTTGGAACGACTTGCCATTGAAGACCAGTTTGAGCCCGCTGTTGAGGTAGGAGTAGTAACGCAGGCGCTTCTCGACAAAGTCGGGGCGGAACTCGGTGGCGTTGAAAATCGACGGATCAGGCTCGAAGGAGATGAAGGTGCCGTCCGGCTCGCCGGCGGCCTTGCCCTTGTTCTCCTTCTTGAGGCGGCCTTGTTTGAAGGAAGCCTCGACGAATTCGCCGCCACGATGGCTGCGGACGGTGAACTCCTTCGAGAGCGCGTTGACGGCCTTCGTCCCGACGCCGTTGAGGCCGACGCTGAACTGGAAGACGTCATCGTTGTATTTGGCCCCGGTGTTGATCTTGGAGACGCAATCGACCACTTTGCCCAGGGGGATGCCGCGTCCGAAGTCGCGCACGCTCACGCGCGGGCCTTCGATGTCCAGGTGGACTTCCTTGCCGAAGCCCATGATGAATTCGTCGATGGCGTTATCGACCACTTCTTTGAGGAGGATGTAACAGCCGTCGTCGTAATGGGAGCCGTTGCCGATGCGCCCGATGTACATGCCGGTGCGCAGCCGGATGTGTTCAAGGCTGCTGAGGGTCTTGATCTTGCTTTCGTCGTAATTGTGCTTCTTCGCGTCAGACATACTTCGTGAGGGGAAGTATTCAGAAGCCGCGCGGCGCTTGCCAACTGGAAA
>WNGA01010518.1_pt1 | contig 16357 bp, 16 predicted proteins | sample 5400061 | NCBI WGS metagenome assembly WNGA01 (sample SAMN13153366, study PRJNA577476) | soil metagenome | isolation source: 100 cm soil or saprolite under grassland replicate 2 | place: USA:California | collected 2016-06-15 | reverse complement strand
TCCGATCTTGGCCACGCTGTAGGATGGGTTGAGCGCAGCGAAACCCATCAATGGTCCAACCGAAAATGATGGGTCTCGCTTCGCTCGATCCATCCTACAAGACTGCCGATCTTGAGGAGCGAGAAGTAAGCAAGCGTAGCCCGGATGGAGCGTAGCGCAATCCGGGGCTGCTCCGTGCATTACCGATGACCGGCAACATGCTTGCGCGGGCGACCCGGCTTCCAGGAAGGCATGAAAACTCCTACGATGGTTTATACAACGCGCGCCGGTTGGGGGAGTTGCCGGGGAAATCCCGGCAGGAACCGTCGGAAGCGCGGCAACCTCAATCGTCTGCGTACAGGGAGGAGATCACCATGCAGCTCGCTTCGACTCGCGCATTCGCCCTCGCCGTGGGGCTCGTCGGCGCATCCTTCGCCGCCATCCAATTCGCGCCGCAGGCCACCGGTCAGACCGGCCCGGGCTGGACCCAGCTGTTCGACGGAAAGACCCTGGATGGCTGGACCCAGACCGGAGAGGCCAATTGGCGCGTCGAGGACGGCGCGATCGTTGCCGACAAGGGCAAGGGCGGCCACCTGGTCACGAAGAACTCATACAAGAACTTCATGATCTATTCCGAGTTCTGGTCGGACGAGGATGCCAACAGCGGCATCTTCATCCGCTGCAAGGATCCGAATGCCATCGGCGCCAGGAATTGCTACGAGGTGAACATCTTCGACAAGCGCCCCGACCCGTCATACGGCACCGGCGCGATCGTCTATGTCGCCGAGGTGAACCCGATGCCCAAGGCCGCCGGCAAATGGAACACCTACGAGATCACCGCCGACGGGCGGCATTTCGTCGTGACGCTCAACGGGCAGAAGACCGTCGACGTCCGCAACGGCATGTTCGAGGAGGGGCACTTCACGCTGCAATACGGCGCGGGCGTGATCAAGTTCCGCAAGGTCGCGGTCAAACCGCTTTAGCAAGTAGCCCGCATCGAGCGCCCGCCGTCGCCAAGGCTATGGCGGGCTTGATCACCCGCCCGCCGAAGCGCAGCGAAGGCGGGAAGCGAAATTACGGGTACCCTGTTGCGGATCGAGGCACCGGTTCCCGGATGCCGCTTCGCGCCATCCGGGCTAGTGCCGCCGATTTGAAGTTCCTACGCGCTAGCGGCACGTTCGTTTAGGAACTTCAAATCGAAAAGCGGCACTAGAATCATATACTTGCTAGTGCCCCTTTGTTTCCGAAGTTCGTGTGAGAGAGCGCCGCAATGTATCACGAACTTCGGAAACGGGGCACTAGCTTGCTTTGCCCCCTCGCTCACATCGGCTTGCAATCGCGCGACACGTTCGCCATCCCGCCTGCCGACTTGACCTTCATCACGTAGGTCTTCTTTGCCGCCGCGCCGTCTGATTTCCCGGCGAGGATCAAGACCGCCTTGCCCGAGGTCGGCCCGCCCGCCGTGGTGACGTAGGCGGTCACCGTGCAGCGCATGCGCTGCGCGCAGGTGTTGGCGAGCGCGATCTCGAACGTCGCGGCCTTGCCGCGCTGCTTGAAGCCGGAATCGTCGGTCACGCATTTCTTCGCGCTCGCCGCAGGCTCCGCGGGCGCAGCCTCTTTGCCGGCGTCCGGCGCCGCCGCGATCAGCGCGTCGCGAAACGACGCGTCCTCGCGCCGGATGTCGTCCACGCGCCACTCGTCGTTTTCGTTGTAGACCTCGAAGAACGTCGTGGTCACGCGATCGCGCCGCGCAGCGTCCTCGCCTCGCGCGACGCACCACGCGCTCATGAACTCCACTTTCACCCGCGCGTGGAAGGCGCCGGGCGACAACGTCGTCAAGGTGACGCCGTTGAGCGGGCATGAAGCCGGTCCGTCGAGGATCGGATCGCGGTCGAAAGGCGGATCGGCACCCTTGACCTTCGCGCGCGCGGCCCGGTAGGCGGCGGCAAAGGACTTGGTATAGAGGCGCTCCAGCGCCGCGGGCGTGAATGGATCCTCCACGCTCTCCTCGCGCCGGCCGGCCGCGATCGTCCACATTTCAAGCCGCATGATCTCGCGCACCGGGGCGGCCGGGTCGTCGGCGGCGCGGCACGGGCTGCAAAGGACGAGCGCGGCGAGGACCGCGAGATTTCGTAGTCGAGACTGCATGGCAAGCAAGCGTAGCCCGAATGGAGCCGCAGTGTAATCCGGGTCTGCCTTGGCCCATCATCGATTGCCCGGCAATAAACTCGCGTCCGCGCATCGCTGCGTCCCGTTTGCCGGCGGCAGGCCTTCGGCGGGCGAAGGCCCGGTTTTCGCTACTGCTTCAGCGCGAACGGCATCGCCGCATTTGCCGTTTGCTTATCCGGCACCACTCAGGTAGTCTCAGGTTGCATGGATAATTACGTCCACCATGAAGAGAATTCGGGAGGAGCGGATGAGAACGAGGTTGGTTCGTGACTCCATTGCGGCGCTGACGGTCGTCCTGGGTTTGTCGGTGCTTGCGCCAAGTGGCGCGTCGGCGGCCGGTCTCGGCCAGTTCTGCGGCGGCATTATCCCCATTCGCTGCGATAAGGGGCTGTTCTGCCAGTTCCGCACCGGCACGTGCGGGATATTCGACATGGGCGGGACGTGCGTGCGCGTTCCCCGGTTCTGCTTCAAGATCTTCAGGCCGGTCTGCGGCTGCGACGGCAAGACCTACGCCAACGACTGCGTGCGGCAGAGCCGCGGCGTGTCGAAACGCCACGACGGCCGGTGCCCATGAAAGGCACCTAAGGCCCGACCGCCGGGCAAGAACGAAGCCTGCAGGATGGGTTGTGCGCAGCAAAACCCATCCGACGGCCTCGCGCACCTTCCTGCCGCGCCACGCGATGGCGCGACGGTCCTGCCGCACTGAGTGGCGACCTCCGCAAAGCTGACCCTTTAGTCGAGGACGCCGCCATGCAGGACGGGGGCGAGAGGTATTCGTATTTGCCCCTGCCCCCCGGCCGGGCGTGCGTGCTAGCAACCCGCCGACCCGCCCAAAATTTTCCACCGGGAGAGACCAGGGGTGAGCGCAGACGTCGGCATCGCGCCGGCCGCCGACCGGCCGATCCGGCAGGAGCGGATTCCGCTCGCGATTCTCTACATGGTGGGCTCGGGCGCGGTGTTCGCCGGCTCGAGCGCCGCCTCCAAGTGGCTGGTCGAGACCTATCCGATCGGCGAGGTGCTGTTCACCCGGACCTTGATCGGCCTCCTCGCCTGCAGCCTGTTCATCCTGCCGGCGACCGGGCTTGCGGTGTTCCACACCCGGCGGCCGACCGCCCATCTCATCCGCGGCGTCTCGCAGACCACGTCGCAGAGCCTCCTGCTCATCGCCTTCAGCATGATGCCGCTGGCGGGCGCGACGGCGATCAACTTCTCCTCGCCGCTGTTCGCGACCTTGGCTTCGGCAATCTTCCTCAAGGAAGCGGTCGGCGCCGCCCGCGCGATCGCGCTGGCCGTGGGCTTTGCCGGCGTGATGATCGTGACCAGCCCCGGCGCCGACACGTTCCAGGCGGGCGCGCTGTTCGCGCTCGCCAACGCGATCCTGTTCGGCACCGTAACCGCCGGCGTGCGCGGCATGACGGCGACGGAATCCGCCGCGACGCTGACCATGTACCAACTGGTGATGCTCTCCTGCGCCTACGCGCTGACGCTGCCGTTCGGCTTCGTCATGCCCACCTGGGGCGACGCGGCGATGATGACGCTCAACGGCGTGACCAACGGGCTGGCGCAATACTGGTGGACGCGCGCGCTGCACATGGCGCCGACCGGGGCGGTGGTGCCGTTCAACTATCTCTCGCTGGTGTGGGCGGTCCTCTTCGGCTTCGCCATCTGGGGCGACGTGCCGACGGTGAGCCTGCTGATCGGCTCGGCGATCGTGGTCGGGTCGGGGTTGTTCCTGCTCTGGCGCGAGTCGCGGCGGGCGGTGGTGCCGGACGACGTGGGATGAAGCGGGGCGGGCGGAGGCTACGGCCCGCTGTAAATGGCGCCCGACAATCGCAAACGCCACCCGGCCGAACTGCGGTGCGCACAGGGCGGCGCGAAGCGACCGGTCCTACCAACCAATGGGGCGCGAATGCCTGCGCGGCCGTGCCTTGCCTGCGCTCTTCTTTGGTCTCGGGACCTTGAACTACTCCTTGCGGTACTCGGGGTCCTTCATCAATCTCTTATGCAGATCCCCTGAACTTCGTCATGTCGTCTCCCCGCTTCTTTCCGTCATGCCCGCGCTCGTCGCGGGCGAGCGGCCACAGCCGCGAGGGATCCACGTCTTGCTTCTCTGCTGAGCAAGAAAAACGTGGATGGCCGGGACAAGCCCGGCCATGACGCCTTGGCTCTTACCGTTTCCCGGGTCATATCGCAAAAAAGAGATCGTATCACCGCCCACGGTTAGGAGCGCCAAGTTGTCGGTCAGTTTCGAATTCCGCCCCGCTCGACTGCAACTGGCGCCCAACCGGCGCCAGGGGCATACTCGGCCGAACTGCACCCCGAGGAGCCGTCCATGGCGTGCGAAGACCTGGTTGCCGGGGTCTTTCTGGATGAGCAAGCGCCGCTCGCAGTCCCCGAACTCAACCGCGAGCGCGCGCTGAAGTACCTGGCGTGCTGTTACAGCCAAGGCCTGTCCTGGGCCGATGCGAAGCAGCAGATTGAGGATTGCCTGCAGCAAAAGGGCGTTCCGCGCGAAGGCGTCATCCGGCAATTGAAACTCGCCAAGCCCCTGTTCCAGCCCTGGCTCGATTAGGCCGCATGAGGCGATGCGCTTTCCCTGTTCGCGCCCGCGCGTGACCCTTGATCAGCGCTTGCTGGCCTTGCGGCCGATCTGCCGATCCAGGGCGTCCCGCATCGCTTGAAGCATCCGTCACCGGCAGCCGCTATCCATCCAGCTCCCTGAAATACCGGTAGATCCCCCATTGGCTGAACGGGATGCGCCGCTCCGAGCCGAGATAGGCGGCGATGCGCGGGCGTTTCCCGACCCGGCCGTGCAGCGCGACCACGCGCGGGATTTTCTTTTCCATCCGCTTCATCCGCTTGGGGAACGCATAGCGCAGGCCCTCGACGATCTGGAACAGCGAGAGGTCCGTATAGGTGAGCTTGCGGCCGGTGAGATAGGGACCGCCGCTCTCCGCCAGCACGCGGTCGAAATAGCGCAAGAATTTCGGCGCGCGATAGCGCCAGAAATATTTCGTGCGGAGCTTTGCGGCCGCGCGCTGCTGCTCGTAATAGAGATAGCCGGTGATCGGGTGGTGCGTGTCGTGGATCAGGACCACGAGGTCGGCGATCACGAGCTGCAGTTGATGCACCCACAGCCGGCCGGCCTCGTCGCGCGGACTGAGGTCAAGGTGCGGTCCGAGGTAGAGGAGGATGTTCGCGGTCTGGCCGATGACGAGCTTGCCCGCCTTGAGGAACGGCGGCGCGAACGGCGGACGTTTCATCCGCGTGCCGTCGAGAAACGTCATCATTGCGGGGACGCCGCCCGGCTTGCGCGCCACGTCGACGTAAGGCGCGCCCGCCTCCTCCAGCGCGAGGCGGACGAACTCGCCGCGCCCCTGGATCGTGGGCCAGTAGTAAAGCTCGTAGCGAGGCCGGCTCGGCACCCTGCGCCATCGCCGAGCCGTCATGGAAGCTCGGAGATGAGCTTGGCGTATTCGGACTCGGTCCAGGCTCGGGCGGTGCGAGTCCGCACGTTTCCCTGCATGCCGAGCGCGAGCGCGAATTTGGCGACGTTGTCCCCGTTGGGGGTCTCGACGATGACCACGAGGTCGTCGTCGCCGGACGTGAGATAGACCTGCTTGATCTCGACGCCCACTTTCTTGGCGAGCTCGCGCGCGGCCTGGCCGCGCTTGGGAGCGTCCTTGACCGAACGGATCCCCTGGTCGGTCCAGCTGAGCGAACATATGAACGTCGGCATGCGATCCTCCCATGTGGCGGCTCGGCTCGCGCCGAGTTCCGCGAGTTCAAAGTGCCGCAAGCCGGACAAATCCGACTTGCGGCGTGGCGGCTAAAGCAGCGATCCGGGATTCTTGCTGTAGCGATTCACGATCGCATCGGCGCTCATGAAGGCGAGCGCCTGGATCGTGAGCGTCGGATTGAATCCGCTCATCGATGGGAAGGTCGAGCTGCCGATGATGAAGAGGTTCGGGATATCCCAGCTCTGCCCGTAGCGGTTCACCACCGAGGTCTTGGGATCGCTCCCCATGCGGGTGCCGCCCTCGTGGTGCGCGCCGGGAGCGCCCGGACCCAACGGCGCGCGCCACACGTGGGTCGCCCCCATCGCGCGGCCCAGCTCCTCCATCTTCCCCAGCGCGAACTCCACGCGCGCGAGCTCGTTCGGCCGCCGCCAGTCGTAGGTCAGGCGCGGCGCCGGCAAGCCCCACTGATCGCGCACGTTGGGATCGAGGTCGATGGTCTGGTCCGCGTAGGGCAGATTTTCCGTCTGTCCCACCATCGATGCGTGGCGCGCGTAGTACGTCGCCAGGAAGTCCCGATAGGCCGCGCCCCACCGCGGGATGCCGGGCGGCGGGTTCATGGTGGTGGCGCCGATCGGGCCGCCCTGCAGGTTGATGGTATCGATCGAGATCTGCGAGCCGCGGATGAAGCCCAGGCCGCCATGGTCGAAGTTGTCGGCGTTGAAGTCGTCGATCGTATGCTTCTGCGCGCTCGGCCCCATGTAGACGTTGACGTAGCGGTCGTCGAACGTGACGAAAACCCGCGCCATCATGTGGGCCATGAGATGCTTGCCCACTTGGCCGCTCGAGTTCGCGAGGCCGTTCGGGAACTTGTCCGTCTTCGACAGCAGCAGCAGGCGCGTGTTGTCGTAGATGAACGGGGTGAGGATGACCAGCTCCGCCTCGATCGCGTTGTCGGAGCCGTCGGGGCCCCAGTACGCCACGCCGGTGACGCGACCGCTGTTGTCGCTGTTCACGCGATAGCACATGGCCCCGGTGACGAGCTTGAAGTTGCCGGTCGCATCGGCCTCGGGCAGCTTGGTGACCAGGATGCTCGACTTGGCGCCGACGTGGCAGCCGAACGCCTGGCAAAAGCCGCAATAGGTGCAGCCCGGCCGCCCCTGGTACGGCTCGGAGATGATCGCGCGCGGCGTCGAAAACGGGTGACGGCCGAGCTTGCGCGCGGCGGCCTCGAACATGATGCCCGCCTGATCCACGACCAACGGCGGCAGCGGATACTCGCGACGGCGCGGCGCTTCGAACACGTTGCCGCCGTCGACCTTGCGTCCCTGCACGTTGCCCGCCTTGCCCGACACGCCGAGCTCGTACTCGGCGCGGTCGTAGTAGGGCTCGAGATCGGCGTAGCTCAAGGGCCAGTCGGCGAGCGAGGAGTCCGCCGGGACTGCCGATGCTCCGTAGCGCTCGATCGTTTGCGACCGCGCGCGGAAGTCGTCCTCGTGCAGGCGCCACGAGACCGCGCCGTAGTGGACGGTGCCGCCGCCCGCCTGGTTGCCGTAATTCTGCACCGGGATCGGGTTCGCGTGTGCATTCCCGTTCGGCCGCCAAGTGATCGGCTGGCGCTTGATGTTCGGGCGCAGGTCCTGGCGCTGGAAGTAGCGCAATTCGTCGTGCGGGTTGAAGTCCTGGGTGGTCAGCCGCGGACCGCGCTCCAGGCCGATGACCTTCATGCCCGCCTTGCCGAGCTCGGCCGCGAGGATTCCGCCTGCCGCGCCCACGCCGACGATGACGACGTCAGTCTTTTCGGTTGCCATGGCTCGTCACCTCCCTCAGCCCCTGGCCTGCGCCTGCAGGCCGACGATGGGCACGCGGGTGAACGCTTGCTTGCTCTGCATATCCGCCTGCGTGAAGTCCGGCTGGGCGCCGGGGAAGCCCACCAGGCGCCAGCCTGCGAACTCCTTGTTGCCGCCGTAGATCGGGTCGGCGAACATGCCTTCCATCGTGTGCGTGCGCAGCGTGTTGAAGAACGCCTGGGCCGTCGGCCACGTGAATTCGGTTGCCTTGCCGTCCTCGAGCGCGGCGATCACTTCGTCCTGCCGCGCGGCGCCGAGCCGCGCGAAGGGCGCGGCGTGGGCCTTGCGGCAGTATGCATCGAGCGACGCCAGCCCGCGGCGGTAGAAATCCTGCAGGTCGGCGTAGGCACCGGCGAGCGCCAAGTCGATGTAGTTGAGCACCCCCGCATCGCGCGCGCCCGGCTTGCCCGGGGCGCCCGGCATCAGCCGCTCGGTGAACGCCGCCACCGTGGCGGCATCCTCGTCGTTGAGGAACGCGCCGTGCCCCGCGCCGGTCGCATGCGCGGACGCGGGCGTCGGGGCGTTGGCTGCCGCGTGCTGCTCGTGCGTCTGGGCCATCGCATCGGGCACGAGTCCCGCACCCGCAACGGCGCCGACCGCCGCGCCGACCAGGAATGCGCGGCGAGATTCATCATGCTTGCTCATGCTTGTCGCCTCCCACTGCGTTATGAATTGAAATGTCGCGGATGACTTCTAGAATTGAGCGTCAGGATGCGCCTGTTTGGCTTTGCCGGCAAGGCAGCCGTCCTGACCTATCGCAGCCGGTTGACGTGACCTTCAACCGCCGTCCCCCCACCGGCATGATGCGCGCAGGACTGCTGGCCCGAGGGTCGGCGGCACGTTCGCAATCGCCGGTGCGGATCGGACCATGCCTCACCGCGCCGGCAACGCATGCCATCAACGCATTGACGACTTGCACCGCAGGCGCCAAGCTTCCTTCCGATGAAGCGTCACAACCGCGCTAGCCCGGATTTCTCACAGGATCGCGCGACGATGGCGTAGAGATTTGGCCCGCCAGCGGTCTTGAGCCCCGCCGCCAATACAGGACGTATTGGCAAGGGGCGAAAGAGCGATGGCGGGACAAAGATCAAGCCAGGGCGCGTCGAGACTGTGAGAAATCCGGGCTAACGGCGCAGCGTCCCGGGGAGGACCCATGTCGACGAAATCGCTTCTGCCCATGCTGACCGCCGCTCTCCTGTGCTCCGTGCCGGCCGCGCGCGCCCAGCAGCCGGACTTTCCCGACGGGCCGGGAAAGGAGAGCTTCGTCGCGGTATGCGGCGGCTGTCACGACATCAACCGCGCGCGCGCCGGATATACGCCGGAAGGGTGGAACACGCTCGTGGCCATGATGCAGAACGTGGACACGCCGGTGCCGCCGGAGCAGTGGCCGACGCTTGCGGCCTATCTGATGAAAAGCTTCCCCGAGCGGTCCCGGCCGCCCGCCGCCGCGGTCGAAGGCCCGGCCCAGGTCTCGATCAGGATGTGGGCGGTGCCGACGCTCGGCTCCCGCCCGCACGACCCTCTCGCAACCAAGGACGGCGCGATCTGGTGGACCGGGCAACTCGCCAACAAGCTCGGGCGGCTCGACCCGAAGACCGGCGCGATCCGGGAGTATTCGCTGAAGACGCCGCACACCGGACCGCACGGGCTCACCGAGGACCGGGACGGCAACATCTGGTTCACCGGCAACAACGCCGGGCTGATCGGCAAGCTCGATCCGAAGACCGGCGCGGTGACCGAGTACAAGATGCCGGATCCGGCGGCCAAGGACACGCACACCCTGATATTCGATCGCGACGGCATCCTGTGGTTCACGGTGCAGCAGGCCAACCGGGTGGGCCGGCTCGATCCCAAGACCGGCGAGGTCAAGCTGGTGACGTCGCCGACGCCGCGGTCGCGCCCCTACGGAATGGCGGTGAATTCCAAGAACGTCGTGTACTTCGTGGAGTTCGGCACCAACAAGGTGGCGAGCATCGACGCCAAGACGATGGCGATCACCGAATACCCGTTGCCCGACCCGGGCGCGCGCCCGCGCCGCATCGCGATCTCGCCCGACGACATGATCTGGTACACGGATTTCGCGCGCGGCTTTCTCGGCCGGCTCGATCCCGCGACCGGCAAGGTGACCGAGTGGCAATCGCCGAGCGGCGCGAAATCGGAGCCCTACGGCATCGTCTTCACCAAGGGCGCGCTCTGGTACAACGAGTCCTTCGCCAAGCCGAACACCATCGTGCGCTTCGATCCGAAGACGGAGAAGTTCCAGACCTGGCCGATCCCGGGCGGCGGCGACATCGTGCGCAACATGGACGTCACGCCCGACGGCAACCCGGTCACCGCCAACAGCCTGGTAAATCAGGTCGGGCTGGTCGAGGTGAAATAGGCGGCCGTTCGAACTCGGGGCGAAATTCGGTGCACATCCTGAGCGGATGATGGAAGACGGAGGTCGATGGCTTTCATCCGGCCTCCGTCATCGCTTTCGGATGATCAGCGCGCAGCTTGCGTCGTCCCCGCGCTGGCGGGGATCCATATTGGAACTTTCCATGCGAGCGCCGGTTGTCCACCGAGCCACCAGTCCGCATGCGAACCATAGCCATGTCGCCTTCGCCGCCCTGCGCTTCGCCATTGTCCACGCTGATGGGAAATCTTCTGTTCGGGGCGGCGTTGGGCGTTCTGCTCCTCGCGCTGCTCGTCGCCGCGAACACCGCGGTGCACGATCTGCTGGCGCGGCCGGATTCGCTCGTTGCCATGATCTGGCTGCTGCTGAACTTGTCCGGCCTGTTCGCCTGCGCCCTCTTCGCCACCGCGTTCGGCGCGGGCGAACGCGAGCCCTGGAGCGAAGATGGCGCGCCGCCGCGCAGGCCCGGCGCCATCCCGCTCGCGTTGGCGATCAGGCGGTCGCGAGCTGCGGCATCAATCTCAGGGCGTTCTCGCGATCGATCGCCTTGAGGTCGTCGGCGCTGAAGATTGCCGCGAGCCCTGTCACGTGCTCCTCGCTGGTGCGGTACGGGTAGTCGGTGCCGTACACGATCTGCGACACCGGCACGAGCTTGGAGAGCGCCGCCATGATCACCGCACTGGCCCCGGCGCACGGCACGCCTGGACCAAGGAAGGCGGAAAAAGGATAACCTCGGTCCATGACCGACGAGTCCGACGCAATCCCGATTCCGACGCTTGCCGATTACGCCATGCAGCTCCAGGTGCAGCGCGCGTGGGACGAGGAGATGGCAAAGCCGCGCCATGCCGACCCCAAGCGGCTGCTGCGCCACGGCTTCAAGCTCTACGCGCAGAACGACGAGGACGGCATCATCCAGGAAATCTTTCGGCGCATCGGCACGACGAACCGCACCTTCATCGAGTTCGGCGTCGGCACCGGCGTCGAATGCAACACGGCGAAGCTCCTGGTCGAAGGATGGCGCGGCTTGTGGATCGAGGCCGATCCGCTCCGAGCCGGCAGCATCCGCCGGAACTTCGAACTGCCACTCGAAGAGCGGAGGCTGACGCTGCTGGAAAGCCTCGTCACGGCCGAGAACGTCAACGCCCTGCTCGCCCAGGGAGGCGTGGACGGCGAGATCGATCTCCTCGGCATCGACATCGATTACAATGACTATTGGGTGTGGCGGGCCGTCACCGCGGTGCGGCCGCGCGTCGTCGTCATCGAATACAATGCGAGCTTGCGGCCGCCGCTGTCGCTCGCCGTGCCCTATGACCCGCACGGCAGCTGGGACGGCTCAAACTTCTACGGCGCAAGCCTGGAGGCGCTGGTGCGCCTCGGCGCGGCGAAGGGCTACCGCGTCGTCGGCTGCTCGATTGCCGGCGTGAACGCCTTCTTCGTGCGCGAGGATTTGTGCGGCAGAAAATTCCTAGAACCGGCAACCGCGGAGGAGCATTACGAGCCGCCGCGGCATTATTTCCATCTGCTTCCCGCCGGACACCAAGGGCGGCCCGGCCCGTTCGTCGCGGTATGAAAAAGCCCGGCGCTGGAACGCCGGGCTTTACCTACGCCTGCTGGATCGCGGACAGGAGCCACTGGCCGCCCGACGTGCGCATGAAGGTCCACAACTCGGTCGCCTCCTGCGGCTCTGCGCTGCCTTCGACGACGCGGCCGGAGGCACGGTCGACCGTCCTGTCGATGAGCGCAAAGCGCATCGCGACCGTCGCATACTCGACATTGCCCTCGCGCCACGCCTCGGCGAGATCGCCCTGCTCGAGCTTCACGTCGGAAATCTGATTGACCACGCCGCGGCTCGCATTCGCCGCGAGATCCTCGGCGAAGTAGGACAGCATTTCCGGCGTTACGCGCGTCTTGAGCGCAGCAAGGTCTTCCTTGCCATAGAGCGGCGCTGCCACCACCGCCACAGCATCACTACGACCAGCGCGATCAGCCCGGCCTGCACCACCAAGCCGAGGAACGAAGCAATGCCGCCGAGCCCGCCGAAAAGCCCATGGCCGAACAGCATGCCGAGCAGGCCGGCGCCGAGGAAGCCGGCGGCAAGCCCGCCGAGGAAGCCGGGCCGATTGAAGAACCCGCCGGGCTGCGCCGCCGGTGCGGCCGGGCGGCCGAAGGTCGAGCCGGGCTGGCCGGGCTGCGTCATGCTGCGCTCCATGGGCGCGGCAGTGTTCGGGGCCGTGCGGGTGGACGGAGGCGCGCTGAACGTTTGCGAGCCGCGGCTGCCGGAGCTGCGGCCGCCGCCGGCGCGGGCATCGGCCTCGGTGGCGATGAACGCAAGCGTCGCGAGCGCGGCAAGCAGCACGACAAGCGGACGAAGGCGAAGCGATGTCATGATTTTCCTCTCTCGACCCGGTTTCTTCCCACGCGGGCTCCCCCGGCGACTGCGCGCCGGTACGCCAGTACATATTGGTACGCGAAGGCGGTAATTTAAGGGGTGTCACATGGTGTCGCAGGCGGCGCTGTACCGGACCACAGGCAAAGGCTATTGGTCGAGGAAAGCGCTGCAATCGGTGGGGAAAGCCAATGAAAATCGTTCATATCGCCACGGGTCTCGCCATCGCGGCCATGGTCTCGCACCCGGCCGCCGCACAGGCTCCGCAAGGCGCGGCCCCGGTGCCCGCCGCCCCGTGGTGGCCGCAAACGATTCTGGCCGCCCAGGCGACCCAATCTGCAACCCCCGTCATCGTGAACGCCGAGGGTGTGGCCCGGTCAGGCGGCGTGCCGCAGTTCCAGATCGATCCGTTCTGGCCGAAGCCGCTGCCGAACAACTGGATCCTCGGCCAGGTCTCCGGCATCGCGACCGACAAATACGACCGCATCTGGGTCGTGCACCGGCCGACGACGCTCACGCCGCGCGAACGCGCCGCCGAGCAGACCCCGCCCGAGGCCAAGTGCTGCGTGGCCGCGCCGCCGGTTCTCCTGTTCGATCAGTCGGGCAACATGCTCCGCGCCTGGGGCGGTCCGGGCCAGGGCTACCAATGGCCCGAGAGCGAGCACGGCATCTTCATCGACGATAACGATTTCGTCTGGTTCGCCGGCAACGGCAAGAAAGACGGCCAGCTGCTCAAGTTCACCATGGACGGCACGTTCGTGCTGCAGGTCGGCAAGGCGAACCAGCCGCTCGACAGCAACGCGACCGACCGGCTCGGCTCGCCGGCCGACGTCGCGGTCGACGTCGCGGGCAGGGAAGTCTTCGCCGCCGACGGCTACGGCAACCGCCGCGTCGTCGTGTTCGACTCGGAGACCGGTGCCTACAAGCGCCACTGGGGCGCCTACGGCAATAGGCCGAGCGACGAGAAGACGCCGCCCTACGATCCGGCAAAGCCGCCGTCGCAACAGTTCGGCAATCCGGTGCACTGCATCCGCATCGACAAGGACGGTCTCGTCTACGTGTGCGACCGCACCAACGACCGCCTGCAGATTTTTCGCAAGGACGGCACCTTCGTGGCCGAGCACATCTACGAGAAGGCGACGCGCGGCACCGGCTCGGTCTACGATCTCGTGTTCTCGCCCGATAAGGACCAGAAGTTCATCTACATGATCGACGGAATGAACGGCGAGGTGCGCATCGTCGACCGCGCGTCCAAGGAGACGCTCGCGCGCTTCGGCCGGCCGGGACGGCAGGTGGGGCAGTTCACGGCGCTCCACAACATCGCGGTGGACCGCCAGGGCAACATCTACACCTCCGAGGTGAACACCGGGCAGCGGGTGCAGAAGTTTCGACGGCTGGATATGCAGAACTAGCTGTCAACAACCAACTGCAACGGAACCAAAATCGCCCCTTCGCCGTTATGCAAGCGACCATTGCCCCATGCGATCCCGCGTCGGGGCGCGCTCAACAATGTCCCAATGACGGGGGCTAACCATGCTTACGACGGTCCTGATTGTTCTTCTCATCCTGCTGCTGGTCGGCGCGATCCCGAGCTGGCCTTACAGCCGCGGCTGGGGCTATGGCCCCTCCGGCATCCTCGGCATCATCCTGATCGTCATCCTGATCCTGGCGCTGACCGGACGGGTATAAGGTCGGACGACGGAGGACGGACGGCAGAGGACGGAGGCGTTCTCAGGCAGCCTGTCGTTGTGTCTTCCGTCGTCTGTACCCGCGTCTTTCAGTTTGCGATTGTCTCCTTCACGGCGGCGACGAGTTGCTTGAGCGTGAAGGGCTTGGCCAGAAAGTTGTACTGGCCGCCTTCCGGCAGGTTTTTCTCGAACGCGTCCTCGGCATAGCCGGAGACGAAGATGATCTTCACATCCGGGTTGCGCCGGCGCATTTCCTTCAACAGCGTCGGGCCGTCCATCTCCGGCATGACGACGTCGGATACGACCAGATCGACCTCGCCGCCCCGGCTCTCCAGCACTTCCAGCGCCTCCACGCCATTGCCCGCCTCGAGCACCGTATAGCCGCGCGAAGCGAGCCCCCGCGCATTGAGCCCGCGCAGCCCCTCTTCATCCTCCACCAAGAGGATGGTGCCGCGCCCGGTGAGGTCGGCGGGCTTCGCCTCCGGCACGAGCGCGCTGGCGGCCGCGTCCGCTTCGGCTTGAACCTCCTCGGCGCCGAGAACATGGCGCGGCAGGAAGATGCGGAACGTCGTGCCGTGTCCCACCTCGGATTCCGGGAAGATGAACCCGCCGGTCTGCTTGACGATGCCGTAGACGGTTGACAGGCCGAGGCCGGTCCCCTTCCCCACCTCCTTGGTGGAGAAGAACGGCTCGAAGATCTTGTCGATGATGTCCTTCGCGATGCCGGTGCCGGTGTCGCTCATTTCAACCAGGACGTAATCGGCATCGGGCATCGGCTCATGGGCGTAGCGCGCGCACTCGGCGGCGGCGACGTTGCTCGTGCGCACCACGAGCTTGCCGCCGTCCGGCATCGCATCGCGCGCATTGACGGCGAGATTGATGACGACCTGCTCGAACTGCAGCAGGTCCGCCTTGACCGGCCACAAATCGCGGCCGTGCACCACGTCGAGGGTCACCTTCTCGCCGAGCAGGCGGCGGAGCAGCATGGTCAGTTCCGACAACCGCTCGCCGAGACCGAGCACCTGCGGCCGCAGCGTCTGCCGGCGCGAGAACGCCAGGAGGTGCGCCACCAGGTTCGCCGCCCGGTTGGTGTTCTGCTTGATGTGCATGATGTCCTGGAATGACGGGTCGGTCGGCCGGTGCGCCTGCAGCAGGAAATCCGTCGCCATCATGATGGCGGAGAGCACGTTGTTGAAGTCGTGCGCGATGCCGCCCGCGAGCTTGCCGACGGCCTCCATCTTCTGCGACTGGGCGAACTGCAGTTCGAGGGCGCGCTGCTCGGTCATGTCGATCGCATAGACGATCGCCGCCTCGGCGTCGCGGTCGCCCTCGTCGACCGCCGACACATAGAGCCGCGCCGACCGATCACCCGGACCCGCGAGCGCCGCATCGACCGGCGCGACGTCGCCCTGGCCGTCGGCCGCTCGCTTGATGGCGGCTTCGAACGCCGGACGGTCGGCTTCGGCGACCACCGCGAGGATCGACCGGCCCTCGGCCGGCACCGCATCGCCCCGCAGCACGCCGTGGAACAGCCGCGCGAACGGCGCGTTGGTGCGCGCGATCTTGCCGACTTTATCGACGGTCGCAATCGCCATCGGTGCGTTGTGGAAGAAGCGTACGAAGCGCACTTCGGCGGCGCGCAGCGGATCGGCGGTCTCCTCGCGCGCGCGGTTGAGCACGAGCGTGCGCGACGCGCCCGCCGCGCCGTCGGCGGCAAAGGCGACCTTGTGGTAGAGCCGCACCGGGACCGATTTTCCGCCGCGCGTCTTGAGGTCGAGATCGAACACCTCGGTCTTGACCTCGCCGGGCGCGCCGGTGAGCGTCGTCAGCAAGGCCGCGCCGTCGCCCGACACGATGTTCGACAATTCGAACCCGCCGGAGCTCTCGGCGAGGTCGTGATCGAGCCAGGCCGCGAGCGTCGCGTTGAGGTAGACGACCTTTCCCGCCGCATCGACCGAGAAGAAGCCGGCGGGCGCGTGGTCAAGATAGTCGATCGCGTGCTGCAGCTCCTGGAACACGTTTTCCTGGCGCTCGCGGTCGCGCGTGACGTCGGCGACCGTCCACACGGTCGAGCGCGCCCCGCGCCCGCTCGCGCCGAGCGGCCGGACCCGCAGGCGAAGCCAGCGCGCCGGCTCGCCGCGCGGGCCGGGCAT
>WNGA01009483.1_pt1 | contig 16357 bp, 17 predicted proteins | sample 5400061 | NCBI WGS metagenome assembly WNGA01 (sample SAMN13153366, study PRJNA577476) | soil metagenome | isolation source: 100 cm soil or saprolite under grassland replicate 2 | place: USA:California | collected 2016-06-15 | reverse complement strand
ATTAAGGAACGGCTCGTCACGCACAGTTGACCATACTGGAGGCCAGTTTCTCTGCCTGTGATATGACATTAGTGGGTGGTCGCGGAGCTTCAAGATCCCACTAGATAGGAATCACCCGCAGGCTGTCAACAGAAATAAACATTGTCCGAAAAGTGACAATTAGGTAGAATCATCTAGGGTCAGGCGTGATACTTACTTGCTGTTTGGATCCAAGATAAAACTGCCGGTTCAGAGAATGGCAATTCGAAGAGACATGGCGTTTCGAAAAAGATTATTTAATAGAGTCGAAGCGCTGCCGGATTTCTCGTGAAAATACGCTTTTTCTTGGAGCAACGGATGCGCAAATACCTGCAGGGGGAACGACAGAGCACGGGGTTTGGGTTTCGGCGATGGCCATGGGCTAAACCGTATAAAGAATTTGGTCTATGCCATTCCGCAATATGCCCCGTATCGGCGCGCTCGCATGCATTGAGGTGAAGGTGATCGGAAAGCCGTATGTGGGAGAACTGCAGGTACGGTTTGATGAGGGGGAACAGGACTTCGTTTCACGGAAGATTCTAAACGGGTACGAAGCTGGAAACGGCGGACACAGCCAAGGATCGACCTAACCAACGCTGAGCCTGTTCTCTACTCTACCGATTGGCCCTACATTTCCGAAGCTTTTTGTATTTCTAGGGTAAGATAAATTCCTCTATCTTTGCTTTCAGTACCTGGGACGGAAATGGTTTTTGCAGGTAATCGATCATTCCTGCTCGTAGAGCTTCCTCTCTCTCTGCCGTCGTGCTAAACGCGGTACAAGCAATGATAGGTATGTGAGCGGATCGTTGCTGTCTTTTTATCGACCGGGCTACCTCTATACCCGGCATGTCAGGTAGATTGAGATCCAATAAGATAAGCCGGGGCTGAGAGGAAGCGGCTTTTTCTATAGCCTCAGTGCCGCTCTCCGCCTCCACTATTTCGTAGCCTGAGAAGCGTAAGATTGACGCGTAAATGTTTCGCAGGTGCTCGTTGTCTTCTACTATAAGGACACTCTTTGCCATCGCAAGTGTGACTTAGAAACGGTATGGAGGGAAATCCGTCGCTGACGCGGAGCGGCAGCCAACGACGGATTACTGCGGTCCCGGGGCGTAATGAAGTATCGACTCCATCTGCTTCATGGGAGATTTCTCGTTGTGTAATCACTTTCTATGTACACGCACTTCACATGCCAGCAGGAAACCGCATGCGAAAATGCAAAAAATTCTGTCGCTCGATTGGGCGTAGCGGTTGTTTGCGGTACTTCTGTCATCGAAATTCACAATTTGTCTCAGTGAGAGAACAGTTGCGGCTCGATCGAGCACTAATGACTAAGACACGGTGAAGTAGAAATAATCTGACATTGGAGGGAAGGGAAGCATTCGGTCTCACGAATCATATTCTAGAAGACACTAAGCAACTTTTAGCTACGAATGAATTTGTTGCACAACTTTTACTTTACGAACGGAAATGAGTTTGAAAATCTAGCTCGATCTTCTCGACAATCTCCATTGATTCACCGCAGTATTGTAGCAGGATATAGCGAAGCAGATTAGTCACTATAGGCCAGCAGATGGCTTCGCAGAACATCACGCAACATTGGCAAGTGAAATGGCTTGTACAAAATCTCTGCGGCTCCTGCATTAAGCGCACGGTTTACGCGCTCTTCAACGTTGCAGTCCGTAGTCCACCCGGTATGACCACGGGGATATTGCGTGTGGATATGTTCCGCTTCAATTGCGTCGTGACTTCATCTCCATTGGCGCTTAACGATGAACCGGTGTTGCGGGTGTAAAGATTCTGGACGCTCAGCCGTGCCGCGGTTTATAACATGATAAACCGCTCCTTCATATTGAATACGCAAGGGCCGGGACATGGCAAAATGTCCTATCGAAATAAACAACAACTGGGTAACGCGGGAGATCTCGTTTTGTCGCGGCTGATTTGCTGCAACGCCTCAGTATAAGGGCAACCGAAGTCTGAGACGGACGAGACGAGAAGTCGGAGGGGCGAGTAGTACCGAAGAGGCTGAGTAATATCAGAGGAGGGAAGGCGCCCTGCTTTCATTAAGTTTCTTAAGGCCGCAGACTACTTCTGCATCCATTGGCTGCGCGTACCGACGAGCAACGGCTGGATCGCCTTATACGCTTTACTGGTCTGGGGCGTGACTTATGCGGGAGGGAAGGAGAAGGTGATTGCCGTCAGGCTACAAACACCTGTAAGACTTTGAGACCTCCAGCGGAAACTGTATCTCAAGGCCAAGAGAGATCGTGCTCGCATGCCTTGAGATGAAGATGATCGAGCCGTATGCGGGTGCACGGTTTGATGAGGGGGAACAGGACTGAATTTAACAGACGATCCTAAACGGGCACGAAAAACTGGAAACCGTCGATACAGCCAAGGATCAACCTAAAGCATGCTGTATCTGTTCGCTACTCTATCCTTTTCCTAACCTTCTCCATCACTCCAAAGATCGGCGCGCAACTGCAGCGGATGCGCAACCAGACGCGAAAAGTGAAGGTGTCCGCCTCGCTCTATGAAGTTGATCCAAGAGGGAAGACGGTAGCGTCCGAAATTTCTTCTCCCGAAGGCGAGCTATGAGTAACATTCGATTCATTCTTTTTGACTGAGACCAAAAACTCTCTTCGCACGAACCCGGTGATGCCTGCAGGTCCAAGCTCGACCTTAGCCCACGAGCCGATAAATTCTAAAACGTTGAGTGATATCCCGGTATCGATCTCTTGCACAATGGCAGCTGCGAAGCTCGTCGATTTTCTAATAGGAATGGCCCGCTGGGACTGATAGTATCCCAAGCTCTCTCTCGGTGTCTTATCGCCGTTATTTTCGTTGGCAGCTAGCTCTCTTGAGCTTTCAATGTTCAAAACCGCTTTGGGCTGTTGACGTTCAGCGAACAGTTTAGGTGCATTAACCTGAGATGTTGCTTTTGCTACATCAGGTCCGGAGAGTGTGAGCTTTTGTTCCTTCGAGTCCTGTAAATGTTCGGTCGGCAATAACTCCCTCGGTTCAGAAGCCCGGAAAAAGTTCCGCTCGCCAGCTTCCGTAGGCAATGGAATTTGTCGACCATCTTCGTCGGCTGTTCTGGAATTATTTGGATTATACGCCTTTACGCCCAAAGCTGAGACCGTTGGATGCGAAAGATCTGTGGAAGTTAATATGTTCGATGGTACTTGAATCGCTACATTGCTGCCTTCAACCATATATGACGCCAGTAGTGTCTTTCAGAGACGCGCACAACGGAAGCTAACCTTTTGATGGTTCTTTTTGCCATGGTGCTTGAATCGATCGCTGGTCGAGTAACTGTACGCGATAAATTCCAGCGCAGCACAAGTATTCTGACGACAAGCAGGTGGTACACGCGGGATTCTCGATCTGATGGATTTGTCTCCCTCAGATCACTTAGAATTGGTAGCACCTCGTCATATTTCTGCTCCTCGAGAAGATGCACGATGTGAGCGCGGCTGGTGTCCGAGATGTCTGTCATGGCTCACCTCCTGCCCGATGCATATCATGCAACGCACACTGTTCAAGTATTTTGTAAAATTTTCTTCGCAATTCATAAAATTTTAAGACGAAGTGAGCGCTGCAACAAAGCGTTAGTTGGAGTATTATGACAATGTAGGTAGCATACGAGCCTTTTAGGTAACTCTTATTATAGTAAGATCGGTCCACGGTGCCGGGTCCCTCCCGTAGCGGACGGTCACCTGATAATCGCTATTTTGACGTAGCGCATTTTGCAGAAGGGTCAAGTGCGGAAGAGGCACCCATTAGAAGGTAAGTTGCAAAGAGGCAAAGACTTTCCTGTGAAATAAATTTCTTTATTCCTTCCCGTCTCAACTCGCTGGGTCCGCGATCTTCAGTAACGAGTTCCTGTTTTTAATCATTCGGTGTCGGAGTAGGTTCGCACCAGTCTCAGCCTTAGGCTGATCAGCGATCTTAGACTTTGGCCGGATGGAATAACGACCTCTGCGACCCATTTGCCCGGCGTGCTGCTGTGGGCATTGACGTTAAGAACCAATCCAGCATCATTATTGTCATTGATCGACGCCTTGCATGGACGCCATTGGCCGACGGCTAAGAAAACCGGAGGGTGGCTGTGACAAATCCCACTTGTCCGAAATGTTCCACGAAATTCGTCAAGCGCGTTAGAATCAAGGCGCTCAAAGACCGCCTATTGTCCAGGTTTTACTGCTATCGTTTTAGGTGTCAGATATGTCGTTCGCGATTCCGGGTTTGGCAATGGGGTGTTGAATATCTCACCGCTGCCGCGGACTTGCGCGAATATGAACGATTGGCGATGAATTTTCCGATCTCCTTTATCGGCGATCATATCGCCGGCGCCGGAACCGTCTCGGATATTTCGATCAACGGCTGCGCATTCGTCACCGAAGCGCAATTGACCGAGGTGAGCGTCATTCGGTTGGCCCTGCGAATCTCCAACGAGCTCGAGCCGGTGGACATCGAAGCGGCGGTCGTGCGTCATGTTCGCCCGGATGGCCGTGTCGGTGTCGAATTTTTACGCGTACAGCCGGCGGAGCGGGAGCGACTTCAACTATTTATCCGCGGCTTGCGGCGTGAGTAAAACCGGCGCGGTGCAACTAAGCATTTACAGTCAGCCGGGTCGGCTGAGGTCTTGCTGCGCCAGATGGCGGATCTTCCATGCGGTTTCTCGGTGGTGCGTTCAAACGCAGACATTTCATCCTTCAATTTGCATGTGCATGCGGGGGTTCGTTAGTCACGCCTGCGTCCGCCGCTGACACTTCGAAATTCATGTAGAAAGAAACCCGTCCAGATTCTACTTGACCTGCGACTTCCAGCTGGAAGAGCTGAGCATTTTTCCGGTGATCCCTTTGGCTTCGTCCGAGGCAAGATAAACGAAGACGTCCGTTACCGACTCCGGTTTGCTGCCGCCGTAGCCGGTGAGCTTGGTGGCGACATAGCCGGGCTCCACCGAATTCACTCGGATGTTGCTCGACCGCGCCTCGGCGGCAAGTGTTTGCGTGAATCCTTCCAGGCCCCATTTCGAAGTCGCGTAGGCGATGAAGTTTGCGTACGCGCCGCGGCCGACCATCGAAGACACGTTGATCACCGCGCCGCTCTTTTGCTTCATCATGATCGGCAGCACGGCTTGGGTGACGAGAAACGGCCCGCGCAGATTAACCGCGATGGTATAGTCCCACTTTTTCACTTCCAGTTCGGTGATCGGCGCCGGGCGAGTCATCACCCCGGCATTGTTGACCAGAACATCGATGCGGCCGAACCGATTTTGCACTTTGCCGACGAATTCTTTGACCGGTTCTTCGAGGGATACGTCACAGGTCCAGCGTTCGGCTTCGCTCTTGAGGCCGCGAATTTCCTCTACGGTTTTTTCAAGCTCGCTTCCCGTGCGCGCGCATAACGCCAGCTTTGCGCCTTCACGCGCGTAAGCCATGGCGATGGCCTTGCCAATGCCTCTGCCGCCACCGGTGATGAGAGCGACTTTGTCTTTGAGCTTCATGGCGAATTCAATGGAGTGATGGAGTGTTGGAGTAATGGGTTCGATTTGGTTTGATTCGATTCTTACACGGATTCGTGCACCAAGCCAAGAATAGGCTTGAGGCGGGTGACTTGAGGCGATAGAAGGAGAAACACGGAGGAAGCTATGGATCTACTGAGCGTTACCGGTTACCAGCGACGGATGCCGCATGTTGTGGCGGAGTACAAAGGATTTTTTGCCAAGGAAAATCTCGAAATAAAATTCCATCACACCACCTACGCGCCGGATCACAATCGGGGTATGGCCGAAGGACGCTGGGACTTCACGCTGAGCAGCGCCGACACAATGATCGCGCGCACGACCACCGACGGCGTGGATTACATGCTCTTTATGCAGGCCGAAGAAGGCCTCAGCGCTTATCTGATCGGCCAGCCGGGGGTGGATTCAATCGAAAAGCTGCGCGGCAAACTGTTGGCCGGGGATCCTGGCGATTCCAATTTGGATCTGATTCGCAAAAAGATTCTCCGCACCCACGGGATGGACGACACCGATTACAATATTGAGATCATCGGCAGCTCCCCGGTACGATTGGAAGCCTTTCTCGGGCGCCGCGTGGCGGCGGCTATGCTGACGCCGCCGGCGTCTGACAAAGCTCTGGCCGCTGGCGGCATTCTCCTTGCCAACTCAGAAAATTACGTGCCGGGCTGGCCACTCACGTGCGGTTGGACGCTCCGGCATTGGCTGGTGAGCCACCGCGAGCTGGTTGTCCGTTTCATCCGCGCGTGGGCCGCAGCGACGGATTGGTTGCTTCTGCCGGAAAACCGGGAAGAGACCATTGCGTTGATGATGAACAAGGAGAACCTCAAACGGGAAGCCGCCGAAGATGCCTTCCGAAAAGTAGTGCCAAAAGCGCGAATCAATCCGGCGGCGTTGCAAACCGTGATCGAGCTGCGCAGGGAGATGGGGGTTTACAAGCTGCCCTTCGATCCGCCGGAAAGATTTTACGACGCCAGTTATTGGTCTGAGGCGACAGGCCTCTAGCTAGCTCACTCAGAGAGGGCAGAAGATGTTCAAGGTTCCAGGTTCAACGTTTTCAATTCGTCTCGGGCCTTGAACTTTGAACCTTGAACTCTTGAACCGCGTTTTTGCAGCCTGCTAGGCGACGAGCGAGCGCAGAATCATGCTGACGATGCTGAGCACGATGCCGCCGAAGAAGGCCGACAAAAAACCCGTTACATAAAAGCCCGGAACGAGGGCAGCGGCTAGCTGAAGCATGAGCGCGTTGATGATCAACCAGAAAAGGCCCAGCGTCAGTATCGTGAGCGGGAACGTGACGATCTTGAGAATCAATCCGATCGTCGCATTGATGAGGCCAATGACGATGGGCGCGATCAGCGCCGCCCCCAAGCCGCGCAGCTGGATGCCGGGAAAAATGTAGGCGACGATCATGAGACTCGCCGCGCTGATAAGCCAGTGAAGCAGCAAACCGATCATGACTATGGACCATAACAGAGTAGAATCGGGTAAACAATGTCAGGTTTCCGTCGAGACTTGCCAAGGGCAAAACAGAATGTAAAATGAATGAGTTCGAACACTCATAGGGAGGAGTGAACGCCATGTCAAAGCAGGAACTCGAAGCAGTCGCTCAAGCGATGGTGGCCAAAGGCAAAGGCATTCTGGCGGCCGACGAGAGCATGGGCACGATCAAGCGGAGGTTCGATAGCATCAAGATCGAATCCAGCGACAATAATCGGCGCGCTTACCGGGAGATGCTCTTTACAACCAAGGGCGTCGAGGAAGCGATCAGCGGCGTCATTCTCTTTGACGAAACCATTCGCACGTCGGCGAGCGATGGAACGCCATTCGCGCAACTGCTTTCTAAGAAAGGCATCATGCCGGGTATTAAAGTCGACAAGGGTCCGGTGGATATTCCCGGTTTTCCCGGCGAAGTTGTGACTGAAGGATTGGATGGTTTGCGCGGTCGATTGAAAGAATACAAAGAGCTTGGCGCCAAATTTGCCAAATGGCGCGCGGTTATCACCATCGGTGATAGCATCCCAACCTACACCTGCCTGGAAGCGAATGCACATGCGCTGGCGCGCTACGCGGCGCTTTGTCAAGAAGGCGGGATTGTTCCGATCGTCGAACCGGAAGTTTTACTGGACGGTAACCACACGGTTGAACGGTCTCAGGAGGTCACTGAGCAAACTCTCAAAGTGACTTTCACGGCGCTTTTTTTACATCGAGTACATCTTGAAGGGATGATTCTCAAGCCGAGCATGGTAGTTTCCGGAAAAGACAATTCCAGACAAGCCGGCGTCGAAGAAGTCGCTGAGCGCACCCTGCGGTGCTTGAAACGTACGGTTCCGAGCGCCGTACCCGGTATCGCCTTCCTGTCGGGCGGCCAGAGCGCGGTAAGCGCGACCGAGCATCTCAACGCGATGAATAAGATGGGCCCGCTACCGTGGCAGGTGAGCTTCTCCTACGCTCGCGCCTTGCAAGATCCCGCATTGAAAGCCTGGAAAGGCGAGGCAGCCAACGTCGCCGAGGCGCAAAAGATCTTTTACCACCGGGCCAAAATGAATAGCGCGGCGAGAAGCGGCAGCTACACCAAGCAGATGGAAGCGGCGGCTTAGCCCATCTCGACGGTCTTGGCTCAACAGAGCAAATCCTTGGTAACCCACCGCGGCGGGTGTCATTGCGGCCGAGTTAAATTCGATGTCTTGGCGCCCGCCGAGATCGAAGCCAGTGAGTGCAACTGCTCGATTTGCAGCAAAACCGGCTTCCTTCATCTCATCATTCCCAAGTCCCGATTCAAGTTATTACAGGGCTCCGAGCATCTTTCGACGTATACCTTCAATACCGGCGTCGCGCGACATTTATTCTGCAAGGTTTGCGGCATCAAGTCTTTCTACGTGCCGCGCTCCAATCCCGACGGCTACAGCGTAAACGTGCACTGTCTCGATCCGAGCACGGTTAAAAATATCAACGTCCGCCAGTTCGACGGACAAAATTGGGAGCAACACGCGGCCGAACTATCTCATCTTTCCAGCGACGAGAAGTAATGACTATCACCAACGCTTAAACCAAGGAGACTGCGGCATGGACATCGAAGGAATCGGTTTTGTCATCGGTTTGATCGGCGCCATCTGGATGAAGAGCTCGATGAACTTGATCCGTGACCATAAGGATCAGCCGGAGCTCAAGATGATCGGCCGCGAACCGGAGAATCCTGCGCTCAAGGCATTCATTCGAGGTGTCTCGTTGGTGCTGCTCGGTTTAGGAATCGAAACCTACACGCGGTTGTTTTTGAATTAGCATAGGCACACTTCTCCGAAATCTCCCCTTTCCCCTCTTTTTCAAAGAGGGGAAAGGTCCTCGGATTTGACACGCTAGCGTTGCGCGGCGTATCGTAAAATGATCTCAATCTCGCTATGTAACTCATTAGGAGGATGCCAATGGCTTATGATCTGCTGATTCGTGGTGGGCGCGTGGTCGATGGCTCTGGGCTGCCGTCATATGTAGCCGATGTCGGTGTTAAAGACGGTAAGGTGGTTGCAGTGGGCAAACTCAACGACGGCGCGGCGCGCGTGATCGAGGCAGCGGGTTTGGCCGTGTCCCCGGGATTCATCGATCATCATACGCATTTGGACGCACAGATGTTGTGGGATCCTTATGGCACGTGCGAACCCCAGCATGGAATTACCACCGTGGTGATGGGCAACTGCGGTCTATCGTTGGCCCCGACCCGATCGGGCATCGAAGACGCAATCGTGAAAAGCTTCGTGCGCGTCGAGGCGATCCCGCGCTTTGCCTTGGAAGCGGGAGTCAAGTGGAACTGGCATAGTTACGGCGAGTATCTCGACTATTTGGAAGGAAAACTCGGCATCAATGTTGGCGGTCTGGTCGGACACATCGCCGTGCGCCACAACGCGATGGGTGAGGATGCCGTCGAGCGAAAGGCGACGGGAGCGGAAGTGCAAAAAATGCGCGGCCTGGTATTGGAAGCGATGGAAGGCGGCGCTTTGGGAATGTCCACCAACCGGAATGAGCGGCATATGCGCGAAGACGGCAAGCCGGTAGCGAGCCGCCTGGCGGATGATGAAGAGTTCTTTGGATTGTGCGACGTGTTGGCTGAACGCAACGCAGGCGTGATTGAAACGATTCTGGGGCGAAACAAGATCGAGCATTTCGAGTTTTATCACGAGCTCGCCAAGCGCACCCAGCGGCCGGTGCTCTGGCAAAGCCTGCAGCATCGCTGGGCCGAACCGAATCTTTGGCGCGAACAACTTGATGCCGTCGAGCCGATTTTTAGGGCCGGTTACCAGGCCTATGGGTTGTCGCACACGGTGCCCCTGGTGCGCCATTTCGACCTCACGAACTGCCAGGTGTTCGACGAATTCCCGACCTGGAAGAACCTCATGTTCCTGCCCGTGGAAGTGCGCAAGCAGGCCTTCGCCGATCCAGCGACCCGACAGAAGATGAGAGCCGATCTGGCCAGCCCGGCGCCGACGAATTTCCACAGACGCTGGGATATTCCGAAGGTTGAAAAGGTTGTGAAGCCGGAGAATCAAAAGTACGTCGGCAAGAGCATTGAACAATTGGCCAAGATGCAAAACAAAGATCCGCTCGATGCGTTCCTCGATCTCGCCCTCGACGAAGATCTCGCGACCGTGTTCTGGAATGCTAACAACGGCGGCGATTGGAACGCGATGGGGAAAATCTTGCGCAGCCCGTACGTGTTGGTCGGCACTTCAGACGCCGGCGCCCACGTGCAATTCGGTGCTGATTTCGGTTACGGCACGATTCTTCTGGGTCTCTGGGTGCGCGAGCGCCAGGTGATGACGCTGGAGCAGGCGATCCATAAGCTCACGTTTCACGTCGCTTCGATCTTCGGCCTGCAGGGCAGAGGATTGTTACGGCCGGGCTATGCCGCTGACTTCGCGATCTTCGATCCAAAGACCGTTCAAGCGCACGAGCCGGAGTGGGCAAATGACTATCCGGCCGGAAGCAAGCGGCTGGTGCAGCGTTGCGTCGGTATGCACTACACCGTCGTCAACGGAACCGTCATACATGAGGACGGACGCATGACCGGAGATCTGCCGGGTCAAGTCATTCGCGGTCCGCTCTATCGTCAACAGAAAGCGGCCGCATAAGGCATGGGAGTAAGCTTTATTCCCGTGGCCCGTATCGGCGAATTATCGCCCGGCAGTGTGAAGGAAGTCGACCTCGGCGGGCGCCAAGTGCTCTTGGCGTTCGTCGAGGGTAAATATTTCGCTTTTTCCCGACATTGTCCCCACGAAGAAGCCGATCTAAAGGCGGCGGGTCAATTTCTCGATGGCACGACGATCCGCTGCAACAATCACAGCTATTGCTATGATCTCAAGAGTGGAGAGTGCACTCTGCCCAAGGGCGCAGCGCCACTCACGGTCTTACCGGCCGAGGAAAGAGGCGAAGAAGTTTGTATTCGTCTCGAGTGGTAGTCTTTGGAGCTCGCTTCTTTGTTGAGCTCACAGACTCTAATGGTGAATAGCGAAGACCGAATTATTTGACAACCCAATTACTCCCATCACGCCAATAACCCATTTCTCCCCCACCTCTGGCCAATCCGCTCAAGAAAAGGTAAATTTTTTGGAAGTTTCCTAGGCTCGCCGCCAAAAACAGTAGTGGTAACCTGCTTTAACCGGTGGAAGCGTCAATATGAACTTTGCTGAAATCACGTTTAGCGGTGCTCGGATACGCCGGATCATGCCGCGTGTTTTGCTACTGACGGTTTCGCTCGCGTGGCTTGCCGTGAGCCATACGAGCGACGCGCAAGAAAAAACTCTTCTTTGGAGGGTGAGCAACGACAAGCACAGCATTTATCTCCTCGGCTCCATCCATTATCTAAAAAAAGAAAATTTTCCGCTCCATAAGGCTATCCTCGATGCGTTTAATGCCAGCAAAAGGTTGGTGCTGGAAATCGACCTGAACAGGATCTCACCGGACGTGGCGCAAAGGGTGACGCTCGAGAAGGCGATGTATCGTGACGGCCAGACGTTGCAGCAAAACGTCAGCGAGGAAACTTACCAACTCGCCGAGCAACACGCCGCCCAATTGGGCATCGATATGAAAATCATGGGTCCCATGAAGCCGTGGTTCGTCGCGTTGACGCTGCTGGCCATCAAGTTTCAGCAGATCGGTCTGGATCCCAATCTCGGTGTCGATCACTATCTCGCCGGGCGCGCCAAAGCTACCGGAAAAGCGACGAGCGGGCTCGAAACGCTGGAATTCCAGGTGGGGCTGTTGGATCAGTTATCGAAACGCGATCAGGAGTCACTGTTGCGCGAAACCGTTGGCGAAATGGAGCTGTTGGTTACGAATATAAATCAAATTGTCCAATCATGGCTAAACGGTGACAGCGAGTCTTTGGAGGCGCTTTTGCTCGGGGGCATGAAAGAGTATCCGGAGCTCCATGAAAAGATTATCGTGGACCGCAACCGGCGCTGGCTACCACAGATTGAAAAAATACTGGCGCAAGATGGCGACGCCATAGTCGTGGTCGGCGCGGCCCATTTGGTTGGCAAACACGGAGTCATTGAGATGTTGAAGGCGCGAGGTTATAGGCTGGAGCAGAAATGATAGTGTCGAACAAATCTCACATAAGCGGTATTCGCGTGGCGGATTGGATGACGCAAGGGATTTTAGCGGTGGAAACCTTCGACAGCATTGCCGTCGCGCGGCAGCTCATGGCCAAACATCGTGTCAACCAGCTTCCGGTGTTGGACGACGATAATCTGGTCGGCATCGTTACCGATCGTGATATTCGCGACGCTTATCCGACCAGCATGATGATTGACCGCACGGAGGCAATCGACCGGTTTGCCGAAAAGATCAGCGTCGAGGAAGTCATGACCCACGATGTTTTCATCGTGAGGCCGGAAACGACGCTGGCGACCGCTGTGAACCTGCTAAGGCGCCACCGGATCGGTTCTCTACCAGTGATAAAAGACAAAAAGCTCGTCGGAATCATAACCCGCAGTGATATTCTTGATTTTGTCTTGAGCCGGTCGCGCAAACGAACACCGCCACAAGGCAAGCAGGCTAAGAAAGTAAAGTCAGCCAAAAAAAGAAAATAGGCGCATAGGGATATCATTTAGTCCAGGGAGCAATCGAAACGTGCCGTCCTTCGATATCGTCAGCCGCATCGATCTTCAGGAAGTCGACAATGCGGTTAATATTACCAAGAAGGCGATCTTGTCGCGTTATGACTTTCGCAACTCGAAAACCGAAATCAACTTGGATAAAAAGGATAAAAAGATTCACCTGATAACTGAAGACGATATGAAGCTTCGCGCGGTGCAGGACGCGCTGATCGAAAACCTGGTCAAACGCAAAGTAGATCGCAAATATTTAGATGCCAAGCCGAGCGAGATGGCCGCCCACGGAATGATTCAGCGCGAGATCACGATTAAAGAAGGCGTGGATTCCGACACCGCGCGCAACATCGTTAAGATGATCAAGGAGCGCAAGTTAAAAGTCCAGGCGGCGATCCAGGAAAACCAAGTAAGAGTCACCGCGAAGAAGATTGATGACCTACAGGAAGTCATTCAAATGCTACGCGCCAGCAGCATGCCGATTCCGCTTCAATTCATCAACATGCAACGTTAACAAAACAAGTGGGAGATTTCGCGAGATTTAAGGGAGAACACTCAATGGAAAAAATCAAAAAAAGCGATGACGAGTGGAAAAAAGAACTGACTGATGAGCAGTTTTACGTTTGCCGAAAGAAAGGCACCGAGCGTGCTTTCAGCGGTCAGTATTGGGACAACCACGAAAACGGCATCTATCGCTGTGCCTGCTGCGGCAACGAACTGTTTAGTTCCGATGCCAAGTTCGATTCGGGCACCGGCTGGCCGAGCTTCTGGGCACCGGCTGCTGAAGGTAACGTCGAGACCGAAGAGGATGACAGTCTGCTGATGCGCCGAACTGAAGTGCTATGCAGCAAATGCAATGCGCACTTGGGACATGTGTTCGACGACGGACCGAAGCCGACGAACTTGCGTTACTGCATCAATTCCGCGTCGTTGAAATTCGAGAAGCCAAAATAGATTCGTAAGGTCAATCCGTTCGATCCGTTGTTCAAGCAGTGCAAACCGTTACGATGGCCGAAATTTGAACAGCTTGAACGATTTGAACATTTTGAATTACAAAAAGATGGAATACACAACTCTCGGGCGAACCGGTTTGAAAGTTAGCGTTGCCGGCCTCGGCTGCGGCGGGCCGAGCCGGCTGGGAATGCGTAACGATTCGCAATCGGCGAACCATGCGGTCGCGCTGGTCAAACAAGCGATCGGTCTTGGCGTCAACTTTCTCGATACCGCGCAAAATTATGGTACCGAGCCGATCGTCGGCAAAGCGATCGCGGGAATTCCTCGCGAACAGCTGGTGATATCGACAAAAAAAACGCTGCCCGCGCCGAATCATTCCAATCCTGAAGCAGAAGTGGTCAAAGGTTTAGAGCAGAGTCTCAAGTCGATCGGCACCGACTACATCGACGTGTATCATCTGCACGGTGTCGAGCCGAAGGATTACGAATTCGCCAAAAACCGGCTCATGCCGGCGATGCGCCGGCTCAAAGAGCAAGGTAAGATTCGTTTCATCGGCGTTACCGAGGGTTTCGTCGTCGACCCATCGCATACGGTGCTCGAGGAAAGTCTTAAGGAAAATATGTGGGACGTCGTCATGGCGGGTTTCAGCATGCTGAACCCGTCGGCTCGTAAAACCATTTTTCCGTCGACGATGAAGCGCGGCGTTGGCATGCTCAACATGTTCGCTGTGCGGCGAGCTTTGAGTCAGCCCGATCGGCTGAAAGCGGTATGCGCTGAGTTGGTGGCAAAAGGCGCAATTAAGAAGAGCTCCGTCGATCTGAACGACCCGCTCGGATTTCTCCTCAAGGAAGCCGACTCGGCGACGCTGCCGGAAGCAGCTTATCGCTTTTGCCGACATGAGCCAGGCGTGGACGTGGTTTTGACGGGCACCGGTAATCCGGCTCATTTGAAAGAAAACGTCGCGGCGATTCTGAAGCCGCCGTTGCCGAAACCGGCGCTCGAGAAACTGGAAGAGATTTTCGGCAATTTGGATTACCTGACGGGGAATTAGCAGGCTCCTGAAAATCTTCGAGGATAGAAGATAGAGGATGGCGGATAAAGGAGGCACGGAGGCAATCCTCGATCCTCCATTCTCGATCCTCGGTTCTGCATTCTCACGCGCTTTGAAACAGTTTCGAGTACTGTTCCCAGGACGCTGGTGCAATTCGCGCGGTGTTGAGATTTTCCTCGACGTGACTCAATTGTTTCATTCCGACCAGCGCCGTTGTCACTCCCGGCGTCGAGCGGACGAATTGAAGCGCACGCTGACCGTCGGTTTCTATACCTTCAAAAGTCTCGCCGATGATGGACGGGAGATTGCGCGTCAGTTGTCCTTGCAACACGGATGCGCTGCACATGACAGTAACGTCGAGCGCTTGGGCTGCTTCGAGTACGGTCAATTCCTTGTCTCCCACTCGCTGATTGGCATTGGACAGTGCTTCGCTCATGCCGAGATTGAGCGGCAACTGAATGACTTTGAAATGGTGATTCTTGCCGCCGGCCTTTTCCGCTAAGGCAACCACCTGAGCCAATGAAAGATAGTCCTTGGCGGAAACTTCATTTCGAAAAGCATTCCAGGTGGCGATCCCGTACATGCGGATCTTTCCGGATGTAACTGCTTCCTCCATCGTTTCGAAGGCTTTCGAGAGCCGGTTGCCAAATTCCTCGCGCGCGATCGTTCCTAGCTGTGTTTCCGGATTGTGCAAGTAATAAATATCGATGCATTCGACGTCGAGGTTGCACAGACTGCTGTCAAGTTGATTCAAGAGATACTTGGGTGTCATGCAGTGACAGCCGCTGACGATATCCGAGGCGGCCGCGAGGCCCGGCTTGAGGAAGGTTTCTTCGATATAGTTTCGTGCATCCTTGGGCGGCGTGCCGTCATAGGGTATGAAGCCGCCCTTGGTGGCGATCACGATTTCATCCCGGCTGTAACCTTTGGTCGCCATCTCCTTGAGAGCGGTGCCGATGGAGCGCTCGCTTCTCTGCAGGCGATAGTTGATGGCGCTGTCGATGACGTTGCAGCCGGCTTCGACAGCGCGGACAACCGCTTGGTGATACGCCTGGTCCGTCGCATCGTCATAATTTCCCAAGTAAGTCCCGATGCCGATGGACGACATCCACAAGCTTTGAGCGTGACGAAAATGTTCCAGCGGAATCTTGCCGTCGAAGCGTTTCCGATAACGAGCGGTGCCTTCCGGCGTCGCGGATCCAGGAAGTCTCATCATGCCCCCTTTCCTCTTCCGGCGCCGAAGAGCAGGCCGTCGAGACCTAGCGTTCGGCCGGGATTCGCCAGCACGAAAATCGCCAGCGCTACGATAAAGGTTTGCTGTTGCGCTAATGGCGCGCCGCCGCGGGCCATGCCGGGCCCGAGGTAATAATTAATCAACATGAACAACCCAATGGCGGCGGCAAAGCGAGTCAAGATGCCTAAAAGCAGGCAAGCGCCTACCGAGATTTCTCCGACCATCACCAGGTAGCCAAACAGTTCACTGTGCGGAGCGACATAATTCTGTAAAAAAGCTTTATACCACGAGTAAATGTCCAACGTCGCGATGTCGCCGATCTGCCGGCCGATCCAATCGCCTTTGGGAAAATCGCGTTGAAATTTTCTGATGCCCTGCTGAAGAAGATAGAATCCGACGTAGATGCGCAGCACAGAGAGATACCAAAGATAGGTTCGTTCCTTGAGATTCATGCTTTGCCTGCGTGCCTCAGG
>WNGA01008642.1_pt1 | contig 16357 bp, 14 predicted proteins | sample 5400061 | NCBI WGS metagenome assembly WNGA01 (sample SAMN13153366, study PRJNA577476) | soil metagenome | isolation source: 100 cm soil or saprolite under grassland replicate 2 | place: USA:California | collected 2016-06-15 | reverse complement strand
GCGCTGCTGCCGGGGCGGCTGCAGGAAGAGCGCGACCTGCAGCGCCGCGCCGCGATCTACCGCTTTCCGCAGCAGTTCCGCTCGGGCGGGCCGCCCGCCGCGAGCTTCCTCGACGCAGCTTTCGGCGGCGGCTGGGCCGGCGAGCCGCCGCTGCTGCGCGGCGTGTACTTCGCGAGCGGCACGCAGGAAGGCAGCCCCATCGATCGCGTGCTCGGCACCCTGGCGCGCAGCTTCAACCTGGAGCGCAAGGTGCAGCCGCCGAACATCGGCAGCGGCAAGAGCTTCTTCCTGCGCCGGCTGCTGCGCGAGGTGATCTTCGGTGAAGCCGGGCTCGCCGGCATCGCCCCCGGCGAGGAGCGCAGGCGCAGGCTGGCAGGCACAGCGGCCTACGCCGCCATCGGCGCGCTCGGCGTCGCGCTGGCGCTCGCCTGGACCGCGAGCTTCCTCGGTAACCGCGGTCTGGTCGCGGCGGCGGGCGAAAACGCCGCTGCGGCGAAGCGCGAGCTTGATAGCCTGTCTGCGATTCGCGCCGGCGACGAGGCGCGCCTGGTGACGCTGCTCAACCGCCTGCGCGAGCTGCGCCAGGTCGACTCGTCCTGGTCGCTGCACTGGGGGCTGTACCAGGGAGAAAAGCTCGCCGCCCAGGCGGAGCGCGCTTACCGCAACATGCTGCACGAGACGCTGTTGCCGCACCTCGCGGACGCGCTCGAGACGAAGCTGCGCGCCGCGCCGAGCCGCGAGGCCTTCGAAGGCTACGTGGCGCTCTACGACGCCGTGCGTGATTCCGGGCCGCTAGAGCGGGCGGCAGCCGCGCTGTGGCAACTGCCGAAAAAGGCGCAGGGCGAGCTCGAAGCGCACCTGCGCGCGGCGCTCGCCGATGCTCTGCCCGCGCTGCCGCGCGGCCGCGACGATGCGCTGATCGACAGCGCGCGCCGCAAGCTCGCGAGCGGGGCGAAGACATGATCGGCGCGCGAGCCGCGCCCGGCGCGGCGGCGCCGGGGAGCTTCCCGACGGGGTGGTACGGCAAGATCCCCGCTACCGGCGACTTCATAGCGCGGCGCATCCCGGCGTCGTTCAGCGAATCCTGGGACCGCTGGCTCCAGGCAGCGGTCGAAGGCAGCCGCGTGCAGCTCGGCGCGCGCTGGCGCGACAGCTTCGTGTCGATGCCGGCCTGGCGCTTCATCCTCGCGCCGGGAGTCCTGACGCAGAACGCCTGGGCGGGCCTGATGGCGCCGAGCGTGGACGCAGTCGGGCGCTATTTCCCGCTCACCGTCGCCGCGGCGCTGCCCGCGGCGAGCGTCGATCAGGTCGCCACGCTGCTTGCGGCCGCCGCGTGGTTCGACCAAATCGAGGCCATCGCGCTCAAGGCAATTGCGCCCGCCGCCGACACTGCAGCGATCGATGCCGCGCTCGCCGAGCGGCCCTTCAAAGCCGCATGGCTGCAGCTGCCCCGCGCGGGCGACCACGCCATGCCGATCAAGGGCGCGAAGTCACAGATGCTCTGGGTTCCTTTGCCCGGGCGCGCTCCGCACGAGCGCCCGCCGGCAAGCCTGTACGAGCTCGCTGAGCGCCTGGTCGAGCCCTATTCGGCATGGCTCGCCGAGGAGTCGGAGGTATTCGGCCGCTGCCTGCTGCTCTGCGAGGCGCTGCCTGCCGCCGGGCAGTACTGCGCCATGATGGACGGGCGCTGGATCGAGCATGGCTGGGGCCGCCGCAAAATCGGCGCCTGACGCGCGACCATGCCAATCACCGTCAAGATCTTCAATCACTCCGCGGCCCGGCCGACGCTTTACGCGTCCCACGACTTCGACCGGCCGCCGGTGAGCATCGGCCGCGACGCGGCATGCACCATGGTGCTCGACGACCCGCACAAACACATTTCGCGCTTTCACGTCGAGATCGAGGAGGAGGGCGGTAACTACTGGATGTCGGTTGTCTCCAAGGTGAACCCGGTCATGGTCAAGGGCCGTCGCTACGGTCCGGGCACGCGGCTGACGCTGAAGAGCGGCGACACTTTCGAGATCGGCGAATATGAAATCCACGTGATGCTGTCGGAGGGCCGCACGATGCCGGGCGCGGCGCCGGCCGGGGGAGGGTCGATCTTCGAGGAGTCGACCTTCGTCGCCGGGAGGGCACCCGCGGCTGCGGCGAGCGTCTTCGAGGAGTCGACCTTCGTCGCTGGGAGGGCACCCGCGGCTGCGGCGAGCGTCTTCGAGGAGTCGACCCTCGTCGGTGCAGCGAAGGCACCCGCGCCTGCGCCGCGCGTGGCGCCCGCCGCCCCCGCCGGGGTGGTAGCCGACCTGGTGGGCGTGTTCCTCGAAGGCACAGGCCTGCCGCACAAGGACCTCTCTGCAGCCGAAGGCGAGCGGCTGCTGCGCGAGTGCGGCACGATCCTGCGCGCGGCAATCGAGGGAATCATGATGCTGCTCATCGCGCGCGCCGAGATGCGCAAGGAGTTCCAGGCCGAGGACCGCACCATGGTCGAGACGCGCGACAACAATCCCCTGAAGCTCATGTCCGACCCGCACGAGGCGATGGCATTCCTGTTCGACCCCGCGGAGCGCATCGAGGGCTTTCTCGACCCGGTGCAGGCGGTGAGCGACGCCTGCGAGGACCTGCGCGCGCACGAGCTCGCGCTGATGGCGGGCATGCGCGCCGCGATCCTCGGCGCGCTGCGGCGCCTCGATCCGCACGTCCTCGAGCGGGCGTTCGAGAAGTCCTCAGGCGGCTTCAGCCTCGCGAGCCGCAAGGCGAGGCTGTGGGAGCTGTTCGTCGCGCACCAGGAGAAGCTCTCGCACGACGCGCAGGAGGATTTCAGCAAGGTGTTCGGGCGCGAGTTCATGGGCGCCTACCAGTCGCAGCTGCGCCGCCTGAGGGGAGGGCGCTAGACGATCGTTCCGATACTGTATAAAATTACAGTATCGTGGCCCCCCTAGAAGATATTCTCCAGCGCCATCCGGTCTGGCGCGGCACGGCGCCGGGGTGGGCCGCGCCCGTCGTGCCGACGGGTTTCGCCAATCTGGATGCGGAGCTTCCCGGCGGTGGATGGCCCTCGGGCGCGCTCACCGAGATCCTGAGTAGCTGCGAGGGCATCGGCGAGCTTGGATTGCTGCTGCCCGTGCTCGCCCGCTTGACTTCGGCCGGCAAGCGCGTCGTATGGCTGGCGCCGCCCCATCTGCCGTACGCGCCGGCGCTTGCCGCCGCGGGAATCGATCTTGCGCATCTGGCGGTGGTGCGCGCGCCGGGCAGGCGCGATGCGCTGTGGGCCGCCGAGCAGGCGCTGCGCGCCGGGAGCTGCCATGCGCTGCTCGCGTGGCTGCGCAATGCGCGCTACCAGGAGCTGCGGCGCCTCGCGCTCGCCGCCGAGGCGAGCCATGCCTTCGTTGCGCTGTTCCGTCCGCGCGAAGCCGCACGCGAGTCCTCGCCTGCCTGCCTGCGCATTGCGCTCGAGCCGGCCGCGGCAGCGCTCGAGGCGCGCATCCTCAAGCGCCGCGGCGCGCCAGCGGCAGCGCCGCTCGCCTTGGCTCTGAAAAGACCTTTCCATGCTCTGGGTCGCACTGCATTTCACCCGCCTGCCGGGCTGCACACTCGAGCCAATCGCCGCCTGGGCCTGCCAGTTCACGCCTAAGGTCGTGCTCGAGCCGCCGCGGGCGCTGGTCCTCGAGGTCGCGGCGAGCCTGCGCCATTTCGGCGGCAGGGACAGTTTTCTGGCGAAGCTGCGCGCCGGGCTCGCCGGGCTCGGCTGCGATGCTTCGCTGGCCGTCGCGAGCACTGCGCTCGCCGCGCTTTGGCTTTGCCGTGGAAACGCCAGGAACCTGGAAGAACTCCCCTTGGAAGCGACAGGCTTCGAGCTGGGGTTTTTCAAAAGCATTGGAATTTCCACAGTCGGAGAACTGATGCGCCTGCCGCGCGAAGGGCTGGCGCGACGCTGCGGCCCGGCGCTGCTCGACGAGCTCGACCGCGCCTCCGGGCGCCTGCCCGAGATGCAGGCTTTTTTTGCCCCGCCGCGGCGCTTCGCCGCCAGGCTCGAGCTGGCAGCCGAAGCGACGCACGCCGAAGCGCTGCTTTCCCCGGCGCGCCGGCTGCTGGTGCAGCTCGAGGGGCTGCTCGCCGCGCGCCAGGAGGCAGTGCGGGGTTTTGTCCTCAAGCTGTTGCATCACAACAGTGAGTTTGTTGAAGTGAAAATCGAGCTGGCTTCGCCGGCACGCGATGCCGAGCGCCTGGCGGGGCTGCTGCGCGAGCGGCTTGGCGCGACTGCGCTTTCGCGGCCGGTCGAAGCACTCGCGCTCGAAGCGGGCGATTTCACGCCGCTCGGGGAGCGCAGTGCCGCCATGTTCGGCGATACGGTGGCGGCGGAGGAGGACTGGGCGCGGCTCGTCGAGCGGCTGCGCGCGCGCCTGGGCCGCGACGCGGTCTGCGGCCTCGCGATGCAGCCCGACCACCGGCCCGAGCACGCCTGGCGGCGCGTCGAGCCGGGCGAATGGGAGCCGCGCGAGTTCAGGCAGCCCGGCGCGCGGCCGCTGTGGCTGCTCGACCCGCCGCGCCGCATCGCCGAGACGCAGTTCGCGCTGCTCGCCGGGCCCGAGCGCATCGACTGCGGCTGGTGGGACGGCGATGAGGCGAGGCGCGATTACTTCGTCGCCGGGCTGCAGGAATCTCTTGCCTGGGTCTACCGAGAAGCGGGCGAATGGTACCTGCATGGCCTTTTTGCCTGACTACGCCGAGCTGCACTGCTTGTCGAACTTCAGCTTCCTGCGCGGCGCCTCGCATCCCGAGGAGCTGGTGGGGCGCGCGCATGCGCTCGGCTACTCGGCGCTAGCTCTGACCGACGAATGCTCGCTCGCCGGTGCGGTGCGCGCGCACCTCGCCGCTAAGGAATGCGATTTGAAGCTGATTCTCGGGTGCGAAATCCTCCTCGAGGAGAAGCTGAAACTCGTGCTGCTTGCCGCCGACCGCCGCTCCTACGGCGCGATCTCGGCGCTGATCACCACCGGGCGACGCCGCAGTAGAAAAGGCGCCTATTCTCTTTCTCGTTCTGATGTCGAAACGCTTTCGGGAAGCGGCGCGCTGCTTCTGTGGGTGCCGGGGGAAGACCACGCCCCGGCGAGCTGGGTCAAAAGGCATTTCGCGGGCAATGCCTGGATCGCGGCCGAGCTGCATTGCGGGCCAAACGATCACGCCAAGCTCGATGCTTTGAGAAAGCTTTCGCTGGAAAGCGGCCTGCCGCTAGTCGCCGCGGGCGACGTGCACATGCACCTGCGCTCGCGCAAGCCACTGCAGGACGTGCTGACGGCGATCCGGCTCGGGCGGCCCGTCGCGCAATGCGGACAGGCACTGCAGCCGAACGCCGAGCGCAGCCTGCGATTGCGCATGCGGCTGGCGCAGCTTTATGCCGCGGATTTGCTGGCGGAGAGCGTGAAGATCTCCGCGCGCTGCAGGTTTTCGCTCGACGAGCTGCGCTACGAGTATCCGCAGGAGCTGGTGCCGCCGGGGGAGACGCCGGCGAGCTGGCTGCGCCGGCTCACGCAGGAGGGATTGCGCTGGAGGTTCCATGAGGACATCCCGCGGCAGGTGCAGGAGCTCGCCGGGCACGAGCTCGGGCTGATCGCCGAGCTCGGTTACGAGCCGTTTTTCCTCACGGTGCACGACATCGTGCGCTTCGCGCGCGGGCAGGGCATCCTCTGCCAGGGCCGCGGCTCGGCCGCCAACTCGGTGGTCTGCTACGCGCTCGGCATCACCGAAGTTGACCCTGCCAGGATGAGCATGCTGTTCGAGCGCTTCGTGTCGAAGGAGCGCAACGAGCCGCCCGACATCGACGTCGACTTCGAGCACCAGCGGCGCGAGGAAGTGATCCAGTACGTCTACCGCAAGTACGGCCGCGCGCGCGCCGCGCTAGCCGCGACGGTGATCTGCTACCGGCCGAGGAGCGCGGTGCGCGATGCCGGAAAAGCGCTCGGCCTGCCCCTCGAGGAGGCCGCGCGGCTGGCGAAGAGCTTCACGTTCCGGGACCCGGGGATCGAGGAGGCCTGCAGCCCGGTGCTGAAGATGGCGGCGGCCCTGGTAGGCTTTCCCCGGCACCTTTCGCAGCACGTCGGCGGTTTCGTCATCTCGCGCGGGCCGCTCGCCGAGCTGGTGCCGGTCGAGAACGCGGCGATGCCCGAGCGCACCGTGATCCAGTGGGACAAGGACGACCTCGAGGCGCTAGGGCTCCTGAAAGTCGATGTACTGGCGCTCGGCATGCTTTCCGCCATCAGAAGAGCCCTGGAAATGGTTGGAATGCAAATGCAGGGCATCCCGGCCGAGGACCCCGCGGTCTACGCCATGATCCAGAAGGCTGACACCATCGGCGTGTTCCAGATCGAATCGCGCGCACAGATGAGCATGCTGCCGCGCCTGCGGCCCGCGACCTTCTACGACCTGGTGATCGAGGTGGCGATCGTGCGCCCGGGGCCGATCCAGGGCGGCATGGTGCATCCCTACCTGCGCCGCCGGCGCGGGCTCGAGCCGGTCGCCTATCCCAGCCCCGAGGTAGAGAAAGTCCTGGAAAGAACCCTGGGCGTGCCGATCTTCCAGGAGCAGGTGATGCAGCTCGCCGTGGTCGCTGCCGGTTTCACGCCTGGCGAGGCCGACCGCCTGCGCCGCTCCATGGCGGCGTGGAAAAAGCGCGGCGGCCTGGAGCATTTCGAGCTGAAGCTGAAGAGCGGAATGCAGCGCAACGGCTACAGCGCGGGGTTCGCCGACTCGATCTACCGCCAGATCCTCGGCTTCGGCGAATACGGCTTTCCGGAATCGCACTCGGCAAGCTTCGCGCTGCTGGTGTACGTCTCGTCCTGGCTCAAGCGCCATCATCCGGCGGCCTTCTGCGCGGCCCTGCTCAACAGCCAGCCCATGGGTTTTTACGCGCCTTCCCAGCTGGTCCAGGACGCGCAGCGCCACGGCGTGGAGGTACGCCCGCCCGATGTCAATGCGAGCGACTGGGACTGCACGCTCGAGGACGGCGCGCTGCGTCTGGGATTGCGCATGGTCGGCGGCCTGTCGGAGACGGCCGGGCAGCGGATCGCTTCGGGCAGACCTTACGCTTCGGTTACAGAATTGGACTTGAATCGAAAAGATCTGCGCTCGCTCGCTGCCGCCGGCGCGCTGCAGTCTCTCGCCGGCCACCGGCGCCTCGCGCACTGGGCCGCAGCCGGGGCCGTGCGCCGCGCCCCGCTCGATGCGCCGGCGCTCGAGCGCCTGCCCGCGCTCGCGCCGCCGCGCGAAGGCGAGGACATCGTCGCCGATTACGCGAGCCTCGGCCTGACGCTCGGCCGGCACCCGCTGGCGTTGTTACGAAAACATTTGCAAAGATTCGGGGTTGTTACCGCGAAGCAGCTCTTTGAGCGGCTGAATGGAAAAAGCGTTCGCGTGGCCGGGCTCGTCACCTGCCGGCAGCGCCCCGACACGGCGAGCGGCGTGGTGTTCGTGACCCTCGAGGACGAAACCGGCTGCGTCAACGTCGTGGTCTGGGCAAGCCTCGCCGACAGCCAGCGCCGCGAGCTGCTCGGCGCGCGCCTGCTCGGCGTGCAGGGCGCGATCGAGCGCGACGGCGACGTGGTGCACGTCGTCGCGCGGCGCCTTGTGGACTACAGCGCGCTGCTCGGCCCCCTCGCAGCGCCTTCGCGCGATTTCCATTAAGATTTCCAGGCGATGCCGACCTACGCCGACATTCTCGGCTTGATCGCGGCGCGGCGCAGCCGCCGCCCGGCGCGCAACCTGCCGTTTCTCGATGCGCTGTTCCGGCGGCTCGCTGCCTGCGGCAGCAGCGAAGCCCCGCGCACCGAGGAGCGCATCTGGGAGGTGTGGATGGACCATCCGCATCGCGCCGCGGCGCATGCGCTCGATCTCGCGACGCGAGACATCGCGGCCCGCCGCTACGATATCGCCGAGACGCGCCTTACCAGGCTGATCCGCAGCGCGCCCGGCTTCGCCGAGGCCTGGCATAAGCGCGCCGCGCTCTATTACCTGCTCGGCCGCGATCGCGAATGCCTCGACGACATCCGCCGCACGCTCGAGCTCGAGCCGCGCCATTTCTGCGCCATGCTGCATTTCGCCGAGATCCTGCTGGGCGCCGGCGCGCCGGCCGAGGCCCGCTTCGCGTTTCGCGCCGCGCTGTCGCTGCACCCGCACCAGCCGAGGGCCCGCCAGGCGCTGTCTGACAAACGCTGACGGGCTGCAAAGCGCCGCCCCCTATAATAAAAACATGAATCACGATCCATACCGGGTCATCGTGGCGAGGGACCTCGAGGACCTGATCCCGGTCTTCATGAGCAACCGCAGGAAGGAGCTCGACGCCCTGCGCGTGGCGCTCGCGGCGGCGGATTTCGAGCAGCTGCGCCAGCTCGGGCATCGCATGAAGGGCGTGGGGAACTCCTACGGCTTTGCGCGCGTCTCGGACCTCGGCAAGCACGTCGAGGACGGCGCGCGCAGCGGCGACCGTGCCTCGCTGGAGGCCATCATCACGTCATACGGTGAGTACCTGGCGAAGGTTCAAGTCGCCTATGAGTGACCTCGCCGCTGCCGCCGGGCGCCTCGCGCCGGCGCAGGCGGCGTTCCGGGTGCTGGTGGTGGATGACGATCCCGACATGGCGGTGTTTCTCGCACGGCTGCTCGAGGGTGAGGGCATGATCGCCGACACCGTGTTCGGCGGCGATGCGGCGTTGGTATATGTCATGGCCACGCCGCCCGACCTGGTGCTGCTCGGCAAGGCCGGAGAAACCTCGATCTACTCGATCAAGCTTTAACCGATGCGGGTTCTGCTCATCGATGACGACCCGGACCTGCGCGCCTTGCTGGCGCATTACATCCGGCAGCGCTGGGAAGACGCCAAAGTGGAGGAGTACGACCCGCTCTCGCGCGAGCTGCCCGACGAGGCCTTCCCGCTCGGCTCCTACGATGTGGTGATCCTCGATTACATGCTCGGCCGGGGCGACGGGCTGGATTGGCTGCAGCGCCTTAAGCGGCGCGCCGATTGCCCGAAGATCCTGTTCCTGACCGGCGCGGGCAACGAGATCATCGCGGTGCGCGCCATGAAGGCCGGCGCCGACGATTACCAGCGCAAGCAGGAGCTGACGCGGGAGAAGCTGATCGCCTCGCTGCGCGAGCTGACCGCCGACGCCATCGAGCGCACGGTCTCGCCCGAGATCGCGGCGCGCATGGAAGGCCATTCGCTCGGGGCGAAGATCCGCATCCCGGGGATCAAGGTGCTGCACCTCATCGGCGAGGGCGGCACGGCGCGCGTGTATCTCGCCTCGCGCGAGAGCGACGATGAGCCGCTGGTGGTGAAGATCCTGCGCCCCGAGATCATCTCGGACCGCAAGGCGCTGGCGCGCTTCATGGAGGAATATTCGCTGGTCGAGCGCATCCAGAGCCGGCACGTCGCCCGCATCTACGATCACGGACAGTCGGAGGACCAGGCCTATCTGGTGATGGAGTTCTTCGAAGGCGGCGACCTCAGCAAGCGCCTCGCCGGCAAGGCGCTTGCCCCGCAGGAGGCGCTGCGCCTGTTTCGCGAGTTGATGTTCGCGCTCGGCGAGATCCACGAGAAAGGCGTGCTGCACCGCGACCTCAAACCGCAGAACCTGATGTTCCGCAACGACGGCAGCCTGGCGATCGTCGACTTCGGCATCGCCAAGCACATCGACGCCATCGACCGCACCGGGCGCGGCGAAATCCTCGGCACTCCGCGCTACATGAGCCCCGAGCAGGTGCAGAGCAAGGCGCTCGACCTGCGCACCGACATCTACAGCGCCGGTGTGCTGCTCTACCAGATGCTCACCGGCCAGCACCTGTTCGACGGCGAAACCGTCGTCGAGGTCGCGATGCATCACCTGAACACGGCGCCGCCGCCGCTGCCGGAGTCGCTCGCGCAATACCAGTGGCTGCTCGACAAGCTGCTGGAAAAGGATCGCGATGCGCGCTTTCGCAACAGCGACGAGGTCGTCGGCTACCTGTCGCGCAAGTTCGACAAGGGCGAATCTGCGCCTGCGGCCGACCGCACGCAGCGGCTGCATTGATCGCCAGCCGGCAGCGCCTTCGATTTGCGCCGGTTGAAGCTAGGGCAGCTTCGCCCAGATAGCGCGCAGCTGGTCGGGCAGGTCCCTGGGCGAGAACGGCTTCGAGATCGTGCCTGCCGCGCCCATCGAGACCAGCTCGTCGAGATCGCGCTGCGCGGCCTTGGCGGTGATGAATACGACCGGAAGCGCGCTGGTCTCCGGGCGAGTCTTCATCTGGCGGAACAGCGTCGGGCCGTCCATCACCGGCATCATCCAGTCGAGCATCACCAGATCGGGCCGGAACACGGCCATCTTCTCGATCGCCACGGTGGGATCGCCCACCACCTCCACGGTCATCTTGCCGATGCGCTCGAGCGACATGCGCACGATGCGCTGGATGTCCTCGTCGTCCTCGACGTAGCAGATGCGGTTGAGCGCTCGTTCGGGCATCGCGTGCTCCTGGTCAGTGGCGCGGCAGCTCGAACCAGAAGCTGGTGCCGCCGCCCGGGCGGTCCTCGAAGCCGATGCGCCCCTGCATCATCTCTACCAGCCGCTTGCAGATGGCGAGGCCGAGGCCGGTGCCGCCCTTCTGGCGCGCGGTGGTCGAGTCGGCCTGCGTGAAGCGGCCGAAGATGCGGTTGCGGAAGCCTTCCGGAATGCCGCTGCCGCGGTCGTGGATCGCAACGCGCACGTTGGCGCCGCGGTCCTCGGTGGTGACCTCGACGACGTCGTTTTCGGGGGAGAACTTGGCGGCATTCGACAGCAGGTTGGTCATCACCTGCTGCAGCCGCTTGCGGTCGGCGTTCACCGTGCGCGCTGGAAGATCGCCGTGCGACTGGAAGCGCACCTTGAAGCGCTCGCCGAAGGCCTTGTTGAGCAGCAGCGCCTCGCTCACCAGCTCGTCGACGCGCATCACTTCGGGCGAGAGGATCAGCTTGCCGGACTCGATCTTCTCGATGTCGAGGATGTCGTTGATCAGGTCGAGCAGCCGCTGGCCGTTGCGCTCCGCGATCGCGGTCAGCTCGGCGACGTCGGGCACGATGTCGCCGAGCACGCCGGAATTGATGAGCTGGAGCGAGCCGATGATCGAGGTGAGCGGCGTGCGCAGCTCATGGCTGAGCGTCGAGGTGAATTCCTTCTTCATGCGCTCGGCTTCGCGCTGGGCGGTGATATCGCGGCCCTGCGCGATCACGGCGAGCAGCTTGCCTTCGGGGTTGACGAGCGGGGTCACGGTCCATTCGCACACCAGATCGATGCCGTCGCGGCGCGGGTTGCGCACGGTGACGCCGGCGACCGGCTCGCGGGTGGCGATCAGCTTGGCCCAGTCGCGGTCGTAGTCGGCGTGGTATTTCGGCCCCACCAGCCGCTTCACGTGGCCGCCGACGAGCTCCGCGGCCGCGTAACCGAACAGCAGCTCGGCGGCGTGATTGACTTCCTTTACGATGCCGTCGGGGTCCAGCTCGAGCACCGCGATCGGCGCGCGCTCGGCGAACAGCGCGAGCTTGCGTCCGCTCGCCTCGACCTGGCGGCGCGCCTCTTCGAGCTCGACCAGCTGCTGCTCCAGCCGCTGGTTGAGCCCGCTGTAATCCTCGGTCAGCCGCCCGTAGGCGTGGCGCAGGCGGTAGCCTGAATCGAACACGCGGTTGAGCCGGTACGCGATCGCCACGCTCACGCCGTAGAACAGCGGAATCAGCAGCGCGATCTCGGCGAACAGGCGGTTGCCGAACGTCGCCAGCACGTAGGTGAACGGCAGCGCGATGCCGGCGGCGTATGCGGCGAACATCGGCCACGAGGCCGCGTACATCGGGATGCCGCCCGACAGCACGCCCGCCAGAAGGAAGGCGAGGAACACCTGGCGCTCGTCGGCGTGCGAGGGGAAAAACACCGCGGCGGCGAATCCCCAGATCGCGCCCGCGGCGAAGGCGCCGATGCCGAGCCAGCGCATCCATTGCTCGGCCTGGTCGCGGTTCGCGGCATTGCGCCGGTACTGGTGGTAGAGGAGGGCGTGCAGCACGCTGACCAGCACCACCAGCGCGCTCCAGAAGAACACCAGCTCGATGAAGCGGCCTTCGCGCAGCTCGATGGCGGCGATCAGCCCGGTTACCAGCGTCGCGACCACGCCGAGCGGCACCTGGCTGTAGAGCTGCTCCACGCGATCGGCGAGCACCAGTCGCGGATCGGCCCGGTCGCGGATTCCCGCTGCAACGCCCTGTTCGGACGCCCGGATCGCGGCGCCGTTTGCAGTGCCGGTGTGATTCATCTGCGCAGGCATTCTCCGGCGCCAATTCTAGCGGGAAAGACCGGACTGACTGACAGGAGTTGCTAAAGGCTGCGGCCGTTGCGGATCACGCCAACCGCAATGCCTTCGATGGCGAGTGTCTCGCTGCGCAGGTCGACTTCGATCGGCTGGAACTCGGGGTTCTCGGGGACCAGCTGCACCATGTGGCCGCGGCGGCGCCAGCGCTTGACCGTCACTTCATCGGTGAGCCGGGCCACCACGATCTGGCCGCTGCGTGCCTCTTGCGTGCGATGCACAGCGAGCAGGTCGCCCTCGAGGATGCCGGCATCGCGCATCGACATGCCGCGCACCCGCAGCAGATAGTCGGCGCGCGGCGTGAACAGGTTCGGATCCACCTGGTAGCGCCCCTGCACGTGCTCTTCGGCGAGCATCGGGCTTCCCGCGGCGACCCGGCCGATGACCGGCAGCTCGAGCAGGCGCGAGAGCTGTCCGCGCGGGCGGCCGTCGCGCACGCGGATGCCGCGCGAGGCGCCCGACGCGATCTGGATCGCGCCCTTGCGCTCGAGCGCGCGCAGGTGCTGCTCGGCGGCGTTCACCGAGCGAAAACCCATTCTTTCGGCGATCTCGGCGCGCGTCGGCGGATAACCCGAAACTTCGGTCAGCTCGCGCACCAGGCGCAGGATCTCGGTCTGTCGGGCAGTGAGCTCATCCATACATGGCATTATATCCAGTATGGGCGGGGCGTCAAATGCGCTCGATCAGCGCGGCGTCGTCGTGCTGGGGCGTATTGACCCGCAGGCTGACCGGATAGGCCTCCATGCGCTCGGAGGCGTAGGGCCGGATCAAGTTTTGTAACTCTGAGATATTGCCGTTTCCACGGTCGAGCCAAGTGCCATAGTTCTCGGGCAAAACGATGACCGGCATGCGGTCGTGGATGCTCTGCATGAGCTGGTTCGCTCGTGTGGTGATCAGGGCGACGCTGCGCACGCCGTTCCACAGCTCGGCGATTGCCGCGAGGCCGAAGACCGCGGCGTCCTTCGGGCGCATGTACCACGGCTGCTTTTTCCCGGCCAGCGTCTGCCATTCGTAGAAGCCGCTCGCCGGCACCAGGCAGCGCGAGTAGCGGAAGGCGTTGCGGAACGCCGGCTTCTGCGCCAGCGTCTCGCCGCGCGCGTTGGCGAGCCTGTTGCCCAGCCCCCAGCGGTAAGTATCCGCAACCCGCTTTCGCTCGCCGTTGGTTCTGACAACGAGAATCTGCGTGCTCGGGCAGATGTTGTAGCGGGCGTCGAAACGCGGAGTGACATCGAGGCCGAACTGCAGCGCGACGACCTCGGGATGGCTGTGGAGCGCGTAACGGCCGCACATCGGCCGAAGGTTACAATGCCTCCGGCATGATCATCCAGTCGCTGCTCGACACCGACCTGTACAAGTTCACCATGATGCAGGTGGTGCTGCATCATTTTCCCGGCGCGCAGGTCGAGTACCGCTTCCGCTGCCGCACCCAACCAGAAGTACCTGCGCATCGGCGTGGGCGAGGGCGCGGGCGGCATCGAAATCACGATTCGCGGTCCCTGGCTGCACACCATCCTGTACGAGATCCCGGTGCTCGCGATCGTCTCCGAGGTGTATTTCCGCCGCACGCAGCCGCATCCCGATCTGGCCGAGGGCAGGCGGCGGCTCAAGGCAAAGATCGACCTGGTGCGCACCGTCGAGCCCGAGCTCGACTTCAGGATCTCGGATTTCGGCACGCGCCGGCGCTTCTCGCTCGCCTGGCAGGAGGAGGTGCTGCAGGCCTTCAAGCGGGAGGTGCCGCAGTATTTCGCCGGCACGTCGAACGTCTGGTTCGCGATGCGCAACCGCCTCACGCCGCTCGGCACCATGGCGCACGAGTACATGCAGGCCTGCCAGGCGCTCGGGCCGCGGCTGCGCGATTCGCAGATTTTCGCGTTCGACAAGTGGGCGCAGGAGTATCGCGGCGACCTCGGCATCGCGCTCTCCGATACCTACGGCTTCGACGCCTTCCTGCGCGATTTCGACATGTACTTCTGCAAGCTGTTTGACGGCGCGCGCCACGACTCGGGCGACCCGTTCGACTGGGGCGAGAAGATGATCGCGCATTACCGCCGCAACCGCATCGATCCGCGCTCGAAGACGCTGATCTTTTCCGACCAGCTCTCGGTGCCGCTCGCCATCAGCATCGCGCGGCGCTTTCATGGCCGGACGCGCACCGCCTTCGGCATCGGCACCAACCTCACCAACGACCTCGGCTACGAGCCGATCAACATCGTCATCAAGATGACCGAGTGCAACGGCCAGCCGGTGGCGAAGGTCTCGGACTCGCCCGGCAAGACGGTGAGCAAGGACGCCGGATACCTGCGTTATCTGCGCCAGGTTTTTGGGCTGGAGCCGGTCGAAAAGATCTGAAAACAGCCACTGCAGTCCTCGCGGCCTGCTTCCTGCTGAACATGTTCGGGCGGGGGCTGGGCGACACTTACGCCGTGTTCCTGCTGCCGCTCGAGCGCGAGTTCGGCTGGTCGCGCTCCGAGCTCACCGGCGTGTACTCGATCTACCTGCTGGTGAACGGCTTCACCGCGCCGCTGGTCGGCCTCGCCTTCGACCGGCTCGGCCCGCGCTGGGTTTACGGCGCCGGCACAGCCCTGCTCGGCGCCGCCTTTTTCCTCGCCGGGGGGCTGGTGACCCTGTGGCAGTTCTACCTTTTCGTAGGTGCCCTGGTGGGATTGGGCGTCAGCTTCAACGGCATGGTGCCGGGGTCCGCGCTGCTCGTGCGCTGGTATCGCGCGCGGCTGTCGACTGCGATCGGCGTCGCGTTCTCCGCAGTCGGCGTTGGAACGATCGTGTTCGTGCCCCTCGCGCAGTACCTGGTCGCCCAGTACGACTGGCGCGTGGCGTACCGGACTCTCGGCGCGCTGCTGCTCGGGCTGCTGCCGCTGGTCCTGTTCGCGGTGCCATGGAGGACTTTCGCCGCCGGCGATCCTCTGTTCCGGCCGGATGCCAGGCAAAAAGCGTCAGGCGAAGGCTGGACGCTGCGCGCCGCGCTCGGCACGCCGGTCTACCGGGGCCTGGCGCAGCTCTTCTTCTGCACCGCGGCTGCGATGTTCTCGATCGTCGTCCAGCTGGTGGCTTTCCTGATCGACGCAGGCTTTTCGCCGCTCACCGCGGCCACCGCTTACGGCCTGGTCGGCATGATGTCGGCGGCGAGCATCATGGGCAGCGGGCTTGCCTCCGACCGCTTCGGCTACCGCCAGACCGTGAGCGTCAGTTTCATGGGTACGGCCAGCGGAATGGTTCTGCTTCTATTCATCACCGGATTTCCTTCAATTCTGCTGCTGATCGCATTCGTGCCGGTATTCGGCCTGTGCATGGGGGTGCGCGGGCCGATCGTCGCCTCGGTCGCGGCGCGCTACTTTGCCGGGCCCAACGTGGCCACGATCTACGGCACGATCTATTCGACCAACGCGCTCGGCGCCGCGTTCGGCTCGTGGATGGGAGGGCTGCTGCACGACCTCACCGACGGCTATCGCGCCGGCCTCGGCCTGGCGCTCGCTTTCATCGCGCTCGCCGCGGCGCCGTTCTGGACCGTCAGCGGGCTGAGGAATTTCCGCTGATCGCCCGCATGCGCTGCTCTCTTTCGCGCAGCGAGCAGCCGCGAAGATCCGCGGCGCCTTTCTCGGTGACCACCACCCCGAGCTCGCTGCGCGGCACGGACACTGGCCCGGACAGCTTTGCGACGATCCTTGATGAAGGTAGGGCCGTGATGGAAACGCCGCCGGGCGACTGGTTGGCGGCGCGGATGAAGTCGAGCGCGCCGCCCACCGCGCCGACATAGCTGCCGCGGGCGAGCTCGCCGTTGACCTGGCCGGTGAAGTCGACTTCCACGGCCGTATTGATGGCGACGAAACGCTCGATTTTTGCGAGCGTCGCGGCGCCGTGCGTGTAGGTGGAAGAGCGCAGCTGGACCGCGGGATTCTCGCGCGCCCAGTCGAACAGCTGTCGCGTGCCCATCAGCGCGCCGCCAAGGACGCTTTTCAACACCCCGGCGCGCGCGAGCGGCACGACGCCGTCCGGA
>WNGA01013671.1_pt1 | contig 16360 bp, 11 predicted proteins | sample 5400061 | NCBI WGS metagenome assembly WNGA01 (sample SAMN13153366, study PRJNA577476) | soil metagenome | isolation source: 100 cm soil or saprolite under grassland replicate 2 | place: USA:California | collected 2016-06-15 | reverse complement strand
GAGGAACCAATGTCGGTCGCATCGCACCGGATGAGGCCGGCCCGACCAATACGGAAATTCCCGCGCCGATTCTCAGCCCGTCTCCGCTGGCCTCGGACGCCGCCGCTTCGGAAAACCGGTCCGCGGCGGTCTCGAACCCATCTCCGCCTGCTTTGGAGCCGGCCGCGTTGATCGGGACCAGGCCCGGCGCGCCCGTAGTCCGGAGCAATGCCGGACCCTCCGAACCGAGGGTCGCGGCAGCGCCGAAAAAAGTTGCAAGCGAAGACGACGTCGCGCCGGCGGGAACGACGGCCGATAATGCGCCGGAGACCGCGGAGCCTTCTTCAGCGTCACCCCAAACCGCCCTCCTTCTTCAACCGGAGCCGGCCGCGAATGCCTGGAAATATTTGACTGCCGCCGCGGCGCTGTTGCTGGTGGCGTTGACGCTGGCCTGGTTTTACATTCGCAGTATTCGCTATGTCCCCCGGCCGAGCCTCATCTCGCGTTCAATGGAGAAGGAGAAGAAGTAGGCTGGTCCAGGCGCAGTGATCGGCCGCGAATTTTCTCCCGTTTCGTGATTTTCACGCAAAAAGCGTGATCTTCACGCACGCGGGGATAATTTCGCAAACGGGATGAGGCCAAAACTACGCTGGCACAGTATCCGCTCCTGTTGGGCGTAATCCAAGTTTGAACCGAGAACTGGCCGCCAATCGCACAGGGTGTGCCGCCAAAATCACAGTGCTCGTCATTTGAATCATAGTTCCCATCGTCAACTCAAGGGACCCGCCATGACGAGGAATCGAGTTATCACAATGCTCCGCAGATCACTCATCGGAATCAGTTTCTCGATCCTGTCCGCCCTCTGCGCTCAAGTGCCGCAACTTATCAACTTTCAAGGCCGCGTGGCTGTGGATGGCGTGAATTTCAATGGCACCGGCCTGTTCAAGTTTGCGCTCGTGAACGGCGACGGCGGCGCCACGCTTTGGAGCAATGACGGCACCGGCACCGACGGTGGCGAGCCAACAAATGCCGTCGCCATCCCGGTATCACAAGGGCTTTACGCGGTGCTCCTCGGTGACACGACATTGACGAATATGACGCCGATCTCGGCGGCCGTTTTCACCAACATCGACGTGCGGCTGCGTATCTGGTTCAATGACGGGACGAACGGTTTTCAGCAATTGTCGCCAGATCAACGCATCGCCGCGGTTGGCTACGCGATGATGGCGGCAAACGTGGCCGATGGCATGATTACCTCAGTCAAACTTGCCGAAGGCGCGGTGACGAGCGGGAAGCTGGCGATCAACGCGGTCACGGCGACCAACATAGCTCCGCATTCGATCGGCTTGGCGCAATTGGCCACGAATGCGGCGGCGGACAGTCTGCGCGACAGCGGTGGCCTGGTTGTATCCGACCAATCGAACGCCACGAACCTCGTGAAGGCCGGCTACGTTCGCGTCGGCCAAGTCACGACGGACGTGGATAATTGGCAGATAGTTGGAAACGCATCTCCCGCCGCCCGGAGCTATCACGCGGCGGTTTGGACCGGCAGCGAAATGATAATTTGGGGCGGTTACTCCACGCCTGGAAGATTGGCCGCTAATACGGGAGCGCGCTTTAATCCTGTTACGGGCATCTGGACTCCCGTCACAATGAATGGCGCGCCAAGTCCACGGCTAACCCACACTGCGATCTGGACGGGACGGGAGATGATCATCTGGGGTGGCGCCGTGTCAATCGATAATCCATTCCAAACTGGCGGCCGATACGATCCGCTGGCCGACCGTTGGCAACCAACCAGCACCGCGAACGCTTCCACCAGTCGCTACAATCACACAGCCGTCTGGACCGGAACCGAAATGATTGTTTGGGGAGGGCAGACCACAAACGGCGTTTCGCTGGGGACCGGAGGACGCTACAATCCCTCAACCGACACCTGGGCCACGACCGCTGTTAGTGACCTTGCACCACCGCGCTTTTCCCACACCGCTGTTTGGACTGGAAATGAAATGATTCTTTGGGGCGGGTTTGCGGCAGGTACAAATGGCGTCCATGCCGAGTTTTCGAATACCGGAGCGCGATACAGCCCTGCAAGCGACTCATGGCTCGCGACTCCAGTAAACTCGGATGTCCTCGGTCGGCAGGGCCATGCGGCGATATGGACAGGAAGCGAGATGATTATTTGGGGAGGCGTATCAGGTTTCTCAGAATTTCTTGGAACCGGGGCGCGCTACAACCCAATGACCGACTCATGGATGCTGGTTTCAAACGTGAACGCCCCACAGCCCCGGTATCAGTCCACAGCGGTTTGGACCGGCAACGAGATGATCATCTGGGGTGGGCTGCCAAGCTATGTCCCAACCAATACAGGCGGCCGTTACAGCCCGGCTACGGACAGTTGGACGGCCGTTTCGATCAACAACGCTCCAGGTATCCGCACGGCTCACACGGCTGTCTGGAGCGGCAGCGAAATGATCGTTTGGGGCGGTGCAACTAATGTTCAGAGAGGCGGTCTCGACACAGGCGGGCGCTATAACCCGAGCACTGATTCGTGGATGCCGACGACTGTGACCCCTGGCGGACGCATCGGACACACCGCAGTCTGGACGGGCAGCGAAATGATTGTTTGGGGCGGCACGAACAGCCTTTACAACTTTTCGAACGTCCTGTTGCGCTCGCTGGGGACCGGCGGCCGGTTTAATCCTGTGACCGCAACATGGACTCCCGTATCGACCGACAACGCTCCGACGCCCCGACAATACCACACCGCTGTTTGGACGGGAACCGAAATGATCGTCTGGGGCGGTCTCGGCTACCTGCAGGTTACGAATCTTTTCCTGCAACCCAACGTGACCGTCCTGAACACCGGCGGACGCTACAATCCGGCGACCGACAAATGGCAGCAAACCGAACCCGCCGGCGCTCCCCAGGCCCGCCGCGATCACACTGCGGTCTGGACCGGCGATGGCATGATCATTTGGGGCGGATCGACCACGAACCTTCCATTTTACCCATCAATGATTTCTCTCAGCACCGGCGGGCGCTACGACCCGCTGCTCAACACCTGGACCACGATGACGAGCGCAGGCGCGCCCGGCGCGCGCGCCAATCACGTCGCCCTCTGGACGGGCAAAGAAATGATCGTTTGGGGCGGCTTCGGACCAGTCACCAACAATCTCCTTCGATTACTCAATACGGGCGGGCGGTACGACCCGGCGAGAAACATTTGGTCCAATCTTTCCACGACGGGCGCACCTTCTGTGGACGGGTTGCCCGCCGCAATTTGGACCGGCGCTGAAATGATTGTCTGGCTGGGGTTTCCCTTCGTCGATCCTCATATTCCTGGAGGGGGTCGTTATCGGCCGGATTCAGACTCATGGTTCTCAATTTCCCGGAGCAACGCGCCCGGGCTCGGACGCACTCTGGCGTGGACAGGCAAGGAAATGATCGTTTGGGATGGCCGAAGAATTGGCCGCTACAGCCCGGCAACGGATACCTGGTTGTTGCGCCAGTTGCCAGGAAGCCCGCCGGACGCTACGGGTCCGACGGCCGTTTGGACGGGCACCAGCATGTTGCTCTTCGGCGGCAGTCAGCCCGGGAACTTGGGTACGGTTTATCCCGGTGACGTTTACGCCTACTCACTCACCCGCCCCATGTATCTCTATCAGAAACCGTGAACCGAGCATTGAAATCCGCGCCGCGTTTGGGCGCGCGTTACCCGAGGGCCACTCATTTGCGCCGTCCGCGCCCGAGTTCAGTTCGGGCGAATCACCTGGCGATCGCTCATCGAGGTTCATGGCACGCTGAGCCAATCAGGATCATCCGGCCGGGCGAAGTTTCGTCGGGCGACATCGACCGTAGGATCTGCTTGCGCGCGGTGAAACTGCGGCGACGCCGTGCGCGCCGCACTCTCTTGTCGTTGCTCGCAACCGTCACAGCCTGCGGCACGGTGATCGCGACTGATTTGAATGCCCTCGTTGCGGATCGCACAGCCGTCGAGCGCGTTTATTACAACCATCGTCTGGGCACGAAACCGCCATTCGACCAGGCGTTTCCCCCTCCTGAGATCGAAAGGCAGGTGAAGTCCGATCTCCGCAAGGAAGCGCTGCTCGCCAGGGTTTATCACGTTGAAATCACGATCTCAAAGGTCGAGACCGAGCTGAAACGCATCGACTCCGAAACCCGCGCGCCGGAAATGCTGGCCGAGATCAAAGCCGCGCTGGCCAACGATCCGGCGCGCTTCGCCCGCGCGGTCGCCAGGCCGATTGTTGTTGATCGCGAGCTGCGCAACCGTTTCGGGAACGACGACCGGCTTCACGCGGCGCGGCGGCGGCAAGCGGAAATGATACGCGAAAACATTCTGGCGATGCAACGGCGACATGACTCGTGGACAAAGCTTTTGCCAGCGCTGAATGAAGCCGAGGCCGGAACGGTTGTCGAAACCAACTGGCAGCTTCGTCCCCCACCCGAGGGAACCGCCGCCTCCGTTCCAACCCTGGCACCAGCGCGCCTCAAGGCCCGCAGCGGCGATTATTCTCTCGAGGCCACGGTGCAGTTCGCTCGGCCACCTTCCCCCGCCAAGCAACCCGGCGAGCCGCCGCACAAATCCTTTGAAAACCTGTCGCCCGAATTCCGAAATGTCCTTTGCGCTCAATTACAGAAATCCGGCGACGTCAGCGCGGTCATCGAGACACCCGATAGCTTTCTGCTGTTTGTCTCCAAGGAAAGGACCGAAAACAACTTGAGCACCGTCGCACTTTCAATTCCCAAACTCAGCTTCGAGCGATGGGAGCGCGAACAGAAGGAATGAACCGCATAAAGATTTTACTGTCGGTGACGCTCGTGAGCCTTTCGCTTGCCGCGTCGATGCTGACCGCTGCGCCCCGGGGCAGTAGCAATTACTCGCAGCAAACCGAGACATTCGACGCTGCCGGAGGACAAGCCGCCAGCGTTCACTACTCGCAAACCGTCAGCGTCGGCGGCGCCAGCGCTCCGACTTCTGACGCCGGACCGAAAGTGGTGGCGAAGCATGGCTATGCCGGGCAGCTCTTTGAAGCGACGAACCTCGTCCTCACCGCTGCTCGGGGGGTCGTCAACGAAGGCGGAACGACGCGGCTTGCCGCCACCGCCACACTCGACGACGGGACAGTTTCTTATCTCGCCGGCCGCGACGTATTCTGGCGCGTGAGTTCCGGGCCTGTTGCATCGATCGATGCGGAGGGATTGTTGGGCGTTGCGAACGTTTACCAACCGTCTTCCGCCCGGATTGAAGGAAGGTATCCCGAAAAAACTGCGTTCATCGATATCGTCATTGTGAATGTCGGCGATGACGACTTCGGAATCTACGCGCATGACGGGCTGCCCGATCTCTGGCAGGTCCAGAACTTTGGCGAGGGCAATGCGCAAGGCGTCCCCACAGCCGATGCCGACGGCGACGGCGAGACCAATTTCGCCGAATTCATAGCAGGCACCTCGCCGACCAACGCCGCATCGCATTTTCGGATTGAGTTGGCGACCCTGCCCGGCGAACCGTCGCCGAGATTGCTTTTCTTCAGCCCGCGCTTGGACGACCGCACTTACATCGTGGAATACAGTTTGGACCTCCACGAAGGCTTCAAGCCGCTGACGAACGCTTTGCAACTCGACTTCGGGGAAACGCGCGTTGTGCTGGACTCCAACGCGACGGAGCCGAACAAGTTTTACCGGGTGAAGATCTCCAAATGAAAGGAGACATCCAGTCGTTCCGCGATTCGCGTTGCGGGCCGTGGCCGCCATTCCAAGGGCCGCGCCATGGTTCATCCGATCCTAAACCAGACCGTCTTTAAGTAAGCGGGTTCAGCGCGCGAAACCGGGAAATCCGGCGGCTGCGGCGCGTAATGTCGGTGGAGAATTTTGCGACCGGCCGACCCCACGGCCGCCGTCACCTGCCTGAGAAATGCTTCCGGCGAAAGCTTCGCCGCGTTGGTTGCGGCAAACAAGACACCCTCCGGTTTGAGCAGCGGCAAAGCGGACGTGACGAGTTTGCTGTAATGCTTTTCGGCTTGAAACGCGCCGTGCGCCTTTGATTGTGAGAACGTCGGCGGGTCGAGCACGATGACATCGAACATCCGCCTTCTCTTCACAAAACGGCGCAGCCAATCAAAGACGTCGCCGTAAACGAAGTCGTGCTCGGCGTCGTTCAGCCCGTTGAGCGCGAAATTGCGTCTGCCCCATTCAAGATATTTCCTGGAAAGATCGAGACTGGTCGTCCGCGCGCCGGCTTTGGCGGCACAGACCGAGAAGCCGCAGGTGTAGGCGAACGTGTTCAGAATTTCCATGCCGCTGAGGAGCCGGGTAACCGAAGGTCCAACCACCCCTGTCCCGTCCCGCGAGGAGAGCTGCCCCCGCTCGCCCGGAATCGCGCTCCCCTCCCTCGGAAGGGGCGGGGGCGGGTCGGCTTCCACTCCCGGTCCAAATGAAAACCCTGCCGCGATGTGACCGGTCAGTAACCGTCGCCGGTTGTCCCGTTGATCGAGAAACAAGCCAACCGAGCAGCCTTCGTTGAAACGGAGGGCAAACTGGACGCCGTTTTCGCGAATGACAAATTCCTCCGGCGCGTCTGCGCCGAGCACCTTGTGCGGCCAGGCCTGGGCCGGATCGGTGTTCGCGGCCCGCCGGCGGATGACTTTATGGTACCCGCCCCGCAACGAATGATGTTCCATCAATTCGGCCAGTCTTCCCTGCTGCGCGTCACTCAAGTCCCGGTCTGATTGCGAGAGCAGGAAATGGCCGAGCCGATCCACATACCAACCCGGCCAGCCGTCCGACGCGCCGTGTATGAGCCGACAGGCGTTGGTCGCCCGCAGATCGATCAACGCGGACCGCAAGACAAGGCGGGTGTCCGCGCCAAAATCCGCCGGCGCGCTGAACGCGGTCTCCCGGCCTGTAACGGGATGCTTTAAAATGAACTCCTGCGCGTGCAGATGGAGGCGCGCCGCCGGTGTGCCGCCGTAACGTGTGTCGCCGAGAATGGGAAAACCGCCGGCCGCAGCGTGCGCGCGGATTTGGTGCGTCCGGCCCGTCACGGGTTCGGCTTCCAGCCACGTCACGCCGGCCGAAGAACGCACGGCGCGAAACCGTGTCTCCGCCGGTTCGCCTCCCGCGTGGACCGGTCGCGGGACATATTCTTCACCGACGCGAACGAGGGCCGATTTGACGGTGAATTCCTTTCGTCGCACCGTTCGGTCGGTGAGCAACAAATATCTTTTTCGCACGGTGCGCCCCGTGAACTGCCCGGTCAATGAACGGTTCGCCGGTTCTGATTTGGAAAAGACCAGGACGCCCGAGGTCTCTTTGTCGAGGCGGTGTACGATGGCCAATCGCGCCCAGCGCGGCTCCCGATGCCGCAGCCAGTCATAGATGCCTTCGCCCGCCCAGGGCGACGGAGCGTGCGTGTTCATTCCCGCCGGCTTGTTCACTGCCAGCAGATGGTCATCTTCAAAAATGACACAGGGCACGCTCACCAGAAATGCCACGCGCCACGCCAAACCACCCACAGGCCGAGCAGGAAATTCGTGATCGCATGGGCGGTCATCGCGTCACCGAGCCGCTTTTTCCAGCAAACCAGGCCTTGATAGGTCAGGCCGCAGAGAATGCCGGCCAGCCATTCGCGATGCGAAATCCCGAACAACGCGCTGGTCACCACGAATGGAGTCCAGGCGAAACGGCCGAGCGGCACTGATTGAAAGTCGGGCTTCAGAATATAGCGGTAGAGGAAGGAGCGGTAAAAAACCTCCTCCAGCGGCGGCACCACCATCGACGAACCGAGAAGGCGAACGCCGATCAACATCCAGGCCAGCGCGCTGTCCTGGCCGAATTGGGTGTGGGGATTCCACCCTTCCGAGGCGAGTTCGGCGCCCGATTTCGCCTTCGCCAGACCCCTATAGGCCAGCAGCCGGTCCAGCACCCGATACAGCGGGGAATAGAAATCATCAATGCCAACCCACATCGCAAACACCGCGACGCCCACCAGTACGGCTTCCCAACTGCACTTCCACTTCATCTCCGCGACGAGCGGCCGCACCAGCCAGATCAGCCACCCGCCCACGAGGATCTTGCCGAAGTAAAACCAATAACGCGACGCCTCGCCGAATTTCCCCTGACAGACCGTCAGCGCGGCAAACACGACGAACGGCCCGACGCGCGCCGCCACGGGGGAGACTTCGAGCCTGTTGATAAAGGAGCGCATGCCGTGAGGTGAACTCGCGCCGAGATGGTCGGGCAATCGTTACAACCGCGGCAGCCGCAGCTCGTTGGTCTCTCCTTTGCGTTCGACCGTGACCGACTGGCGCTCGATTCTGACGACGCGCGCTCCGCGAATTTCCTCGCCGACCAACAGCATCTCGCCGTTGATGAGCGCGGCCGGTTTCTCGTCGCGAAAAATGATGCTTTGCAACTTCAAATCGGCAAAGGGCCCCGGCGCCGGGACGGGCGCATTCGTCGGCGGCGTGCCCGGCGTTTCGGTTGGCGGTTGGGCCGGCGCGATAAAATTCGTGCGCCGGACGATGTTGGTGCTGACTTTGATCACTTGCTTTGGCCGGGCGGGTTTGGCGGGCGCCGTGGTCATCGCCGCCGTCGCTGTCGTTGACCCGCTGGCGACGCCGGCGGCCCGCTGAGATTCGTCGCCGGTTAGCCACCATTTCCAGAAAAACCAGCCCGACAACGCGAGCGACGCCAACACCAGCAGCCCCATGACCGTTCGGAAAAACCAGTTCGGCCGCGCCGCGTAATCCACCGGCTGCAGCGGCACCCCCGGCTGGCCGTCGAAAGGATTTTGCAGCCGCGCTTGTTTGGCCCGTTTCAAGGCGTCGTTGATCAGGCTCATACGTTTATTTTGCCTTCCAGCTCGCGGATGGCGCGGCCGGCCATGCGATAGTCGATGCCGTTGCGTTGTTCGACGTATCCGGCGAGGAGACACTTGTCGCAGACGGCGTTGATCAAACGCGGGATGCCGCGGCTGTAACGGAAGATTCGCCACAGCGCTCCGGCGGTGAAATAAAAAGTGCCGGTCGCGCCGGAGACCACCAAGCGATGTTCGATGTAGGGCCACAATTCGGCCCGGTTTAAAGCCGGCAGGTGGTAACGCACGGTGATGCGCTGCCGCAACTGGCGCATCGCGGTGTGGTCCAGCCGGTCGCGCAGCTCCGGCTGTCCCATGAGAACAATTTGCAGGAGCTTGTGGTCTTCGGTTTCGAGGTTCGACAACAGCCGGATGTGTTCGAGTTGGTTGTTGCTCAGGTTCTGCGCCTCGTCGATGATCAAAACCGAATCGCGGCCGGACGCGGCCTGTTCGATCAGGAACTCGTTCAGCATGGCGCGCGTGCCCAGCGAGTCCAGTCCGGCGACTTTGAGGCCAAACTCGAGCGCGACGACCTTCACCAGCAGGTCGGGCTCGGGCGGCGGATTGAAGATGAGCGCGCTGGTCCAGGAATCGCCCAGCGCGTCGAGCATCGCCCGGCAGACGGTGGTCTTGCCGGCGCCGACCTCGCCGGTCAGTTGCACGAACCCTTTGCGCTCGCGAATGCCGTAAAGCAGATGGTTGAAGGCCTCGCGATGTTTCGCGCTGAAAAAAAGAAACCGTGGATTCGGTGTGAGGTCGAACGGCGGTTCCTTCAGGCCATAATATTCCAGATACACGCCGATGATTTAACGAAGAACCCGAACCGAGAAAAGGAAAACGTTCCGCCGCCGTCCCGGCAACGGATCGACCCCTTTCAGAACTGACATCTACACGCTGGTGCGCGATCAGCTCGAAGGCGAGGATGAGAAGGACATTTTGTGGGACGACGAAATCACGCAGCGGTTGGCGGATTTCCAGAAGGTGGCGGTGCGTCAGGTGGTGCAGATTGTAAAAGATTACGGCGGGGCGTTCGTGTCGGACGTGGTGGGCCTGGGGCTTCTTCATCCAGTTCAAAAAGGCGCCGCGCGATCTCGCAACGTTCGGCCTGCCGCAGCTTGAGCAGTTCTGAGATAATTTCAGTGGCGCTCACACCGTTACTCTAGCGACCGGATGGAAGATTTCGAGCTGGAAATTTGGCGCCCGGCACATTTCGCTCACATTTTTTCAATTTCGACCAGCCTTCTTTCGGCGACATGAACGCTCTTGGGCCAGCCTCACGCGGAGGCCGCCAGCCGCGCCAGGGAATTGGCCAACTGCCCGAAACAGTTCGCTCAGGCGCCGCGAAGCGTCGGTTTCCGGCTGGTTTGGAATCAGTTCGCCCAGGAAAGCAAAGGCGGAACTGAGCAGTTGTCCGCCCGCCGCGGCAATGCGCTCGCGTTGGGCCTGCTCGCGAGCGGCTTTTTCCTGCACCGCTTTTGCGCTTTCGTCGAGCGGCGCCTCCGGTTTGGCGCCGAGCAACACTTCCAGGCGCCGTTTCAATTCCTCCATGCCGCTTTGCAGATCGACCGAATCGACTTTGGATTCAACGTCCAGAGCCGCCAGGGCGAGCTCGTGCTTAGCCGAGAGCGTGGCCAGAAGATTCTCTTCGATGGTCTGTTCGGTGATCAGGACGAAGACCTGGACTGGCTGTTTTTGGCCCATGCGATGCGCGCGGGCGATGCGCTGCTCGAGCACGGCCGGATTCCACGGGAGATCGACGTTGATGACGGTGTTGGCCGCCTGGAGGTTGAGGCCGGTCGAGCCGGCGTTGGTGGTCATGAAGGCCTGGCAGCGCGGATCCTGCTGGAATTCGTGCACGAGCTGCTGCCGCTTCCTTTGGGGCACCTGGCCGTCAAGTCGCACGAAGCGGAGGCCGTGCGTTTCGAGGAGCGGCGTGATCAGGTTCAACATGGTGGTCCACTCGGAAAAGAGGATCAGCTTGCGGCCATTTTCCTGCGCCAGTTGCCCCAGCACTTCGTTGAGCTTCTCCAATTTGCTCGAGAATCCGGGAAAGTTTTTGTCCACCAGGCCGGTGCCGTCGGCAGCCATCCGGCACATCAGCAGCGCTTTCTGGAGGCGCAACAGATCCATTTCGCTGATGAATTTCTTCCGGACGATCGTGCTGACGATTTTCATGTGGGCGGCATGAAGCTCGAGTTGCTCGTCCGTCGGGGGGATGCGAACGATTTCGGTGGTTCGGGGAGGGAGCTGTTGCATGACCGACTGGCGCGTCCGCCGCAGCAGAACCGGTTTGAGCCGCTCGCGCAGGGTATCCAGGTTTTTGTAGCCGAGCACCTTGCCCTTTTCATCAACCAGCCGGTGCCGATTATAGAAGTGGAACGCCGGGCCCAGGCGCCGGTCATCGATGAATTCGACAATCGAAAACAGGTCATCCAACCGATTCTCGAGCGGTGTGCCGGAAAGCACCAGGGCAAATCGCGATTTCAAACCTTTGATGACCCGGCTCGTTTTGGCTTCCCAGTTTTTGATCCGCTGGCCCTCGTCGAGGATGATCAGGTCCCACTTGACCTGTTCAATGGCCAGGATATCGCGCAGAACCTGTTCGTAATTGCAGAGGGTGAAGAACCGGTCATGGGCATATTGCCGGGCGCGCAGTGCCATGCCGCCGATGACCTGCTGGCAGTCGCGTTCGGAGAAACGCCGGATTTCCGCTTCCCATTGCGATTTGAGCGACGCGGGGCAAATCACCAGTACTTTGCGGATATCGGCTTCACGCGCGAGAAACTCAGCCACGCCCACCCCCTGGATCGTTTTGCCCAGGCCCATGTCGTCGGCCAGAATCGCCCGTCCCCGTCCGGCGGCGAAGGCAATCCCATCCAGTTGGTAAGGCAGCAATTCCGTCTTGAGCAATTCCTTGCGGAGCGGATGTGCCGCGGGGTTGGCGCGGATGGCGGCGACTTTGGCTTCGATGTTCTCCTGGAACAGACGCTGTTGAAGGTATTCCTCCGCGTCGGGATAGATCTGAACGGAATGCCCTTGCTGTTCGAGTTGCCGAATCCGGCGCAACAGGTCTTTGCAATCGTTGATTGCCCGATTTTGAATCGGCGCCACGATAGGCACGGCTGTGCCATTCAACCTGGGAGGAAGCGAGAGCCTCAATTCGAGTTCTTTCCCGTACTGCAAATAAACCGCAATGTGTTTCGGCACGTACGGTGCATGAGCCCGATCCGTTCCAAAGCGCCGCTTCAGTTTTCCCAGCGCGTTCAGAATGTGTTTGCACGTGCCCAACGTATTCTTTCGGAAATCCGGGCAGGAACAAAACGATTGTCCGCGCTCCCATCCTCGCAGGGCCAACCGATAGGTCTTTCCCGAAAGAGCGCTCGTGACGGTGTAATCGGTCCAGAGCGCGTTGGCATCCGTTGAGCGCAGGACCATTTTTTCTGAAGCGGCCCGTTCCATTCGTTCCTGGAGAGCTTGCGCGATGAGTTGTTCATCGCCGAGGCTTTCAATGGGAACACGCTCCGGCGGCGCCGCCGCCAGGCCAAGCGCCATTTTATCCTCCAGAATGAGGGCGAAGGCGGCGCCGACATGCTCGCAAGCGATTTGGCACGCGGTGCACTCCCAGCGCAGGTAGTCGCGATGGTCCGCCGCGGGTCGAATTTGAACCTCGACGCCGGCCGGTCCGTGTCCATTCCCGGTCGCGGTGGGAAACCGCAACTGGAACCGGTCCTCGTTAAAGGTCACCTGTTCGGCGATGTCGATTTCGTATCGGCCTCCGCGTTGAATCAATTGTTCGCCTCCTTCGCCCAGGAGCTTGCAAACCTGCCTGAAGTTCAAACGCGAAAGACGATCGGCTAACGTCAGCTCGTGGTTCTTTTTTGTGATCGATTGCATGGGATGAGGCCGCTGTCGGTCGAGTGGTTCTGTTCGTACTGTCGGTTGATCTTCTCATTGCGTGGATTCGACACCCTCGGATGCACGCGTTCGGACGCGTGCTCCCGATTGGGCGCACCTTGAGAGTTGCCGGCGATGGAACGCGTGTAAAGGAACGGTTATTCGAAGTTATCAACCGGTCCTTAACAGGTTATTGAGCCCTTTTTCCCTGAACCGTCGGACGGGCTGCCCTCAAAGAATGGGCCAACAGCACGAAATGATTCCGGCGATTATTATGCCAATGCCGATGCGCCATTTCCTGTAGCGCAAAACTTTCATTTCCTTATCTCCGGCAAACTCGCCGCCGCGACCGCCTGCCCGACGCGCTTGCTCTTTTCGTCCGGAAGATGCAGCGAGAGCTGCTGCGCCAGTTCGGGAAAGTCGGCGCGCAGGACTTCTCTGGCCTTTTGCACGATGAGATCGCCGCCGGCGCCGGACGTCACGCGGCCCAACACGAGCAGGTGGCGGAAATCATACATCTCGGCGTAGTGCGCCAGCGCGTAGCCAAGATAAACGCCGATGGTGGCAAAAATTTTCGGCGGACGCGGATCGCCCTGCCGGTGCAACTCCTGGACGAACTTGAGTTGTTCGGCGGCATGACCGGCGGGCAGCTCGATGCCGGCGGCGGGCGCGAGGCGCACGACCGCCTGCTGCGAAAAATACTGCACGCCGCAGCCGATGTCGCCAGACCATTCGTCCGCCACGGCGCGCGGATGGTAGTCTATCGGCGCAAAGGCCAGTTCGTTGAGCCAGCCGGTGATCCAGCCTTCGCCGTCCAAAAACCCCGCCGCCTGGCTGGAACCCATGGCGACGCCGAGCACGCCTTTCTCGCGCAGAGACATCGCGCCGGCGAGCGCCGTGACGTCGCCGTCGTTCGCGACTTCGAGGGGCACGCCCCATTCGCGGCGCAGGTTCAGGAACATCGGTTTGATCTTCCGCGCGAAAAGGTCTCCCGGCACCGCGCGAAAGAGCGACGCGACCTTCACCTGGTTGTCGATGTAAATGCCCGCCGAACTGCCGCCGATAGCATCGACGCGCGGCAGATGTTGGGCCGCCAGTTTCAAGCCGTCGTTGATTTTCCGGTAATGCCAATCGGGGTTCGGTTCGTTGCGCGGGTCCCAGGGAATCTCGGCCGTGAAGACCGCTTCGCCTTCTTTCACCGCGGCGATCTTGTAATCGCTGGCTCCGAGGTCAAAGCCAAGGCGGCAACCGTCGAGATGACCCCCGAGAGCGACCGCGGATTCGCGCGACGCGGGAATCTGCGACAGATCGGCGATCTCGACGGTGAAGGATTTCTCGTAAACCTGTTCCATCAGTTTCACATCGAATGCCCGGGCGCCGGCAGGCGAGTAGATTCGCGCGAGGTACTCGCCAATTTCGCGCGGACCGCCCAGAGTGATTTTCCAGCCGCCCATCTGCCATAAGCGAAACTTGACCAGACGCTCGAGATAGAGCCGCGTCGCCGCGTCGTGTCCGGAACCGGGTGGAAGGATGTCGGTGTTGAACACGGAGACATGGCGGTCGTTTCGCTCCAGCGCGATGGCCAGCGAACACTTTGCTTTCGAGGCCGAAGCGAGTTTGCGGTAGGCGCGGTTGCCCAGCGAAATCGGGCGGAATTCAGGGTCCAAAGGCGGTGGGACCGTCGGTTTGACGAGGAGTGTATCTGAGGAGTCCATCATCTGGTGTCAGACCATAAGAGCAGGACACGACAACGGGCAATTTTTTTATGCGCGGCGTCCGGCTGCGAAAAAATAGCTTTTATTTGAGCTCGGGTTCTCGTATTGGTGCGGCGGTTCCCAAACCGTTCGATGAGCCCGACCAGTTTCAGCGGGTCGCCGAGTCGCGTCGGCAAAGCGCCCGCACCCAAACTCAGCGAGGACTGGCTCGCGCTGATGATCGGACTCTTTCTTTTCCTGGTCTCACTGGCGGGACTGGCCGGCGCCGATGTTTTCGGGTGGGCCATCAAGACCAACGTCTGGACAAGCGTCTCGCAAATCATGACGCCGGTTTCCAGGAATTTTCCTCAGGTGAAAGGCATCGCCGCGTTGATTCTTACGTATTTCTTGTTGCTGGGGATACTGACGGTGGCGGCCAAGGCGGTGCTGCGGGTCCGATTCAGCAAATTCGTCAACGGGTTCACGCTGGTCTTTTTCATCAGCTATCTCTGCTTTGCGGTCGGCCACTTCGCTTACCTTGCGGCGACGCCGATGGAGCTGAAAAGATTCGGCATTTCATGGTCGTTGAACCTCACCGGCGAAGCGGGATTCATCGTGGCGCTCATCGCCGGGTTGGTCGTGGGAAATTTTTTCCCGCGCCTGGCCAACGTGATGAAGGATGCGATCCGGCCGGAACTGTACATCAAAATCGCCATCGTGCTGCTGGGCGCCGCGCTCGGGGTGAAAAGCGCCGAAGCGATGGGATTGGCCCGGGCCGTCATGTTTCGCGGCCTCTGCGCCATTGTCGAAGCTTATCTGATCTACTGGGCGTTGGTGTATTTGGTCGCCCGAAAATATTTCCGATTCAGCCGCGAGTGGGCCGCGCCGCTGGCGTCGGGGATTTCGATTTGCGGCGTTTCCGCGGCCATTGCCACCGGCGCGGCGATTCGCGCCCGGCCCATTGTGCCCGTCATGGTTTCCTCGCTGGTGGTGATCTTTGCGGTCGTCGAACTGGTTTTCCTGCCGTTCGCCGCGCAACGTTTCCTGCACCGCGAACCGATGGTCGCCGGCGCGTGGATGGGACTGGCCGTAAAGACTGACGGTGCCGCCGTGGCCGGCGGCGCGATTGCGGATTCGTTGATCCGCGCCAGGGCGCTGGCCGACGACGGGGTGAAATACCAGGAAGGTTGGATGACCATGACGGCGACGACCGTCAAGGTCTTCATCGATATGTTCATCGGCGTCTGGTCGTTCATCCTCGCGATCATCTGGTGCTCCCGAATTGAAAACCGGACCGGCGAGAAAGTGCGCGCCGTCGAAATCTGGCAGCGCTTTCCCAAATTCGTCCTCGGCTACGGGCTGACATTTTTGGTCCTGCTCCTGTTCTGCCTGGGTTCACCCGCGCGGATCGGGACCGCAAAAACCGTCACGGCCGGGCTGGACGTCTTCCGCGTTTTGTTTTTTGTGCTGACCTTCTTCACCATCGGGGTGGTCTCAAATTTCAAAAAACTGTGGGAAGAAGGCATCGGCCGGCTGGCCGCGGTCTATCTTGTCTGCCTGTTCGGGTTCATCATCTGGATCGGCCTGGGCATTTCCTGGCTCTTTTTTCATGGCATGAAACCGCCGCTGGCGACCGGCTGAAGACAAGGCAACTCACGATGCCCGAGGAACCCAAATTTTCCGAGGAACTGAAAAAGATGCAGGATGAGCCGCTTTTGCCGGTCGAGAAAAAATTGATTGCCGGCAGCCTGGTCCTCGGCATCGTGCTGCTTGGATTGCTGATCTGGTTGAGCAACAAATTCTTTCCCGGTTGAGGCGACAGCAATCGGGGAAGCCAATGTCATCGTCGCGAACACACAGAGAACTCAACATGAGCGAAGTAGCGCAAAACATCGGTTGGGCGGTCATCTTTTCG
>WNGA01014443.1_pt1 | contig 16364 bp, 17 predicted proteins | sample 5400061 | NCBI WGS metagenome assembly WNGA01 (sample SAMN13153366, study PRJNA577476) | soil metagenome | isolation source: 100 cm soil or saprolite under grassland replicate 2 | place: USA:California | collected 2016-06-15 | reverse complement strand
CGCTTGGCGACAAGAAGAAGGGGCCCTAGGCGAGCCGCTCCGGGCACACGCCCCGCCGGGAGCAGTGGACGCACTTCCCCGGTCGGGTGTGGTTGCGGTGGGCCTCGCCCTTCGCGATCGACGCGCGCATCTCCGCGAGCTTCTGCAAGAGGAGCTTCTTCTGGTCCTCGTTGTACTCGATCTCGTAGTTCGTCTCACCGTACCGGATCACGCCGTACGGAGGCGCCTTGCCGTACTCCTCCTCGAGGAGTAAGCAGTACGCGACGACCTGGAGGATGTGCGAGAACAGGGGCCCCCGAGGCACGCGGCCCGTCTTGATCTCGACCGGGATGTGGTGTTCCCCATCCATGACGACCGCGTCGGGCCGGCCGGAGAGGCCGTGCCGCTTGGAGACGAACAGCTTCGGCTTCTCCACCGCGGAGTCGATGTACACGAGGTCGCCTTTCACGTGGTATCTCGCTCGGGTCGCCAGCGCGATGCCGAGCGCGCCGATCGAACGGTAGAGGAAGAACGAGGCGCCGATGAGCCACGTGAGCGCGAGCGCCTCGAAGCCTTGGGCGAGCGCCTGGTTCTCGATCCCCGGCAGCGAGACGGCCGCCGTCGCGATCACCGCCGCGGCCATCGCGAATCCGAGGATGACCCGCTCGGAGAGCAGCTTCTCCTCCGGCGTCGCGAGGGTCTCCGCACGGTACAGGAAGTACACGGCCGCGAGGAGCCAGATCAAGGCGATCGCGGCAAGGGTCTGCGCGATCTTCAGGATGGCGGACGTGAGGAACCCCACGCCCACGATCGCGACGATCGATGCGGCGATCGCGAAGTACATGACGCCGGACTCGGCCTCACGGGCGCGGGCCTCGTGGGTCTCAATCCCCTTCAGGTCGGCGGACGCGGCCTCGTGCTTCTTCTCGCCCTCGACGAGCTCGGCGCCTTCCTCCGGTGCGAGCCCGCGACTGAGCCACCAGCTCAGAGGGCAGTAGCCGAACTTCTCCACGTCGGCCGCGGAGATCAGCTCGGGAGGCGCCACGCCGTCGCACGCCCACGCGGGGCTTTATTCCTTTGGCCCCGACTCTCAATTTTCGCAGCGAAACCACCGAGGCGAGGCCGACGAACGCGTACACGCCAAGGAGGAGAACCGGGTCTTCGAGCCGCCACGCGTCGAACCCCGACGTCGGCCGACCGTCCCAATCGGCGGCGAACGCCGCTTCGAAGAAGCCCGCCGTGTCGGGGTCCTCCAAGATGATCCCGACCTCCCGGTTCTCCGTCGCGGACCCGAGTGCCCAGTTCATGCTCGAGACGAGGACCGCGCGGCCGTCGACGACCACGCCTTTGTTGTGGAGTCGTTCGATGCGACCGCGGGGCTCGAGGAGTCGCGCGGCGAAATCGAGGCTCTCGTTCCCCGCGCGGCGGTTGAGATCCTCCACGACGTCGTCGTTCCCGGCCGAATCGTCGCCGACCGAGGACCAGCTCCCGTCCAGCAGGAGACGCACGGAGACCCCGCGGCGGGCCGCGTCGAACGCGGCCTCGAGGAAGGGATTCGGACGGTCCCGCCACGTCTCGTCGACGTAGAACGCCTCGATCCAGATGTGATTCGACGCGGAGGCGAGGATCTCCAGGAGGCCGTCGGGGTCGAGTGAGGTGTCCGGAGCGATGACGAGCCGCGCGCGGCGGATCGTCGAGGCGGCGAAGGACGGCCACGGAGGGCAAGGCTGTGCCGGCGGGAGCGGGTCGCCCTCTTCGGGCATCGCCGCCATCGAATCCCGTCGCGACGGATTGAAGTCGACCTCGAACACGTCCGTCAGAGCCGCCGCGACCGCGGCGTCCGCGACGACGACGGACCATCCTCGATTCCCTCCGTGGTCCTCCGAAGGAAAGCCCGCGTTCCCAAAGTTCTCCGAACCGATCCAGACGGCCCGCCCATCGACGATCGCGTATTTCGCATGAAGGTATCGGTACCGCTTCACGACGTCCCCCGCGCTCGCCAACCATCGGACCTCCGCCCCGGCGTCGAGGAGCCCGCGGACCACGCGGTCTTCTTCGGGTTCCACGCCCCCGACCGGCGCACCGTCCAAGAGCACTCGGACCCGAACGCCACGGTCCGCGAGGCTCGCGACGGTCGACGCGATCCCCGCGCTCGTGAAGGTGTAGACTGCGATGTCGAGGGTCTCTTGCGCCGATTCGATGAACGAACGCAGCGGGCCGTCTCCTCCGTCGGGCGACAGGACCGGTGTGAGCCCTCCGCCCAATTGGAATTCCGAAGGCGCGAAACTCGATTGCCCGAGTCGGTGCCGACGGAGGCCCTCCCAATCGCCGGCGCCATCGGAATCGATCCATGCGCCCACATTGGTCTGGGAGCGTACCGCGATTTCGCCGCGCCCCATCGCGTCCGCCGGACGCCCGAGCCATCCCCCGCCGGCATCCGAAGCGTCGCCCCAGAGGTACGCGTCGACGATTCGCCCGGATGCGTCCACGAGGCGGACCTCGTCTCCGTCATCGGCGAGACGCAGGATGCCGCCTTCCATCCGACGGGCGGTGCCCTGTTCGAACGTGAAGTCAGCAGTCGCGAGGGAGTCCTCCGCGTAACTCGTCGAGTTGCGTGTGACCAAGAGTCGGCCATCGGCAGGGAGGAACGAATCGGACGGGAACGTTGCGGTCGCTTCGCCGTCCGTCAGGGACCATCCCCCGACGTCGACCAGTTCCCCGCGTCCGTCGGCGATCTCGACGAACTCGTCGTCCCGCGCGGCATTCGCATACACACGGCTCAGCACGACGGCTCCCCCGTCAGCCGCGGAAAAAGAGCCGGCCGGGGACGGCGGTAGAGGTCCGGCCGCTTGCGTCCCGGAGGCCGGCAGGGGGAGGGGAGCCGAGGTCGCGAGGATCGCGAGGACCGCCAAGGCGGCACGCAACGCTCGTGCCTCGTCCACGCACTGGAGAGCGGTGGCGGCCTTCTTGATGGACGCCCCTACATGCACGTTACGTGCGCGAATCGGGGACTGCGTCCGGGCGCGGCGCACTCACGATTTCGTGCGTCTGCCCCGTGACATCCCACCCGGGAGGCCCCGGACCAAGTCCCGGAGCGCCTCGTCCGGACTCTTCGCCTTCACCACGCCGGACGAGAGCAGCACCCCGGACGTCCCGAGCTCGAGCGCCCGCGCCACGTCTTTGCGGGTCCTCACGCCGGCGCCGCACAGCACGCGGACCTCCGCGTTCACCGCCCGGATGCGCGCGACGGCTCCCGAGACGACTTCCGGATTCGCACTCGTGACACTGACCTTCCCGCCGATCAGCTCCGGCGGCTCGATCGCGATGTACTCGGGCGAGAGCTTCGCGAGCGTCTCGGCCTCCGCGAGATCGTCGGCGCATGCGATGACCTCGAGGCCGATCTTCTGGCACTGCGGGATGCTCTTCGCCATCTCCTCCCATGCGACCTTGCGCTCGCTGTGGTTGATGAGCGTGCCCGCCGCTCCCGCCTCGAGGAGCGCCTCGGGAGGGATCCATCCGGTCGCCTGTCCCGCCTCCGCGGCGTCAACGTGCTGCCCGAAGACCGGGATGTGCACGAGCTTCGCAACGTGGGCGAGGTCCGTCGCGGGCGGGCAGAGGACGATCGAGGCGCCCGTGTCGTCCGCGACGACCGCGAAGCGCTTGGCGAGGTCCCAGCCCCTCTTCCCTAGGATTTCCGGGTAGGTCTTGAAGTTCAGGACGATGGCCGGGGTCCGCATTATTCGCGGATGGCCCTTCCGTCGGAAATAGGCTTGGCCCTACGGCTTCGGGCGCGGGCCGCGAAGGATCAGCAATCCAGGGATCGTCGCTTCCGTCATCGTGGCCCGAATGCGGCCGAACAAAGCAGGCATGGCTGAGTCAGGGGCAGAATTCGACGTCTGGGAGACGCCGGAATGCCTCGTCACCGGTCAGGAACCGCGCCCCAATTCGACGCGCCGCTGTGTATCCAATCGCGTCCGCGTACGACAGTTTTGGACGTCGGGCCTTCAGCCCCATGGCCTCGAACAACCATCCATCCTCCGGGTCGATGGCAATCGTCCGGAACCGTGTGAATTGTCGTTGGGCCTCGCTTTCCCCTCGGTCCCGGAGAATCGCGAGATACAGTTCGACGAGATTCCAGACGCTCGTTCGCAGCTCTGCGGCGAGATACCTTCGGTACCGCGGATTCCCCCGCACGACCTCGATGAGCGCGTAAGTGTCAAGAAAGAACCGAGGCGTGCTACCAGCCCCGTCGGAGCTCGTCTTTCAGCTTCTGCGGGTCTACGGCCCAATCCCTCAGAGAGCCGAACGCCTCGTCGATTCCCGCCTGGTCGATCTCGAGGACGACTTCGTCGCCGGCTTTGAGTCTCAGCTCCTTCGCAATCTCGCTGGGCACGACGATCCCTAGCGAGGAACCCCAGCGGCGGACCTTGGCATGCACACGCGGCACGTGTCCTAGACGTTATATATAATATATAACTCTTTCTCCGAGGTGGTGGGAGTGCCCGCCCGAGCACTCCCTAGGGACGATGGTTGCCGCGGACTACCGCGCCCAGTTCGAGGTCGGCGCAGGTTGGACCGACCGGTCTTCGCTACAGCCCGCCGCAAAGGTCAATACGGGCTCGCACCTTTGCGAGTCCTCGGGTGGCACGAGTGCGGATTTCGGTCGGAAAGCTCCGCGGCCTCCAACAGATTTCGGACGACTCGGGCCGGTTCACGATGATTGCGATGGACCAGCGGGGCAGCCTCCAGAAGATGCTCCATCCCGAGAATCCGAAAGCTACGTCGTACGCGGAGATGGAGGCGGTCAAGCTCGGCGTCACGGACGCCCTCGCACCGCACGCGAGTGGCTACCTGCTCGATCCGGAGTACGGGGTAGGCCCCGCGATCAACCGTTTCGTCCTCCTCGGTCGCACGGGCCTGCTCGTCGCCTTGGAGACCTCCGGGTACGAGAAGCAGGGCAACTGGCGGCTCACGACGCTCCTCGACGGCTGGAGCGTAGAGAAGGTGAAACGGCTCGGTGCGAGCGCCGCGAAGCTCCTCGTGTTCTTCAACCCCGACGCCCCGCGCGAGGTCGTGGACCACCAGGTCAAGATCGTCCGGTCTGTGGCCGACGAATGCCGCCGGCTCGACCTCGCGTTCGTCTGCGAGCCGATGTCCTATGCGGTCGGGGAGAGCGACGCGGAGTTCGCCCACCATAAGGCCGACACGATCGTTCGCACCGCCGAGGCCCTCAGCCCCCTCGGCATCGACGTGCTGAAGGCGGAGTTCCCCGGGGATCCGAAGGCCACGCCGGACCCGGGAGAACTCCGGAAGAACTGCGAGCGGCTGAGCCGCGCGACGAAGGTGCCTTGGGTCGTCCTCAGCGCCGGCGCGGACTTCCCGATCTTCCGAGACCTCGTCGAGCTCGCCTGCCAAGGCGGGGCATCCGGCTTCCTCGCGGGGCGCGCGATCTGGAAGGACGCGTTCCGCGAGGAGACGTTCGAGCGGCAGATGGAGTACGTCCGCACGCAGGCGCTCAAGAACTTCCAAGTCCTCGCGGACCTGGCCCACAAGCACGCGCGCCCTTGGTGGGACTTCTATGGCGGAAAGGAAAAGCTCCGCGATCACTTCGAGGGATGGCACGCCGCGTACTGAGGGCGGAGGTCCGGCCGACCTCACCTTGCCACAGCACGCGGGCCGGTTCGACCGGGATCTCGGCCGGTTCTTCTCCGGCTTCTCCGCGCTCTCCACGCGGATCCGGCGGGAGTTGCCCATCCGGCGGGATCCCGCCGCGACCCGGAACGTGTACGGAGAGCAACAACTCGAGCTCGATGTCTGGATGAACGACGCGTTCGCGGAGGCGTTCCGCGAATCGAAGCTCGTCTCCCGAGTCGCATCCGAGGAGATGGGGGACGTGAAGGACGTCGGTCGGGGGCGGTTCTCCGTCGTACTCGATCCACTCGACGGCTCCTCGAACGTCAAGAGCAACAACGCGTTCGGGACGATCTTCGGGATCTTCGACGCACGGCCGCTCCCGGCCCGGGGCTCGGAGCTCTTCGCCGCGGGCTATCTGATCTATGGTCCGGCGACGACGTTGGTCTACGCGACCGCGAAGGGCGTGCACGAGTTCGTCCAAGGGGGCGGCGGTCGGCCGGAGGAGTTCCTCCTGATCGAGGAGGGCTTGCGGCTCCCGGCCCAAGGCAAGCTCTACGGAATTGGAGGGCACCGGGAGAAGTGGGTCCCGGAGGTGAAGGCGTTCGTGGGCGAGTTGGAGCGGGAGCTCATGAACCTCCGGTATGGCGGGTCCTTCGTCGCGGACTTCAATCAGATCCTCCACTACGGCGGCTTCTTCGCGTATCCGGCACAAGTCGACAAGCCCGCGGGGAAGTATCGTCTTCAGTTCGAGTCGAACCCGATCGCGTTCGTCGCGGAAGCGGCGGGAGGAGCAGGCACGACCGGCAAGGAGCGGATTCTCGACGTCGCCCCGACCGCAATCGAGCAGACCGTCCCGACGTACGTCGGAAATCGAGATCTCGTCGAGCGCTTCCGTTCGCGGTTCTAGTCGGGTGCCGGCGTCGGGCCACGTCAATCGCGTGGAGCCGCGGTCGACCCCCGACGACGCATCGTCACGAAGAGGGCCTTCGGATTCTCGTCCAGCGTCCCCCCGAACACGGTGTTCACAATCGAGAGGATCTCGAAGGCCGCGTCGAAGGAGGCGTGAAGCTCCTTCCTCGAGATCCGATGGGGACCCCATGTGCCGGGCTGCTTGTCCGAGAAACATTTCAGGAAGAGCCAGCCTCGCGGGCGGAGGATGCGGTGCACCGTGCGGACGTACACGGAACGATCCGCCGGCGCCAGCGTGTGGAACACGCCTCGGTCCACGATGGCGTCGATGGAACCCGTCTCGAGGGTCGATTCCAGGACATCGTCCACGCGGAAGTCAATCCGCACGCCGGACGATTTCGCGGCTCGCTTCGCGCGTTTAATCGCGCTCGGCGAGATGTCCGTCGCAACGATGTCGTAGCCCCGGGACGCGAGGGCGATGGCATGGGTGGCGGGCCCGGTCCCGAGGTCGAGGATCCGCTTGCCACCGAGGCGCCGCCGCGAGAGGGCGGCCTCGAAATCGGGGTCGAGCTCGGGCGTGTACCACGGGAGAGTCTCCACTTCGGACGTCGCGTAGAGGTTTTCCCACGACGACGGTTCCGGCACGCCTCGACGAAGGAGGCGGTCGGCTAAAGGCCTTCGCCCTCAGAACAGGCCCTTGATGCGGCCGCTCGGGTCGATATCCATGGCGAGGGCCGCCGGCTCCTCTCCAAGCCCCGGCATCCGCATGATGTCGCCCGCGAGGACGACCAGGAATCCCGCGCCGGCGGACGGCCGGATGCCCCGGACCTGGAGGGTCCAGCCTTTTGGCGCGCCGAGTGTCCGCTCGTCATCGGAGAGGGAGAGCTGGGTCTTCGCGATGCAGATCGGGAGGCCGTCGAGGCCCGCGGCGTGCAGGCGTTCGAGATCGTCGAGCGCGGCGGCGTCGAACTTCACCCCGGCCGCGCCGTAGATCGACGTGGCGACCTTCGCGACCTTCTCCTCGAGCGGGTCGTCGTCCTTGTACGCGAACCGCACGGAGTGCGGCGAGGCACTTGCCGCGTCGAGCACGAGCCGCGCGAGCGCCTCCCCTCCTGCGCCGCCGTCCCGATGGCACGTGTGCGCGGCCGCCCGGACGCCGGCGTCCTGGCAATGGTCGACGATGCCGTCGACCTCCCGTTCCGTGTCCTTGGCGAAGCGATTCACCGCGACGACCGGCGTGATGCCGAGGGTCTGCAGGATCTTGATGTGCGCGTCGAGGTTCGCGAAGCCGAGCGCGAGGGCCTTCGGGTTCTCGGTGGCGAGGTCTTTCTTCTTGACCCCGCCGTGGTGTTTCAGCGCGCGGACGCTCGCGACGAGGACCGCAGCGTCGGGCCGCAGGCCGCTCTCTCGGCACACGAGGTCGACGAACTTCTCCCCGCCGAGGTCGGAGCCGAACCCCGCCTCGGTGACCACGACGTCCCCGAGGCCCAGCGTGAGCCGGTCCGCGAGCACGCTGCTGTGCCCGTGCGCGATGTTCGCGAACGGACCGCCATGGACGAACGCGGGGGTGCCCTCGAGCGTCTGGACGAGGTTCGGCATGAGGGCGTCCTTCAGCAGGATCGCGGCGGCTCCCTGCACTGTCAGATCGCCGACGCGGACGGGGTGCTCGCGGCGATCCCACGCGACGACGATCCGTTCGAGGCGCTCCTTGAGGTCCCGGATCCCTTCCGTGAGGCAGAGGATCGCCATGACCTCGCTCGCGGCCGTGATGATGAAGCCGTCCTCCCGGGGCACGCCGTGCTTCGGACCGCCGAGGCCCGTGACGATGTTCCTCAGCTGGCGGTCGTTCATGTCGAGGCACCGCGGGAACAGCACGCGCGTCGGATCGAGGTCCAGCTCGTTCCCGTGGAAGATGTGGGCGTCCATGATGGCGGCGATGAGGTTGTTCGCGGCGCCGACCGCGTGGATGTCGCCCGTGAAGTGCAGGTTGATCTCCTCCATTGGGAGGATCTGCGAGCGGCCGCCGCCCGTCGCGCCGCCCTTCGTCCCGAAGACGGGCCCGAGCGAGGGCTCCCGCACGGCGACGATCGCTCTCGTCCCGAGCCTAGTGAGTGCCTGGCCCAGCCCGACCGTGGTCAGCGTCTTGCCCTCCCCGTAACGGGTCGGGGTCGTGCCGGTGACCAGCACGAGCTTCCCCTGGCGGGCCTTCCGGCTCCGTTCGACCGCGTCGAGCCGGACCTTCGCGACGTAATCGCTCTTCAGGATGAGGTCCTCGCGGCCGAGGCCAAGGGCCTGGGCCACGTCCGTAATCGGCCGCATCGGGGTGCTCTGGGCTATCTCGATGTCGGCGACCATGGAAGTTGGACCGAGACCGACGAGGTTAGGATAAACCTAAGCGCGGTGTCGAGGCCCCGGATCACTTCATCAATAGCGCCGCGCGCATCGCCTTGAGGCCCGCCACCCGCCCGAAGTCGAGGAGGCCCTCTTTCTCGTCCACACCGATCACGCGCGCGTCGTCGATGGGGATGCGGTTCAGGATCGGCGAGAGGTACGGATACGAGGAAACGTCCACGCCGAGGGCGAGCGGGCTGAACGCGGGGAGGACGATCAGGGAATTCGTGACGAGGAAGGCGGGAACGCTCACGACGGCGCCGAGGTCGTCTTTCAGCTTGACGGCCGGGTGTTCATGGCCCATGACGATCGGATGCAGCGTCGAGACCTCCTCGTGGCCGTGGACGATCGTCATGCCGCCGACGTCCGCGCGTTCGTGCAACGTGAGGCCGAGGTCCCCGAGGATCGTCGCGAGGTAGTTGTCGTGGTTTCCGCGGACGAGCACCGCCGTCACGCGTTCCTTGAGGAAGCGCAAGACCTGCTTCACCTCGACCCATTCGTCGACTAGGTTCTTCGAGAACTCGTGCTTGAAGTCGCCCGCGATGACCACCTGTTCCGCCTTCACGCGGTCGAGCATCTTCCCGAGCCGCTCGAGGATAACGCGACGCTGGAACCGGGGGATCGAGACGCCCTGTTCCGCGAGGGCGCCCTCGAACCCGAGGTGCAGGTCCGAGATCACAAGGGTCCGTTCGCCGCGAAGATGCAGCGCGAAGTCGCGGGTCGCCTCAATCCCTGGGGCGACCTCGATGCGGTCCACGCGGCACGCAAGGCGCCGGCCGCTGTGCCGTTGTCGATCTCAGAACCGTCGCGGCCGGCGCTTTGCGAAACAATCTCGGCAGTAGACGGGTCGGGCCGGGTCCGGTTTGAACGGGACCTGGGTGGCCTGGCCGCAGTCCGAGCACACCGCGTCGTACATTGTACGCGGGCCTCGGTCGTAACCGCCGCCGCCTCCGCCTCGTCTGCCGCCTCTCTCTTCGTCCATTCGCTACCTACTATCCGATCCCTCGTGGGGTCGGATGCGCGGCCCAGAGGGTCCCAAGGGCTTAAAGCTGTGCATTCGAGCACCACACCGGGGATTGACACGAACCGCGGTCCGTGCGGCGGACTTGGTCAGGCGCGGTGGCCCGCGAGCGAGTCGCGGGCGATCCATCGGATCACGGGCCCTCCGGCCGACCGGTCCGAAGTGTTGCCTGTTAACCTTACTTGAGGTTAACTTTGAGCGCACGTTGAACACCTGAAATAGCCCGATCCCGTTCGGACGCGTGATGCGCCTCGCGGTCCTCTCCGACGTCCACTCGAACCGGCCGGCCCTCGAGGCGGTCCTCGCGGACGTCGACCGCGTCGCCCCGGAGGGCATCTGGGTGGCGGGCGACCTCGTTGGCTATAACCCGTGGCCGAACGAGGTCCTGGAGATCCTGCGCGCGCGGAAGGTGCGGGCGATCCGCGGGAACCACGACCGCGCGGCCCTCGGCGGCGAGGTGTTCGCCTTCAACGAGCTCGCGAGCACCGCGATCCGCTGGACCCGCATCCACCTGACGCCCGCCTCGGTCGGATACCTCAAAGACCTCGAGGACCGCGTTCGCACCGCCTTACCGGAGGGACTCGTCGCCATGTACCACGGGAGCCCTCGGAACGACGACGAGTACGTCTTCTCCTGGTCCGCGGACGAGTGGATCATCCGGATGGCGGGCGCTCCGTTCGTCATCCTCGGGCACACGCACCTCCCGATGACCTGCCCCTTCCGGTCGGGCCTCGTCGTGAACCCGGGCAGCGTCGGCCAGCCCCGCGACGGCGATCCGCGGGCCGCGTGGGGCGTCCTCGACCTCACCCGCCGGACGTTCGAGCTGCGCCGGGTGTCGTACGACATCGACGCGGTCGCCGGCGAGATCCGGAAGGCAGGGCTGCCGCACGAACTCGCGGACCGTCTCTACGCGGGCGTCTAGGTCCGACGGGAAGCGAGGGGTTTGGCCCCGACGATCAGGGCGACGTCGTCCTGGATCGGGAAGGACCGGGTGAACCGCGCCATCCGGATCGTCAGGCCCGCATCGCGGATCGCCCGCGCGTATCCGTCCTTCGTCAGGACCGCGTACGGGACGCGGGGGACGAGGATCTCCCGCCCACCGTCCGGCGCGCCGACCCAGATCGTGTCCTTCCCGCGGCCCGCGCTGATCCGAGGCCGCCGCGCGGTGTGATTGCAGAAGAAGTAGAGACCGCCGGGCTTCAGGAGTCGGTACGCCTCCCGAAAATGGCGCGCGCGGTCGCGGGACCCCGTCGCCAGATGAAACGCGTCGATCGAGGCGACGAGATCGAACGTCCCGCTGCGGAACGGCTGGCGGCCGGTCATGTCGCCTCGGGAAAAGCGGATGCGGACGCCCGCCTCTCGTGCACGCTCGCGGGCGCGGGACAACGCGGATGACGAGGCATCGATGGCGGTGACTTGGAGGCCTCGCCTCGCGAGGAAGATCGCGTCCCTCCCCTCCCCGCATCCGAGTTCGAGCGCACGGCCGCCGGGATGCATGCGGTCGATGAATCGCACGAGGGCTGTCGTCGGTCTGGATGTGTCGCTGAAGTGGACGCCCGACCGGTAGATCGCAATGTATCCGGCGTCGTACGCCCGTGCGGCTCGGGGCATCCGCATCGCCCCCGAGAACCGTCCGAGGGCCATAAACGATTCTCGTCTCCCGCGTTTCGATGGGCGTTCAACAAGCCTTAATGCGGACCGATGCAACCGGACGTCCGGAGGATGGACATGCGACGCGCTCTCATCGCACTGGTCCTCGCAGCGGCCCTCGTCCTCGGCGGATTCGCCGCCTACGTCTACCTGTACGAGGGCGAGCTGGACGTCCGCGTGATGGACGCGGTCGGCGACTGGGCCCATGTGGACGTGACCTTCACCGACGTCTGGGCCCACGAGGCCGGGAAGGCGGACGACGTCGGCTGGCACAACGTCACGCTGGCGCGGACGACGGTCGACTTGGCGTCCCTCGTGAACATCTCCGAGCTGCTCGCGAACGCTCGGTTCGCGCCGGGAAAGTACACGCAGATTCGGATTGTCGTGAGCAGCGCGACCGGCCAGCTAGCGAATGGCACGACCATCACATCCTCCGTGCCGTCCGGCGAGCTGAAGACGACGACGCCGTTCGAGATCCGCTCGGGCAGCACGACGACGCTGACCGTGGACATCGACCTGTCCCGGTCGATCGTGATGGCCTCGGGCACGTGGACCTTCACCCCGGTCCTCGGCCACATCACGGTCGCGTGAGCACGGCCCGCCAACCGCGGGCCCCCTTCACATTTTCCTCTGAATTCGTCCGTTGCATCCGGATCTCCCGAGGGCTTTGGTTCAAATAGCGGCACAATTCTCCCGCCTCGATGGCACAAAAGGAGATTCGGATGACGCGGGCTGCGCGCCGTCGCGCCCGTCGCCGCGCGGGCCACGGGCCCTCGCATCGGATCAAGAGGCGTCGCCGTTAAACGCCGTCCCGATCCGTCAATGACGGACCGGCTGGGCTCTAAACTTGCCGAGGTTCAAATCCTCTGGGCTTCACAAGCCGCCGAACGCCCAGGAGGTCCGCTCCGGACGGGGCCGGAATCACGTCAGAGGGACTTGGATTCCTAGACCGGTTGTGCGCTCACTTCGCGCGTGCCGCAGCCGCCTTGGCTGCGAGCGCCGCGAATTCTTCCCGGCCAAAGGCGGTGCCCGAGAGCCCCCAACCGCCCTCGGCTGCCTCCGTGAGAATCACCCACGTGCGACCGGATTGGGTCGGGTCGTTGGAGACCCTGGTTACGATCTCGGTGATCTCCTTGACGAGTTGCTTCTGCCCTCCGCGCGTCAACGCCGCGGGCGGCGTGATGACCTGGACGCGGACGGTGCGTGCGGAGCGGGTTGCCGCGGTGTGTATTTGACCCGGCTCCATGAGGTGAAGGAACGCGGCGGTATTGTTCAGATGGAAGGGCCCGGGGGTTGCCACACCCTCCGCACGGAGAACCGCCATCGTCAGTTCCTTGCCTAGGAGGCCCTCCGTCCCCGGAGGGAAAATGTCTCGCGGTGCATACACGTCGATCATCGGCATGCCGCAACGCGGGTCCGTTCCTTCATTGTCGGAGCGAAAATCGTCGGCGCCATCCCGCAACACCATGGACAGGAGCGTGGGAAACGAAGTCGAGAATGGACCGAGGGGCGGGCCGGCGGGCAGTGGACCGGCTGGGATTTGAACCCAGGACTTCCTGCTTGCAAAGCAGGCGATCTTCCGCTGATCTACCGGCCCAGGCGCGCGCAGAGCGTCGCCGTTCACATGAAGCTTTCCGCGCGATTCGCCCGACGCAGGTCCGGAGACATCCAGTCCGAGTGTCCGCGTCCGCTCCAGGGATGAGGGGTCGGCCCATATCTGCGAGCGGCCCAACCCTTTTTCCGGCCGTGGCGGATGACATGGCATGACGCCGCGGACCGAGACCGCCTTGCGTTGGTTCGTCGGCCTGAGCCTCGTCGCCGGAAGCCTCGCTCTCCTGGCGGGGGCGATCCAGTACGGCCGGATCGCGGTCGCGTCGCCGTGGGTGGCCCTCCTCGCCGGGGTGGTGGCGATCGTCCTGTGCCTCGTGAGCATCGCGGCGGATCGGCGACCCTGGCCCGCGATGGCGCCCGCCGCGGGATGGATCCTCTCCGTGATGCTCGCGATCCTTTGGGCCCACCTCGACCCGGTCGGCCACGCCTTCCTGAGCGGCTATGCGTCGCTCGTCGCCTTCGCCACGGGGATCGGGTTCCTCCGCCGCCGGATCTGGGCGTGGCCTGTGGCCTTCGCATCCGCGGCCGGATTCGGTCCGATCGTGCTCGTCCTCGCGATGCTCCCGACGGCGATCGTCGCCGGAGGATTCGCCCTGTTCATCGCCGACGTCGTCGCCTTGCTCGCGCTCGCCCGGAGCTACCTAGGGCCGCGCTGACGTCACGATCGCAAGACGATCTCGATGTTCACGCCGTCCGGCACTTGAATGCGCATCAGCTGCCGCAACGCCCGCTCGTCCGCGTCGAGGTCGATGAGCCGCTTGTGGATCCGCATCTCCCAGCGGTCCCACGTCTCGCTGCCCTCGCCGTCGGGGGACTTGCGGACCGGCACGAGGAGCCTCTTCGTCGGCAGCGGGATCGGCCCGGACATCGCGACGCCGGTGCGCTCGGAGATGAGCTTGATCTGTTGGCACACGTTGTCGACCTTCTTCGGGTCCGTTCCGCTCAGCGAGATCCGCGCCTTCTGGGCCATGGTTCAACCTGAGGACCGGAAGGAGTGGATGGAGGTCACCGCTTTTCGACGTCGATGACCTGACCCGCCGCGACGGTCTGCCCCATGTCGCGGACCGCGAACCGTCCCATCTGCGGGAACGCCTTGAAGGGCTCGATCACGAACGGCTTCGAGGGACGGATTTTCACGCGCGCCGCGTCTCCCGTCTTCAGGAAGTCCGGCTTCTCGGGCTTCGGCGCGCCCGTCTTCGGGTCGAGCGCCGCGATGATCTCCTCGAAGGTGCATGCGACCTGGGCCGTATGCGCGTGGAAGACCGGCGTGTACCCGGCCGTGATGACGCTCGGATGGTTGAGGACGATGATCTGCGCCGTGAAGGACTTCGCGACCGTCGGCGGGTGATCCGTCGGGCCCGCGACGTCCCCGCGCCGGAGGTCTTTCTTGTCCACCCCGCGGACGTTGAACCCGACGTTGTCGCCCGGTTCCGCCTGGGGGATCTGCTCGTGGTGCATCTCGATCGACTTGACCTCGCCGACCTTGTCCGCGGGCATGAAGTGGATCTTCATCCCGACCTTCAGGAGGCCGGTCTCGACGCGTCCGACGGGCACGGTGCCGGCGCCGGTGATCGAGTAGACGTCCTGGACCGGAAGGCGGAGCGCGAGGTTCGTCGGCTTCGGCGGCACGGTGAGATCGTTCAGCGCGGCCACGAGGGCGGGGCCCTTGTACCACGCCATCTTCGACGAGTTCTTCGTAATGTTCTCGCCCTTGTACGAGCTGATCGGGATGAAGGGGACCTTGTCGACCTTGTAGCCAACGCCCCGCAGGAGCCCGGTGAGCTCCGTCTTCAGTTCGTTGAACCGCGCCTCGGCGAACGGGGGCTTCGCCGCGTCCATTTTGTTGATCGCGACGATGAGCTGCTCGACGCCGAGCGTGCGTGCGAGGAAGATGTGCTCCTTCGTCTGCGTCTGGACGCCTTCCGCCGCGCCGACGACGAGGACGGCGGCATCGGCCTGGGACGTCCCCGTGATCATGTTCTTGACGAAGTCGCGGTGGCCCGGTGCGTCGATGATCGTGAAGTAATACTTGTCCGTGTCAAAGCGCTTGTGCGCGACGTCGATCGTGAGGCCGCGCTCGCGCTCCTCCTTGACCTGGTCCATGACGAACGCGAACTCGAAGGTCGCCTTGCCCATCTGCTCGGCGAGCTTCTTGAGGTTCTCGAGTTCGTGGGGGTCGATGTTTCCCGTGTCGTACAGGATCCGGCCGACCGTCGTCGACTTCCCGTGGTCGACGTGGCCGATGAACACGAGGTTCAGGTGAGGCTTCGCAGGCATGCTTTAGCTCCGTAGGACGCGCCTAATCATCCTGTCGTATTTATGCATTTCCTCCCGCACGCATGGTTCGGACCGAGTGATTTTCTCCATGGGAACGCGCGAGGACAGGACGCTCACTCCCCGCCGAAGCGGAGGCCCGCCGACTCGAGCACGTCCTCGTGGGACCGCGCGATCTCCGCTTTCGTCGTGCGGCCCAGGTCGACGAACGCCAACTCCTTCCATGCCGCGGGGCGAGGAACCTCCGCAGCTGCGAGCTCGCCCCGGAACAGGAACTCGATGTCCCAATGGTGCGGGCGTCCTGGGAAGCGCTTCGGGGTGTAGGCCTCCGAGACGACCTGGGGGCCCGAGAGGACGAGGTCCGGAAGGTCGAGCTGTTCGCGGGCGATCCGTCGGGCGGCGTCCTCGGGCGACTCGAGGAAGATGAGGTGGGACGAAGGGAGCACCCAGCCGCGGGAGTGCACCTCCACGCGCTTCGGATCGAGGGCTCCGATGTGATCCCAAGGAGCCTCCGGATTCATGTGGCCCATGAGGATTCGCGAGGGCTGTCCCGCCTGCGCCACGATCAAGAAGGCGGACAGACACACACCGCCCTCCGGGATTTCCGTGGTGCTGAACGCGGCCGTATCCGGAGACTTGCTGAAACGGCTGAACCGTCGGTCCGTGGTCATTGGATCCCGGCGGTCCATCGCCTGGAGGACGCTTCAGGATTGCGAAACCATGGGACCCCGACCCGGCGTACGCGGCTCACGCGGAGTAGTACGCTTCGTCGTACGGTTCCGGCGGCAGTCCCTTCCGCGTGCGGATCGCGCGGACGACCTCCGACAGAAGGTTCCCCGGCACGGCCTCGAAGCCGCTGTTCTCCGTCGACCACAGCGCGCGTCCCTGCGTCGCC
>WNGA01006664.1_pt1 | contig 16364 bp, 14 predicted proteins | sample 5400061 | NCBI WGS metagenome assembly WNGA01 (sample SAMN13153366, study PRJNA577476) | soil metagenome | isolation source: 100 cm soil or saprolite under grassland replicate 2 | place: USA:California | collected 2016-06-15 | reverse complement strand
GGACCGTGACCTCCCTGGCGGCGAAGGCCACCGCCAGGGCGACGAGCAGCGGCGCGTTGCAGTCAGAGCCCGCGCCATGGGTGAGGACCAGCCCGGCGCCCGTGGCCGATGGGGAACGATGGAGAAATCCCCGAACCGCCGGTTCTCCGGGGGCCGTGTCGTGGAGCGGCTCGCCGGCCGGCAGCGCCGTCACCCCCGCGGGCGGATCCGCAGACCGACGAGAGTGAGCCATGCCCTATACGCCCTTGAAGGTCACCGCCTGCTTCTTGGCGAAGGCCATCACGCCGTTGCGGAAGTCTTCCGTGTGACCGCAGGCGGCGATGGCCTGCGCCTCCAGCTCCATCTGCGTCTCGAGGCTCTCCTGAGTGGACTGGTGGAAGAGGAGCTTGGCGCGGCCGAAGGCGAGCGTCGGCCCCTGGGCCAGCTCGCGGGCCAGCGCGCCCACCGCCGGCGCGAGCTCGGCGTCGGGATGCACACGGTTGACCAGCCCCCACTCCATGGCCTCGCGCGCCGTGAGCACCCGGTTGGTGTAGTGCAGCTCCAGCGCGCGCCGCAGACCGATCATGCGCGGCAGGAAGTAGGTCGAGGACCCGTCCGGCGAGGCGGCGATCCTCGAGTACGCCATGGTGAACTTGGCCGACTCCGCGGCGACCACGAGGTCGCCGGAGAGGGCGAAGCTCATCCCGCCGCCGGCGGCCACCCCGTTGACGGCCATGATCACCGGCTTCTGCGCCCGTGCCAGCCTCGACACGGCGCCGTGCAGGTACGTGGTCAGCTGCTTGACCAGGATGCCGATGCGGTCGGGGTTGTCGGCGAAGTCCTTCACATCGCCGCCGGCGCAGAAGGCCTTCCCGGCGCCGGTGAAGACGACGCACCGCACGGCGCGGTCCTCGTCCGCCTCGAGGGTGGCGTGGAACAGGTCGCGCGCGAGGGGGAGGTTCAGGGCATTGTAGGCGTCGGGGCGGTTCAGGGTGATCGTGGCGACACCGTCCTTGACTTCGTAGATGACGCTCTCGTAGGCCATGGGGTCTCCTTGCGTGGTCAGCGCCGGTCGCCGACCCGGTGGAACTTCAGGAGGTTGGTCGTGCCCGTCACCCACATGGGCGCGCCCGAGATGATCACGAGCACGTCGTTGTTGTGCACCGTCCCATCACCCAGGAGCGTCGCCTCCACTTCCTCGATCATCTCGTCGGTGGTCTCCACCTTGCGGACCAGGCGCGACGAGACCCCCCAGAACAGGCCGAGCCGGCGCTGCACCTCCGAGAACGGCGTCAGGGCCACGATGGGCACATCGGGCCGGTCCTGGGAAATGAGTCGCGCGGTGAAGCCGGACTGGGTGAAGGCGACGATGGCCTTGGCGTGCAGGAGCCGGGCGGCCTGGCATGCCGCCTCGGCGATGGCCTCGGGAAAGCCGTAGGCCTCCGGCCGGGGGAGCTTCAGGCTCGCGGCCGGCATGGCCCGCTCCGCGCGCTCGGCGATCCGCGCCATCATCTCCACCGTCTCCACCGGGAATCGCCCGGTGGCGGTCTCGGCGGAGAGCATGATCGCGTCGGCTCCGTCGAAGATGGCGGTGGCGACGTCGCTCACCTCGGCGCGGGTCGGGCGCAGGTGGTCGACCATGGACTCGAGCATCTGGGTGGCCACGATCACCGGCACCTTGCCGAGCCGCGCCTGGCGGATCACGTCCTTCTGGATGACGGGCACCTCCTCCAGCGGCACCTCCACGCCCAGGTCGCCGCGGGCCACCATCACCGCGTCGACGAGGGCGAGGATGCCCGCCAGGTTGCCCACGATCTCCGCGCGCTCCAGCTTGGCCACGATGGGGAGATCGGCGCCCTGCTCGCGGAGAAACTTGCGGACCTCCTGGATGTCGGCGGCCGTGCGCACGAACGACACCGCGACGTAGTCCACGCCGTGCGCGATGCCGAAGCGCAGGTCATCGCGGTCCTTGGCCGTGAGCGCCGAGCCGGGCAGCGGCAGCCGGGGCAGCGCCACCCCCTTGTGGTCGGAGACCATCCCTCCGGCCGTGACCCGGCAGTGAACCTCTCCATCCTCCACCGTCTCCACGACGAGCTGGATCATGCCGTCGTCCATCCAGACCTGGTCGCCCGGCTGGAGCGCCGACAGGAACTCCGGATGGCTGATGGAGCTGCGCGAGGCCGTGCCCTTCACGGGCTTCGGGGTGAGGGTGAAGCGCTCGCCGGTGACGAGGTTGGCCCGGCCGCCGACGAAGGCCCCGAGCCTCACCTTGGGTCCTTGCAGGTCCTGGAGGATGGTGATCGGCCGGCCCCACTGCGGCTCGGCGTCGCGTATCGCGCGGATCACCTCGCCATGCTCGGCCTGCCTCCCGTGGGAGAAGTTGAGCCGCGCCACGTCCATGCCGGCCGCCACCAACTTGTCCAGCGCTGGCCGGTTCGCCGTGGCGGGGCCAATCGTGCACACGATCTTGGTCTTTCTCATGCGTGAATCCCCCGCCCCTCACCCTGTCCTCTCCCCGCGGGGGAGAGGGAATCCGGAACGCTCACCGGCCCCCGACCACCTTCTTCAGGAACTGGCCCGTGTAGGACCTGTCCGCCTGGCGCGCCACCTCCTCGGGCGTGCCGGTGGCGATCACCCGCCCGCCGTCGTGGCCCCCCTCGGGCCCGAGGTCGACGACCCAGTCGGCCGTCTTGATCACGTCCATGTTGTGCTCGATGATGACCACCGTGTTGCCCTGGTCCACGAGCTGATTGAGCACTTCCAGGAGCCGCCGGATGTCCGCGAAGTGGAGCCCCGTCGTGGGCTCGTCGAGGATGTAGAGCGTGCGACCGGTGGCGCGGCGGCTGAGCTCGGTGGCGAGCTTCACCCGCTGGGCCTCGCCCCCCGACAGCGTCGTCGCCGACTGGCCCAGGCGGATGTAGTCCAGACCCACGTCGTGCAGCGTCTGGAGCTTCTGCTTGATGGCGGGCACGGGGCCGAAGAAGTCCAGCGCCGCCGCCACCGTCATGTCCAGGACGTCGGCGATGTTCCGGCCCTTGTAGCGCACCTCGAGCGTCTCCCGGTTGTAGCGCTTCCCCTTGCAGACCTCGCACGTGACATAGACATCCGGGAGGAAGTGCATCTCGATCTTCACCAGCCCGTCACCCTGGCAGGCCTCGCAGCGCCCGCCCTTGACGTTGAAGGAGAACCGCCCTGGCTGGTACCCCCGCACGCGCGCGTCCGACGTCCGCGCGAACAGCGTGCGGATGAGCGTGAACACGCCCGTGTAGGTGGCGGGGTTGGAGCGCGGCGTGCGCCCGATGGGCGACTGGTCGATGTCGATGACCTTGTCGAGATGCTGGGCGCCCTCGATGCGGTCGTGGGCGCCCGGGCGCTCCTGCGCGTGGTGGAGCATCTGGGCCAGCGCGCGGTGGAGGATGTCGTTGACCAGGGTGGACTTGCCGGAGCCCGAGACGCCCGTCACGGCGGTGAAGGTCCCGAGCGGGATGCGCACGTTCATCCCCTTCAGGTTGTGCTCGCGCGGATTGTGGATGATGACGAACTTGCCGCCGGGTTTCCGCCGCGTCTCGGGGACCTCGATGCTCTGCGCGCCGGCCAGGAACCGACCGGTGAGCGACGCGGGGTTGGCCATGACCTCGTCGGGCGTGCCCACGGCCACGACGTGACCGCCCAGCTCGCCGGCGCCCGGCCCCAGGTCCACCACGAAGTCCGCGGAGCGGATGGTCTCCTCGTCGTGCTCGACGACGAGCACCGTGTTGCCGAGGTCGCGGAGCCGCTTGAGCGTGTCCAGGAGCCGCGCGTTGTCCCGCTGGTGGAGCCCGATGGACGGCTCGTCGAGGATGTACAGCACGCCGACCAGGCTCGAGCCGATCTGGGTCGCCAGCCGGATGCGCTGGCCCTCGCCCCCGGCCAGCGTCGCCGCCGGACGATCGAGCGTGAGATAGTCGAGCCCGACCTGGGAGAGGAAGCCCAGGCGCTCGCGGATCTCCTTGAGCACGCGCCGCGCGATCGTCATCTCGCGCTCGGAGAGCGTGAGCGTCTCGAAGAACTGGCGCGCCTCCTTGATCGAGAAGCGCACCACGTCGGCGATGGAGCGCCCGGCGATCTTGACCGACAGCGTCTCGGCGCGAAGCCGGGAGCCGCCACAGCCCGGGCAGGCCTTCTCCATCATGAACCGCTCGACGTCGGCCCGCGTGTCCTCCGAGAGCGTCTCCTTGTACCGCCGCTCGAGGAGCTTGAGCACGCCCTCGAAGCCGCCCTCCGCCTCACCGTGCAGGATCACGTCCCGCGTCTTCTTCGGGAGCTTCGCCCACGGCGCATCCTGGCTGAACCCGTGGCGCCGGGCCAGCACCTTGAGCGTCTGCTTGAAGATCCCCCCCGCCTGGCCCGCCCACGGCGCCAGCGCGCCCTGGTTGAGGGATCTGGCGGCGTCGGGCACGACCAGGTCGGCGTCGACCTCGTAGCGCGTCCCGAGGCCGCCGCACTCGGGGCAGGCGCCGTAGGGACTGTTGAAGGAGAACATCCGCGGCGAGACCTCCGGGAAGGAGATGCCGCAGCGGGCGCAGGCGAGCCGCTCCGAGAACACGAAGGCGGGACCGTCCACCACTTCCACCTGGACCACGCCGTCGGCCAGGCGGAGCGCGGTCTCGAGCGAGTCCGCCAGCCGCGTGCCGAGGGCCTCGCGCACCACCAGCCGGTCCACCACCACCTCGATGGTGTGCTTCTTCATCTTCGCGAGCTCGATCTCCTCCGACAGCTCGCGGAGCTGGCCGTTGACGCGCACGCGCACGTACCCCTGGCGGCGGAGGTCGAAGAAGAGCTTCCTGTACTCGCCCTTGCGCCCTCGCACGACCGGCGCCAGGATCACGAGCCGGCTGCCGGCCGGCACCGTCATCACGCGGTCGACCATCTGCTGGACCGTCTGCGCCGAGATCACGTCGCCGCACCGGGGGCAATGGGGGACGCCGATGCGCGCGAACAGGACCCGGAGATAGTCGTAGATCTCGGTGACGGTGCCGACCGTGGAGCGCGGGTTCTTCGACGTCGTCTTCTGCTCGATGGAGATGGCCGGCGAGAGCCCCTCGATGGAGTCCACGTCGGGCTTCTCCATCTGCTCCAGGAACTGCCGGGCATAGGCCGAGAGCGACTCCACGTAGCGCCGCTGGCCCTCGGCGTAGATGGTGTCGAAGGCGAGCGAGGACTTGCCCGAGCCCGAGAGCCCGGTGATGACCACGAGCTGGTCCCGGGGGATCTCGAGGTCGATGGACTTCAGGTTGTGCTCGCGCGCGCCCCGGATGACGATGCGATCGCTCGCCATGGCCTGAAATGATACTACGACACCGCCCAGCGGGAGATCCGGAGCACCACGGCGGCGGCGGGCACGGCCGCCACCGCGGGATAGGCCTGGACCGCGCCGAGCAGTCCCTCCGCCTCCCCGCGGACCTGGCCCGCGACCGCCAGCGCCACGAACACCGCGAGCCCCACCAGCCCCGCGAACGTGGCGACGCCCGGTGGCGTGGCGGCGCCCGAGCCGAGCGCGGTCGCGCCCACGCTCGAGGCCGCTGTCCCCAGGGCCAGCAGCGCAAGCGACCAGCAATCGAGTTGCCAGAGGCTGGCGAGGCCGGCGATGGCGAACACGCCCGTCCAGAGGCTGACGTCACGGCCGATCTCGCCGCCACCAGTCCGATCCAGCGCCCCGAGCCGCTCCCTCAACGCGATGCTGGAGGCGAGAAAGCCGGCGAGCCCTCCCGCCAGCAGCAATGCCTGGAGGGTGGGCCGCGCGGGATGGCCATCGCCGAGCGCGGGCAAGGCGAGGAGCCGCTCGGGCGTGATGCCACCGAGGAAGAGATCGGGAGAAGCGAGTAGCGAATAGACCGCCCAGCCCTGGGCCCAGAGGAACGCGACCAGCCCGCCACCGGCCACCAGCGCGACCGTGGATCGAGATGGCCGCACCGGCGTTCCCGCGCGGCAGAGCGCCAGCGCGCCGAACAGCACCGTCACCAGCAATCCCGCGTGTCGCGGCCAGTCCGGCGGGCGGCCCACGGCCCAGGCCACGCCCGAAGGCGGAGAACCCGGCACGCGCTTGTCCGATTCGAACCGGAGGCGAGGCGCCGAATCACGCTGGAGCCGGTCGCCGGCGCGAAACGTGACGGATTGCCCGGGCGTCAGCGTCCATTCCAGATCGCGGGCGCGGCCGCCGTCCGGCGTGCGCGCGAAGAGCCTGCCGCCGGCGGGCGCCGTGATGCGATGCTCCTCCTCGAAGAGGATGGGCGCGCCGCCGTGGATGAGCCTGAGATCCCGGCCGGCCGTCACCCACGAGCTCGTCGGTGGAAAGCGAAAGGCCGCGAGCGTCGCCACGCGCGCCCACGCTCCGAGCGGCCCGACGCCGGCCGCGCGCGACACCTCGGGCAGCGGCGCATTCAACGCCAGCACGGCCGCCAGCAGCAGCGCCGGCACGATGCGCCAGGCGCCGCGCCATGTGGTCAGGAGGCAGCCGCTGGCGGCGGTGATGGCAATCCCGTGCCAGCGCGGCGCGCCGAGCCAGGCGGCCACATCACCGGCCAGGATCATGTTGGCCCAGAACAGCACCCCGACCGTGAGGAGGAGGATCACCACGGGGAAGGCAGGCTCGCGCGCGCCCGCGGCCGGCTCCGGCGCCCCGGCGGCGAGGGCGATCAGCGGGACCAGGACGAGCGCGAGTCCGATCCAGAGGCCGTCGGGGCCGCGCTCCAGGATCAGCGTCGGCATCGAGAGCCACAGCACGGGCGTGAGCCAGACGGCCAGAAGCTGGGCGGCCGAGGTCATTCGGCGGGCGGAGGCGGCGGCGGGTCGGGCAGCCACGCGACGGCGATGAACCATGCCAGCACCGGCGCGATCACCCCTCCGTACCACCAGAGCAGGGACAGCCCCGCCAGGCGGATCGCCGCCACCTGATTGGGCAGGCCGGCGATGACCGGGAAGACCACGAGCACGAGGAGCAGGAGGAGGACGGCCATGCCTCGAGTGGTCACCGTCCGCATTATAGCGAAACCCCGGCGCGGGGCCGATTCGCTTCGCCATGCTTGGTTCGTTGTCGGCCACCCGAAACCCCGGCGGCCGCCGATCCCTCATAAGGTAAGATACGATGACGATCGAGCGGGCGTCTCGACGAGCCCGCCCGGCGAACAGACCCGACAAAGGAGCCGACAGCACATGGCTGAGCGCATCCAGCGCGTGATGGTCGTCACCGCCCACCCTGACGACTCGGAGTTCGGAGCGGGCGGCACGGTGGCCAAGCTCGTGAGGGAGGGCAAGCAGGTCACCTATTGCATCGTCACCAACGGCGACAAGGGCTCGGCTGACCGCAGCATGACGCCCGAGCGCCTCATCAAGATCCGCGAGGAAGAGCAGAGGAACGCCGCGCGCGTGCTCGGCGTGGAGACCGTGGACTTCCTCGGCTTTCCCGACTGCGAGCTGGAGGACACGCGCGAGTCGCGGATGGCGGTCACGGCGGCCATCCGCCGCCACCGGCCGGATCTCGTCATCACCCAGAACCCCCACCGCACCAAGAACCTCGGCGGCTCCCACCGCGATCATCGCATCGCGGCCGGGATCGCGCTCGATTGCGTCTATCCGCTGGCCAGGGACCACATGTCGTTTCCCGAACTCCTCGCCCAGGGGCTCGAGCCGCACAAGGTCAAGGAGGTGCACCTGATGTGGTGGGAGAAGCCCGAGGTGGTCGTGGACATCTCCGAGACCATCGACCTCAAGATCAAGGCGCTCGCCTGCCACGTGAGCCAGATCAAGGACATGGCAGCCGTCGAGAAGCGGGTGCGCGAGCGGGGGGCCGAGCTCGGCAAGGCCGAGGGCTACGGCTACGCCGAGACCTTCGACCGGATCGTGATCGACCGCTAGCCAGAGCGTTTCTCCGACAGGCTGCTAAGAGTCTGAAGATCGCCCGGCACGACTTGGTGCGCCTCCCCTCGCCCCGCGGTATCCTGGGCACGAGGGTCCTGCGCCGCAGCCGGACAAAGGGGCTTTCGCGGCGGCGCGCCTTTGGATAGAATGCCGGCCGTGAAGCCTGCCCCCGTGGAATCACCCTCAGGCGGGATGAACCCTTGACTGCTTCGACCCCGATGCCCACCACCCTGACCGAGCTCCTGGGGCGCCGGGCGGCCGAGGAACCCGGTCAGCCGTACTTCGACCTCTACGACGAGACGGTGGCCTACGGCCGGCTGTGGAAGGAGAGCGCGCGCTACGCCGCGGGGCTCACGAAGTTCGGGGTGGAGCGCGGCGACAAGGTCTGCCTCATCTACCCCACCTGCGCCGAGTTCTTCTACACCTTCTTCGGCGCCCTCCGGCTGGGCGCGGTGCCGGTGCCCCTCTACCCCACCCTCGGCGTGGACGCGACGGCCAATATCCTGCGCGACTCCGAGAGCAAGGTGGTGGCGACCATCGGCTGGTTCAGGACCGGAGTCGAGCAGTCCCAGTCGGCGGCCGGCAACGTGCGTCACGTCGTGGAGCCGTTCGACCTCGAGGTGGACGACCGTCCCCCCGCCTTCCCGGCGATCCGGCCTGAAGACGTCGCGTTCATCCAGTACACGTCCGGAAGCACGGGGCAGCCGCGCGGGGTGGTGCTGAGCCATGCCAACGTCGTGCGCACCGTGGAGTTCATGGCGGAGGCGGCGGAGCTGACGCGCGAGGACGTGGTGGTCTCGTGGCTGCCGCTCTACCACGACATGGGGCTGGTCGGCTGCGCGTTCACGCCCCCCTGGACCGGCGCGCGGCTGTACCTCCTGCCCCCCGACCTCAAGAGCCCGCGCGCGTGGCTCGAGCTGCTCACCCGCGCGCGGGCGACCTTCACCGTCTCCCCCGATTTCGGCTACCGGAACTGCGTGCGCAACATCCACGACAGGACGGGGCTCGATCTCTCCTCGCTCAAGCAGGCGCTCTCGGGCGCGGAGCCGGTGCGCCTGAGCACCATTCAGGCCTTCGAGGAGAAGTTCGGGCTGGACAACGTCGTGACGCCCTGCTATGGGCTCGCCGAGGCGACCCTCGCCGTCGCCATCTGGCCGCGGAAGACGCCGCTGCGGTTCGATCGCTCGGGGAAGGTCCTTTCGGTGGGCCGGCCCTGCCGCGGCGTCTCGGTGCGGATCATGGAGGACGAGCACGAGGTGGGCTCGGACGTCGAGGGCGAGATCTGTGTCAGGGGCCCCGGCGTGATGCAGGGGTACTACAACAACCCCGAGGCGACGCGGCGCGTGCTCTCCCCGGACGGCTGGCTCCGCACCGGCGACCTGGGCTTCCTCGACCAGGATGGCTACCTCTACATCACCGGGCGCGTGAAGGATCTCATCATCCTGGGGGGCGAGAACATCGTCCCCGCCGACATCGAGGAGATCGTGGACCGCGCGCCTGGTGTCCGCTACTCCGCCGCGGTGGGGCTCGAGCACGAGCGCACGGGGAGCCAGCGCTTGCACGTCGTGGCCGAGGTACGCGAGCCGGGGATGGGCGCCGACGCCATGTCCCGCTTGATCCGTGAGATCGTCCAGCGCGTCCACCACGGACGCGGCCATCGCCCCGCCAAGGTGTTGCTGGTCCAGCGGGGCGCCATCCCCAAGACCTCGAGCGGCAAGATCCAGCACTCGCGCCTCGGGGAGATGATCGCCAAGGACGAGCTGGGAGACCAGGTGCTCTACGCCTCGGGCCGAGACCGCTAGCCCTCGTCGTCCATCAAGACGATGGCGCCCTGGATCTCGCCGCCGGCGAGCAGCGGCTGGAAGGTGACGCGACATCGGATCTTCCGGCCACGGCGGTCGGTGGCGTCCACCGTCAGCTCCCGGGGGCCGGAGGATCCCGCCAGGCAAGCACGCAGGGAGTCCAGCAGCGACGACACGGGCAGGCCGAAGTCCAGCTTGGTGAGTGGCTGCCCGCGGGTCTCGTCGTGTCGCAATCCCCACAGGTCCTCGGCCTTGTGGTTCCAGATGAGCACGTTCAGGGAGCGGTCCACGACCACCGCGCCGGAGCCGAGGCTGGAGAGGATCGTCTCGAGCAGGGCGTTCGCCCGGTTGAGCTCCTCGGTGCGCCCGCGCAGCTGGTCGTTGATGGTCCGGAGCTCTTCGTTGGTGGACTGGAGCTCCTCGTTCATCGTCTCGTGCTCTTCGTTGGTGGACTGCAGCTCCTCGTTCGTGGTCTCGAGCTCCTCCACCGTCGACTGCAATTCCTCGTTCGTGGTCTCGAGCTCCTCGTTCGAGGACTGCAGCTCCTCGTAGGCGGTCTCCAGCTCCTGGGCGGCGCGCTGCAGCTCCGCCTCCATCCGCCGCCGCTTCGTAACGTCCTCGAAGACGATGCTGACCCCGAGCGACCTGCCATCGCGCTCCTGCATCGGCGTCACCTCCACGTCCAGGTACTGGACCTCCCCTCCCGGCAAGGCACGCTCGACGCCGGCGACCCGGACGGGCTTGCGCTCGGTCTGGGCCTCCTGGATCAGCGAGCGCAGCTCCACGGGCTGGTAGGACAGCTCGAGGTCCTGGAAGCGGCGTCCCACGTCCTTGACGTCCAGGCCGAACATGCTCCGCGCGAGCTGGTTGGCGAGCGCCAGGACGCCGTTGGTGTCGACGACGAGCAACGCCACCGGCATCGCGCTGAACGCCTCTTCGCCCAGTCGCACGCCCTTCGCCAGGCGATCCGCCGCGTCCTGGTCACCCGTCTGCGCCAATGCCAGCAGACGGTCGCGGAGCTCGACCTGCGCGGTCTTGGAGAAGAGGCGGTGCTTCAGGTCGACGGCGTGGAAGAGGTTTTGGTGGGTGAGGAGCATCTCCGCCTTGCCGAGGAAGAGAAACCCGCGGGGGTTGAGCGCGAAGTGAAAGTTGGCCAGGATGCGGCTCTGGGTCTCGGCGTTGAGGTAGATCAAGGTGTTGCGGCACACGAGGAGGTCCATGCGGGAGATCGGCGCGTCGCGGGTCAGGTCATGGCGGCCGAAGATGACCGAGCGTCTCAGGTCGCCACGGAACGCGTAGCGGTCCCCCGACCTCTCGAAGTACCGCCGCCGGAGATCATCGGGGACCGGTTCGAGTTGCTTGACCTCGTAGGTCGCCTGCCGGCCCTTGGCGAGGGCGTCGTCGTCCACGTCGGTCGCGTAGATCTTGACCCGCTGGCGGAACGCCTCGGCCCCGAGGCTCTCGGCCCACACCATGGCCAGCGTGAACGCCTCCTCTCCGGAGGCGCAGCCGGCGCTCCAGATCCGGATGGGCCCGCCGTGGCCCTTGGCGGCGACGATGACCGGGACCATCTCCCGGCCGAGCGCGTCCCAGGCCTCGGGATCGCGGAAGAAGGAGGTGACGTTGATCAGGACGGTGTCGAAGAGCTTGGCGAACTCCTCGGGGTGGACCTCCAGGTAGTCCTGGTAGTCGGCGAACGAGCCGAGGCTCACCTGCTGGATCCGCTTGCTGATCCGCCGCAGGAGCGTGGATCGCTTGTACCCGGTGAAATCCACGGCGCGACTCTGCCGGAGATAGTCCAGCAGGGCCTCGCCGCCCTGGGTCTCTGCGTCGCCGTCACTCATCGCTGATCGACTCCCGACCCATCACCAGGCTTACCAGGGCCGGGGGAATTTCTTCGATCGGAAGCACGAAGTCGACCGTACCCGTCTCGATCGCGGCTCCCGGCATGCCGAAGAACTCCGAGGTCTTCTCGTCCTGGACGATGATGGTGCCGCCCATCTTCTTGATCGCCCGGAGTCCCATGGAGCCGTCGGCGCCGGTGCCGCTGAGCACAACGCCGATGACACGGTCCTTGTAGCTCGCGGCCACCGATTCGAACAGCAGATCGGCGGAGGGTCTCACGAAGTGCACCAGCTCGGACTGGGACAGCGAGAGGCTGCCGTCGGGATTCACGAGCAGGTGCCGGTTGGGCGGAGCCGTGAAGACCATGCCCGGACTCAGCTGATCTCCCTCCTCGGCTTCCTTCACCTTGAGCGGGGTCCGCCGTCCGAAGATGTCGGCGATCAGGCTCCGGTGTCGAGGATCGAGGTGCTGCACGATGACCGTCGCCGCACCGAAATCTCGCGGCAAACCACCGAGAACCCGGATCAAGGCCTGAAGCCCGCCCGCCGAGGCCGCCAGGGCCACGACGTCGAAGGCCGCGTTTGGAAATCGGGCCGGACCGTTGAGGGGCTGGGCGTCGGTCATCTGCGCTTCTCATTTCGGCGCGCCGCCGCGGTGGGCGGCCACACCAACCGGCGGATCCTCAGCGGGCCCTCTTCACGATGCCGGCGATCCGTGCTCCGGCGGCGGGCCGACCTTGTTCCAGCCGGCCGTCCTACCCGGAACCGGTGGCCGAGTAACTGAACGGTGAATCGCCGCCGATCTCCCTGAAGATCAGCGATGGATCACTCACGTCCTTCCCCGTCAGCTTCTTGAGGGCCTTCACGAACTGGCCGTTCTGAGCGACCGCTCGGCGCAAAGACGCGTTGCGCGTGGCGATCTCCTCTTTCAAGAGGCGCGCCTTCTCGCACTCCGCCTTCGCCCGGAGCATGCGTGCGTAGTATTCGGCCCAGTCCGCGCGCCGAGGGGAGAGGACCTGCCCCGCGCGCCCCTCTTCGCCAGCTCGAGACCCCACGCCGTCCCCGGCTCCGTTCCTCCCGTTCGGGGGCGCCACCACCTCGATCGCCCGCGGCCCCGCGTCCGGTGTCCGGCGAGCCGCGGTCGCGGGAGCGAGCAGTTGCCCCTTCTGGATCGCTTCGTAGAGCTGCCGCGTCTCGGGCTCCGGTTCGAGCCGCAACTCGCGCCTCAGCAGGCCGACGCAGACCTCGTACTGGCGCATCGCCGACTCCCGCCGGCCGGCCTGCGCGTGCAGCCGCATCAGAAGCCGGTGCACCGCTTCCTGGAGCGGGTCGAGGACCAGCAACCGCCTCGCCGTCTGCACCGCGGCTTCGGTCGTTCCCGGCGCGTCCTGGTAGCGGAGGAGCCTCGCCAGGACCTCGATCGCCAGCTCTCTCAGCCGCTCCCGCTCCTCGATGAGCCATTGCTCGAACAACTCCTCATCCACGATGAACCCTTCGAGGAGGTCTCCCCGGTAGAGAGCGGCGGCCTGCTCGAGCGCCTGTGGTGTCCGTTCCGCCGCCAGCCGCTCGAAGGCCAGAACGTCGACATCGATGGTCTGGGGCTCCGTCGCGACCGTGTCGCCTGCGATGCGAAGGGTGCGAGACAGGTTCCCTTGCAGAGCCGTCCGAAGCACGAACAGCGTCTGCCGGAGCGAGTTGCGCGCGTTGCATTCCTCGGTGTCTCCCCAGAGGAGCGTCGCGAGCTTTTCGCGCTGGTGAGCCTGCCCCGGCCGGAGCGCGCAGTACGCGAACAGGGCCTGGGCTTTCTTCGTGGGCAGGGAGATGGGGGCCCCTGAAGGCAGCCCGGCTTCGAAGCCTCCGAACAGCCGGAGCGTGAGGTGAGTCATCGAAAGACGCCTCCCCTAGTTATGCACAATTCACGGCCCTTGGCAAGATCAAAGGCCCTTGGCAAGTGCAGCAGTATAACGCATCTCTAACGGATGGCCCCGTAACGTCCGAGGCCCGGGACACTCGGGAAGGCTGAAGTAGCCAGGAGGGAGGCCTCTATGAAGCCAGAGTCAGCCACGGGCCATCTTTGGGCGGTCGTGCTCGCGGGAGGGGAAGGCGTCCAGCTCCGCCCCTTGATCCGCCGGCTGTACGGCGAGGACCGCCCGAAGCAGTTCGCCGCGGTCTTCGGCTCGCGGTCCCTCCTGCACCAGGCTCTCGACCGCGTCCGGCTGGCGGTGGCGGCGGAGCGCACCGTGCTCGTCACCCTCAGGAACCACGATGGCTATCTCGCCGAGGCCCTGAACGGCACGCCGGTCCGTCGCCTTCTGGTCCAGCCCGAGGACAAGGGCACGGCGGCCGGTGTCCTGCTTCCCACCCACTGGATCCACTGGTGCGACCCGGAGGCCATCATCGCCGTGTTCCCCTCCGACCATTTCATCAGGGAAGACCAGGCGTTCATGGACCACGTCGCCGAGGTGGCGGACGTGGTCCGCGAGCACCCGGAATGGATGGTCCTGCTGGGGGCGGCCCCCACCGAGCCCGAGCCCGACTACGGCTGGATCGAGCCCGGCGAGATCCTGGGCTGGAGTCCCTCGGGTGGTGAGCCGATCAGCCGGGTCCGCCAGTTCTGGGAAAAGCCCTCGTCCCTCGCCGCCCGCGCCTGCCTGGAGAAGGGCTGGCTCTGGAACACCTTCGTGTTCGTTGCCAGGGCCTCCTTGCTCCTCGACGTCGGCGCCAGGTTCCTTCCCCAGCTGCACGAGCGCCTCTCGCTGATCTGCCCCTTCAAGGACACCGACCTCGAGCCCTGGGCGCTGCAGCAAGCCTATGCGCTCTCGCAGAAGATGAGCTTCTCGCGGTCCGTCCTGGAACTCTGCCCCTCTTGCCTGGTGGTCTCGCGCCTGCCCGCCCTCACCTGGAGCGACTGGGGGACTCCGGAGCGGGTGGTGAAGAGCCTCAGGAAGGCCGGCCTCTTGCCTGGCTGGTTCTCCGAGTCCGACCTCCGGGTGGAGCCGGGCGGAGAGCCAGTGCGGCGGCGGGGAGAACGCCCGTGAGGGCGGTCCTCCGCCCCAGGTGCCAACCTCGGTGCGGACGGGCAGTGGCGTGACCGGCCGGTGACGGCATGGACGAGACCGCCGAGGCCAGAATCTACGAGACAGCCTTGCGTCAGACGACCATGGACCAGCAGCACGCCATGGCCGATGCCTTGACCCAGGCCGACACGTTGCTCGAGGAACTGGCGGAGGCGGGCCGGTATACGCAGGACGCGACGGCCGAAGACCGGGAGTCCGACCGCCTCCGCCTGGCCCTTGCCCTCATGCGGGCGCGGCGGGGCGGCTTCGAGGACGGCGCGCTGCTTCACGCGTGGTGGCGCAACTCGGTGGATGGACCTCGGCGGGAGGCCACGAGTGACAGGTCCGGCCGTGATCCACGCGGCTGAGATGGAGGGGTCCCACCAATGCCGCGAGGCATTTCTGGGAGGCCGTGATCCAACCAGGAAGCGAGGTTACTAGCCATGCGAGAGCTTTGGTACGTGAAGGCACGGAACGTTCAGACCGGAGAGGAGATCCAGCGAATTGCGTCGTTGGTCGACGGGCTGGTCGGCTCCTCCGGCGCCACGGTCCAGATGAAGGCCTATCTGCTAGATAGCGGGCGGGCCGAGCCGGACCTCGTGCACTGGGAGATCGTCGAGGTGCGCCGGGCGGGTGAGGCGTCGGAGGTCGCGTGAGCGGTTCCGGCCCCGGACATCTGGCGGTCGGCCGGCTGGGCACATGGACCTGTCGGCGCCGCCGGTCAGGATGCTGTCAAGGGAGCGGTCGGCGCACGAGCGTGTTCGACGCCGATCCGCGCTGGGGGAAGCGCCGCTGAGCGCGAGCGCCGTCAGGGCGGCCGTAGGGGGGAATGAGGGCCTCGTCACGCAGGAGGGACTTCGATGACGCTACTGGAGCAGCTGGAGCACGAGCTGGGCAGAGTGCGGAAGCAGTTGCAGCGTCTCACCCGTGAACAGGGTGCGCTGACCGAGCAGATCAGACGGCTCCGGACCGGCGCGCCGCCGGAAGTCGTGTGTGCCGCGCTCCAGGTCGCCTTCGGGGTCCGGCTGGATCTCTACCTGCTCGCCAGCCAGGGCGCCGATCCGGATCAACCGGCGCCCTCGGACGATCAGCTTCCCTCTCACCAGGAGGAAGGTGCGGGCGCCACGCTCGCCGGTGACGGCCGCTCGACACGATAGCGCTCATCCGAAGGGCCGGCGTGAGGTCGGAAGCGTCCCCGCCGCTCGCCGATGTCGCGGGCGTGGTTCGGCATAGAGGGTGTCGGTGAGCATCGAGATCGGCACCACCTTCGAAGCGATGGTCGCGTGCGACCGGATGACGCGGTTCGCCAACGGCCGGGCTGCGTTCGAACTGGGGAAGGAGAGCACGTGATAAGGGGCGCCATCCTGTTGACGGAAGACGATGACGGCGATGTGCTCCTGCTTCGCCGCGCCTTCGACAAGGCCGGCGTGACGAACCCGCTCCACGTGGTCTCGGACGGCGAGCAGGCCCTCGCCTACCTCGCGGGCCAGGGTGGCTACGCCGATCGTGAGCGCCATCCTCTGCCCTCGCTGGTCCTGCTGGACATCAAACTTCCCGGACGGTCGGGCCTCGATGTGCTGGCTTGGATGAGGGAGCAACCCACCTTGAGGCACATACCGGTGATCGTGCTCACCTCCTCACAACAGCCCGGCGACATCAGCCGCGCGTACGACGCCGGGGCCAACGCTTACCATATCAAGCCCGTCGGTTTCGAGGGACTCCTCGACCTCGTCGAGGCGCTCAAGGCTTACTGGTCCACTTGGACGGAGCCCCTGGAGGGAATTCGC
>WNGA01012242.1_pt1 | contig 16365 bp, 8 predicted proteins | sample 5400061 | NCBI WGS metagenome assembly WNGA01 (sample SAMN13153366, study PRJNA577476) | soil metagenome | isolation source: 100 cm soil or saprolite under grassland replicate 2 | place: USA:California | collected 2016-06-15 | reverse complement strand
ACTGCCGTTATTGCTCCTGTCGCGTCAACAGCCGTTGGAGTAGTAGTTTGACCAAAAGCGCGGCTCACGCTGAGGCCGTCGACGAGAACGCCCGCGCTCGTCATGAGGCCGAGCTTGAGCAGATCGCGCCGGCTGATGCCGGCCTTGATGAGCTCCTTCCGATTTTTCAGCACATCCAATTGACGCCTGGTCAGACGATATTTGAGCACATGCATCTGGGTTCTCCTCTTCGCTCCTGCGAGTTGAAGTTTTCTCCAAAAGCCCAGGGCTGCGCGCGCGCAACCCGGGTAATGATCGGTGTCGCATCCAAGAATTCGGAAACAACCGGGAGAGAAGCGCGCTCAACGGAAGCCACAGAAACTTCCGCCTGCCAGACCTGTGCATCGCTAGATAGCGCGCACGGTACCTAACTTTTTCTTCTGCTTCTCCCAGAAATATGGGAGCAACTACGAGAAGCACCCAGCACTTCTCGTGCCCAGGTCGAGCGGAACGGTAAGGGCTTGAAAAGCTTCGAGGGGACTACAGCGTTAGAACGCGGGTCGTTCTCAGAAATAAGAAAACAGGCCCGGAATTTTTCTCAATCTTGCAAACGCGAATTGCTGACTCGGCGCTCGTCCAGCTTTCGATAGAGCGAGGCAAGGCTGATTCCCAGGATGCGAGCGGCCTTGCGCTTGTCGAACTGGGTCTGACCCAGAACCGCCATGATGTACTCGCGCTCCGACTGCCGATTGAGCTCCCGTAGCGATTCGTTCCGTGGGACCGACTCGCCGACGACACAGCGGGGCAAGTCGCCGACGTTGAGGATCTCGTCATCGCTCAAGATCATGGCGCTCTCGATGACGTGCTCGAGCTCGCGCACGTTGCCCTTCCAGGGATTAGCCATGAGCGCACGCAGAGCGTCGCGCTCGATACCGCGCACCTGGCGGCCGAGCTTCAGGTTGAACTGGCGAATGAAATGATCTACGAGTAGCGGGATGTCCTCCCGGCGCTCCCGAAGGGGCGACAATACGATCTGGACCACCTTAAGGCGATAAAAGAGGTCGTCTCGGAATCGCCCGGCCTCGACTTCCTTGGCGAGATCCCGGTTGGTGCTCGCGATGATGCGGATGTCGACCCGGACGGGTTTGGTGCTGCCGACTGCCCAGACCTGCTTCTCCTCGATCACGCGCAGGAGCTTCACCTGCAGGTGCAGCGGCATCTCGCCGATCTCATCGAGAAAGACCGAGCCGTGGTCGGCGGCAGCGAACAGGCCGGGGCTCCCTCGCACCGCGCTGGTGAAGGCACCCTTCACGTGCCCGAAGAGCTGGCTTTCGAGGAGCGTTTCCGGGATAGCTCCGCAGTTGATGGGAACGAAGGCTTGTCCGTGCCGCGGACTGGCCGCGTGGATGGCGCGGGCCACGAGCTCCTTGCCGGTGCCGCTCTCGCCGGTGATGAACGCGTTGCTCACGGCCGGGCCGATCTTGGCGACCTGCGCCCGCACAGCGAGCATGGCTGCGCTCCCACCGAGTAGACTTCTATCGGGAACCACGCACTCGACGCTCTGGCGAAGCAGCGCCGATTCCTGAAACGCCGGCTGGTCCTTGAGTAAGCCCTGCACTCGGTGCCGGAGGTCGTCGAACTTGAGCGGCTTGATAACATAGTCGGAGGCGCCCTCGCGGAGGGCCTCCACGGCCGTTTCCACTGTGGCGAAGGCTGTGATCAGGACGACCGGCGTCCGCGGCTGGAGCGCGCGCGCCTTGCGAAGCAGGTCCACGCCGCTCAATCCCGGCATGATGATGTCGCTGATGATGAGGTCGAAGCCCTGATCCGCCATGATCGCCAAGGCCTCTTCACCGCTTCCGGCAGTCCGAACTTCGTGGCCGTCGCTCCGCAAACACCAGGCGAGCGTGTCCTGGATCGCGCGCTCGTCGTCAACAACCAAGATCGAGGTGCTCATACCAATTCCTCCGACACTAAGGGGAGTCGCTCCATTGGCAGAACCACCGTAACCGTGGAGCCAACGCCCGGTTGACTTTCTACCAACAGATCGCCCCCGTGCTGCCGGACGATCTCGTGGCTCACGAATAGGCCCAGGCCGAGGTGCCTTTCGTTGTCCTTGGTGGAGTGAAATGGGTCGAAGAGCCGGCGCATTTCCTCGGCCGTCATCCCGCATCCGGTATCATCGAAAATCACGCGGATCGCGCTGCCGGTGCGGACGGCGCGGATGGTCAGATTGCCCCCGGAGTCCGCTGCGTTGAGGATGAGATTGAGAAAGACCTGGACGAGATGGTCGGGCGCCACCCGCACCCCAGGCAGGGCCGGATCCACCGCGCTGCCCATCTTCATGCGCCGGACCGCGGGATTGTGCCGGGCGAGATTCACCGCGGTGTCCACCAGATTCCCGACGCTCGCCTCGCGCAGCGTCGCCGGCGCGGGGCGGGTCAGCCGCGTGAGATCCTGCACGATCCGGCTGATCCGATCGACGTGGACTTCGATGTTTTCGAGGCCCTCGCGCATTGCGGGATCGGAGGCTCGCGCCATGAGAAACTGCGCGAGCGACGAGATGCAGGTGAGCGGGTTCCCCACTTCGTGCGCGACGCCGGCGGCGAGCAGACCCGCGGCAGCCAGCCGCTCCGAACGCACGATCTGCTCGTGCAGCCTTCGCAGCGACGTGACGTCCTTCACGACGGCGAGGACATCGCTCACCTCGCCAGCCGCGCCGCTCAAGAACGACGCGGAGATGTTCACGACGAGCCGCGCGCCCGTGGCCATCGTCAGCTCGGTCTCGTAGTTCTCCACCCGGCCAGCGCGGAGGAGCCGTGTGCGAAACGTCCGGAAGTCCCGAGAACCGCAGGCCCAGAGGGCACGGACCGGCCGGCCGATCAGCTCGCCATCGTCGTACCCGAACATGCGCTGCCCACCCCTGCTCACGAAGGTGATGCGGGCGAGCTGATCCACCGTCACGATTGCGTCCACCGAGCTCGCGATCAGGTTCTCGAGGTATTCCTTCGTGTTCCTCGTCTCGCGGAGAAGGCGCGCATTCTCGAAAGCGACGGCGGCATGGTGAGCAAAGGCGCGCAGGCGAACGACGTCCTGCTCCGTGAACGGGCCGACTTCCTTGTTACCCACGAAGAGGACTCCCATCACGCGGCCGCGGTGCTGCAGCGGCACGCAGGCGAGATTGCGCACGCCGAGCGAGCGCGCCGAGGCCCGGTTGACCCGGGGGTCTTGAGCGGCGTCGTTGGCGACTTGGGGCGCGCACGAGGTGAAGCTCAGGCCAGCCAAGCACTTCGCCATCTTCAGCCGCACCACCCTTCTCTGCTCGGGGGCGACCAGCCGGTGCATGACCATGTCATCGCCATCCGGAAAACCGGTGCCGCCGTACGACGCCCGCGTAAGGGAGACGGCGCCCTCAACGATCGCCGTCAACAGCGTGTCGCAGTCCGTAAGCTCCCCGAACCGGGCGGTCGTCTCGTAGAGGACTCGGGCCTCATACAGCTCGCCTTCGAGACGGATCTGGGTGCGGTAGCAGTTCCACGCAACGCTAACGAGCGTCAAGTAAAGGATAGCGCCCGCGATCCCGCCGAGGACCCAGACCACGACGACACCGTAATCGAGGACTGCGAACAGCGTCGCGGGCACTCGATAGAGCTCGATGACGCCGACGATCGGACCGTTGGACTGGTAGCGCACCGGCGTGTAGACCTCTTCAAAGCGGGGGAATCCGCGGAGAGTCGAGTGATGAGCTTCCGCTCCCGGATGGCTGATCTCCGCGATGATGTCGCCGCGCAAAGCCGCGGCGACCTTCGTGTTCTCGCCGAATTGGCGATCGATGAGCGAGGCGTCATCCGACCACAGCACCCATCCGTCGGTGTCGTACACCATGAAGCGCACCACCTGCTCGGACCGGGCGAACTCCCGGAGCCGCTCGGCACCGGCAGGCGGGGCGCCGGACGGCAGCGCAAAAAAGTCGGCGGGAACGCTCGAAGTGAACAATCGGGAGGCCAGATCGGCGATGACGGCCCCGTCGTGCACGACGAGTTGGCGGCGGAGGAGCGCGCTGGAGGCGACACAGACGAGGACCGTGATCGCGAGAACGCAAAAAAAGCTCAGCAGCGCAAATCGCTGGGACACCGAGAGACGGCGGAGGGTCAGCACCGTTCGGTAGATCCAGCTTCGCGCTACGCTGAGCCGGCGCGGGAGTCGCACCTAACCCTCGACCCTTCGGTGCAACACCCAATCGAGTGCACGGACCCGGATCTGTTGAGCGCGAGTTCGCCCAGACGATGCCTGAGCAGATACATGCGGATCGCCCTTCCTGCCGATTTGGTGTGTCGGCAGCTGTCTTTTTTTGGTTGCACGGGAGCATATCAGAGAAATTAATAATTCAAACCATTTTTTTTAGGTCGTGTCGTTCCGTTAAAAGTTTGTCGAGTTTCCTATACAACGATGTCGGGGTTTCCGTACAACCTTGTGCGGGGATCCCCGCATTCCGCCAACGGGTACCTGAAACCACTGGGCGCCATTTCACGGCCCAACAACAGATTAGCCTGCTTCCGCGGGCCTTTGTTGTGGTGTGCCGCCCGGAGTGCTTACACCCGCGTCGATTTTCATCGACGCAGGTGGTTGGCTGCTACAAGGAACGCAAGAAAGTGAGAAGGTCCTGCTTGTGGCTAGGACTCTGTATGAGAACAAGTGCTTGAACCCCGACCAACGTCCATCGCCAGGGAATCTACGGAGTGATCGTCGTCCTGAAAGGCGTGAGGCCGTTGTAGGCGATCGCGCGCCCCGCCACGCCTTGAAGGTTGAGCGAGGCGACGCTGATCTCCGCAGCCGCCGCCTTGATGGACTTGAAGGTGAGCACGAGCATTTCGGCGTCGGACGCGGGCGTCGGCGTCTGGTTCGAGACGCCGATGAAGATCGAGCCGTCCGGGTTGACGCGGTAGCCGAAACTTCCCGTCTTTTCCGCGCTGAAATAGCGGCCGGGTCGAACCGACACGGATTCGAGCACCGCGGGATCGAAGCGTAGCTGCATCGGCGCCGCGCGGATCTGCTCGCCCGAGGTGACGCGCAACGACACGTTGAAGCTCGCACCCGCCCTCGCGCTCGCCGGCCCTTCCCACCTGAGTTGCGCGGGCACTGCCTTGCCCGGGACCGAGTTGTCAGACGAGGCGGCCCCGGGACTCGGGGCGGGGATCAGTTTTGCCACCGGCGCTGGCGGCGGCGGAGAAGCCGAGGCGGCGGCCGGCGCTCTCGGCGCTGGCGGTCCGTCCTGCGCGGTGAGCTCCTGCTCCTTGAGCGCGCTGAACTGCATCGTCTGACGCGTGCCGGAAGGAAGGTGAACAAAGCTCACCTCGGTAGCGCTCACCGAGTCGACCCTGTACTGGCCGTCGAGAGTGTCGCCTTCCTTGACCGCGAAAACTTCCTCGCCCCGCGCAAGGTACACTTCGAACCCGGAATCGCGGTGAAACTGACCGGCGAAGCGAAACGGCAGAGGCGGCGCGATGGGAACCGGCGGCGCGGAAACGGCGGCCGGTTTGGGCCGCGGCAGCCACGAATGCGCGGAAAACGGATCGGCGGCGATCCTGCCCAGAGCGGAACGGGCAGGAATTCCGGGCTGTTTTGCCTCCGACGCAGGTGCGGCGGCGCGCTCGGGGTCCTGGGAGGCACCCGATGCCGGGGCTTTTGCCGAAGTCGGCGCGGCCGGGCCGCGAAGGTCGATCGCAACCCAAGCCGCCGCGGCGGCGAGCAATGCAATCAAAACTGCGATTCTTGGCGGCCGACGCATCTTGCCTCGATGTCCTCAATTCAGGATTCTGTCCGGACTATTCTAGTACGACTGTATTACAAGGACATACTGTCAATCGGTGCCGGATAGAGGAGTCGAACCCCAACCAACTCGCGATGCTCATCGCCAGCCACGCGATCGGCTATTGACCGTCGCGTTTCTTCGATAAGCGTACTGCGAGAATCACGACGATTGGGAAGACAAGGAGCACGAACACATACCCTAACCACCGGAATAGCTCGGTCTCGGGGAAGAGATTGGGTAACGCCATCACAGATATCACAAGGGTGACTACCACAATAAGGCCCACCCACGTGCCCACTATTCGTCCACTGATTGCCATGACAGGTCCTCTTATGGACACCTCAGGTACTCTCCCTGGCTGGGGAGATCGGGCGCATTATGGCGAGCTTCGCAAGCGACGCCTAGCTATTTTCAGTATGAGCAAACCAATAATGTCTACCGTGAAATGCCCAGCGATCAATGTCAAAAGGCCTTGCGGTAGTATCAGTAAAATCGCCAAACTGTAGATCACGGTCTTGCCAACACACTCCAGGTAGGTAAAGCGCCCCAGATGGAGTAACCCAAATGCCAAACCACCAAGTACAGCAGTGATCATATTAACCCCAACCAAAAGTACCGGAACACAAATTAGTCCGTCTTCAGCTGGTGTAAGAAAAATTGCCATACCTCGCAAACTTGACTCTAGATATTCAGCTCTTCGTGCCCCCCATTCTTTCTCCGACAGTGGTCGCGCTTCATCATTCTTGCTTACTTGAATAAAGCGATATCTATTCATCTCAGGGAAGCGCTCGGCGAGCTTTAAGCCGACCATACCGAACGAAACGATTAGTGTTATTAGGACATATCCTATTACTCCGATTATCGAGAACGCATGTTGATCCGAAAAAAACAAGAATCCTGCAAGAAATGCGAATCCGGTAATTCGTGCAACCCTATATGTCCAATCCAGCGCTAATAGCTGAACCATGAGTCGCTTTGCTCTAAATCGAATTGAAATGGTTCCAAAGCGAAAAAGTGCTTAACTTTTGGATAACACTATCATCCATTCTTTGAATTAGTTGCGTGGCGGGCATGGGCATAGCTCGCCCATTCTGCAAGGGTCACTTGGTTGAAAAATATTTCCCGGTATCACCGCCAAAACAATTCCCGTAACGATGATGGGACCCAGGCCGATTCCTCCGCCTACCAGCACTCCGACGGGAGCTCTTGGAATTGGACCCGACTCCGGAGTTGGAACTTGAGTAGGCGGACGCGGTAACTCCGGTATCTTCTGGGGACTCTTAGTCGGATCCGGCAGCGGGCGTCCGGGAATAGTCCCCGGCTTCACCGGCGGAGAAGGCGCCGTCGGCGGTGGCGCTTCCGGTAATTTTCCGTTTATGCCCGGGGTCGACATACCTCCGATTCCGATACCAATAGCTGCAAAAAGGTTCGCCCAAAACCCTTCCCCACTCGGGTCACTTATGCTGACCGGATCACCGCCAACGTACGCGTGCACGTTGAGGCCCCCTTGCAACCCGATAGGGTCTTCTTGGATGAATCGTTTCAGAACCGGATCGTAGTATCTGGCGCGGTAGAAGTAGAGCCCAGTGCCATCATTTTCCCGGGCGGTGTACTGGATTGAATTGCCGTCGTCCGCGCCGAGCGTGATCGATTCGCCGTAGGGCGAGTAGACGTAGAAGTTACTCATACTCTGATCGTCATTGGCCTGCGCGATCACGCTCATCAGGGCATCGCCGAGCAATGTCTTGTTCCCGCTCGCGCCGTATCGGGCAAGCACTTCATCGATCATCAGACCCGTGTGATACACCATCTCCAGCGCGCTGCCCTTCAATTCCGCAATCGCCTGCACCCCGTCGTAGAGAAAGCCCGTGGTGTCTCCATTGACCGTCTTCTCTATCCTACGCCCCAAGGCATCGTACTTGAAGCTCGCATTGCCCGAGGGACCGGAGATCGAGACAAGCTGGTTTCTCGCGTTCCACGTGTAACTCGTCGCGCCTGAGGTCGTCCCGCTCTTGCCCGCGAGGTTGCCGTTTTCGTCGTAGGTCAGCGTAAAGGTCTCACCGTTGAGCGTGATCGCGGTCAACCGGTTCGCTTCGTCGTAGGTGGCGCTAAACGGCGTCTCGCCCGGGCTCGCCTGCCCCTGGGTCTTGGTGATCCTCTGCCCGCCGGCGTCGTAGCTGTAGGCGACCGATTCGACGACTGAGTTGTCCGGTTTGGTGTAAGTGATGCTCGTCACGCGGTCCGCGCTGTCGTACTGGTAGCTTGCCTTCAGGCCGTTGGGCAGCACCTTCTCGATCAACCGGCCCGCGAGATCGTAGTTGTAAGTGACCGCCCTGCCCCGCAATGTCACCGTCTTCAAGCGGTTCACCTTGTCGTAGGCGTACGTCGTCACGTCACCGCCCGAGATCGTGCGGCTCGTGCGTCGGCCGATCGCGTCATAGGCGTACTGGAGCGTGCCCTGCGGGGTGACGCCCTCGGTCAGCCGGTTCAAGCTGTCGTAGCTCATCAGGATGTCGCCCGACTGGCTGTCCGAGAGGCGCGCGAGGTTGCCGGCGAGGTCGTAGGCATAGGTCGTCACCCGCCCATCGGCGTCGCTCACATGCGTGATCCGGTTCACCGCGTCATAGCTGTACTCCATCGCTCGGCCCCGACGGTCGGTCATACGCGTGAGGTTGCCCACGCCGTCGTAAACATACGTCGTGTTCTGGTTCTTCGCGTCCGTTTTCTGCGTGAGGCGGTTACGCAGATCGTAGAGGTTCCGTTCGACAGGATTGTTGTTCGGGTCGGTCGCGGAGACGAGATTGTCGTTCGCGTCGTAGGCGAAGCGGGTGAAGCCCGCGGCGGCGTCGCGCACTTCCGTCACCCGGTCGAGGCTGTCGTAGGCGAAGCTCGCGGTGCGGTTCAGGGCATCGGTCACCTGCTCCAGGCGGTTCGCCAGGTCGTAGCGCCGCGTGACCGTCTCGTTGGCCGGGTTGGTCGTCTCCAGCAAGTTGCCGTTCGAGTCATAGGCGAAGCGGCTGACGCGCCCTAACGGATCGGTCACCGTCTCCAACTGCCCCTGGGCGGTGTAGGTGAAGGTCGTGGTCTCGTTCTCGGCGTCGGTGAGGCTCGTGAGATTGCCCTTCGCGTCGTAGACCATCGTGGTGACGTTGCCGAGCGCGTTCTGCACCCGCACTGGCTTCCTGAACCTCAAGTCGTAGTCGATCAGCGTTTGATTGTTCTGCGCATCGACGATCTGGATCACATCGCCTCGCGCGTTGTAGAAGTACTGCGTCGCCCGGCCCGCCGGGTCGGTGCGCTTTGTCAACAAGTTGGTGACCGGATCGGGCTCGACCTTGGTCACCCGCCCCAGCGCATCGATCACCTTGGGTGGGTACCCCAGGCCGTTCCAGCAGTTTTAGTGCCGTGTTTATTCAAGATTTCGTTAGTGCGTCGAAACCCAATAGCCGCGGATCGGCAGGATCTTTTTTAGCGATTTCAGTTCCCAGAATCACTCCTTTGATCCAGAGTTTTAGGCCTTTGAGCAATCTACCCCTCAAGAATGCAATGCGGGCCAGGAAGAAACATGCATAGGGATAATCTGTTGCTGCAACTTCAAAGTACTTCTCGGCCCGGCGGGTGTCCTTATTAACTCCGGCAGCGAGGTAGTACATGATACCCAAATAAATCGCGGCTTCAGGTAACCCGTAGGAATAAGCACTTTCAAAGTGCTTCCGAGCCATCACAATATTTCTATCGACGCCAATGCCGTTGTAATAGGCTCTTCCTAAGCCGACGTGTGCGATAGGATCATCACCTTCAAATACTGCTTTGCGGTACCAGCGAAGCGCTTGATCGATATCCTTCCCAACCCCGTCAGCACCCCTTTCATAGAGATCCCCAATTCTCGCGTAGATTTGCCAGACACCCTTGTCCGCGAGGGATTTCCAAATGAATAATGCCCCAGGAATATCCCCTCTCTGGGCCGCCTCTTTTGCTTTTTCCCATAGGGGATCGAGCGAATCTGCTGAGTTTTCGGATATTGTCACGGCCAGCATGGGTATTGCAAGCCAGCCCCTATCGCTGCGGGAAGACCTGGAAATTCTGGACGATTAATTCTGGCGCTGTTCTGAGCCGCCTGCTCCGCCGCTCGGGCGGCTTGGGCAGCCGCCGTCGCTCTTGCAACTTGCGAGGCTGGCGCCGCACTCCCAAGTCCTGGAGCGACTTGCCGCACTGCTTGCATATTTGTCCCTAATACTTGCAGTCCAGTTGATACTATGCGTGCCACTAGACTGGTTGAGGTTGCCGCGCTTGCTATGGCTGATCCAGCAGCCTGTATACCAGAGCCAACTCCCGCTAGTCCGAAACCCGCTCCGGTCACAACGCCCGGTGCCACGACAAGCACGCCTTGAGCCGCAAGAGCTGGGGATGCACCTGCAATTGCTATGTTCCCCATGCCTCCTACTGTTTCTGCTTGTTCCAAGGTGAGTCCCAGGCTGGGGCCCATAGTCGTCATGATAAGCATTCCGTTGGGATCAACAAAAGAAATCGGGTTGCCTTCGACATAGGCATGCATGTTGAGGCCACCACTCAACCCAATCGGATCCTCGCTGATGAACCGCTTCAGCACCGGATCGTAGTACCGCGCCCGGTAGAAATAGAGCCCCGTTCCATCGTTTTCTCTGCCTGTGTACTGGATTGAGTTCCCGTCGTCCGCGCCGAGCGTGATCGATTCCCCGTAAGGCGAGTAGACGTAGAAATTACTCATACTCTGATCGTCATTGGCCTGCGCGATCACGCTCATCAGGGCATCGCCAAGCAAGGTCTTGTTCCCGCTCGCGCCGTATCGGGCAAGCACTTCGTCTATCTCCAACCCGGTGTGGTACACGATCTCCAGCGCGCTGCCCTTCAATTCCGCAATCGCCTGCGGCCCGTCGTAGAGAAAGCCGGTGGTGTCGCCATTCACCGTCTTCTCTATCCTACGCCCCAAAGCATCGTACTTGAAGCTCGCTGATGCGCTCGGGCTTGAGATCGAGGCGAGCTGGTTGCGCGCAGTCCAGGTGTAATTCGTGATGCCCGAGGTGGCGCCACTCTTAGAGGCAAGATTGCCGTTCTCATCATAGCTCAGCGTGAAGGGCTCACCGTTGAGCGTGATCGCGGTCAACCGGTTTGCTTCATCGTAGGTGGCGCTCAACGGCGTCTCGCCCGGGCTCGCCTGCCCCTGGCCGCCTGCCCCTGGGTCTTGGTGATCCTCTGCCCGCCGGCATCGTAGCTATAGGCGACCGATTCGACCACTGAGTTGTCCGGTTTGGTGTAAGCGATGCTCGTCGCGCGATCCGCGGCGTCATACTGGTAGCTCGCCTTCAGGCCGTTGGGCAGTACCTTCTCGATCAACCGGCCAGCGAGATCGTAGTGATAAGTGACCGTCCTGCCCCGCAACGTCACCGTCTTCAAGCGGTTCACCTTGTCGTAGGTGTACGCCGTCACGTCATCGCCCGAGATCGTGCGGCTCGTGCGTCTGCCGATCGCGTCATAGGCGTACTGGACGCTGCCCTGCGGCGTGACGACCTCGGTCAGCCGGTTAAGGCTGTCGTAGCTCACCAGGATATCCCCCGAGTGGCTATCGGAGATGTGCGCAAGGTTACCGGCGAGGTCGTAGATGTAGTTGGTGATACGCCCGTCCGCATCACTCACCTGCGTGATCCGGTTGAGCGCATCATACGTATAGTCTGTCACTCGGCCCCGCCGGTCGGTCATGCGGGTGACGTTCCCCACCCCGTCGTAGAGGTAGGTGGTGGTGAGGTTTTTCGCATCCGTCCTTTGGGTGAGGCGGTTGCGAAGATCGTAGAGGTTGCGCTCGACCGGGTTGTCGTTGGGGTCGGTCGCGGAGACGAGATTGTCGTTCGCGTCGTAGGCGAAGCGGGTGAAGCCCGCGGCGGCATCGCGCACTTCGGTCACCCGGTCGAGGCTGTCGTAGGTGAAGCTCGCGATGCGGTTCAGGGCATCGGTCACCTGCTCCAGGCGGTTCGCCAGGTCGTAGCGCAGCGTCACCGTCTCATTGGCCGGATTGGTGGCAGTCAGCAGGTTCCCGTCTGCGTCGTAGGCGAAGCTCGTCACCCGCATCAGCGGATCGGTCACCGTCTCCAACTGCCCCTTGGCGGTGTAGGTGAAGCTGGTGGTCTCGTTCTCGGCGCTGGTCAAGCTCGTGAGGTTGCCCTTCGCGTCGTACGCCATGGTGGTGGCGTGCGTGAGCGCGTTCTCGATGCGCGTGGGCTTGCGAAAGCGCGTGTCGTACTCGATCAGCGTCTGCTGCCCCTGCGCATCCACGATACGGATGAGATCGCCCCTTGCGTTGTAGAAGTACTGCGTCACCCGGCCCGCCGGGTCGGTGCGCTTCGTCATCAGGTTGTTGACCGGATCGGGCTCGATCTTGGTCACCCGCCCCAGCGCATCGATCACCTGGGTGAGGTACCCCAGCCCGTTCCAGCGGTAGGTGGTGAGGTTGCCGTTCTCGTCGGTGTGGCGCGTCTCGGTGACGGTCGCCCCCACGGTGGTGTAGGCGAACTGCTGGGTTGCGTTCTCGGGCAGCAGCTCCCGGGTCGCACGGCCTGCGGCGTCGTATTCGATCGTCTCCACCGCGTTGCGTGGGTCGGTTTTCCTGACGACGCGGTTGTTGGCGTCGTATTCGAGCTGGATGAGGTTTCCCCCCTGGTCGGTGTAGCGAATGAGCCGGCGGCTCGCGTCGTACTCGAAGCTCACGACCCGCCCGGCCGGGTCGGTGATCCGGCTGATGTTGACGTTCGGCGCAGAGCCGATGAGTGTGAACGTGTAGACCCTACCCGCGGCGTCGGTCATGCTCGTCGGAAAGCCGTTCGCATCGAGTTGGAAGCTCGTGCTGTTGCCGTTCAAGTCCCTCACCGCCAGCAAGCGACCGGCGGCGTCGAAGTCGTACTCGGTGCCATCGGCCAGGCGGAGCGTGCGCCCGCTTGCCGTCGGCGTTACTTCCATCTCGATCGAGCCCGAGCGCCCCGAGCTCGAGCGGAACTTGCCGTCGGCCTCCAGCGACAGAATGAATTGAGCCCCCGCCGGATTGGTCACCCGAATCGTGTTGCTGAAGGCCTCCGCGAACCAGTCGTAGGTGAAACTCATCCCTCGGCCAAAGAGACCGATCCTTGCATCGGTCGAGCGGTACTGGCAGTTCGGGTTGACCGACATCAACTTGCTGATGCCGAATGGGCGCGGGCGGAATACCAGCGCGTTGCCGCTGCCCAGATCCACCGGATTACAAGTCCTCGTTCCGTCACCGTTACCCGCATTGCCGCCGGTGCTGACCGTCTCTATCGACCGGTTAGGGTTAATAAGCCGCACCGCTCCACAGCAGAATTTCGGGATGCCGACGCCCGGATCGGAAACCACGGACTTGCCGTTCGCGCTCACCGTGCCGAAACCCATCAAACGCCACTGGTTCGAGTTGGGGTCGGGTGCGGAGGACTCGTCGTAATACCACATCTCGACCTGCGTGCCCGGCAACGCCTCCACGTCGTTCGGCAGCGTCACCGGGACCGGCTGTGTCGGCGTGCCCCCTCCCTCGCGGAAGAAATAGAACAGATACACGAAGCGGCTCGTCTGGCCCTCGGGGATCGGGCGGATCGGCAAACGGTCCACCGGCACCACGCGCACGTTGATTTTGTCCACCGGCTGGCCGTCGAAGCCGAAGATGGTTACGCCCTGCGGAATGTTGAGCGAGAAGTTCGCGATGTCGGGATTGGTGACGCTCGCCACCGCGCCCGGCACGATGGCGGTGAACTTGGTCGGATCGACCCGCCCGATGAAGACCGTGAGCGCTTTGTTGTCCTGGCCGGCGACGATCATCACCGGCATCGGGATGGCGGACGGAAACTCGGCCGTGGGCGTGTTGGCGGGGCTGCCGTCAACGAGCAACACCTGGTCGCCCGCGACCGGCGGGCTCACGAAGCGGTAGGTCCCGGTCTCGTCGGTGAACACGGCCGCTCCGCCCAGACGCACCCGCGCGCCGACGAAGGGCGCGCCGTCGTCGGCGCGAAGCACGCGCCCCGTCACCGTGGTGGCGCCCGCTGCAAGCACCTGGAGCGTCAACGTCTTCGACCGCGTTAGGGTGGTGACGCCGGATTGCCCTGTCGCCGTGACGGTGACCGGGTAGCTGCCCGCGGAGGCCGTGGCCTGCGTAGGGAGAGTGAGGATCGCATCCTGGTTGAGCGCGACGGCGGGCTTGTCGAATACCGCGGTCACGCCCGCAGGCAGCCCGCTGGCGGTGACCGCCGCGGCATACGGGTAGGCGTTGAGTCCGGTGCTCACGAGCGTCACGCGGGTTGCGCCGTTGCCGCCCGGAGGCACCTGGACGGTCAAGGGCGTGAGCGTGATATCGAATGCTTCGCGGTCCTGAACGGTGAACGGCGTCGCGCTCGTCGCCGTGCCGAGGGAATTGGTGACGGTGATCGGGCCGGTGGTGGCGCGCAGCGGCACGATGACGTTCAACACGACCGGGCTCGCGTTGACGATGACGGCCGCTTCGGCGTTGAAGCGCACCTGGTTGTTCGACGCGATCGGATCGAAGCCTGTGCCGTTGATCGTCACCGCGGTGCCCACCGGCCCGCTCGCGGGGGTGAACGACGTGATCGCAAACGCCGGCTGGATGGTGAAAGTGATGACGCCCGGCAGCCGGTTGGCCGCGGTTGCGATGACCGTGACTTGTCCCGCAGCAACGCCGGTGAGCGTGAAAGCGACACTGGTGCCGTTCGCCGAGATCGTCACCGTCGGCGGGAAGGTTGCGGTGCCGGACCCTGTTGCGCTGAGCGTCACGGCGAGGCCGCCTGCTGGCGCCGGGTCGCTCGAGGCGACCGTCACCGTCGTGCTCGCGCCCGAAAGCAGCGTGGTGGTCGGCGCGGTCAACATGAGCGCAACCGGCTGCTTCACCGTGAGGGTGGTGGCCGCCGTGATGGTGACCACCTGCCCGGTCTGCGCTGCCTTGTAAATGAAGCTCGCCGTGATCGTGGTCTGCCCCGACGCCAGGGCGCTCGCCACGCCGGTCGAGGCGATGGTGGCGATGCTCGTGTTCGAGCTGGTCCAAGGCACCTGGGTGGTGAAGTCCTGGCTCGTGCCGTCGGTCATCGTGCCGGTGGCGGTGAATTGCACCGACTCGCCGACGTAGGCAGAGGCCGGCGCGAGCGTGAGCGCGGCCAGCTCCTCGGGGGTGATGGTGACCGCCGCGCTCGCGGCCCCGCCGTTCAAGCTCGCGGTGATAGTCGCCTGGCCCGAGCTGTTGGCGGCGACCGGGAAGTCGGCGAAGAGCTCGCCCGCCGGGATGTTCACGGTCGCAGGAACCGAGGCGACGCTCGCGTCTCGGGAAGCGAGCGTCACCGCCGTCGCGACATTGGGCGCGCGTGACACGGTGACCCGCAACACGCCCGGCGTGCCCTTGGGGAGCGTCAGCGTCGACGGCGTGATGGCGCTCACCACCGGCAGCGGGGCCGCGACCTCGATCGCGGCGCTGGCCGTGGTGCTGTTGACAGAAGCCGTGACCTGAGCGGCGCCCGCGGCAAGCGCGGTCACGGTGACGGTGGCGGCGGTCGCCCCTGCAGGCACGGTGACGGTGGCGGGCACCTGGACGATCCCCGGCGCGCTGTTCGCGAGCGCGATCGCGGTGTCGGTCGCCTGCGCGGCGTTGAGCGCGGCGGTCAGGCTGCCGGTCGCCGCTTGCTGCAGCGGCAGCGGGCTCGGCACGAGTGAAACGATCGCAACCGCCTGCTGCGCGATCTGCACCGCCGCCGTTTTCTGGACGTCATCGAGGGCCGCCGTGATGATCGCGCCGCCGGGTGCGAGCGCGGTCGCGGTGAAGGTGGCGCTCGTCTGCCCTTGAGCGACGGTCACGGAGGCGGGGAGCTGGAGCACCGCGGGGTTGTCCGTGGAGAGCGCGATCTCGGTGTTGGCGAGCTGCGCTGCGTTGATGCGCACGGTGAAGCTGCTGGTCGCCCCGACCGTCATGGCGTAGGTCGGCGGCTCGACCGCCACCAACTGCGCGGGCGGGGGCACCACGTTGATCACGGCGGAGGCGCTTGAAACATTGAGCGTCGCGGTAATACCGGCCTGTCCGAGCGCGACGCTCGCCACCGGCACGACGATGGAGGTCTGTCCCGCCGGCACGGTGACGTTCGCCGGCACCGTGACGATCCCCGCGGGCGAGGCGGCAAGCGACACCACCGTGTCGGCGGGCTGCGCCGAGGAGAGCGTGAGGTTCAAGCTCGTATTGCCTCCCACGGCGACGCGCGAGAGCACCGGCACGAGCGACACCACGGAGGGCGGCGCGGCGGTAACCGTGACCTGGCTCGAAGCCGAGGAGCCATTCAAGCTTGCGGTCACCTGCGCCGTGCCGGGCGAGACCGCGGCGACGGGAACCGAGGCGCTCACCGCCTCTGCGGGAACCGTGACGCTTGCGTCAACAAAGGCCACGCCCGAGTTGCCGCTCGCGAGCGAGACCGTGGTGGGGGCGGCTTGCGCCGCCGAGATCGTGACCGTCAGCGTGCCGCTCGCGCCCTGCGTGAGGGAGAGCGTCGCGTGCG
>WNGA01006663.1_pt1 | contig 16365 bp, 16 predicted proteins | sample 5400061 | NCBI WGS metagenome assembly WNGA01 (sample SAMN13153366, study PRJNA577476) | soil metagenome | isolation source: 100 cm soil or saprolite under grassland replicate 2 | place: USA:California | collected 2016-06-15 | reverse complement strand
TGAAGTGCATGATCAGTATACCAGAGTCTGAAATAATTGTCTGTGCTATCACCCAAATTTTCCTTTACTCTCGAACGGTACCAATCCGCTTGCCAAGGGAAGGCTTCACGGTCCCAAAGTGATTCAAGCAAAATCATCTTGCCCTTGAACTTACCCGTAGGCAATACACCGGCAGCTCCCTTTGTGAAGAGTGGACCCAGCAACATTGGACGTTGCGGGTAAATAGGCTTGCCGGTTGAATCACGAAACTGGTCCCATACATAGTATTCTTTTCCGGGTACCTGATGTCGGTGATACGTTTGCACAGCGAGAAAATTGGAATTATCCACCTGTACCGTGTCGCCCGTTTTTACTTGAGCAAGCACAGCCGCATCAGCTGGACCAAGAACAACTTTATCACCGGCAATTTTTGCAATCTGAAGAGTCTTACCGGCAGCAGCACCGCTCTTAATGATCAAATCACCACCAGGAAAATCAAGGTCAGGTAATACATCCTGCAGTTGAAAAGCAACGGGCATTCCTCCTTCTGCTCCAACAATAGCCTTCCAAGCAGCATCGGCTGTGCCCCGTTCCTTAGGTGACATTGGTTGCGTTAATCCCATGCTTACAGCCTGGTCAGTAGCTATGCCTGTTTTTATCTCGCTTACTTTTTGGATGCGAGCCTTTAAAAGCGAAGCTGGTGGATTGTATCCGAGATAACCGGGAACATTCCAAAAATCATGTTCGAAGTATTTTCTGTCAGCACTTACTACGCCCTGGTACAAAACCAAAAACCCGTGTATGCCCATTCTCTTGTACCCGAACCACGATTGTGGCGGAAAGCCCATTTTTGTTACTTCCTGGAGCGCTTCTTTTTCTTCTTCGTTTAAGCCTGCATACATGTCGCCACTGCCACCGGGTTCTAATGCATCAATAATCTGAGGAAACTTGTCTTTTAACACCCGCATTGCGTACATGCGAACGGTGAATACGTTGGGAATTGCCACGGATGAACCCAGCACATACGGAACAACACCATTCCAAACACCGTCGGTATTTTCGATGCCACCAACAGTACGATAAGCACCGCCACTTCCCCCGAAAGCATAACCATATGGTCGCTTACCTCCATAAATTTGTGCTGCTACAATTCTTGAAAACTGTGCAGCGGCAGCATTTGCCCGGTAAGCACTAATGGTAGGATCATTAGCATTAGGTCTTGAAAAATCTATTCTCCCCCCTTCGTTTGTTTCTATAAAATACGCCCCGCTACTTATGGAAAATCCAATCTTGTCTTCTTCGCCTTTTGCACCTTGCGATAAGTTTTCATTGTCAGGAAAAGGAGTAATATATTGAAAAAAACGCCCCTGGTACTTTTCTTTAGGTGGAAAATAAAAGGAAAAACGGGCATTCGTTCTCTTGAACCCACCATGCACATACCGATGACGCACAGGTACCTCGCGCCACTCATCAACATCAATATATGGTTCTTTGAACAGGGTGTCTGTTGTTTTAAACTTTTTTGCGAGTTCGTTACTTAATTGCGACAAATTATTTTGTGCCTGAAGAATAGAAGAATAAATAATCGACAGGCAAAACAAGACCTTACGAATGTTGATAGAGAGCATGAAATTATGTTTTGTAGTGAGTTTCAAATGCTTTTATGTTTAATGCTGGTTATTTCAGCACAGTTGTGAGTATCTTAAATCTTGCCTAATCTTTATTTGGCTATTACAGCGCTTCCAACAGATTGGCAGTTTCTGATATGCTCATCTAAAGCCTGAATACCTTCATTCGTACAGAGACCTCTGATATAAACAACAGTTGTATCTAACAGTAAATCATTAGCAGATAAATGAAATCTTTTAAAGTGTTCTGCCCGAACTGCAGCCCTGTGAAGAACCAATACACTTCTTAAGGCGACTTCCGGAGGGATTTCCTTTCGAAAGCAACCTTGCGCTATACCTCTTTGAATAATAGAAAGGAAGAACTGTTCGAACTTTTTACCAATAGCCTTCTCAACTTTCTTTTCCAGTTCTGGGTAGTAGTAATGAAGGTCGTCATAGAACACTTTGTTGATCTTGTATTCAGTCTCCACCGCTATTTGCCAAACATCAAAAAAAAGACAGGCAGCATTTTGTTCTACTGAAAGATTTTCCAACATTTCATACTGCTCTTTATGATAGAGATGCAGTACTTGCTCTAACAACTCCTCTCTGTTTTTAAAATATTTATAAACCGTTTTGGTTGAAATGCCCAACCATTCAACGAGCTTCTGATTTGACATTTCCCGAATGCCATGCTTCAGAAATAACTTAAGAGACTTTTGCAAAATTTCTTCTTTCATAGAAGCAACCACAGGAAATTATTATAGATAAAATAATTTCCTACAAAGGAATGGGAAATTATTAAATAAAAAAAATTTCCAATAGATAGCAGCACGAACGTACAAATCGAGTAGACGGCCTCACCACTTGTAAGCGATGAGGTGCGCCTCTCACACCACTGTACGTACGGGTCTCGTATACAGCGGTTCATTAAGTTGTGGGGATACTTTGAAGTAGTAATCGAGCAAAGGTTCATAACCTCGCTTTGCCAAGCAGTAGTTCTTATTTATCAACATTTGTAACTTTATTCAGCAGCAGTTAAGGGCTGACGATTTTCAAATACCGCTACATCGCCAAGCCATAGACGTTATGGGCAACTCTTGGGCGACACAGCGACTTCAAACATTCTGCAAGAAATTAAAATGAACAATACGGTAAACTAAATAAATTCTAATTTTACATCTGCAACCATTCTCCTGAATTTCGTTTATTGCTCAAATTAAAAAGTAATAGAAAGGTTTATCAGCGTGTCTGCATAAAACATTCTATTATGGAAATAAGAGATGGTAAGCCAATCAAAATTTTATATGCTGATGATGATAAGGACGACCGTGAACTTTTTCAGCAAGCACTTAAAGATGCGCACACAGATGCAAAACTCACAACAGTTGAAGACGGTGATAAACTAATGAAATACCTTGCACAAGTTGACGGACAACATCCCGACATTATTTTCCTTGACATAAACATGCCATGCAAAAACGGAAAAGAATGTTTGAAAGAAATTAGAAGTAAGAAAGAACTTGACGAAGTTCCCATTGTTATGTTTTCAACTTCTTCTTACAAAGAGGACATTGATGAAACTTTTGCAAACGGTGCTAACCTGTATGTTTCCAAACCAGTTTTTTTTGGCGATGAAATAAAAATTCTAAAGAAAATATTTTCTCTTGATTGGCAAGAAGATCTTTTAAAGCCAGACAAGAAAAGATTTGTGATATACACGCCATCTACAAAGTAATCGTGAATAATATAAATTGCTTCGGACAAAGTGCTTTGATATTAAAGGGAACAGTGCTGGGTTATTAAATAAGTGTAGAGTATTGCTTACATGAGTGACAAAGCTAAAATTCCTATCATTGCAATTGCTCCAACAAATAAAACTGTGTGGTCATCAATCTCTGCTGGCTTCTCTTTATCCTGTTGTCTTTCTTTATAAAATTCACGGAAGAGACCTTTTTTTCTTTTTACAATGATAATTTGAGGAGATGTGTACTGTTTTACTTTTTAGTTCTTGGGCAATGATAAAATTTAATTCTTCAATGCAATTTGTTTGTTGCTCGTTTGAAGTAGTGCTGGGGAACATCCCATCAGGGAATAGGCTTAATTGGTTTTTCATTGGAGCAAAATTATTTCGGAGAAATACTTCTTACCATTAAAATGTGTCTAAACTACATTAAAGTAAGGGAACGCTGTTTTTTTGGTTTGTCTTTTTTTGCTTTTGGTATGCCGTAAAGTTAGTAATGAATATTTTATTATAGAAGCTATTTTAGATTCAAAAAATAATGAGTAGATTTATAACGTACTCAAAAATAAATAAAATGAAAGCTCTAATTACCCTAATGCTTCTGGCTTTAATATCTTGTCAGAAAACAACCGTTATTCCTGAAAAAAGTATTCCAACCGCATCAATTTCAAACCGTCAATTAAGCAATTCTGTCATTCCATATAGATACACAGCAACTCAACCAATAGACTATACAGAATTTAACCCATGTACTCAGGAATATGTTCATGTCACCGGCTCGTGGGATTACAGTGTAACATGGACAGTAGTAAATAACTTGTTTAATTACACCTATAATTTCCACTATAATGGGATAACAGGTATTGGACTAACAACAGGTATAACGTACAAAGGAACTGGTCATGTAACCGATCAGGAACAGGCTGTTTGGAATGGTTTGTGGTATGAGCTTAAAAGCGGAAACACAACCAACAAGATAATTTTTACTTCACGAATCGGAGGAAATTTTAGTTCCTATGCGTTTTACCATTTTGTAGTAGGTTCTGATGGGAGACTAATAGTAAATGATTCAAGATATGAATTTAACTACTGTGAGTAAATTTTGCTTCTTGCATAAAACAAACGTGGGGGGCAAAAGCCCCGAATCAAGGCGATAATCTCTTTAGTAATGCCGATTTCTGAAACATTCACGAAAGCCTTAAGGTGATAGATTACATATTGCCATACAAATTTTCCAATCTCTTCAAAAAGGAGAGGTAATTCAATGTCTTTACTCTAAATGGCTACCATCATTAAAGTATTCCGTATTATTCTGCGCCCCTGTTCTTAATACTTTTTTCTTTTCTTCTTTTGATAAACTGTTATACCAGCTTTCAGGCGTTGGCTTTTCATGTGCATGATCGTGAAAATATTGCTTCAATAAAACCGTTTGCTCTAAAGTTAAATGATAAGTAATATTTTCTTCTGTGATCTCATAATAGCCGGTTGATTGATTGTAAGAAAGATACTTTTTGAGTATTTTGGGTAATGGATGCTCTGCTCTTTTCATAAAATGAAATTAATAAAAAGAGGACTTAGTAGAAACCAAGTCCGTGTTCTGCATGAGTTATTTCTAACCCCAATTAAAAAACTGATGATAGTATTTCAAACTTGCTGCCAATGCAGTGTTCAATTGATTTTCAAAACAGTGAGTAGTAAGAGATTCTATATACAGGATTACATTTCTATATAGTAGAGCTATTTCAAAGTACCATGATTGTTGCCTTTCAGAGAAGAGAGTATTAAAAAAGAAATCGTCTCCAGTATACCATTGAAAGTTTATAATAGATTACAGAAAACACATTGAAATTTTATATTGTAGCTACTCAAAATAAAAATGCAGAACAAACACATGGCAGTATCAGAGTGCCCGTAAAAGGGCTGTAAATGGTTCTGCAATCGTGTGCAAAAATTCGGTTTTCATTCAATTGAAGTGATAAATTCAAATGAGTATTACGATCGAACAAGAGAAGGTTTCAAATCCAAAGTAGGGATTTGGTCAAAAGTAGCAGGCTCAATGCAAATGGTTGAGGAAGGATATTTAGACGACGACTTGAGACTCAGAGCTATTGAAGAATATAATAGTTGGGTCGATAATGAAGCGATTTCAATGACAATGAAATTAAATGAAATAAGAGGAAAGAATTAAGCCAGCCACCAACAGTCGCATTTTTGCTATTGGGGCTGCTGAATATCGCCATTTATCATTTGTAATTCTGATCAACTGCAGTAATTTGGCCGTGATAAAACAAAAGTTATGGCCAAGCAAGCTGGAGAATTTCTGAATCCCAAAACAAATGCGGGGCCGTTAGCTAAGATAACTGACTACTTTCTTTTTCTTCATACCTCCCTTTATGTTGTTTAAAAAGAAACCAGTAAAGAAATTAATCCCCACAAATTTATTCCAACAAATTTCCAACAAAATGGTATATCATTTGCGGTACTTATAAAATATTTACTGCCAGTATATGTTTTAGAAGTCAAGAAAAAACACTCAACAGTTTGAGTGTTTTTTCTCTAACGTAAAATCTTAATGCTATGCCAGATGATCCGAACAAACGCGGGCCTCCAGATTCAAGAAGAGTTAACATTCATGAAGAACACGAGCTTAATTATTGGACAAAAGAATTTGGTGTATCAAAAGAAGAATTAATAAAAGCTGTAGATGCTGTTGGCACTTCAGCAGAGGAAGTAAGAAAGTATTTGAAAAAATAATTCACCGATGTTTCTTTATCCACTCCTCACCCTTATACCTTTCCCAATTCAATTTAAAATCATTCATCACAGCTTCAGGTGTGTCACCATAGCCACCGATTCCGCTGGCTAAATCAGGGCCGTATAAAATAAACCATGAACCCTCATCACACAGCACTTTTAAATTCTGCCGTGAATAACCTGGTTGCTTCTCTACGAATTCCTGTGCTTCTTTATAGAGTTCTTCTTTTTGCAATTTCTCGCGAGTTGTCATGAGAAATAAATTTTACTACTTATCACAAAAAATTCCTCAACACTTTTGTATTTGCCTTTCGAATTTTATCATCCAGCAATTTCTCCCACAAATCACCTTTCTTCTTTATTCTATCTAACATGTTACCAATCCTAAAATTCTCCGGACTTAATTTATCATTCACTTCACGCCAATCAAGCGGTGCTGATACTTGTGGATGACGTGCGGGTCTCACACAGTATGCGCCCGCAACACGACCGGCATAATCATTTTGATTAGGATCTACATACACTTTATCATCTCTCGCACCTTCCTCGGATGCAAGCGTAGTGATAGCCAATAAGTACTATATCGGTTTCGTCTGTAAACACCGCTATATCGTGAAGGATAAAGGCTATTAAGGTATCTATACCATTATTTACATCAATTGCACTACTTATTTCCATTATATCTTCTTTGCATTAGATGTAGCAATGATAGTGCCGCCCCTTACTACGGTGGCTGGCATGAAATTTTGAGTAATGTTTGAAAAAGATTATATGAAAAACAATTCACAAAGAGGTCGTTCACAAGACCGTAAAAAAGTAGCTGGTGGGCAACAACATGAAGTGAGCTATGAAAAAGAAAAAATGGGAGTAAGTGGTAAAGAGGTTAAGCGGGCTGTTAAATCACAAGGAAACAGCAGAAAAAAAGTGGAAGAAAAGCTTAAGAAATAGCCGAGTGTGTGATAAACTGGTTAAATCGGAATTTCTCAATACATGTTTCTGAGCTTTGAACATGTCTCTTTAAATAAAGTTTTGTAACTTGCTACTTAGGGTTCACATGACCACTGTTAGCAGCAGTGGTTTTTTATTTATACAGAACTTAAGGATACTTGTTATACTTTAAATCTAATTAATTACACCTGCAATTTATAATTCTATTTTTGATATAACCGCATAACAGCGGAGTTTAGTTTATAGTGACGAGCGGTATTTCTATACCGCTTTCTTTATTTGTCTTTTTTCGGCGGGGGCACTTTCAACAACCTGTTAATTGCTGATTGAAAGACGCGTTTTCATTATGTTTTTTTTGATATATTTCTGTTTTAAATTATTTACACGCATCATAAATAAACTTATCGAATGATACTACCAATTCACCGTTAGCGTTCATTTATTAATTGTGCTGTCTATATGATATTGTTATTTACATGTAATACTGTACCGCTCTGTATCTATCTTGATTGTTCCGTCAGGTAAAGCTATAATGTGGAAGGCGTCTTTATAATCTAAACTGGCACCTTGTGATGACATGTAGATGGTATTTATAATGAGGTTTTCGGTACTGAGCACCCACGTATTCCTTTCGGTATCCCATGTAGCTGTGGAAGCGTCTGTCTCATGAATAATCAGAGGTTTTACTATTCCTGTACCAAGCTCTGTAACAGTAAGATCATTACTGTATAGTTCAACTACAATATTACGTTTATTACCGGGTATTGTAGTCTCATGTATTAAAAAGGTTATAGTACCTTGTATGTATATGTCCTGTTGAGCGCATCCGTTGTAATCCCAGTACTCTACAGGGTATATCTGTCTGTAAGTAGAGGTTGTTACTGTATTGTCTGTTGTAGCTGCGCTTACTGCACTTGATTTCGTTACTTCTTTCTGGCATGACAACATGAGTATCATCAGCGTGAAGAGGATTGTCTTTCTCATTTGAGCTTGTTTTTAAGTTGAAGAATAGGGTATCGGTTACCGCTTGCACTCAGAGTTACCGCTTGCACTCAGAAATGAATGTGACCTTTGCCCGGACACTACCATCGGGCAGAATGACAAAGTGCAGATGTTCTGTAATATACAGTGTGCCACCGGGATACGAATCGGGTGCTGCCTGTGCAACCAACCTTGAGTTTACGTTGTACGTGTCGAGCACATATCCCTGCTCTGTGGCATCCCATGTAGCGGTAAACTTAGTTGTTGCTATAAATGCTACTACAAAGTATTGTGTTCCGTAGATTGCGTCCGTAATCGTGAGGGTATCATCACGTTCTTCCGCTGTCCCTGTGATTGTGGCAACATTGTTCTTGTCTGTCCGGGCAATGATATGAAACATAAAGTGTTCATAACCCTCGATTAGTATATCATGTCCGTCTTCTTCTCCTGAACACGGATTATATGCCGATGCGCCGATGTAGATAGTAGCATGGTAAAAGTCCTTGATGACAGTGCCATCTGTGGTGGATGCGCTTACTGCGCTTGATTTCGTTACTTCTTTCTGGCACGAAGGTAGCGCTGCTACCAGTGCGATGGCGAGCAAGCTCGCGAAGGTGAGCAAGCTCACCGGAGTTAGAGTTCTCATTGTTTTGTTTTTGTGGTTTATGAACATCTGTTTATTGGCCGCTGCTTAATGCCGTGGGAGTAATACTGTTACTATTTGCTTCAACCATATAAATAATCTTACCGGTTGATGATTGGGTCTTGTGTATTGTAATAGCTATAGCGCCCTTCAGCTGTATATCCTCACCCGTACATCCGTTATAGTCAATGTAATCAACCGGGACCGAGTAGCGATAAGTACTTGTTATCGCTTCATGCGCTTGTCGTGATTACTTCTTTATTGCATGATGATACCATCAGCAGCAAGAGGATTGCATTCTTTCTCATTGTTTGGTTTGTTTATTTATATGTTAGTTAATAGTATTTATTTTACTTTATTACTTGCAGGCTGTTACCCGTAACTTTCACATAATCGCTCTCACAGCATTTTATAAAATGTGGTACTTCATAGGAACATTATTACGTGTTTGTGTAATAGTGCGTTACTTGTATTGGAGCTATAGGATAATTGATTAATCTTTCCAGGATAAATGTTTAAGGGATACGGGTAAATGAGTTTTCAAGGTACAACAATAATATGAAAGAATGTTAACGATTGCTTCAGTGTCTACAGTGGAGCGAAGGATAAATTGGTGAATAGAATGGAAGATGGAAATAACGAACGGTGAAATGGCTCGGAATGAAAACGTACAATGTGTTCATACTCTTCAACCCTTTAGCATAAATCAATCATTTTGTAAAAGAGTATCAGCCAAAGCAAGCATCATACATGTTGTAATAGAGTAAACAGCTAATACTTACTCGGTACCGCATAACTTATCCACCAAGTATTCCCATGTGATCATTTCTTTATAGGGGCGTTTAAGGAGCCACAATATGGCAATATGAAAAATATAACCTATTGTTCCTATTACAGTAGCATAAAGAACGATGAAGATTGAAAGGGTCATAGAGGTTAGTTTTTTGAAAAAAACGTTACAAAGTTAAGAATTAGTGTGTACATATTCTGTATTCTCCCTCCCTCATTAAAACCAGGATAAGGCATAACACGTAATTTTAATAGAGAGAAATTGGTAACCTGGTGCGAACAATGGTATAAGATTCCTGTGAGGTAAACTGTTTATAAATGCGGGTCAAGGAGGAGGAATTCCATTATAGCACATTTGTCATTAAATAAATTCCTTTTGCGGTGATGAAGATTTAATAGAGCTTATTTTGAGGAGCTAATTTACCCCCTCCCCCCATCGAACCTCATAAAAGGCATAAGTTTATCAGGGCAATTTTTAAGCAATCAGGTTTATCGAGAATGTCACTAAGGAAAACTGTCAATGCTTTAAATGAATGCGTGACAAGGGAGGGAGGGGTGTTTTATGCAGGTTAAATTTGCACGTAAAATAATTCCTTATGCAATGAAAATTAAAGAGGGCTTTTGAGGAACTGATCTGCCTTATTGAATGAATAAGCTCATTGGATCATTTTTAGGCAATCGGCGTTCATGCGATAAGCATGGAGGCTATCATCTTTTCCGATAGCCTCCGTGCGTTAAATTTTAAACCCTTATTTTTTGTGTGCGAATGTTTTATGCTTCCTGCGGCTCAAGGCTTGCCCGGTAGTTTACATGCTTCTCCGCAATCTGCGTTAATAAAAGATCCGCCTGCTTTTCTTCCTCTAAAGTTTTATACAGCACATTTGCAGCGTCATTATAATCTAATGTTTTCGCCAGTTGTACTAAACCGCCATAAGTAGCAATTTCGTAATGTTCGGCTTTTTGGCCGGCGAAGATAAGACCCACATCTCTTTGTGCAGAACCTTCATCTGTATCATCAATAATATCCGATCCTTCGTCAACTATTCCCGCCATTGCATGACATTTTGTTGCATCTGCTTCTTCTCCTATCATACTGAAAACCCTTTCAAGCGTTACTACATGCTGTTGTGTTTGTCCCCAATGATTGCGAAAAGCATCTTTCAATTGTTGGGAAGTGGCTGCCTCTTCAAGCTTCGGAAGTGTCTTCACTAATTTTTTTTCTGCCCAATAAATGTCTTGTAATTGGTGAAGAAAAAATTCGTGGAGCTTGGAATTTGTCGCTGTACTATTACCTGTTGTTGGTGCCATAGCTTATCATTTTAGGTGTTAGAAAATATTTTAAATGCGTAAAGCAAAAAATTTTTACATATATTTTTTTGAGTTACAATTGATTTTTTAAAGTTTTTTCCGGGGCTTCATAACAGTATCAAAACAGATACATTAATAGCCACAAACATTATGCATCAATAATGTTACTTACAATTTTTAACGGTATAATAAAATCCGTGACCTTATAAGAAGGACTTGTTTTTCAACTGGTTTTTTTCCCTTCCGGAGGACTGTGAATTTTATTTCATGCATCATTATCTGTGAGGTTTTATATCTACAAAAAATATAGAAAATTGTAGCAAACTATTCGATTGAAAGATACCAAGCTTCCATGCGTTTAAAATTCAAACTTTATTTACTTTATCCCCTCCCCAGTTAAACTAATAAACATCCATGTGTCTGCTTCATTGAACGCCATCATAAAACTGGGTTTTAGAGTATATATGCGGGAAAGGGGCACTTTACGAATTCATCCAGACAAGCAAATGATAAAGCGTCCTACAAAAGACCGTCAACGGAAACATATCGGTTGCACCGGAAACAACTGTAATTGATAACCAACCGTAGATGTGTTCATTCCCTCATATGAAAAGCATGATTCGGCGATGTCGGCACTCAAGCCTATCGTTAAAGCATAAATCACAGGCGAGATACTGAATCTATACTCTTCTTATAAAGCATAAGCTTGGGGAGGAGGCTTATTTAAATGAAAGATTGAATGGGTCCTTAGAGGGTTAATTTTGTGGCATGTGTCCCCCTCCCTCTCATTAAACTACAGAATGAGCAACGGCCTCCACCGGAAATGTTTTCAGTAGTAAGCTTAATCCCATAATTCAATGTTGAAGCGGCAATGGTATTACCGCGCTTTATCACTGTTTATGGTCGTGTTCCCTTTCTTTATTATGTGCTTCATTTTTTCCTTATTCATTTAGTCTCCACCATTTTCTTCTTTGCAAGAGGTCATTCAGCAGCAGAGGGAATACATCATGGTGTGGAAATTCCGAATTTTATTGTGCCCGGTGAAGGTGTTTCACTTGAATATATTTATTTAATTTGGGTATGTATTGTTCTTGCTTTGTATCCGGTTTGTAAATGGTTTAGTGAATACAAGCGTATCCATAAGGATTGGTGGTTGAGTTATTTATAGATCGGCATATGTTTTCTTAACTCAAAAGTTTAAGCTTTTAGAAGGAAATGTAATATAAGATTACTCTTACATAACCCGCTGCCTGTGTGGGTGGTACTTCCTATTACAATAAAACAGAATATACTGTAGTTATTTCAGTTTTTGTATTTTATTAAATGATGCACAATAGAACCCTGAATAAAAGCTGAGCAGCATAAAAGAATATTTAACCTCGGGGGGATTAGAATCGCAATCGTACAATGAATGTCTTGTAAATTTTCTATTCTGTTCGCAAACTCTTCACAGGATTTGCAACCGCAGCCTTGATAGCCTGGAAACTAATGGTGATAATAGTAATTATTATAGCAATGATCGCTGAAACAACAAACACACCTGCTCCAATGCTGATGCGATAATCATATTTTAATAGCCAATGCTGTAAAAAATAAAATGCTATAGGTGATGCTATGACACAACTGATAATAACGAGTACAATAAAATCTTTTGAGAGCAGCAACCACACCTGTGATATAGATGCACCAAGGACCTTCCGGATACCTATCTCCTTTGTGCGTTGCTCTGCCATATATGCTGCAAGGCCAAATAAACCAAGACATGAGATGAAAATGGCAAGCGCCGCAAATAAACCCGCAAGCTTGCCAATGAGTACTTCAAGATCGAACTTCGTAGCATAAGTTTCATCAACAAAATGATAGAGATAAGGAAATGATGGATTGTATTTATTGAATATGGCTGTAAGCTTCGTAATGGCATCGTGTGTGTTTACACTGGGTGATAAACGATACATAATCGTGTTCTCCCATGTGGGCTGATACACAAAAAAAGTTGGCTCTGCAGGAGCAAAGGGAGACATCATCAAAGCATCTTTTACTACACCTATCACACGCTGTTTACCAGATGTCCACGTAATATTCTGATTCAAGGCTTCTTTAAAGCGTAAGCGCTTTACTGCAGCTTCGTTGAGTATAACAGTTAAGGAGTCTGCTTTTATATCACCTACAAAATTTCTCCCTTCTTTTAACTTCATTCCGAGTGTTTTAAAATAATCAGTATCTGACACTGCGATCGTTGCCATGCCGCCCAATGTTTCGCTCGGTAGTTTTCCTTGCCAGTCGTCCACATGATTGAATGACCATATTTCAGTCACCGGGTTTGATGCCTTTGTAACGCTTGTAACAATGCGACTTTGTAACAATTCATTTTTCAGAGCATCATAGTTACGACTTAGATCTACGCTTACATCTGTCATCATTAAGCGATTGACATCATAACCTGTTGGTCTTTCTTTCGCATATTGTATTTGTCGGTAAACAATAATGGTGCTTATGATTAAGGCAATGGAACAGGTGAACTGCATCACGACTAAAATTTTTCTTGGCAATGCAGCAGATTTACCGATCTGAATGGAGCCTTTTAAAACTTTGACAGGCTTGAATGAAGAAAGATAAAATGCTGGTCGGCTGCCTGCAAGCAATCCCGTAAGCAGAACATAACTTATCATGATAATCCAAAAAACAGTATTGTTGTAAGGGATGCTGATGGTGGTTTTGTTGAGAGCATTGAAAGCGGGTAATGCAAGTTGAACAAACAACAGTGAGAGAACAAATGCAAGAATAGTAATGACAATTGATTCGATTAAAAATTGAAAGATTAAATCTTTTCTTTGCGAACCTACTGCTTTTCTTATACCCACTTCTCTGGCTCTTTTTTCTGAACGTGCGGTAGAAAGATTCATGAAGTTGATGCAGGCAATTAATAAAACAAGAAAACCAATAATGCTGAACATTTTTACGTAATCAATAAATCCGCCAACAGCAAAACCATTTTTAAAATCAGAATACAAATGCCAGTCTTTCATAGGCTGCATAAACACCTCTGCTTTTGTTGGCTTGTATATATCAGAAGAATATTTAAGCAACAAAGGTTTAATTTTCGGTTCTACCTGAGCATAAGAAACATTGGGCTGCAGTGTCACAAATGTTTGAAAAGAATTATTGCCCCAGTCTATAGCAGAATTTTTTACCCATTCTGAAGTTGCGCTGTAATAACTAAAAGGAATCAGGTAATTAAACTGAAAAGTTGAATTGCGCGGAATGTCTTTCAATACAGCAGTTACTTTCAAATCATTTATATTATCGAGGCGTACCGTTTTATTGATAGGATCTTCTTTGCCGAATAAAGATATTGCTGTTGACTCTGTAAGCACAATAGAGTAAGGCTCTTTCAAAGCTGCATTTACATTGCCTTTCAGTAATGGGTATTGAAACATTTTTAAGAAATCTTTGCCCGCCATTGCACCGTTCAGGTATAATTTTTTTTCTCCTGCCTTGAGTCCATGATGACCCATCCAGTCTGTTTGAACAACATATTTAACTCCGGGCACATCCTTTTTTAGCACATCGGCCAAAGGCAAGCAGGTAGAGTTCTGCGTAAATATTTCTCCGTTATTGTTGGTCCTGTATCTTACCTGATACACATGGTTATAACCTGGAAGAAAACGGTCATAAGAGAATTGGTAATTCACCCAAAGACCAATCAATAATGCAACAGCCATTCCTGTGGCAAGACCGAAAATATTGAGCACACTGTAAACTTTATTGTTTACAAGATTGCGCCATGCCGTTTTGAAATAATTGCGGAACATAGAAGGATTTTTAAGTTTAAATACTGCAAATTTTTAGGCACACCTATACCTTACCAAAAAGTGGTTTCAACGGTTATGCCAATGATAAAAGCCTTTACTAATAAGGGTTCCAGAAACAAGAGGTATTCAGTAGTGTGCGAAAGCGGACGGTTTACTGTACGGAATCGGATAATATTTAAAGGACTCGTGTGCAAAAACAAACAAATAACTTCATAGAAGGTTTCTGCAATACTAATTTTACCGTGAACAAATTTTGCAAGCCACTCTACCATACTTATTGGTAGCATCTTGTAACGATACTTTGTAAATACCATGAGTACATCTGTTTAATCCCCAGCAATCCCGTTGTATATGATAAGCATACGCAGAAGGACTTTTACAGACATATACGCTGTCGCTTGTTTGATGTACGGGTGAAATAATTTTGTTTAACGAGGAGGTAGGTAAGAATGCTCTGGTAGAAAGAAGCAGCAAAAATAAAATAATAGCCCTCATATAATAGGTTCGGTTGATTGCATAAACCTACTTACAATTTTTAGAATGTGCAGGCGTTTTGGAATTAAATTTAAACACTTTAAGCAAAAGGGCAAGAATTATCGTATCTTAATCGTGCTTGCCGCAATTGACTTACCAATCACCTGCACAAAAGTCTGTTATGGAATTACTTTACGGAGGTGTGCGCGATTTAAACATTGGAAACCGGATATACAAGATCCAGTGCGTTGGCGGCGAGTTCAACGTGTTCGTAATAAAAACGTCTGACCAGCAGGTGTGTAAATTATTTCTCAACGAGGAAAATGAATGGCGAACGAATTGCCATCTGCCCAGTGGGGATTTGGGTGAAATACTGCAGGTGATAAAAAGGTGTTACGAATAATAAGCGGTCAGCTATTGCCTAAATCAATGTCCCGCGTTGCCCTTGGGTTGTTTTTGGCATACAGCGAAATTACGGCGCAGACATCTGGATTAATTTAATCGTTCCAATCTTGCTTTTGTTTGTTAAGTAGGGGTTTGGCTTTAGTGAATGAGACTGTTTCCTTTTCTCTCCGCAACAATAGCATAGCAAACACAATCAGCCAGAGCATGGTCGCGCAGATGTTGATACGCTCCCACACACCCATCCAGGATGTAGGCAGGTTGGCTTCAAGTTGAGGAGCGTACAATCCTGTCAAAGCGCCAAATACGAGAAGGATCAGGATCGTTGTAATGAAATACCGGCTGAACCACTTTCCAAATGCCGCTGCTCCAAAAGCCATAGCCAGCATCATAAGGAGACCGGTTACTGCCGTAAAAACGATATGCATGGTATCGGTCATTGTTTTTCCTCCCGCTGCCAGCACCTCACGTTGGTGCATCGGGGGCCAGAGGCTGCAAACAAGTCCATAGGCAATCAACAGCCCTCCAGCGATACGCAAGGGATGACTTCGACGTGCTGATAGTAAAATACCGCATCCAAAGGCAATCTCAAGCACGATGAAAAGTATGCCCAGTATATTCCATAATAGTCTTGTTGGAGCACCTATTGCAGATAGCTCGCTCACGGTTTTAGAGAAAGAGTTATAGCCCGGGTAATACATCGGCACTATAGTATTCATGACAATATAGACGAGCGAAGCGAGAATACCACAAGCCAGCAGTGCTTTCCTGATTAAGGGCCGGGAAGTAACCAGCGAAAGGCCCGCAAGGCCGCCTGCGATAACTGGGAGGCCCCACATGGCATGTAACCAATGGACTTGCTACAGAATGGCAATCTCGACCCAGAACCAGATGGCCAGCCCTCCCAAAGCATGCCATAACGCC
>WNGA01013591.1_pt1 | contig 16368 bp, 25 predicted proteins | sample 5400061 | NCBI WGS metagenome assembly WNGA01 (sample SAMN13153366, study PRJNA577476) | soil metagenome | isolation source: 100 cm soil or saprolite under grassland replicate 2 | place: USA:California | collected 2016-06-15 | reverse complement strand
ACAGTGTGGAGCGCGACCTTTGCGCCACCACAGCTCGCTGTGCTACCTTGCGCCAGCAACGGCGCGGGGTGGAGCAGTCTGGTAGCTCGCTGGGCTCATAACCCAGAGGTCGAGGGTTCAAATCCCTCCCCCGCCACTACTACCAGGGTCGTCCTGAGCAGGGCTGGAGCCCTTCACCTCCTTTCGGGTGTCGAGGTCGAACAGCTTCTTGTCAACGGCTTTGTCAACGGAGGGGTCTAGGGCAGCGTCCTTGGGCCCCTTCGTCGTTCCCAGGATCACGCCGGCGACGGCGTTGGCCGCGTCGCGGTCCATGCCCGGCAGGACGTGCGCGTAGATCTTCAGCGTCACCGTGATGGAGGCGTGGCCGAGCCGCTCGCTGACCACCTTGGGAGGCACGCCGGCCTGTAAGGCGACAGTCGCGTAGGTGTGGCGAACGTCGTGCAGCCGGATCGGGGGCAGGCCCACTTTGCGGGCGCCGTCGTGCTCCCACTCGACCTTGGCTGCGAGGCGCTTGAAACGGCTCCTGAACCGGTCGGGATGCAGCGGCGTGCCGTCGATGTCAGTGAACAGCAGGCCGGAGGCCTCGACCTGGACGCCCCACTCGGCGAGCTGGGCGCGCTCCGTCTTGCGCAACTCCAGGTGCTCGCCGAGCGCCGCAACGGTGGCGGGATCGAGGGCGAGCAGGCGCCGGCCGGCGACGGTCTTCGGGTCGGACAGGTGGACCTGGTGGTTGACCACCACGCGCGGGCGCCGCGGCGCCACCCAACCGGCGGCGAGGTCGAGGTCAAGGTCTCGCAGCCCGGCGACCTCGCCGCGGCGCATGCCCGTGGTGGCGAACAGCATCCAGGCGGCGAACAGCCGATCATCGCGCGCGTGCGACAGAAAGGCGCGGAGCTGCTCGGCGGTCCAGACCTGCATCTCGGGGGACAGGCCGTTAGGGGCGTCGACCGCGTCAGCGACGTTGCGCGTGACCAGACCCCAGCGAAGCGCGTCCTTCAGGGCCTTGTGCAGCATGGCGTGGATGTTGCGGACGCTCTTCGGCGCGAGCGGCTGACCGTCGCGCCGGTGGTCCGCCTGGAGCTTGGCGTAGAAGGCGTTGAGCTGGACCGGGCTCAGCGCCTGGATCCTGACGTCACCGATCAGCGGCACGACATGGACCTTGACGTTGGTCCGGTAGTTCGCCGCGGTCGAGGGACGCCGGTTGGCCTCGACCGTAGGCAGCCATTCGTCCTCGAGGAAGTCGCGCACGGTCCGCTTCGAGCGCTTGGCCAGCTCGCCCCGCTGCCGCTTGGCGATCGCCGTGTTCAGGTCCTCCTGGGCGGCCTTCTTGGTCTTGAAGCCACCCTTGGACGTCTGCCGCCGGCGGCCGGTCAGCGGATCCGCCTCGATGTCGAGGTACCAGGTCCACGTCTTGCCGCGCCTGCGGACGCTGCCCATGCTCATCGGCCGAGCATCTCCAGCAACGGAGCGGTGGGGACCTTGATCTTGCCGTTCAGCCGGAAGGTGCGGATCTCGCCCCGCTTCACTGCCCGGTAGGCGGCCGACCGGCTCATGCTGAGCAGCTCAGCGGCCTCCTCCACGGTGATGGTCGCAGGAAGTTCGCGGAGGTGAGAACGCGACTGGCGCCGGCGCGGCGCTCTCCGCCGCCTTGGTGGCCGCGTCTGGTGGTCAAGGTCCATCCGATCCTCGCACTATCGCCGATGTCCTCTTATCCGCAGGTGTTGCGTGGTGCTGGGGCTTTCCTCGGCCTCCGCTGTGCTGTAGCCTCTGAGGGCTATCACGTCCCCAAGGGGACTGGATTGCCATGATGAAGAGGACAGAGCTGCCCTGTCAAGGACGAATCTGTCACACCTGTTGGGGGCGAACGGCATGGACGTTGCAGAGGTGATCCGTCACCGCCGGGCCATGATCGGGCTCACGCAAGCGCAGCTCGCCGAAGCCGCCGGTGTTGATAGGCGCCAGATCAGGCGATACGAGGCAGGCGAGACGCATCCCACACTTCCTGTCGCCGTGGCGATTGCCCGAGTCCTTGGCGTCTCGCTCGATGAGCTGGCCGGAGGAACGGTCGTTCATCGAGTCGACCTCTCCGGCGACTGGCAGGCCTGCTGGCAGTCACAGCGAGAGGGCATCGAAGACATTCGGGTTCAACCCGTTCGCCTTCGCCAGCGGGCCGAATTGATCCAGGTCGAAGCTCTCGACCGAGGGCGGCCGCTCGAACAGGGCGGCTATCTCTGGAGCGGCGAGCTTCGTCTCTGGGACAACGAAATCCTCATGGGGTGGTACGCGGCGAACGATGGTTCTGTCCGTTCCAAGGGAACCATGTATTACGTCACGCATCCTCACGGCCTGAGTATGACCGGCCGATGGGTCGGGCTCAGCTACGACGGACGGATCGTCACAGGCTGGGCGAGCATGGCCAAGGGCGAAGATGAGGCCAGGGAACTGGTTGCCAAGCTGAAGGAGTCCGGCGGTGCATGAAGTCTGCGAGGTCGTCATCACGGCGCCTGATCCTGACTGGCTCGCCGAATTCACGCACAAGCTGGTCACGGAGGGGCTCTGCGCCTCCGGGCACAATTTCGCTCCCATCCGGTCGATGTACCGATGGCAGGGTCAGATCTACGACCGGACGGAGGGACGGGTCGCGCTACGCACGCGGCGTAGCCTCCTGCCGCAGATCATCGAGCGCACCAGGCGCGACCATCCCTATGAGGTGCCGAGCGTCGTAGCTCTGCCGATCGTTGACGGTGGACCTGACTACATCCGCTGGATTCTCGAAGAGACCGAAGCCGCTGATGGCTGACATCACGCGCCGGCGGCCGGCACGCTACGGCGGGCGTGGGGATACCGCCCTGGCGGTCGTCCTCGACTGCGCCGATCTTGATCGGGCAGGCGAGTTCTGGTGCGCCGCTCTCGGCTACGTTGCATTGCCGAAGGAGCCAGGGTCCGGACCCTACCGCGTGCTACTCCCGGCCAATGGTGACGGGATTGAGTTGCTGCTACAGCAGGTGCCCGAGTCCAAGGCGACGAAGAACCGGATGCATCTCGACCTTCGTGTCCTCGACCTCGAGCCCGAGGTGTCACGTCTCGTTGCGCTGGGTGCACGCCACAGCACAGGGGAACTGCTCCACAACAACGGCTGGGCCTGGTATGTGCTGCTTGACCTGGACGGCAACGAGTTCTGCGTGCTGCGTCCGCCGGATGGGAATCGAGACGGACTCATCTCGGTCTGTAATAACATCAATGGATGACTGGTGAGCAAGGGGATAGGCAGGACACGTGGAGCGAGGAGCAACTGCCGCCCGCGCCGTCTATGGGGCTGGTCTCCTTCGAAAACCTCGATGAGACCGAGTTTGAGGAGTTTTGCTACGACCTCTTGATCGAACTCGGCTTCGTCAACGTCGACTGGAGGAAGGGCACTCCGAAGAGTGTCAGTCCCGCGGACCGTGGCCGCGACCTTGTCGCCCATCTTGAGCGCAAAGATGTCGATGGGCATAAGTACTTCGAGACGTGGTTCGTTGATTGCAAGCATCACAAACGAGGCATCCCGCCTGACGCATTGCAGGGTCTCTTCACGTGGTCAGAGGCAGAGCGACCTGCCGTTGCGCTTGTGGTTGCATCCGGCTACCTGTCGAATCCGGCAAAGGATTGGATGGATCAGTATGCAACGAACCGACATCCGCCCTTCCGGATCCGGCACTGGGAGAGGCCGGTGTTGAGTCGCATGCTGGCGAGCAGACCAGCGCTAATGCAGCGACACGACATCATCGTGGCTGACTCTATGCGCACCCTGAGTGAGATCCTTGCCGCTGAACAGGAGTTCTTTGACAAGGTTTGGTATGTACGGAAGCTGATCCTTGAAGAGAGTATCGAGGATGGTCGACACAATCCGTTGCCCCCGGATATCGAGGAGCAGATGCATGCTGCAATGCGCGCCGTTGAGGAACGCTACGGCGCGGAGAACGTGGGGCCATGGGATGACTGGGAATGGGGTTTCGTCAACGGCAAGCTCTCAGCCCTGCGCTGGGTGCTTGGCTCGGAGTGGGACTTCCTTGACACCTAAAAGAAGCTCGCCCGTTCCCGTGACGGGCAGGGCCGCTGCCCCCGCGGCTCACCGAGCTGCACCGCCTCGGCGCTGTCGCCTGAAGGCGCGAGCCTCTGTAGGTCAGGCCCGCCGGATGCTCGAGAAGTACCGCGTCCAGCTCTGGGCCCAGCAGCTCGGCACCGCGCAGACGGTCGGCGATGCCCGCATCCGCAAGATGCTGAGTCCGTAGCCGGCCCTACTCAGCGTCCTGTGCCTCGATCAGGTCGAGGTCGCGGACGCAGAAGCCGTGGTGCTCGAAGGTCTCGTTGAGCACCGTGCCGAGGCACTGCCGCACCAAGCGGCCCCGGGCGTACGGCGGCCAGACATCGTCGTCGGGCACCGGCGCTCGCGCTGCGAGCTGCACAGCGGTGACCTCGTCGAGCCAGGCCTCGAGCTCGGCGGCCTGTGCGTCACGCACGCTCACGATCTCGTCGAGGGCCGGATCGAGCGAGAGGTCAAGCCCGTGCGCTCCACGGTAGGGCTCGACGGTCGTCCCGATGCCCATCGGCGTGAACAGCTCCGTCGAGCCCAGGCAGCAGCGGCGGAACCACGAGTCGTGGACGAAGACCAGGTGACGGATCGTCTGCACCGCCGACCACTCGTCGTTCACGCTGCGGCGCTCGATGCCGGGCGTACGGCGGATTCGCTCGATCGTGGCGGCCCAGCCGGCATGGAGCTGACGCGATGCCTCGCGCAGATCGGCAGGGTCCTCGGAGCGGATCAGCACCCGCACCGGATGACGCCGGTCGAGCTCTGCCTCGACGTACTCGGTGACCTCGACACCGTTCACCACGAGGTTGGTGATGAGCCCGTCGATCACGGCATCCTGCATGACGACGCCGATCAGGCGTGCCCCGGTCAGATCGCACTCGCGGAACTCCGCACCGTGCAGATCCTCGTCGACATACCGCGTCATGCTCCGCATACTACAGAGGCTCGCGCTTTCGAGCGACCGCGCCGAGGCCGCGCAGCTCGGTGAGCTGCGGGGCCGCGGCCCGGCCTGTCACCGGAACGGGCGAGCCTCTGTGTGTAGGTCCGAGCACCGACAAGCCAGCCTCCCCGGCTTGATTTGGCCTCTTCCAGGTCCTGACCGAGCGCGAAGAACGCAACAGCGTCGCGATCGCCTCCAACGAATCCTTCTCCGGATGGACCAAGACCTTCACCGACCCGCGCTCCAGACCGTCGGGACGGCGGAGGCCTACCTCGGCCGCACGGCCTCCGCCCACGAGCACGCCGCGCGCCTGCACGCCCTGTACCAGCAGACCGGCTCGCCGACAATCGCCGCCTGGGCCGAGTACGTCACCGGCGAGGCGCTGGCCGCTGACGACCCCATGACCGCGCTCCGCCACCTGGATACCGCCGCCGCCACTGCCAGGCAGGCCGGAAACCGGCTCATCGAAGGCGTCGCCATCGTGGCCGCGACCGCCTGCCGCGGCCGGCACGGCGAACCCGAGGCGGCCCTGCCTGCCGTCGCGGCGGCGGTCAGCCACTGGCAGCGCCACGGTGACTGGATCCACCAGTGGCCCACTATGCGGACCGCCGCGATCCTGCTGTCGAGGGCGGGCGACCACCGGTCCGCTGTCACCATCGCCGCAGCCGTCGCCGCCGCCGGCCCACCAGCATATGGACGGGAAGCCGACGACCTCGCCGCCGTGCAGGCCGCAGCCAGATCGGCGCTGGGACCCGCGGCCGCCCGGGCCGCAAGCCACGCCGGAGCAGCCCTCGAGCCCAGCAGAGCCGTGCCATACACCCTGGCCGCCGTGGCCCGTCACGCTCCCACGTGACGGTCTCATCACCGGTCCTCGAACAGCGCGGTGGACGCGCCCGTCTGACCGCCGCCCTCTTGGCCTGCGGCTCGCCGATCCCTCGTCGTCGGCAGGCTGCGAACTTGACAGAAAATCCTTCAACGTGTAGACGTGAAGATCTCGAATGAAGTCGTCAAGCCTCTTCGTCTTGCGTAGGGATTCTGCTTGATGGTTCTCGGTGAAGATCGCCTCGACATAGGGAGTAGCTGCCGAGATGATGATGTCGAAGGCATCCGAGCGCGACGGCCTACGCGCCCTATCTGGATAGAACTTGTGGAAGACGGTATAGAGGGTGGACTTCAGAGACGGGAACGCGTCGATTCCCACGACCTCCCCGTTCATCACCATCTTCTTGGCGAAGTCGCCCGCACGTAACACGAGCTGTTCAAACCCGGCGATCTCGAGGAAGGTGCGTACCTCGGACCGCTTGTACTTGTCTCCTTCTGGAGGAAAATTGGCGACGAGAGAACTGATGCCCTTCACAATCTCGTCTTGGCCATCGTTCCAGTGGCGTTCCTGATCGAGGATGGATTGGCTTCCAAAACTAGCAGCGAGCACATTCCGTAGAGAGTTGCGATCTGGCCCGAGTTCACCAGAGAAGCCGAGGAGGTATGGGTCGACGGCGGAGGGATCGGGATAGCAGCGAATCTCCTCCTCCAGCAGCTGCTCGTGACTCTTCAAGAGCAGGCATGGAAGGGGCCCGAACCGCTCGATGAACTGTCGGTAGACATCCGCGCTCCGGCGCAGCTCGAGTACCGTGAAGAGTGAAAAGCATGGGATGAAGAACGGCTGGACGCTAAACGACCACGTCAGGAAGTAGCCGAGCCCCTCTGACCGCTTGATCATCTCGCTGACCGCGTTTGTGTCAAGAAGGCAGCACCTGTAGTCGGTCCCGTTCAACGTGAGCATCGCCCTCACGCTACTACAGAAGCTCGTGCTCTCGGGCGACAACGCCGAGGCGGTGCAGCCCGATGAGCTGCAAGGGGACCGTCCCTGCGTGTTCTCGGAACGGGCGAGCCTCTTTTGACGAGCCGGTCACAGGCGCTTGTCTCCATGCTGGGGTGAACTCTGCACACACAGCCGCTACAGGGAACGCTTACGCAAGGCCTTTCAGGAGGAGCTTGACGCGCGTGCGGGGCCGCCGGCATAGCAGAACACCCCCAGATCGTTCCAGGGGTGTTCTCGTTGGATAACGTGACCCTCTCGGACTGTCGTGCCGTAGGCCCCACCTCACGGATGGGCCCCGTTGCCGCTGCGGGGCCTGCCGTCGCGGTCGTGAGCGAGATGGAGTTGGCCGGCCTTGGCGACCTCGGCCCGGATCGAGTTGCAGCTAGGGCACGGCGCGTACACCTCGACCGGCCACGGATAGGCGTTGTTGGGATCGCCGGTGGCGAGGGTGGTGGGGATGAAACCTTCGGCAGGGCTGGTGGCGCAGTCCGGGCAGGCGCGCAGTGCCCAGGGTGGGCAATAGTCCGGCCCGGTCGTTGGCTGGCCGCCGGTGCGGGCCTCGAGTTGGTCGGCGAGGGCCTGGATGGTCTCGTTTGCGCTGACCGCGTCCAGCCCGCCGGCGAGGCGGTGCTTGAGCACGGCCACGGCGGCATCGAACTCGGGTGGGCAGGGGGCGCCGTGCTGCCGACGGACGGGGCGTTGCTGAGCGGCGCGTTCCTGGGCGGCCATGGCGCGGCGCTCCCGGTCCAGCTCGGCGAGAGCGTCGTAGAGGTTGGCGATAGCGTCGAACAGCCAGCGTGGCCGTGTACGGATCAGCCGGCGCATCGCCTGCCAGACCTGGTCCGCGGGGAACTCGGCGAGTTCGTCGTACCAGGCGTTGACCGTCTCGGCGGGCAGGACCTGCGCCGGGTAGATGTGGCCCAGCCGTTCGACCAGCACGCCCCACTCAACCGGGGTCACGGCTGGTTTGCCCCCTGCCGGCGGGCAGCGCCAGGCGGTCGCGCTCGAGCGCGACCAGGTCCTCGCCGGCGCCGGCGCTGCCGGGGTCGAGGGCGGCTTGTTTGGCGCGGGCCCAGGCGACCAGATCGGCTCTGGTGGCGGCGGGCTGGCCATTGCCGGCCAGGCGGCGGGCCAGCTCAGGGGGCTTGCCGCCTCGGAGGCGCACGTCGACCAGGCTGGACAGCACGCTTGGGTGCCGGTCGCTGGCGGCGTAGTCGGCCAGGCCGGCGCGGATGGCCTCGAGCGGGATACCGGCGGCGACGAGCTCGGCGAGCTGGCGGGCGAGGATGCCGCGCACCCTGGGCGGTGGCTGGTAGGTCGGGATGCCGGTCCGAGTGCGGACCTCCGCGATGTACTCCGCGAGCAGCGCCGCCGCGGTAACTCCGTCAGGAGTTACCGTTTGCTCTTCAGTACTTGCTATAGAGAGGTGCCCACTGGCCTGCTCACCACCGGTGCGCAACCGGCCAGTGGTGCGACCAGCGCCTTTGCTTCGTTTCCGCAGGTCAGCACCTTGCCCGGTCGTGTCCGATTTCGCCACTGGCCGGTTTCGGGCCAGTGGTGCGACCTGCGGCTTTGCGTCGTTGTCGCTGGTCGGTGGCCTGCTGTGGCCGGTGCGCTGTGGCGCCGGGACGGGCAGTTCGTGCACGACGCGCTTCCAGCCGATGCGGCCGTGGCGATCGCGGTGGCGCTGGCGCGTGAGGTAGCCGGCCTGTTCCAGCTCCCGCAGCAGGGCGCGGACGGCCTTCTCCCCATCGGGGCCTTGGCGGGCGAGGTGGTCACGGTCAGTGCGCCAATGGTCGGGCTTGGACAGGATGAATGCCAACAGACCCTTGGCGCCGAACGACAACGCGGGGTCGTTGACGACCTGGTTGTCCAGGACGGTGAACGATCGGGACCGGGGCGCACGTTCGATCAACGGGCTGCCTCCTGCACAGCTTCGGGCCCTTGGTGGGCTCTCTGGGGTCGGGTGGTCGAGCGGACCGACGATGCGGCCGTGTCGTTCGCGCCGGCGCGAACGCTGCCCCCCGGCTTCCGCTCGAGGACCGGCTCGATATCGCCCTGGCGGATGGCGACAGTGATCAGGTGATGGCCGATCAGCTGCAGCTGGCCGGTGGTGAGCCGGCCGAGGGCGTCGGCGATCGCCACCTCGGGCAGAGTGACGAGCAAGCCCAGCACATGGTCAAGCGCCTCGGCGTGCTGGCGCTGGCGCCACGCCCGGGCTCGCTCGGCGGCGCTGCGGGCGGTCACGCCTCTCCCCCGGGCGCCGCGGCCGGGCGGTCGTGGTCGAGGTCGAGGTAGATGCGGACCATGCCCGCGGTCGCGTCTTGACCGCCACCGGCGCCACCACGGCGAGCGCGGCGCCGGCCGGGACGGTTCGGATAGGGGCCGCGCGGCTCCCCCACGACAGGCAGCGACGCGCGGACCCGGGCGAGCAGTTCGCCGGCCTGATCGGGGTGGCAGGTGAGCCGGAGCTCACCGGCGGGCCCGGTCATGCGTCAGCCCCAGCCTGAGCCTGGAGCCGGTCACGCAGGCCATGGGTGAGCGTCCAGGCGACCGCGTCGGCGTAGTCGGCCACATAGTCGGACCCGCGGTCCATCTCCTGCTCCAGTTCGGCGGCCTGGTCGATCATGTGCTCAGGGATGTGCGGGCTGCCGCCACAGCCGTCCTCCAGGTCGTCGCAGTATTCGTTGCAGCCGAAGGCGTCGTCCCACTCCTGGTGGGCGTCCTCCAGCGCGTCGAACTGCCGCAGCGCCCGGTGCAGCAGGTCGACGCCGGGGGCCTCCTCGAGGGAGCCTTCGGGCACGCGCAGCGCCCCGCGCTCCTCTCCCGGCTCAGGCAGCACCGGTTGGCTGGTCAGGCGATCACGCCGGGGCTCCTCGAGGTGCAGCCGCTGGTTCCAGGCCGGCACGCCGCCGGCGGCCAGCAGTTCGAGGGCGGCCTGTGCGCAGCAGACGTAGCGGGCAAGTGTCTCGGTCTCCAGCTTTCCCACCTTGGCGATCGCGTCGAAGACTGCCAGGGAGCCGGATGGGCGGGCGTCGATCGGGTCAGCGTCCGGGCGCTCCCCGCTCAGCGCCTGGCGCTCGCGCTCCAGGAGTTCGCGCGCGGCGCGCAGGGCGGTGTGCTGTTCGGCGTGCTGGCGCAGTCGGACCAGGATGCTGTCCCAGCCGCTGGCCAGGTCGCCGGGCTCCCGTGCCTGGCCGAGTGCGGTGATCACCTGGTTCCTGGTCGGCCAGGGCGTTGGGGCGGGGGTGGTGTCGTTGGTGCTCATGTGCTCACTCCTCCGGCGTGTCGGGGGTGTCGTTGCGTCCATGCCGTCAGCGCTTCCGCTTGCGCGGGCTGATCGGCGTCCGGGCGTCGCGGTAGGAGTCGACGATGCGGCGGGCGTAGCGCTCGCTGACCTCGATCCCCTGCTCTTCGGCGAGGGCCTCGCGGACCTCGGCGCCGGTCGCCTTGCCGAGCTGGTCCGGGCTGAGCTGGCTCAGGTAGCTCTCGATCGCGGCGCGCTTGTAGGTCTCGGGCAGCTCCCCGGCGGCGTTGCCGTGTCCGTTTTGAGGATTTCCGGAACCTACCGACCAGGGCCCGGCGTTCGGCATCTGCCCGTATGCGGTCCATGGGCCGGGCAGGGCCGGGCCGTAGCCCGGAATGGCGGTGGGGGAGAGCGCGGCGGCGCTGTTGAGTGGCCGGCCGAGGTGCAGCATGACCCACTTGACGATGGCGATGAGGACCTGGAAGGAGACCATCATCAGGACCGGGGGGAGCGACGCCACGACGCAGCGCCAGACGGTCAGCGGGTCGCTTCGCCCGCCGAGCAGGAAGGCGTGCGCGACGTTGAAGGCGATGGTGCCCACGCCGCACAGCAGCATGGTGGTGTTGGGCCAGCCCTTGGTGACGTCGTCGGATTGGGTGACGGCGCGCATGATCCCGCCGAGGATCGCGGCCAGTTCGGCGACGATGAAGGCCACGTCCAGCATCAGCGGGAATGCCTTGGTGATGCCGGCGCCGTACAGGCCGAGCATCTCGACCAGGCGGTAGATGGCGTTGTAGCTGGTGGCGCACGCCACGGCGGCGACGGCGAAGACGCCGGCGGCCACCGTGATGATGATGAGCCGGCCGACAGCCGGCAGGTGGCGGAACTTGGTCACAGGCTGTTCCTCCTGGTGGGCGTGGTAGGGGAGAGCCGGGGGCCGGCGTGGCACGGGACGCGCCGGCGCGGTGGGATGTGGCCGTACGGGTCGGTGGTCGACGGCGACGGCTCGGGCGGATGATCGAAGAGGCTGGTCTGTCCGGGCCCAGGCCCCGCCGGCGCCGGCGGTGGAACTGGCCGGCGCCGGGTCAGGTGGACCTCGAGCACGTGCGGTGGGGGAGGCCCGAAGGCCCGCGTCAGGGCCTCCAGCGCGGCGGCTAGGTCAGGATCGAGCGGTGGGCGGCTCACCGGCGCCCCTGCGCTGTCGTGGTGGGCGGTCCGCTGGCCTTGGCCGCGTCGCTGGCCTGGTGCCACAGGCACGACAGCCAGGCGCGCACCTGCACCACCGGGGGACAGGCGCCCGCGGCACGCGCCCGCGCCTCCGCCTGCGCTGCCTGGGCTTGCGCATGGGCCCGGGCCTGGATCTCGGCGGGGCTGTTGGCCGTGGTGGCGGCGATGGTCACCAGCACGGCTAGGGCGAACACCACGGCGTACTCGGCCAGCATGCGCAGCAGGTGGCCCAGCCCGTCGCCGCGGTGGACGGTGACAAGGATCAGGACCATCGCGGCGGCGAGGATGGTCAGCCAGCCCCGGTTGGAGAGGGCCAGGCCCGGGCCGGGGTCGTGGCTGGCGACCCAGCCGAACACGGCGACGAAGGACCCGACCAGGGGGACCAGCCACAGCCAGCGGGTCGGCTCGACCAGCCGGCGCGGCCGCTGCATGACCGGGTGGAGCATGCCCATGCCGGCGATGGGGTCGGTGCGGTGACGCAGCATCAGCGGCCACCTCCCGCGTCCTGGCTGGCCGGTGTGGGCGCGTAGACCTCGCAGATGACCGCCCTGGCCGTGTCCGGTCCCAGCGCCCGGAACGTCGGCGAGGCCATGAGGGTGATGGCCAGCTCGGCGGCGGCCTCGACGCCGCTGAGGAACCCGTCGTGGTGGCCCTCGGCGAAGCCGGCCACCTCCCGGGGCGGCGGCGTCGGGGAGGCCTCCGCGACGGGCTCGGGCTTGGGCGGGTTGACGGCGCGCATGCACGCCCAGCAGCAGTACCTGGCCCGCCAGCCCCTGCCCGGGGCGAACTGCTTGGTGCAGTCCCGGTTGCCGCACTGTCGCCGGCCGTCCGGCGGCGGCGTGGCGGCCGGTGCGTCGCCGAGCTCCGGCTCAGCAGCCGCTGGCGGCGGGGCGGGGATCCCGCCGTCGTGGGGCTCGGGCGGCGCTGTCTGCCGCAGGGCTGGCGCGGAGTCGTCGATCACCGCGGCGGCGGCCGACCGGGCGGCGCACCGCTCCGAGCAGTAGGTGTCCTGCCCGCGGCGCGGCCGGAACTCGCGGGTGCACCCGGGTCCTGCGCAGATCCGGACCCGGTCGACCTGGTCGGCGGGCTTCCATCCGGTCGCGGTCATCGGCGCCCACCTCCCGCGCTGGTCGACGTCGGCGGGTCAGGCTCGGGGATCCACTGGCCCTGGGCGTCGGTGGCGGGAGGGCCGGCCAGGGTGGGGCTGTAGCCGGTGGTGGCCGGGTCGGCGGCGGGCGAGTTCGGCGCGGCCGCCGTGGTGATGGTGGTGACGATGCCGATCGACGGCGTCGGCGCTGGCGCGGCGCGGCTGGTCACTGCGGCGACGGTGACGGAGAAAGCGATCGCGGCCAGGACCAGGACCGCTACGGCGCCGGCCAGGCGGCGGCGCCAGCGGGGCCGGCGCGGGCCAAGCGCCCGGCTGCCCTGCGAGGTGGCCATGTAGCGGCGGATGTCGCCGGCGGCGTGGTCGGCGGCGTGCGCCCGGGCCGAGCGCAGGGCCGGGCGCCAGCGGGCGAACGTCTCCCAGTAGCCGCAGGCCCGGCACTCGTGGGCGCAGGTGCCGTTGCGGTAGCGGATGACCAGGCCGGCGGTCCCGACCTGGCGGCGCTTGCGGGTTCTCATGTGCGGCTTCCTTTCGTGCTGGTGGGCGGGGTGGCGGCGTGGGCGCGTCCAGGGAGCCGGGCCGGATTGGCGCCCACGCTCGGGCGGACCGGGATCAGAGGGGCGGACGGGAGCGGCGCTGAGGCCGGTCGGACAGGGCGGTCCAGATGCCGACGATCAGGACCGCGGCGACGCAGCCGACCACGAGCAGGCCTTGGAGCAGGGGGATCACCTCCTTCCCCGCGAGGTGCGAGCGAGCAGGAGCGCGGCGCAGGAGGGGCACAGCCACACGACTCGGTCGGCCGATAGCCACCAGCCGGGGCGGGTGGTGTTGCCGGCGCGCATGTGCGTCTCGACCAGCTCGGCGGCTGCGGTCAGGCGGCCGCAGGACCAGCAAGGCAGGCGGTGCCGGCGCATCAGGAACCACCGGCCTGGTAGGCGCGGGCGAGCTGGAGGACCTGGGCGACGTACCAGCAGGCGTGGTTGTAGGCCAGCACCGCCTGGTGCTCGCCGGCGCTGCCGGCCACGCCGGGGCAGGGGTCGGGTGGGCTGGGGTCGCCGATGCCGTTGGCGCACAGCATCCTGGCGGCCGCGGGGATCGCGTCGCGCGGGTCGTAGACGTTGCCGCCGCGGCCGTAGCGGTCCCAGGTGGAAGGTGGGCCGTTGCGGATGTTGAACTGCATCGGGCCCGAACAGCACCCGAAGCTGTTGACGCCTGAGACCACGCCCGGCGCGGGGCTGCGGCCGTGGTCGCTCTCGACCTTGCCGATCCCGGCCAGCACACCCCACGACAGCCCCGGGCAGGCCGGCCCGGAGGCCCGATACAGCGCCAGGTAGTTGGCGGGGATCCCGTCACGCGCCGCCGGGCTCGGCGCCGGCGGGGGAGCGGAGCTGGAGCGATGCACGGCCGGGCGGGTCGTGCTGGTGGGTGGGTGGTCGGCGGCGTCAGCGGCGGGCTTGGCGGCCACCACCAGGGCCAGGAAGATCAACAGCCAGACGCCGTCACCGCGGCGGTCCTGGTTCACCGGCCACCCCCTTGGGTGGGGCCGGCGAAGCCGACGTGGATGTGGTTCTGGTGGGCCTGGTTGGTGAACCAGGGCCCGCCGCCGGGATCCCAGGGCGAGCCAACCTCGCTGGGCTGCACGCCGGCGCCGCCGCGGCCGATCCACAGCGCGAGCTCGCGTGCGGCCTGGTTGGCGGGGCTGACCGGGTAGCCGTCGACCTGGTCGAGGTCGACGCCGCGCCAGACCGAGTGGTTGGAGACCCGGTTGGTGCCCGCGACGAACCACGAGTGACCGGTGCGCAGGCAGGACACGCGGATACGGTGGTGCGCGGCCGCGGCGACAAGCAGCTGCCGCACGCGCCGGTCGAGCCGGGCCGAGCGCCAGTCGCCGGCGGGGCTGCAGCCTGCGCCATCGGTGAACGACAGGCCCGCCGGCGCGCGCATGCTCACCGGCGCCGTGGTGGCCGTGGTGCGCGGCCGGGCCTGCTGCGGCTTGGCCGCGTGCTGGCCGGCGGCCACCAGTGCGAAGACCAAGAACACCACCAGGACGCCGGCGCCACCGGACTCCTGCGCCCGGGCGCTCACGGCGCACCTCCGTAGGCGAGGTGAGGGAACGCGAGGTTCCACTCGGCGTCGGCGTCCCACAGCTCGGGGTCATGGATGAAGCGCCGGGGCCGCGGCGGCGGGGGAGGGTCGGGGAGGTCCGGGTAGCGGCGCCACCAGCCGTCCGGGTTGCACAGCGGGCAGAGCGGCTTGAGGCTGCCGGCGGCGCCGGCGCGCAACGAGCCAGGCTTGCGGCGCTGCTTGAGCTTCTGCTCGAGGGCCCTGGCCTGCTCGCCGTACCAGACCCTGACCAGCTCGATCGTGCAGCCGGCATGCAGCGCGGCGGCCAGGAGCCGGGCACCTCGGCCGGTGGCCTTGTGGGTGAGGGGGTCGTAGCCGCCGGCGAGGTGGTCGGGCCAGCGGACCGGCAGGTTGGTAGTGAAACCGAGGTAGTGCCAGGCGTGCCGGTAGGCGGGGCTGATCTCGACCAGGTAGCAGCAACGGCCACGGTGAGGTGCGCAGCCGGCCAGCCATAGCGCTTGGAGCTTGGAGGGGTCAGCCGCGCAGGAGGGGCAGGGGCGGCAGTGCGGGTTGCGGCGGTAGCCGATCCAGCCACACGCGCACCCGACCCTATGCAGCGGTCGGGGCGCGGCGGCGGTCATCGGGCCCGCCTCCGCATCCGCTCGCGCTCCCGCGCGGTCGTGCCGGCCCGGATGCCGCCGGACACGTCATCCCACGGCGAGGTGGCCAGCGCGTCAGCCAGACACGGCGCCTGGACCGGACAGGACGCGCAGATACGGCGGGCACGCCTGGCGCTGCCACCCTTGAGCGGAAAGAACACCTCCGGGTCGATCCCGGAACGGGCGCAGGCGGCCAACTCCCGCCAGTCGCCCGCGGCCTGAACCAGCGGCGCGGCGCTCACCGGCCCTCACCACCCTCGAGTTTGGCCAGGGCCGGCCCGGCGGTGGCGTTGATCGCCTCCACCAGGGCGCGCACCGACGCCTTGGCGTCAGCGAGATTCGGCACGCCGGGCCGGCGCGGCGGCCGCGGGCGGGGGAGGGTGCTGACGGGCAGTGGCCAGCGCAGCACCAGGCTCGTCAGCGCGGCGTGCTGGTTCTCGTCGGGCTCGCGCCAGTCCCGGCCCATGTACTCGGTCCAGCTCCGCCAAGGCGAGCCCAGCCACAGCGGCAGCGCGATGGCTAGGCTCAGCTTGCAGACCAGCCGACGCGGATCGGGATCGTCGCCGTAGCTCACCTCATGGCCGAGTACGCGCGCGTGCCAGCACACGTAGCCGGGGCTCATGATCGGCCCGGTTGCCACCCTGAACGCCGCAATGGCGAAGTCGCCGGGGTCGCGGGTGATGCGGTCGGGGGTGTCCTCGCCCTGCCAGGGGTCGAACAACTCGGTGTGGGTGCGCAGGTAGGCGCCGTAGCGGCTGACCCCGTCGGAGGCGTTCGACCGGTCCCAGTCGGCGTCGACCCAGCACACCTCGGCAGCGGCGCTCATGCGGCGTCACCACCCGAGGGGCCGGAGGAGCGCAGCGAGCGGTATCGGCGCTTGCGGGTCCGGTCGACCGCGCGCATCCGCTCGCGCGTCGCCGGGTCGCGGCGCCGGCGGGCGTAACTGGCCTTGGTGGCATCGCGCGTGCAGGGGCGGCAGTAGCTCGAGGGCCGTCCGCCGCGGCGCATGTAGAAGTCCTCGAGCGGCTTGACGGTGCGGCACTTCGGGCAGGGTTTGCTGCCCTGCTGGTCTTCGGTGGGGATACGATCCGCGTGCATGTCTTGGGACTCCTTGGCGTGCGGGGCCCCTGGGCGAGGGTTGAGGGCCGTTGCCCGGGGGCCGCCTGATGTGCGGCCAAGGAGTCGTGGGGGAGCGCGCGTGTCAGCGCCCGTGTCAACGGGACGCGCTGGGA
>WNGA01007137.1_pt1 | contig 16368 bp, 21 predicted proteins | sample 5400061 | NCBI WGS metagenome assembly WNGA01 (sample SAMN13153366, study PRJNA577476) | soil metagenome | isolation source: 100 cm soil or saprolite under grassland replicate 2 | place: USA:California | collected 2016-06-15 | reverse complement strand
GAGCGCCAGGCAAATCGCCGCGCGCCATAGCGGACGCTCCGCTCCAGCAGGGGACATTCCCGGACACTGGCCCACGCGAGTCGCCTGAGCTGCAGGAATCGACCGCGCCGCTCAGGAAAGCACGCGCTCGAGCCCGCGCGATCCGTCGGCTCGCCGTGCGCGGCCAGCACGAGTTCGATCGGCAGGTCGAGCAGCGGACGGAGCCGTCCGAGGGATGGCTCGTCCTCAGCATCGCGGACCTCGTGTGGACGCGCACTGGTTTAGCTCGACCCAACCGACGATGTGCGATGCAAGACTCCGCCCGAATGGGCCTCACGTTGCGGGAGGTACCGGACGAGGATCTGCCGCTGCTGTTCGAGCAGTGGGCGGATCCGGTCGCAGCACACATGGCCGCCTTTACGGCGCCCGACCACATGGACTGGGACGCATTCGAGCGCCAGGGCTTTTGCAGAGCCCTCTGACGGACTCGAACCGTCGACCCCCTGTGGTGTGAATGCCGGCCGGGGTTGGGCGGGGTTGGGAGCGCGCGCGAGCGGTCGGGCCGCAGGCCCGACAGGCGGTGGTGGGTGTGCGGGGATCAGGTGGTCAGGCGGCGGCTTCGAGGGTGACGGTGTGGCCGAGTGCTTCGAGCTGTTTGACGAGCCGGCGGGTGCGGTGTTCGGGGGAGTGGCGCCGGGCGAGCCAGTCGGGGCCGAGTTCACGGAAGGGGACGCGGTCGCGGGTGATGTGGTAGTAGGCGATCAGGATGTCGTGGCGGGTGGCACCGATCGCTTTCGCGTCGCCGCGGCGACCGCGGATCTGCCAGTAGTGGGAGGCGAGGTAGGTGTTCTTACTGCGGGCGGCGGCGTGGGCGGCCTGGGTGAGGGCGGTCCGTAGCCAGCTGTCGCCGGGGCGGGTCTTGCTCCGGCGGCGGCGACGGCCGGATTGGTTGGTGCCGGGGCAGATGCCGGCCCAGGAGACCAGGCGTTGCGCGCTGCCAAAGACGCTCATGTCGAGGCCGCACTCGGCGATCAGGACCTCGGCGGTGTGGCGTTTCACGCCCGGGATCGTGGAGAGCAGCTCGATCAGCTCGGCGTCGGTGGCGGCGGCGATGCGCGCGTCGAGCGTGGCAACTGCCTGGTCGAGCGCGTCGACGTGGGCGAGCAGGCCGGCGACGAGGACGCCGTGGTGGGCGGTGTCGAAGCGGTTGGCCAGCGCCTCGGTGAGCTGCGGGATCTTCGCCCGCAGCCTGCCTTTGGCGAGCTCGGCGAGGCAGACGGGGTCGCTGACGCCGCCGAGCAGCGCCTCCAGCATCGCCCGCGCCGAGACGGAGTAGGTCTTGGAGGCGACGCTGCTCAGTTTGATCCCTGCGTCTTGGAGTACCTTCTCCAGCCGCTGGATCGCGCGCGTGCGCTCCTCGGCCTGGGTGCTGCGCAGCCGGGTCAGGTCACGCAGACGGCGGATCTCGGGCGGCGGCACGAAGCTCGGACGGACGAGCCCGAGCTCGAGCAGCTCGCACAACCAGCGCGAGTCGATCACGTCGCTCTTCCGCCCGGGGACGTTGTGCAGGTGCTCGGCGTTGATCAGCCAGCACTCGAACCGCCGCTCGAGCACCGAGAAGACCGGCTTCCAGTAGACGCCGGTCGCCTCCATGCCGACCAGGGTGACGGCGAAGCCCTCCAGCCAGTCGCCCAGCTGCTCAAGCTGCGCGATCGTGGTGCCGAAGGTGCGCGTCTGCTGCGCGCGCCGGCGGCGGCTCTTGCCGGTGCCCGGCACACGTAGGGTGGCAACGACGCTGTCGCGGTGCACGTCGAGGCCCGCGCAGCGCTCGACGATCACGTCCATCAGACGACCTCCTTCCGAGACGACAGAACAGCGCCGTCTGGAGGGGCCTCCCGATCACGATTCTGCGGTTCGCGCTCGTGGCAGCACTCGACAATCCCGCAGGCCCCCGCGCCATACTCCTTAACGGGCTCACAGCACCAAGGGGATGCCGGCGTCAACCAGACGACGCCGGCATTCTCACTCCGCGACGGTGGCGGCCGCCAGCGCCGCCGGCACTACTCCTTACCATCGCTGCGAAACGGTTGCCGTGGGTTGCCACCGGTTGCGAATCGGCGTGTTTGAGCCGTTTTCTCGGCCCTTCGATTTGCGACCGGTTGCCACTGGTTGCGCCCGCTTGGCTCCATTAATGCTCCATACCGAACGTCGCCTCGCCTCGCGGTAGACCACCTTTGTCGTAGGGGGTCGAAAGGTGACGACGCGCGTTCGATCCGATGTACATGTTGGCGCAGCGCCTCCAGCGGCCCTCGACTACGCCGTCGCACTCATCTCGATCAGTAGGACGCAACCTCAGACGCTGACCTCGAGAGTGCGGATTCCGGTGGAGTCGATCCAGACCCGCGTATGACTCTTGACGATCTTCGCGAGGACGTTGTCGCAGTGTGGGCAGCGGAGAACGATGCCGGCGCCACGGTAGACGTGAACGGCCCCGACCGGTCCGGCTGCGCCACAGCTGGCACAGGTCCCAACCGCGGTCGTCATCTCGACTGCGAACACTTCTTGCAGTAGGCCCGCGACGGCGTTGCCGTCCAGCATCAGCTCGTCCATCTCAGCGTCCGGTGGGTCCGAAGCGTTCGGTCTTGATCGCTCGCGGCTCGTGTTCGAGCCGCACGAGCGCCTCGGCCACGGCCTCGACGAACGGCGTCGGCCCGCAGGTGAAGAAACGCGGCTGCTCGGCTCGTCTGGGCGCGACCTCGGCCAGTATCTCGGCGTCGACACGCCGCGCGTAGCTCGTCCACCCGGGTGGTTGCGAATCGGTCAGCGCGTGCACGACGGTGAGGCCGTTGCCGCTTAGCCGCTCGAGCTCGTCGCAATAGATGACGTCGTCCTGGCTGCGTGAGGAATACAGCAAGCGCGTCTCGGTGTCGTCGCCGGCGGCTGCGCGCGTTCGGATCATCGCCATCAGTGGCACGATGCCCGATCCGCCGGCCACGAGCATGAGCGGCCCGCCCTCGGAGGATGGCTCCCAGACGAAGTAGCCGCCGATCGGGCCGCGCAGCTCGATCTTGTCGCCCGCCCGGAGCTCGTCGGTCAGGTAGGGGGAGACCTCGCCGTCCTCGAGCCTCTGGACGGTGAGCGCGACGCGAGCGCCGTCGGGCGCCGAGGCGATCGAGTAGCTTCGCTCCGCCTGATAGCCGTCCTCTGCCGTCAACCGAACATCGACGTGCTGGCCGGCCCGGTGGCCGGGCCAGCTGGGCACGTCGAAGACGATCGTCTTGACGCGAGGCGTCTCGACGACGACCTCGACGAGCTCCGCGAGCTGCCAGGTCAGTCGCCCGAGTAGCGCTGTTCCTGCCATGGGTCGCCGTAGTTGTGGTAGCCGTTTGTCTCCCAGAAGCCGGGCTCGTCGGTCGAGTGGAGCCGGAGGCCGCGTACCCACTTGGCGCTCTTCCAGAAGTAGTGGTGCGGGACGAGCATGCGCGCGGGGCCGCCGTGCTCGGGCTCGAGCGGTTGACCTGCGTAGGCGAAGACCACCCAGGCCTTGCCGGCTGTGATGTCCTCGAGCGGCAGGTTGGTCGTGTAGCCGCCGTCCGAGTACTGGGTCACGTACTCGGCTGACGTTTCGATCCCGGCGAGGAGCGTGTCGACCGAGACGCCTTGCCAGACCGTGTCGAGCTTCGACCACTTGGTCACGCAGTGGATGTCGCGGGTGATCTCCTCGCTCGGCAGGGCACGGAACTCCGCCCAGGTCCAGCGGCGCGGCTCCTCCAACTCGCCGATGATCGAGAAGTCCCACAGCTCGAGCGAGGTGTGCGGCGTCGGCCCGGCGGAGAGGACGGGGAAGTCCGCCGTGACGTACTGGCCGGGTGGGACGCGCGCCGGATCCACGTCCGCAGGGCGACGGCCGCGGAATCCGCGCGAGACGGCCGCCATCAGTGTGCTCCCTCGCCCAGCAGCTGCACCCCGAGCATCCACAGCTGCCTTTCGAGCCCGCGGCCGATCTCCTCGCGGCGGTGGTGCTTCGGGGCAGGTAGGTGTGCCGGCTGTGCAATGGACGCCATCCTGTTCTCCTTCTTCATCGGGATTGTCTGTCTCACGGGAGGTTCTGCCATCACCACATGGATCTAGGCGGCCAGCCGGTTCTCCTTCTCGGGCACGTGCGCGAAGTCGGCGTAGGCGTAGGGGTGGTTGTAGACGTCGAGTGCCAGGTGGCGCTGGGGGCGGATCTCGAAGTAGGCGCCGTGGCGCCGGTCGCGGACGCAGACGGTTAGTTCGTCGAGAGTGGGGTGCCAGTTGAGCGTCACCTCGACGCCGGCACTGGAGCGGCGCGCCAACTCTCGGCGTTCGGATTCGAATGCCCCGGCGGAGCTATCCGGGCTCCTTGCTGATTTGAGGCTCGTGCGCATGGTGCTTCTCCTCTGATCTGGGTGCGGTTGCGACAAGGTCCAGAGGCCGTCGAGCTAGACGAGCGCCGGGTCGAGCGAGGCGTCGAAGATCGTTCGCTCGAGCGGCGCAGCCAGCGATTCCGGCAGCATCGCCACCACCTTGTGCACCTCCGGACGTGACTCCTGTCTTTCGAGAGCAGCACCGTCCTCATAGACCGCGGTCGCGATGAACGAATCAGGTTCGAGCAGGACGCGGGCGATGTCGAGGCTGATGACGCCCTCCGTGGCTCGCGCCGGTGTGATGATCTCGGCGAGCGCGGCCATCAGCACGTCGCTCTTGTCCGGTTTGGCAACCATTTTTTGACGAAGAATGAGCATTGCTCCTCCAGTTGGTCGTGACTTTTCATCCGACGAGGTAGGTCTCGTAGATGACGTGGTCGGGTTGGCGGGCGCCGACGCTGATGAAGACGCCTTTGTTCAGCCAGTCGAGTGCGGGGGCGGCGGTCTCGATCTGGGTTGAGGTCCGGAAGGTGTATTGGCTCGGGTCGACGTCCTCGCCGCGGGCGAGGCGGGCGAGCACGTCGGCGCTTCCGTGACGCACGCCACGGGACTGGACGTAGAGCAGATCGCCGTCGTCGGTCTGGAGCGTGTAGCGGATGTCGCCGAGGGCGGTGCCGTCGGGGAGGACGATCTGCCAATCGGCGCTGACACCGGGGAGCAGTGTCCCGTTGAGCTCGGCGCCGCCGAAGGTCCCGCCGGTCAGCGGCACGATCCGCCGGCGGCCCTGGGCGAGGTCGCCGAGGTCGAGCGGTTGGCCCAGGGTGGCTTCGAGGCGGTAGGCCCGCGTCAGGGAAGGGTCGGGCAGCAGGGCGCTCATCGAGCGGCCGTCGCTGGATCGTTTGGGTGCGCCTCGAGCGGCGTCGTGGTGATACGCAGCCAGTCGGCCAGGGGCAGGGCGGCGAGCAGACCGTCGAGTTCGGCCTGGCTGTCGGCGTGGTACAGCCCGATCGCGGTCGTTCCGTCGCCGACGAGCGGCCGCCTCCAGAGCCGCACGAGATGTCCATCCTCAGCGAGCTTGTTCGCGGCGGCTGACTCGGCGCGCTGGTGCTGCTCCACCTCCGCGTCAGGGGTGCCGGCGGGGACCTCGAACTCGAACTCGACCAGGAACTCCATGCTGTCCTCCTTTCTTTGCGACGCCCCATGGCGTCTCGACCCCGCGTCGGGCGACGGGGTCGGGACGCCGATGTTCTTCACGCCGCTACCTGGACCGCGCTTGCGATTACGGCTTCGCGAATGACGCCGGCGACGATGTCCGGCTGCGACAGCATCAGGAAGTGGGAGGCGCCTTCGACCTCGGTGACCGTGGATCCGGCGCGGTCGTAGGAGAAGCGGTGCAGCTCCGGAGCGACCGGGTAGTCCGCAGTCCCGAACACCGCCCAGGACGGCTTCGTCCGCCAGGCAGCGGTGGTCGCGGGGTCGTCGAACGCCGTGGCCGAGACGGGGCGTTGCGAGATCGCCATGAATGCAGCGTCGGCGTCCGAGACGTCGGCGCAGAAGACATCGTGGAACCGTGCGGGGTCGATCGATGCTTCCACGCTGCCGTCGGCCAACGAGACCGGGCGCACGAGTGGGCCCATCGCGAGCGACGGGAAGCGCGCCTGGAGGTCGTTGACCGACTCGCCCTCGTCGGGCGCGACGCCGGCGACGTACACGAGCCCGGTGACCTTCTCCGAGCTGCCGGCGACCGTGATCACAGCACCGCCGTACGAGTGGCCGACGAGGACGACGGGCCCGTCGATCTGGTCGATAACCGACGAGATGTGGGAAACGTCGTAGGGGAGCCCGCGCAGCGGGTTCGGCGGCGCGAGAACGGTGTGACCGTCGCGGACGAGCCGGTCGAACACGGGCCGCCAGCTGGACGCGTCTCCGAACGCGCCGTGAACGAGAACAATGGTGGGACTGGGCATGACGACTTCCTTTCGTTTGGTGGTTGATCAGGCGACTTTTTCGAGGTGGCTGAGGCCGAGGGCCTCGACCACCTTGGCTTGCACGGGCGCGACGTCTTCGTTCGCCTGGTCGGAGCCGAACGGCGCGCCGACGACGGTGCGGACAGCCCGGCTGCCCTTGGCTTGACCGACGAGCTTGACGATCGCCTCCGCGACGTCGTGCGGATTTGGGGCGTCCTTGCCCTCGAACGTCGCTGTCAAGGACGTGACCATGGCGTCGGGGATGTGACCGACCTCGCCATAGGACTCGGTGACTTCGATGCGGGCGGGCGTCTGAATGTTGGGGAAAAAGTTGGTCGGGTATCCGCTCGGCTGCACCGCCACGACCTCGACGCCGAGCTGCGAGACTTCGTAGCGGAGGCTGTCGGTCAGCGCTTCGACCGCGAACTTGCTCGCGCCGTAGATGCCGACGAAGGGGAACGTGACGCGGCCGAGGATCGAGCCGATGTTGATGATCAGGCCGTCGTGCTGCTGTCGCATGGAGGGGAGCACGGCGCGGGTGACGCGAAGGAGCCCGATGACATTGGTGTCGAAGATCGCCTTCGCCTGCTCCGTCGTGAAGGCTTCGGTTACGCCGGTCGAGGCGATACCGGCGTTGTTGACGAGCACATCGATGTTGCCGGCCTCCGCCAGCACGTTCTTGACACCTGCTTCGACGGACGCGTCGTCGCTGACGTCTAGCTCCACGGTTTTGATGCCGAGCTTGCGCAGGGCCTCGGCGGCCTCGCGGTTCTTGCCCTCCGCGGCGCGCATTGAGGCGTACACAGTGTGGCCGGCGCGGCGCAGGGTCTCCGCCGTGTCACGGCCGAAGCCGCTGCTGGTGCCGGTGATCAGGATTGTCTTGGACATACTCGGTCTCCTTGAAGTGAGTGAGTTGTTTGACGCAACTTACAGCGGCGGTGCGGTCGGATAGAGGAGGAAGCCGACGAGGGCGAGTCCGCTCGCGAGCAGCAGTGCGGTGCGGACGAACGGGAAGGCGTCCGGGCGGCGCCGGTGCAGCCAGAGCAGCACGCCGGCCGTGACGGTCAGGTGAAGGATCAGGTAGGCGACGCCGAGCAGGCTGGTGACACCGGGGAGGGTCTGAACGGCGCGCTGCACGTTCGCCTCGACGAAGAGATGCAGCGAACGCTCGAGCGCAACGAGCCGGTGGGCGTGCCCCTCGGCTTCTGCGGTGTCCGCGCCGACCAGGCCGCGTGCGAGCTCGTAGAGCCCATACAGGCTGAGAGCGGCGGCTGCCTCGATTCGGAGTGAATGCCGCACGGACAGCCAGGAACCGAGCCGGACAACGGTGCGAATGCTCGACGAGCCGATCGCCGCGGTGGTCATGCGGCGTTCCCGAGCTCGTCGGTTGCCGAGCGCTGCGCGACGGCCGCGAGTTGCCGACGGAGCCGCTCGAGCGTGCGTTCCTTGGCGTCGACCTCCGGCGTCTCGACCTCATGCCGCCGGAGGTTCTGGAGCTCGCGCGTGAGCGTCTGGATCTGCTCGACGAGCCGGACGAGCTCATGTCGCCGACCGGTTGTCATCGGCTAGGCAGCGAGCTGCGGGGTAGGACGGGTGCGCCAGGCTTCGAAGGCGACGATCAGAGCGATCGCGGCGACGACGCCGCCAAAGAGCTCGAAGGTCGTGGGCAACGCGACGTGTGCGACGACGACGCCGGCGAGGACGGCCGGCAGGGAGAGGGAGGTGTAGGCGGCGACGTAGAAGGCCGACATCACTGCCGCGCGCTCGTGCTGCGGGATCGCTGCGGCGAGCGCGCGCAGGCCGCCGAGGAAGGCGGCGCCGAAGCCGGCGCCGCCGAGGATCGAGCCGGCCAGGTAGGCGGCGCTCGAGTCGCGGGCGGCAGCGAAGACGATCAGCACCATTCCGGCGGCGAGTGCGATCGAGCCGACGCCGGCGCCGATCCACGGCGCGGTGCGCGCGGTCAGCAGCTGGGCAACGACAGCCGCACCGGCGAGTGCCACGATGCCGCTGCCGGAGACGATCACGTTGCTCGAGTTGAAGAGATGAGCGGCCAGCTGCGGGCCGAGCGAGAAGAAGAGGCCACCGATTGACCATGAGGAGAGCACCGCCAGAGCGGCCAGCAAGAACGGACGGCGCACGACAGCCGGGACGCGTGGGCGCTCGGCCGTGAGGCGGAAGCGGCCACGCTTCTCGATCGGCTCCGGCATCCAGTAGGCGCCGGCAAAGGCGACCGCGAAGAGGACGAACAGCACTACGTAGGGCAGGACGCGGGGCAAGGTTCCCAGCTCGACGAGCACTGACGAGACGAGCACGCCGAGACCGATGCCGCCAGCAGCTGCGGTCGCGGTCGTGAGGCCGACGCCGGCGGGGTCGCGGTTCGGGTGCAGATCGAGCAGAGCGGCGCTGGCCGCGCTCAAGGCTGCGCCGGTCGCGAGACCCTGCAAGCCGCGGGCGACGAACAGCCAGGCGGCCGATTCGGCGACCATGAACAGCACGCTCGACGCCATCAGCGCGCCGAGGGCTACGAGCAGGACCGGCCGGCGGCCGACATCGTCGGAGACACCACCGGCGAGTAACAAGGACGCGAGTACGCCGAAGGCATAGGTCGCGTAGATCAGCGTCAACGTCAGGGGCGAGAAGTGCCAGAGGACGCTGTAGGTGCGATAGAGCGGCGAGGGCGTCACCGAGGCGAAGAGGCCGAGGCCGACCACCAGCGCGGCCACTGCGTAGCCGATGCGAGGCGACAACGTCCGGCGAGGAGGCGCGAGCGACGGCAGCAGGTACAGCCGCGGCGGATACGTGGCGTCTGTGTTGTATGAAGGTTGCTTCATGCAACCCTCAACGGCCTGTCGAGCCGGCCTATTCCTGCGAAGCTATTTCTTCCTTCGGGCGCGACCCGTCGTTGCGCCCGGCCCGGGGAGGGTCTCGATCTCGTCGGTGCGGAGCGACTTGGTGCCCTTCGGGACGATCGCGGCAACGACCGGCTTCTTGTCGACCTTGCGGAGCTGGAGGCGCGGCGGCTTTTCGCTCAGGTAGTCATCGCCCCACTGGCGAAGCGCGGTGAGCGCGATGTTCAGGTCGAGACCCTTCTTCGTCAGCTGGTACTCGTACCGCTCTGGGCGCTCGCTGTAGAGGACCCGCTCCAGCACGCCTTCGTCGACGAGACGGTTGAGCCGGTCAGTGAGGACGTTGCGGGCGATGCCAAGGCTCTCCTGGAATTCGTCGAAGCGGTGCAGACCGAGCAAGACGTCGCGGATGATCAGCAGCGTCCAGCGCTCGCCGACGACCTCGAGAGCTCGCGCGATCGAGCAGTTCTGGCCTTCGTAGTCACGGTTCAGCATGCCGCAATGGTAGCGGGTCTCAGTTGCGTGACGCAACCGCCATCTGGTATCGTCCAGGATCATAGTTTCGTGAAGCAACTGACTGAGCACGTCATCCAGATTCGACGGCTAGGAGGCCACTCATGCAGATCACAGGGACCGTCTCGGTCGTCACGGGCGCCAAGCGCGGGATCGGCAAGGCGTTCGCGGACGCGCTGCTCGCCCGCGGCGCCAGGAAGGTCTACGCCGCCGTGCGCAACGTGGCCAGCATCACCGATCCCCGCTTCGCGCCGATCCAGCTCGCCGTCACCGACCCCGATCCGGTCGCGGCGGTCGCGCGCGAGCTCGACGACGTAGCGGATCGCTACCAGCAAAGGAGTTTGCGATGACCACGGCGTCGAGCACAGAGGTTCACCGCTGGCGCGCGTTCGCATTGCTGGCGGTGTCCTTCTTCATGACGATCGTCGATGTCACGATCGTGAACGTTGCGCTCCCGACGATCGGGCGCGAGCTGGATTTCTCGGAATCGAACCTGCAGTGGGTGGTGACCGCGTACGGGCTGACCTTCGGGGGCTTCCTGCTCCTCGGCGGGCGCGCCGCGGACCTGCTGGGACGTCGTCGGATCTTCATGATCGGGCTCGCGCTCTTCACCGTCGCGTCGCTCGGCGCGGGGCTCGCGACCAGCGACGGCTTTCTGATCGTGATGCGCGGGCTGCAGGGGCTGGGGGCGGCGGTCGTTTTGCCGGCGGCGCTCTCGATCGTGACGAACATGTTCAGCGAGGGTGCAGAGCGCAACAGGGCACTCGGGATCTGGGGCGGCATCGGCGCCATCGGCGCCACTGTGGGACTGATCGCCGGTGGGCTTGTCACCCGCTACGTCGGCTGGGAGTACATCTTCTTCATCAACGTGCCGATCGGCGTGACGGCGCTGCTTCTCGCCCGGCGGATCGTGCCCGAGAGCCGCCTCGTCGGCGCCCGGCGGCGTTTCGACCCGCTCGGAGCGTTGACCGTGACCGGGTCGCTGCTCCTCCTCGTGTACGCGATCTCGGAGGCACCGCAGGTCGGTTGGTCAGCTGCGCGCACGGTAGCGCTGCTCGTCGCCTCCGCGGTGTTGCTGATCGCCTTCTTGGTGGTCGAGTCGCGGGTCGAGGCGCCGCTGATGCCGCTTCGGCTCTTCCGGCTGCGGACGTTGGCGGTGGCGAATGCGGTCGGGCTGCTGGTCGGTGGCAGCTTCTTCGGCTTCATCTTCGTCGGCACCCTGTACATGCAGCAGGTGCTTGGCTACTCGGCGCTCCAGGCGGGTACCGCGTGGCTGGCCACCACGCTCACCTCGCTCGCAGTGGCGGGGCTGTCGCAGAAGCTCGTCACCCGCATCTCGCTCGGGCCGGTGCTGGCGGTGGGGATGACACTGGTGGGCGGCGGCGTTCTCTGGGCGGCTCAGGTGCCTGAGCACGGGCACTTTTGGGGCTCGCTGGCCGGCCCGTTCTTCATCGCCGGCGCCGGCGGCGGCTTCAGCTTCGTCGCGGTCTCGATCGGCGGCCTCGCCGGTATCGCCGAGCGCGAGGCGGGGGTCGCCTCCGGCCTGCTCAACACCTCGCAGCAGCTCGGCGGTGCGATCGGCGTCGCGATCGCCTCCACCGTCGCCGCCGCACACACGAAGACGCTGCTCGCCGACGGTCATGCGACGAACGCCGCGCTCACCGGCGGTTTTCAGTGGGCGTTCTGGGTCTGCGGAGCGATTGCGCTGCTCGCGCTGCCCACCACCGCGGTTCTTCTGCGCCGCAGCCGGCGGGACCAGATCGAGGGCGCCATTCCAGCGCCCTCAGAGGCGGGCACCTGAACCGACCTGTGTCGACAGTCCCGGAATGAGCTGGAGCCCGAATGACCACCAACATCGCTGACGCTTTCGACCTTGTCGGCAAGCGGTGGGCGCTGCAGGTCGTCCGGGAGCTGGCTCTCGGCCCGCAGCGGTACACCGATCTGCTCCGGCGCCTGGCGGGGATCTCGACGAACGTGCTCGCGGCCCGCCTCCTTGAGCTCCAACAGGCCGAGGTCGCTCGCCGGCGACTCCTGCCACCGCCGGCAGGTTCGGCGCTCTACGAACTGACAGAGCGCGGCCGCGAGCTCGGTCTGATCGTGCTCGCCCTCGACGGGTGGGGCACACGAACACTGCAACAGCCACACGAGAGCCGATCCGAGTTGGCCAGAGCGAACGGAAGTCGAGCCGTGTCGGCGCCCGATAGCCCACCGATCGACGGCGAGCCTTCGCCAGCCTCGCGGACGAGCTCCTCGTGGAGTCGGCGGTAACGCGGACGAACCTTCCAGGACGTGCCAGCCTTGCGTCACCGGAAGAGTCGTCGCAACCGACCACGAGTGCTGGGCCGGGGCGCGAGCGAAAGCACGACAGGCGGTTGACGAGGCAGATCGGCTGGCACTGACGGCACCGGGCTTCACGCATGATCCTTCAGCGCACTCCACGTCGATGCTGCTCGGATCGTGAAAGCTCCTTGAGCGGCTCCATACCAACGGCACGTTGGACGAGGAGCAAGTCCAGCTGAACCAAAGAGAGCGCCGATTTCCGGCGCTCGTGCAGAGCCCTCTGACGGACGCCAACCGTCGACACCCTCTCTGTGAGCGGGGTGGTCATCGTCGCGGCGCGGGTGTGATTCCTCGATCTCGTTCTCGATCGAGGAGGTTCCGAGGTGATCCAGCAGGGTCAGGTGTTCAAGCTGAAGGGGAGGTGTGCGGATGGGGAGCCGTTGTGGGCCTACCGCTATCGCGTTGCAGGCCGCGGTTCGGCGAGGCTGCAGGTGGGCGGGTTCAGCAGCAAGGCTGAGGCGCAGCGGGCGCTTCAGAACAAGCTGGGCCGGCTCCTGCCCGGCCGCCGTGCGGTGACGCTGACGCCCGGCGAGTGGGCCGAGGAGTACCTGGACGCGCATCAAGGTGAACGCGTCACGGTCGCGAAGCTGCGCTGGCTGCTGGGGAAGGCGACCGCCGAGCTAGGAGAGGTGCGCCTTGTCGAGCTCTCGCCGGAGCAGGTCTGTGCGTGGCGGCTGACCGTTCCGGAAGGGCATCGCTTCGAGGCGACGCAGGCGCTCCGGCAGGTGCTGAATCGGGCGGTTGCCTGGAAGCTGATCGATGAGAACCCGGCCAAGCGCGGGGTGCCGAATCCCGCCCGGCGCTGCCGGGAGCAGCGGCCGTTCGAGTCCTGGGCGCAGATTCGCTCGGTTGCCGAGCGGCTCGGGCCGATGTTCGGGCCGATGGTCGTGTTCGCGGCCGCGACCGGGCTTCGACCCTCGGAGCTGTTCGCGCTCGAACAGGACGAAGTCGATCGTGCGACCGGTGTCGTCCAGATCAGACGGGCGTATGCGAACGGACGTGTCAAGCGCACCAAGACGCGGCTGAGCAGACGCGCGGTTCCGCTGCAGGCGATCGCGCTCGAGGCGCTCGACCAGCTTCGGCCGCGCGAACGTAGCCCGCTGCTCTTCCCAAACGCGCGCGGCGGCCACTTGGACTTTCGCAATTTCAACCGCCGCCATTGGAAGCCGGTTCAGAAAAGCGTCGGGATCGAGCCGCTGCGCGACCTCTACGACCTGCGCCACACTTACGCCACCTTCGCGCTGCGTGCAGGCGTGCCGGTCTTCGCGCTCTCGCGGTTCATGGGCACGAGCATCGCGATGATCGATCTCCACTACGGCCACCTCGCAGTCGACAGCTACCAGCACGCCGTCTCGCTCCTGGATGCGCTCGCGCTCGAGCGGGCGGTGGACGCTGGGTGGACGTCGAACCGGAGGCCCGCAAAAGCCGCACAGCGACTCGTTTTCCAGTCCGCGCGGAAGGCGTGCACGGCGGGTGGTGGACGCTCGGTGGACGTTAAGCCCAAAGCCAGCCCGACCACGGCTAACAGAAGGGCCTGATTAGCAGCGACTTCCCAGAGCCCTCTGACGGACTCGAACCGTCGACCCCCTCCTTACCATCGGTACTGGCGTGCACGGCCGAGCACCCGCGATCACGTGTCTCCTGCAAATCTTGCCTTAGCGACATGTCTGCCGTGCCCGCGCGTGCCCGCGCGTGCACGATCTGATGTACCCGTCTCGTACCTGCGAGCTGTTGTCTGTTCGCAAAACACACAACGGCGAATGTGCATGCGACTGATCACCGCGGTGAACTTGTGCAGGTCCGGCGCCAGGGATCATCCTGCTGTTTACGGCGGCGCCGCCGCTCAATCGGGGAGGTCCACCTCGACACCGAGAGGCAGCCAACGAATGCGTCGGCGTATGTCTTGTGGCGCACGCGCGAACTCGCGCTCGATCGCCTCTCGGCCTTGCTGGAAGTGTTTCCAGCCCTCGTAGTGGATGGGGATGGCGGTGCGCGGGTTGATGAGTCGGCAGAGTTCGACAGCGTCCTTGGCGGTCATCGTGTAGCGGATGGGACCGGTGACCGGAAAGCGGACGCCCCCGAGATGCAGGAGTGCCGTGTCGACCCGGAGGCGGTCGGCCACCCTACGCACTCCGTCGTAGAGAACCGTATCGCCGGAGATCCAAAGCACGCCATGCTCCTGGCCGTCCCAGCGCAGAGCGAAGCCGATCACGTCGCCGGCGAGCGGGCGGCTCAGCGGCGGGCCGTGGCGACACGGCGTGGCGGTGATCTCGATCGATGGCCGCCCCGGCGCCTCGAGCACTGTCGTGGCCCAGGGCTCAAGCCCGCGCGTATCACCGCCCAGTCGATTCGAGCCAGAGACGGTCGTGACGACGGCGTCTGCCGATGGGAGCAATGCGCGTCCGGCAGGGTCGAGGTTGTCGTCGTGGTGATCGTGCGTGAGCAGCACGGCGTCGATTGGCCCGAGTTCGGAAGCCGCGACTGCCGGACCCGCCAGCTTCACAGAGCCTGTGCCCCAGCCGAAGTTGTACTTCTGCCCCGGCGGATCGAACGTCGGATCCGTCAGCAGCCGCCAGCCGCCGAACTGGATCAGCACTGTTGGCCCGCCGATGTGGGTGATCCGCAGGTCGGTCAAGCAGAGCTCGAGACCTGGCTCTTCGAGTGCTCCGTCGTCCAGGAGAGAGCGAAGTCGGCGACTTCCTCCCAGCCGTCCTGTCCTGGGAAGTGACAGCGACCGGGGAACTCGCGGTGCTCGGTGGCGGTCGGCGCCTGGCGCTGCTTTTTGAAGTTCGCCTTGTTGACCGACGGCGGGCAGATGCGATCTTCCGTTCCCGTTACGAGGAGCAGCGGCGGCCGCGCCGGGTTCCGGTAGTCGACCTTCGTCACCGCCTTCGGATTGAAGTTCGCGAAGCCGGCCTGGAAGAACGGACGCGCCGAGCCCGGGATGTAGTAGCGCTGGTAGACGGCGTCCGATTCTTCTCGGCTGAGTGCGTTGGTGAAGCACCAGTGGAATTGCTTGAGCGTGAGGGGGGCTTCCTTTTTCAGGTTTGCGGGGTTGCCCAACGCGGGCCAGGCGGCCCTGATCGTGGAGTACGGCAGCCTGAGGACGCCCTTGGGCGCGCCGGTTCCGAGTGCAACCGCTGCGGCGCCAAGGCCGCGATCGGCCAAGAGTTGTGTGAACAGCCCGCCGAAGGAATGGCCGATGATGATCGGCGACGGGTCGAGGCCGCGGATGATCTTGTCGTAGTGGTCGACGACGTCCGTGATGCTGAGGTTTCGGAGCGGCGACGGATCTCGGCGTAGCTGTTCGGGCTCGGCCTCGAGCCCGGGCCATGCAGGCGCGAGGACATTGTGGCCGCGGTCGCTGTAGTGGCTGGCCCAGTGCTCCCAGCTGAGCGGCGTCATCCACATTCCGTGGATCAGCACGATCGTCTGGGCACCGGCCGGATCTGAAGCAGTCGAGTTCATCGCGCCTCCCCGAAGATTGAGAACCCCGCTGTGTGTTTAGGATTGAGAACCCCGCTGTGTGTTTAGCCCTCGAGGCAGTTATCGCACAAGTGAGTCCTCGTCCCGCGTTTACCGTCAAAGCCAAGCGCTACTGCTTGACGACAAGAATGCTGCGTGTCAGAGTCGCCGGGTCAAGTCCTGTGGGCCCTCGGGTTCGCAGGACTTGGCGTTTTAAGCGGATCGACCTCCTCCCTCGCAGGGAGAGGACCTTCCGCAACGGGTGGCAGCCTACGGCAGACGCCCTGCTTACCATGGAACGTCTCAGGCAACCGGTGGCAGCCGGTGGCAACGGAGTTGGCTTGATTTTGCGGTTTCCGCGCCGATCCGATTTGCAACCGGTTGCCACCAGTTGCAACCACGGGGCTCCATAACGGCTCCATCCGTTGTGTCTGTTTCGGCGACGTGCCAGGCGGCGGCTGCTGCAGCGGTCGGCGCGCGAGGGACCACATCATGGCCGCCGTGCGAGTATCTGGAAGTCGAGCCGATGAGCAGTCCGCAGCCTGGCATCTTCGCTTTGGGGACCACGTCGCACGCCTACCTCGAGTTCGACGCGGCGGGTCTACAGGGCCCAGCTCTCGTTGGGGTAATCGCGTCGATGCGTGAGCCGCGGACGACAATGGAAGGCGTCAACCTCGTCGCCGGCTTCCGACCCGAGCTTTGGCGCGAGGTTGCTGCCGGTGAGTCTCCGGCCGACATCGAGGGCTTCAACGCGCCTCTGACCGGTAGCGACGGGTTCGTGATGCCGGCAACCCAGCACGACGCGGTCCTCTGGCTCTCCGGCAGTTCCTACGACGTGATCTTCGATGTCTCGCGTCAGGCGATCGCGGA